>OCZT010002444.1_pt1 | contig 19196 bp, 18 predicted proteins | sample 1539031 | NCBI WGS metagenome assembly OCZT01 (sample SAMEA3539308, study PRJEB22396) | soil metagenome | biome: tundra; feature: field; material: soil | place: USA | collected 2010-05 | depth 0.15 m | reverse complement strand
CCGATCTTGATGTCCACCAGATCCCCGCCGACCTGGAGACGCGCCACGCCTCCTACCCCCGGGATGGCAAACCCCGGCGGAAAACCGGAATGGGAGACCGTGGTGGTGGTGACGAAGGGCGTGGCGACGCCGGTGCCGGCGGCTGTTTTGCTAGGGTAAGGATAGACACGGACTTGGTATCTCGCTGTGCCGGGAGACACGTTGAACCACTTTCCGTTGACGCTGCCGTCATCAATGTTGGTCAGCGCCGCTTCCGGGGTTGAACCCGTCGCCACGGCGTTTCTGACTTCGCTGATTGCGTATCTCAGGCCGGACTCGGCCAGATAATTCGCCCGGCGGACACTGTTAGACGCGAAAACACTGAGAACGGAAGACCCGAACATGGAAACCATCCCGACGCCGAGGACGGCGAAGATGACCATGAGGACGATGAGAAAGACCAAAATGCTTCCCCGCCTGCTTCTGCCTGCCTTTACGATGGATGAATAACCGGATAACCGGGTGATGTTTTTCATGGCGTTTTCTCCTCTAACTGAGATCATGGATATGGATTCGGAACCCTGGTTCTGGGAAAGATCCGTGTGCTGAATTTTTTATACCCGGTGACGGTAAAGCCGATATCGATGTAGGCCACATCGTTTGCGGCGCTGTTATAGACATTGTTTAACGCGGCGTTCAATTGGAAGGCCTCGACATGGTCGATCAGGATGTTGTCCGTTGGCGTGGAGAGGTAAATATTGGACCCGACGAATTTGATCGTTCTGTCCGCGCCCAATGGATCCATTCGTGTATTCTTGTAGGTGATGAGCGAGTTGTCCGTTAATGCGGAAAGAGCGCCTACATCCCTCAGCTCAATGCTTATTCTGTCCAGGGCCATCTGGGCCTTCATCGCCGTGTCGGAATTGTTTTTGACCATGAAATAACCGTTCAGGAAAGTGGTCATGAATAAACCTGCAAAGACGCTCAGGATGCCGACCAGCACCAGCGTCACGACAATCTCGATGAGTGTAAATCCGTCCTCTCGCTTCCGCATATCGCCTCTCAATAATAAGTGATCGGATCGCCGCTCGTGACCCGTTCAGCGGTCAAGATGCTGGTCAGACCGTAGCCGCCGGCCTGGACAGTCACCTTCAGATTCGTACTCGTTCCGCCACAGGTAACGGTGACTTCGTCTCCTGCGCCGTCATAGGTGACACAGGTCCGAGTCAGTGTCACGCTGGCGGGCATATTGTAAGGACCGATGGTATAATCCCGGGCGAAGATGGTTGCCAGTGCCGTTGAGTAGCTTACCGGCGTGTTCATTTCCTGTACGTAATCGGATATGATGCGCTCCATCCACATCTCGGCCGCCCCTTCGGCACGGGCGATATTGATCGGATCGCCGCTGTGGATGAGCTGCGTCCCCATATAGGAGAGGAGAATGACCCCCATGATCGCACCCACCACGAGCGAAACGATGACCTCGATAAGGGTGAACCCCGCTTGCGGCGTCCGTAATCTTCGTGAAATCCTCATGGTATGAATCCTGTTTCGGGTGCAATTTCGAAGGTTCCTGGGTTACCTGCCGGGATGGAATCCACCGTTATCGAAAGAGGTGCGGCAACCGGCGTATTAGTGGCTGCATCCGTATAGGCCGTATAGGGCCTCCCGTTGCCGTCGAAGAAGACGGTAAAAGCGGTCAGCGTGATTTTTTTGTTGGCCAATGAGACTTGTACATTGTCTTCACCAGGAAGGATAACCTGATTGGCCGGCGTATCCGGGGCGTTGGTTCTGAACAGCCAGTAAGCGGCGCCGTCGCATTTGATTCCCCAGGGCGTGTTGATTGCTCCCTGCTTCATCACCATACTCTGGGCATAACGGATATGATTCTTGATCACGCTTTCCTGGGAAATCCTGCTTGTCTCCGAGGTACTCATCATAATGCTGATGGCGACAGCCGCGACGATCCCGACAAATATCAGGACGGCAATTATTTCAATCAGGGTGAATCCCCTGTCATTTTTTTTCTTGTCAAGCAAGTTCATTTTAACGTCTTTCCATCTCTGATACCTTGTTTCCCTGTGTTCAAGTAATGACAGATGCCCCCCTGATGATCTTCATATTATCACTGCTGCTGATAAACGCAAGAAAAATACCCGCAGCAATGGCACTGCCGATCATTGCTGCAATGTACAGAACTAAAAGAAGAGTCCGGCTGAATTCCATAAATAAAAGCGCCCCATTGATCACCACTGCCTCGATGTAAAAGAGGGCGGCAGCTCTCACCGCCTTTACACCTGCTCTTGTATTTTTCTTCAAGATAAATCCCCAGAAAACCAGCCAGCAAGCCAGAAATAAAGAGAACCACGGTTGCCACCACAGGAGCGGTGGAAGGAGTGTTCTTGTATCAATGCTTTTTAATCCCATCAACAAAACAACGGCGAGAGTCAGGTGGGCAAAGGCAACCAGCATAAAATACAAACTTTTTTCTTCAAGGCTCGGCCCTGTTCGCAGGGCACTGACTGGGTCTAACGTAAACTTGCGCGGCCGTAAAAGAAATCGATAAAATCGATAAAAAAGGCCTGTTTCAAGTTTGCCTATGCCTTCCATTACTCCGGCAACCAAATTATCCGGTGGCTCGATTATTTTATGCTTTTGTATTTTCTGAATTAAATTTTTATATTTTTCCATATTATTTATCAATTCATGTTTATATATGCAATTATACAACAGACTGCATAAAATAGTCACAAGTTATTATTGACGACCTCGTAAAAAGTCGTCACACCGGTGAACCCAGCATTCGCCGGGCAAGGAACCGGCGTCCAGATTTTTTGTAATTATTTGAAATCACTGAATTCCGTCGTCTGCCCCGGACACCGTGCCGTGGTTCGCTGAAATGACAATTCTGAGGTCTTTTGATTTTTTATGAATTTATTAATTGTTCTAATTTCTCCAGGCCGCGGTACACCCGCATCTTGACGGCACTGACTGATTTTCCGGTAATTTCGGCAATCTCTTCAAAAGACAATTCCTGCTGATATTTCATTATCAACATAACTCTTAATTCATATTTTAAAGTTAAAAGAGCTAAATTTATTTTATTTGACTCCTGGGTTGCAATTATCCGGGCTTCGGGTGATTGATTTTCATTTTCATTATATTGAATATTTTTTGTGCGGTTTAGCAGGTCATCATTTTTAACTTTTTTTAAATGATTACGGATTAAATTGATAGAAATTGTGTATAGCCATGTAAAAAACTTCCGCTTTGGATCAAAACGCCACAGATTTATATATGCTCTGATAAATGTTTCTTGCGTTAAATCATCGGCATCCTCTGAGTTTCCGGTCATCCGGTAAGCTAAGTTATAAATTGGTGATTTATATTCTTCCACCAGCAAGGCATAAGCCTGCCTGTCTCCTCTTAAAACCTTAGCAACAATTTCGGCCTCGATTTTTTGATCCATTGCCATTCCCGTATGGAAACACTATTTAAGACCAGCAATTATGTCATTCCGACGCACGCCGGAATCCAGTATTATCATTTTTTTCGATAGTGCCGACTTCATTATAACAGGGAATATAACCGATAACTTCATCCATACCCCTCCTCGTAAATTACTTGCCTTTCAGAACATTCAAAATAAATCCTTTAGCCGCTGTGAAGTACATTCTTAAATCATCCATGGTTTTGATATTGAGGAGACGCGGCAGAATATAGGACAAACGAAAATAAAATTCCCGATAGGCCTTTTTATAATAGTCTTGTACCTTCTGCGGTGATACCGACGGCAGGGAGAGGATCACATGAGAAAGATCATATTCTGCCCAGCGTTTGTGTCTGAGAGTGCCTGTTTGGACAGCCCAGTTGAAAAGTTCCGTACCGGGAAAAGGTGTTGTGATATTGAATATAGCATATTGAATATCGATCTTTTTTGCATAGGCAATTGTCGCCCTCATACTGGCTTGCGTCTCTTCAGGGCTTCCCAGCATAAAAGCGCCCCGAATGTCTATTTGGGCATCTCTTGTCCAGGAAATTACATTCTCATATTGATTTAATTTAACCCTCTTATTTACCGCTTTCAAAATATTTTCATCTGTAGTCTCAAACCCGTACATGATCTGATGGCAGCCTGCCTTTTTCATCAGCTGAAGAATCCCGGGATTAACAGTATCAACTCTCGCGAAGCAAGACCATGAAATATCTATGTGGTTAGAAATGATTAACTGACAAAGCTGTTCCACTCTCCTTAAATTCGCGGTAAATGTATCGTCATAAAAAGAAATTTCCCGGATACCATAATTTGTTTGCAGATAGATGATCTGCTGATAAACATTTTCAGCGGAAAGATATCTGATTTTTTCTCCAAACATTCCAGAGTAGCAAAACGTGCATTTTCCCGGGCAGCCACGCGATGTGATCATTCCGACAGAAGGGCTGCGCATGGCGGCGCCTATCGCCGAACGGTATCTGCGCATGGGAAGCTTATTATATGAGGGCATGGGAAGATCGTCGAGATGAACATATTCCTCTTTTTGTGGATTGACAATAACTTTGCCGTCAGCAGATTTCCAGGTGAGGTTCGGAATATTCTGCATAGGCGTCTTTGCGGCAATAAGGAGAATCGCTTGTTCTCCTTCGCCACGGACGACCATGTCACAAATATCTTCTTCTACCAGATTCTGATGAAAAACTGTCGGATGGACGCCGCCCATGATGATTTTTTTGTCAGGAAAGCGCTTACGTATTGATTTCGCGATAATAGCCGCGCTTTCGATTTCAGGCGTCGTCGCTGTAATGCCGATTACATCTATATCGGTACTGACCGCAGACATGATGTCTTCTGTTTGCAGATTTTCGGCGTAGGCATCAATGATTCCTGATTCATGACCGTTTGCGTCAAGAACGGCACAGAGAATTGCCAAACCTAAAGGCGGCGTAACGGAATTAACCAAACTCCAGATGTTGCTTCTCGCAATGCGCCGATTTGGGTTGATAAATAGGAATCGCATGTTTTTCAACTCTTTTCATCAATTGAAATTCTTTGTTTACGCTTTTTTAACAACACAATAATTATTCATGCCCAATTGAAAATACCGATGAGACTCTATAGTAATGCCTGTTTGGGAAAATAATTTTTTCAGTTCGGCGTGATCATAGTATTGCTTATGATCTCTCATTTCAGTCACACTGACGATACCAATACGATAAGCCAGAAATTCAAGAACAGGTTTGGCGATTTTACCGGGCACGGTCAGCACAAGCCTGCCACCATTTTTTAAAATACGCTCCGTTTCTCTCATCATCGAAAGCGGATCGGAAAGGTGTTCCAGAAACGCCAGCATGGTTACAATATCAAACGATTCCGGTTCGAAAGGCAGGTGATCCGTAATCGTCATCGGCATGGTTTTAATTTTATCGTCTTCATATTTCTCGACTTTGAAATCAATACCTATACCGCTTTTGATAAACGGCCTGACCGTTTTGAGCAGACGACAATCCCAGCCGCAACCAACATCAAGCATACGGCAATCCGGATACTGCCTTATTATAGGCAATACTTTCCTTATACGTAGCTCTCTTAAAATTGGCTCCAGAACTGGTTCTTTCATGATCGCAACAGATTGTATTTAAAGATGCAGTAAAGCGCCCTAATACCGTCTTTCCAATTAACTTTCTTGCCCTCTTCGTAAGTCCGGCCATAATAGGAAATACCAACCTCGTAGATCCGGCATTTGGTCTTGGCAATTTTTGCAGTGATTTCCGGTTCAAATCCGAATCTGTTTTCTTCTATTTTTATCGCCTGAATAATTTCTCTTCTAAACACTTTATAACATGTCTCTACATCGGTCAAAGTGAGATTTGTCAACATGTTGGAAATTAAAGTAATCAAACCGTTACCCAATCTGTGCCAGAAGTAAACTACACGATGCGCCTCCGCTCCCATAAACCTGGAGCCGAAAACGACATCGGCCTTATTATCGATAATCGGCTGGAGTATTCTGGGATATTCGGCAGGATCGTACTCCAGATCAGCATCCTGAATAATAATAACATCTCCTGTGGCGATTTGTATTCCCTGTCTCAGGGCTGCACCCTTCCCCTGATTTGCGCTCTGATAGATAATCCGGCTGACTTTCGCTTCCATCCTTTGTTTCAAAATTTCTCTTGTGCCATCAGTTGAGCAGTCATCAATAACAATAATTTCCTTATCCTGAAAGGGAGCGCTCAACACAGCATCGATAATTTTTTCGATAGTGCCGACTTCATTATAACAGGGAATTACAACCGATAACTTCATCCATACCCCTCCTCATCTAATTATTTTTGTCTCATTGTTCATAAATTTTTTTATTTTCCGGATCCAGCATCTTGAGATTGTCATTAATTTTTTTTGTGTATTCGATATCATCCGGCGGAAGCTTCATTTGCGCGATCTTTAAAAAATTTATTGCGTCTCTCAGTTTTCCTGCTGCGGCGGCGGCCATTCCCAAATCATAAATTTCCTTATAATTTACATTAGAATGAAAAGGATTGATATATTTTGAAAGCACCCGATACGCCTTTTTATACTCTTTGAGTCTGATATAACTGACATGGAGGTTGTGATACACATTTTCTGATTGGGATGTTTGTCCCATCTCCAGCGCTTTTTTATAGAGAGGGACGGCTTCTTCATAGAGTACCCTTCCAAACAGTACATCTGCTTTTAATGCGTAACCATGAGACACATCGGGATAGTGCTTGATGATAAATTCCGCGTACGGCATTGCTTGGGCGTATTGCTTGCGGACAATCAATATGCTGCAAATTATATGATTCGCGATATAATTAGCGGGATCATTATGGTGAATCCTCGATGCTTCCGTAAACATCTGCGATAGCTTTTTCGCGCTTTGATCCTCATATTTTATTTCCATATAACTAAAGGGATCAATGGCTTTCAGCTCATAATCATCCGCCAATTTCTTGTAATACAGTTTGTTAACATATAATAGTTCGGTGCTGTCAAAGAAGATGGGCACAAATTGATCATTCATCTCAATAATTTCTTTAAAATAAGGTCTATTCAGAGAAACTGATAAAAAAGAGGGATTATATTTGCGAACAAATAAGCGAAAAGTATTGGAGTCATGCAAAGCGTTATGGACAAAGGCAAAATCACGATCATTAAAAACAGCCAATTGCATATCCATGTAAATTTTATACTTACTGTCCAATGCCCATTGCATATATCCACCGGTGTTGGGCTCATTCATAACAGATCCATGAGCATCAATGCTATTGAGAAATTTTGCCACTCCTGCAGGCAAATTACTTTGGGTAAATGGATATTCCGGCCTGTATTTAAAATGACTGCCGTATGTCAGACAGGGAACGACGATCAGAACAACAATCATGGCCACAGGAATAATCCGGTAGAATTTTCCTTCTTTATTTTCAGAGGGATTACTTAGCAATCCGATACCATAACGAATAGTGGGAATTGATAGCAGCATAAATTCAAAAATGAATCTATTGTATTTAATCAATAAGACCACCGAACAGGCAAAGAGAATTAGGTGACTGACCCTTAATTTTCTTTTCCACAAGCAAATCAGGAAAAAGATAACAAAAGAGATCACCAGAATATGCTGCATGGTTACAATAAGATTTGAAAAAGGCAAAAAACCAAAAATAAAAATACTCCTGAAGTCAATGGGGATCAATTCCGCAACATAGAGCTGTTGATACAGAGCGTTGTTGTAAGCAACATTGAAAGGCGTTTTGATTAGTTCGATTACATGCGGTGTGAAAAAGACTGAATAGATAGTCAAAATTAAGATCCATTTCGTCTTTTTATTATTGCCGGACTGCTTTGTATTTTTTCTGAAATCCGAATAATACATTTCCGCCAGATAGGCAATGATGATCAATATCATTACCGGATATTCGATACCGTGGATATTGGACCACAATACACCAAGGAAAGGAAGCATCCATATCTTGTCCCTTTTTAGTTCCAGAATATATAGAAAAACGACTATAAACAGATAAGAAAAGAGATGGGGTCTTACCAGCATTTCCCGAAATGTGATAGCCAGGGGATAACAAATGAAGAAGGTCAGCCCGATTAAGAGTGCTGTCCTATTATCGTAGCGCCTGATAAAAAACAGACAGATAAAGACAGTAGTCAGAAAATACAGAAAGCATCGGAGAGCAACCAGGCCATAATATCCCGTCCATTGAAAAATCTTATAAACAATTACTTGAAACAGCCAGTAGTAATCATACCAGGATTTGGAAGGTGTAATATAAGAGAAAAACGCGTCTCGAGCGATAGTGCTGTTTTCCCAAAAATATCGCCCGCCGGATAGATGGTACCACAAATCTGTATCGTATCCTACAATCGGCCAAGTGATAAAATAATATATGAGGATAAGGAAAAAAATGAAAATCAGGGAAAGAAGATAATATTTATGAGACGTAATTTTTTCATATATACGCCCGTACACGGGGGATATTTCCATCATTAGTTCCTAATAAGTGCTATGTTCACTTTATAGATCGCCGACTCCGGCGAAAGTCCCCACTACACTTGTTCCCAAGGTAACACCACCTACAGCTGATACGATAATTGTAATATTCGGCGTTCCAGTTGCGGTTACTACGGTGAAGTCTGTACCTACATTAGCCAAATTTGTTTCTGAGCCATAACCGTTGCAACCACCGGTGATTGCATAAGAGAATAATACCGGTGAAGTCGGAGAGGTACCGCTGTTGTTCATCATGTATTTGGCGCGTGCCGCAAAAAGTCTGCCCTTAACCTCCGCAATCGCGCCTTGAGCGGCAGCTTTTCGCCCTGCTTCAGTAACCGTCTAAGTACTTGCTCGTGGCCACAGCAGCCAATATACCGAGAATTAACAAAACGGCAAGAATTTCAACTAATCTGAAACCCTTATCATTTTCTAAAGATAGTTTCATCAAATGGCCACTTTCCTTTAAAAAATACAAAGGCTGGTTCAGGCTTTGATACCTGAACCAGCCTTCTTTGCTTCTTTAACAAAATATGGCTAGATAAGTTAAGCCTTGTTCTCAACTATGCGATCAGGGTTCCCCAGCCGCTCTGAAGTACCCCACCTGGTTTGTCGTCAGGTTAGTATTACCTACAGATGTTACGGTAATTGTAATATTCGGCGTTCCAGATGCGGTTTTTACGTTGAAGTCTGTACCCACATTAGACAGATTTGGCTCGTTTACATAGCCGTTGGCACCAGTCGCGTAAATGTACAATGCCGCAGATGTCGGAGCTGTACCGCCGCTGTTCATCATGTTTTTGGCCTGTGACGAAGAAAGTCTGCCTTTTACTTCAGCAATTGCGCCCTGAGCTGCCTTTATTCGAGCTTCATTCATCATGTCTAGATACTTCGGAACTGCGACGGCAGCCAAGATACCCAAGATTACCAGAACCGCTATGATTTCGATCAACGTAAAACCTTTTTCATTTCTAATCATTTTTTTCTCCTTTTAGATAAACTTGTTAGTAAATTGATTTGACCCTTTTTTACTCCATCCTCTTCATTTAACGGCACATACTATACCATTTTAGGGACAATAAAATATAATCTCCTCTTAATTATTAATCTTATTTTGAGACCTTTTCAGAATTTTTCCTACTATGACGAGTGGCAACGGAATATTGTACATTATGTCGCCTAGCCTGTCACTCTGTCAAGAAAAATAATATTTAGAAAATATTTTAACTAAATTCTAGAATAAAGAGTTCATAGTTTCACGACTTATTGATGTACCTGTATATATTATCGGAATCAAAATGTATAGATTTATATAATATTTTTTTAGTTTTCAATGTTTTGTTGCCATCTGAGTAAGATCCCACATCGGCATAAATATGGCAAGAGCAAAGAAGCCGACAATCGCGGCTAAACCTACAATTAGAATCGGGCCAATGGCTTCCGAAAGACCTTTAACTGAGTATTCAACTTCATCGTCATAATGTTTGCTAATTTCACGCAACATTTCATCTATGTTTCCGGTTTCTTCTCCGATGGCAATCATATCAACAACCATCGGAGTAAAATATTTTGCCGATTTTAAAGGCGTGGAAATTCCGGCTCCTTCTTCAACGCGATCGCGAACGTAATCAAAATCTCTGGATATCGCGGCATTACCAATTGTTTCGGAAAGAATGGTAAGTGCCTGCATAACCGGAACACCGCTTGTTTGCAAAATAGCAAAGATACTGGCAAAGCGCGACAGGGCCGCCTTCTTGAATAAGGGTCCTAATATCGGAAGTTCCAGCAAAAAAGCATCTCTCATAAATCTGCCATTGTCGGTTTTAAAATACGCGGACAAACCAAATATAATGATAGCCATAAATGTTAAAATTACATACCAGTAGTTTTTTAAATAACCGCTGAGAAGCATGGCAACTTTTGTCGGCATGGGTAAAACAAGGCCGGACTTACTAAACATGGAAGCAAATGACGGCACAACGAAAGTTAAAAGTATGACAAAAGCAATTGCCAAAGCGATAAGAATGATCATAGGATATCTTAATGCTGATTTAATATCTGATTTAATTTTTGCTTCATGTTCGATAATGTAGATCAAACGATCTAAAACACCGGGCACATTTCCACTTATCTCACCGGCTTTGAGCATACTGCAATATAAAGGTGAGAATATTTTAGGATATTTTTCAAATGCTTCCGAAATGGAAGAACCTTGTTTGATGTCCTGAACGATTTTTGCTATTGCTTCCTTTAATCCCTGGTTTTCTGTTTGCAATTCCAATATTTGCAAAAGCCTCAATATTGGCACTCCGGCGCCGAGCATCGAACGGAACTGCTTGGTAAAGATTATCAGATCCTTTACTTTTACGGTACCGGTAAGCGATTTTATTCTTGACCACCAATCATCACCGTTGGTGATCTTTACCGGACTAAGTTTTGACGGTATCAGGCCGCGGGCAAGGATAATGGAATTGGCCACGTCCACAGATTCAGCTTCCAGCGTTCCGGTTACATTCTTACCAATTTCATTAATTGCTTGATAACTATAGTTGGGCATTTTTCTACCTTATTTTTAGTTTACGTCATAACTGCTGATGCCGCTTCTTCCAGTGTTGTAATTCCTTTGATTACTTTTCCGGCAGCGTCTTCTCTTAAAGTCCTCAGTTTTCCGGCATCTACTGCCGCGCGGGTAATTTCCTGGCTGGACATCTTTTTAAGAATCATATCCTGAACCATTTCATCATTGACCAAAACTTCAAAAAGTCCGGTTCTTCCCTTGTAACCTGTATTCTTGCACTGATAACAGCCTTTACCTCGCTGAAAAGTGGCGCTCTTTGTATCTTGTGCCGTTATTCCCATCGCCTCCAGGGATTTTTGCGGCGGCTTGTATGATTCTTTGCAATAGGGACAAACAGTTCGCACTAATCTCTGGGCAAAAGAAACCAGCAGTACCGAAGAAATTAAAAAAGGCTCAATTCCCATATCAACAAACCTGGTTATTGCTCCGGCGGCATCATTTGTGTGAACAGTACTCAAAACTCTATGCCCTGTTTGCGCGGCTTGCACAGAAATGGCGGCAGTTTCCGCATCGCGAATCTCACCAATCATTATAACATCCGGGTCCTGCCGCAGAATTGAACGCAGACCGCTGGCAAAAGTCATCCCTGCTTTCCTATTCAGCTGCACCTGCCGAACATTATTGATTCTGTACTCAACTGGATCTTCCAGCGTTATGATATTGATGTCCGGCTTATTTATTGAATTCAAAATAGCGTATAAGCTTGTACTTTTTCCACTGCCTGTAGGTCCTGTGCTTAAAATCATTCCGTATGGTTTATCGCCCATGCTTTCAATCTTTTCCATATCCGCAGCAACCATTCCTAAACGATCCAGTGTGTAAATCCCTCCGCCCATATCCAGCAGCCGCAAGACAAGATTTTCTCCGTATATTGTGGGAATTGAGGATGCTCTGACGTTTATTTCCTTATTATTTATCTTGAGAGTGAATCTTCCATCTTGAGGGATTCTGGAAACAGTAATATCCATATTGGCCAGAATCTTCATCCGGGCAATGATGGGCAGAAAAAGAGATTTGGGAGGTGAAGGAACTTCCAGAAGCTTGCCATCAATTCGAAAACGCAACGAGACAGTGTTTTGCTGTGGGCTGATATGAATATCGCTGGCCCCATCACGTATGGCTTGAGTAAAAATTGAATTAGCCAGGCGGACAACCGGGGCTTCTCCCGCCATATCCTGCAGCGACGCGACTTGCACTTCTTCTTTATCCGGGGCTTCGTCACTTTGGACATCGGACTGCGATTCTATCTCCATGTTTTCCATAATGCCGCCCATGCCGGATTGCGATCCATAAAGGCTATCGATGAGCTGATTGACTTCTCTTTCCGAACAAACCATCGGCTCAACTTCAGCATTAGCCATGACTTCAATAAAATCCAAAGCGTTAATATCCAAAGGATCAACCATTGCTATGGTCAGCAAACGTCCCTTCCTTTTTAAAGGAGCTACCTGGTATTTTTGGGCTATATCTACCGGTATAGTACGCACCAAATCCATGTCCAGTGGGAAATTATCCGGATGGTATCTTTGAATCTTTAGTTGTTTGCTTAACAGATCGATTATTGATTGCTCATTGACGATTCCCTGTCGCGTCAGATACTGACCGAGTTTTAAACCGGCTTTCTTTTGATCAACTAATGATTTTGTAAGCTGCTCTTCGGTCAAAAGACCATTTTCCACAAGCATTTCACCCAAACGTTTTTTTATCTTCATTTAGCCTCCGAATAATTCTACTCATTAAGCTTGAAAACGTGACTGTTGAAAATAATTGTATTAGCACCCCACCTGGATATTATTTTCGTGTTTGTCCTGATTGCAGCAGATAATTTATTTATTTTGTCTTGAGCTGACTGTGGATTATCAAAGTATTCATCAACAAGTACAGCGAATGTCATTCCTTCTTTTTCATTCCAGCACGGGAAAAATACAGATTTGGGAATTTTTCGTTTATTGGAATTTTCCAAAAAAAAGCGATAAATATTTCCCATATCTTTCCCATTTTCTATCTGGACAAAATATCTTCCTTCTTTTATTGTCTTTACACCTGTCGGACTTGATGGAAAATTAAGAATAGTTCCGGCTTTAATTTTACCAGATTCATGAATTTGCCGATTCGCCAACATTACCGCCTGGGTGATTTTTATGCCTGATTTTCCGTATATATTTTGTAATATATTGTAAAGAGTTTCTCCCTGTTCTATTCTCAATCTACCCATATATTCAGGCATCTTTATATCATCAACATTATTATCTACCTGAAGAATTGCCAAATCAGGAGCTGAAAGTGTAATTGCATTTTTCGGTGATATAGATGCTTGCGGAATAGAATTTGTCTGAATAGGATTCGTCTCTATATATTCAGAATTATGCTTAATTTCAATCGCCTGTTTATAGGCATTGTCATTTTTATATTGTAGCATGGCCGCTGTTATTAAAATACCAACCGTAATTAAGATTAAAAGACTGACTGTCGCCCATTTTGCCTTCATAAATAATGGCTTGGCCATTTCACTTATGCTGTTTTTTACTAATAAAAATCCGGCTTTTTTCTTGCCGCGTATAATGAGCATTAAAATCACTTGATGGCAAAGAGAAACAACCTTCCGCGGATAACCTCGAGTTGCCATATAAATCAGCGCCAGCCCCCCAAAGCTGAATAGTGATTGAGCAATCTCAGATTCTCTCGCTATGCTGATACGATAGTTAATCATTGCCCGCATTTGCCAGAAGTTGAGAGGCTTGAGATAATAAAGAAAGTTCACACGATCAGAAAGATTGTTATGCTTTTTAAGTGTTGCCTTAAATTCTTTCTGCGCGAATATTATTATTTGCAGTAGCTTTGAATTATTTGTTTCATAATTAAGAAATTCACGCAGGACTTCCAGACATGCCTCTGGTATTTTTTGGCCTTCGTCAATAATTAAAACAATAATTTTTTCTTCATCTACGCCTTTGCTAAAAAGATAATTCTTGATACTTTCTTTTAAATGCCATTCACCTTGCTGAGAGTCAAAATCCTTAATTCCCAGCAGTAAGGCAACTGTTTGCAGAAATTCTTGAGTACTGGCGAACGCCGGATCAAGTAAAAGGTGTGTTTCGATTTCAGGAGAATCCGCCGCAGTAAAAGAAAAGTTCTGAATAAGTTTACGGCATAAAGTGGTTTTTCCAGTACCGACATCGCCTATGACCACATTGAGCCCGCGCCTTAAGCGCACAGCCAATTCCAGCATTTGCAGACAGGTTGTATGTTGGGGGGATTGAAAAAGAAATTCCGGCTCCGGCGAGTTGGAGAACGGTTCTTTCTTAAAATTAAGAAAATGATAATATTCCATTAATCTCTATCTCGCAGGTTATTTAAAACCTGGCTATTTAGTAGAATCCACTGATGTCTTTTTTTCCGGTATATTACCTGGTTCTATTTTGATCAGGTTCAATCTCGTTTTTTTGCTTCCTGCTATTATCAGTTCCGGCAATTTTATCTTGATCTCTTCCTACCGGTAAAATATGCGGCGTGATAAAAATTAAAACTTCTTCCATTGCTTCATTTTTGTTGTCAGCTTTAAATACCCAACCCAAAACAGGTACATCTTTCAGCCACGGCACGCCGGCATCTCCATCTCCCCTTGTTTCTTTTGTCAATCCGGAAATAACAATAGTTTCTCCATCCTTGACGATAAGAGATGTTTCGGTGAGCTTCTTGATAATAATGGGGTTGCCTAACATGGTGGCTGCATGGGTAAAGTCAAGTTCATCTTTTACCACCTTGATCTTCATTTTCATGTTTTTCCCGTCAATAACATGAGGGGTAATTTCCAGCCTCATAACAGCATTCTCAAAGGTCACCGTCTGAGTCGGGGCGGCGCCGGCAGTACCAGCTGTTAATGTTACAAAAGGCACCCTTTGCCCATTTTCCGTAAAGGCTAACTGGTTGTCCAGTGTTGTAATTGAAGGACTGGAGATAATATTTAACTTGCTGTCTTTTTGCAAGGCCTGTAATTCTACTTCTAATAAATTTCCGCCAATCGTTCCGAACATCAAACCTAAAGTACCCAGAGGACCGGCAGCAGCATCTAATATACCTGCTCCTGCAGAGCCAGCCGGAAAATTCGCCCCAAATCCCCTGCTTCCTATACCACCAACCGGAACGTCTTTGCCGCCAGTTACAATAAGATTTTCTGAACCACCGACAGTGCTACTATTATATCCACCCCACTTAATTCCTAAATCGCGGGCAACACTTTTCGATGTTTCTACAATATTTGCCTTAATTAATATCTGTGGCGTAGGCTTATCGATTTTTTCAATAATCGGCAGCATCTTCTCCAGATCATTACGCATAGCGGAAATAACCAGAGAATTACTGTGCTCGTCAACTTTAATCGAGCCGCGCGGCTTTCCATCCTTGTCTTTCGTCAGAAAATCTTGCAGCATTTCCATTAATTTCTTGGGATCGGCATAATCAATACTTACTACTACCGGCTGCAATAGCGGCTCAACCCATTGAATATCCCGCAATTGCACTTTCTGCTTTAGATCCAGCTCAATATCTTCAGCAGTCTTCACCAAAATGATATTACCCTCCCAAACATAATTTAAACCATGAGTGCGCAATAATCCGACAAATGCCTGATTCCAGGGAACACCCCGGAAATCAACACTGATTTCACCCTTCAGATCATTCTTTAACATAAGATTTAAATCAACAGACTTGGCCATTGCCCTCAAAACTGCTTTGAGCTCAGCCTGGCGCATGGTCAGATTAATTTTCTTGGAAGGCAGTTTTTTTGTGCCTGCCGCAGCTAAAGCGGAGGCAGAAGCCTGCTTTGCCGTTAAATCTGAGACGCTAATCTTTTTTGGTTCGGCGGCCGGAGAGTGACCTTGGGACTTCTCGGCTGTAGTAGCCCATTTTTCAAAAACAGGATCTTTTTTATTATTTTTGAGGTCACCGGAACAACTAATTAAGAATATTAGTGTGAACAGGCCAGAAACCAACTTCATAATTTTATTTTCCCTTGCAAAGCATTTCAAGGCAATAACCTCCAATGCTGAATTTTATTCTTGTATGGGAATTTCAACTTCACTTCCCGTGTTTTTATTTACAATCAAAACTTGCGAAGGTGTAACTCGTTTTAATACATACCCTTCCATTTCCAATTGTTCCCCTACCCGATATTCCAAACCATTAATAATGGCTATTTTCATTATTCCGGCATCAACATACCCGGAATAAATTATTTTTGCCGCGGAACCGCTGCCACCTGCGGCTCCCTGTGTTGCTACCCATTCCTTATATGAGCTTGAGTTTCTATCCCAGAATGGATTTCTTTTCCAATTAGCTTCAGCTCTGGTTATTATGTACTCATCCACTCCGACTTCAGCATCTTTTATTAAATCATTTGTTAAACCGCCCACTAAAGTGCTGATTTCCTGATTATTTTCGTTAGTTTTAACTTTCTTACTTGCCGGAGAGGCAATTAAATATTCATATCCCGCATAAACAATACATAAAGCCACGATAGATAAAATAATTATTTGTCTTTTATTTAACTTATCCATAAATACCTTCAGTTGATCATGCGCCCAGAGCCAGCCAAATTTTTATTTTAAATTCCATGGAATCGGAATGTTGCGAGATACTAATTTCCTCAATTCTATCCAGATACGGGATTGCTGTAAGTGCGATCAACATTTTCCTGAAATTGACAAATTCTCCTTTTAGCACGGCATTGTTCAAAAGAAATTTTGAAGAACCAGCCATAGTGCTTAAATCCGGTGTGAGAGATATTGCTATTAACCCTGATTTCCTCGCTATAGTCCGGAAAACATTTTGAAACTTTTCCGCTTCTTCACGGTTAATAGTTGTTTTCTTTGGATTCGGCAAAACTGGTAAATCTTTGCTCTCCTTTGCTTTTTGCAAATTTAAATAGACCGGCCCATTTACCTTTCGCTCTTCAATCTGATACTTTATTTTTTTTATTTCACCGGCCTGATTGCTGGTGTATCGATACAGGGGGAATATTACAACAAGAACAAAAATCACTACTATCCCGCCGCAAATTATGAGGTACGAAATACTTCTTTCAGGAATATTCAGGTTAATTTTTTTCATCATCGCTAACCTATTTTAGCACTCAATGTAAAATAAAGTACTTCAACTTTTTTTATAGTTATAACACTGCTTTTCTGCACTGAGACCTGACGTAACATTGGAGAGTTCTCCAGTTTCATCACATACTGCGCCAGCAATGAATCCATAGTATTGCGATCACCACTTACAACTCCATCCAGGATTACATCCTCACTGATTTCTTTTGCCACTTTATCAGGATTTTCTTTTGGCGGATTACTACTTCCCGTATTTATTTTCAGGCTTGTCAAACGTATGTTATCCGGCGTAAGCGCGCTAATTTCACCTATTGTTGCCGCACCAAGATGTCTTTGCACGTATTGTCGCGAAAGCTGCTTTTTGGCTTTTACTTCTTCCATCAAAGCGGATATATTTTCCGTTGATAAATGCGGGTCGAATAGAGATAATTCTTTGTTCAATGTCTTTAAATGCGTGCTTTGATTGTTTGCTTCCAGAATTTGATAGATCATTACTGCAAAGAAAATAATCAGAGCGGCTGCAAACAAAACAAATATTCTTCTGTTTATTCGTTTTACACTCATTTCCCGGTTTTTTTCCCGGTAACTAAAAATAGCATTGGGTGTGCGGTTGTTATCGGAAAAAGAAAGGCCCAAAACGGGAACCAGCGACACTTTTTCGGAAAGTTTCAGAGATTCCGCTACCGCGTATGCAGACTGCTGCCCAAAAGGATCAAAATATTCTGCTTTTGTCCCTAGCTGATCACTAATATAATTTAAAATAGGATTATAAACATTCATCGCTAATGAAACAAAGAGTTTTTCAACTCTTTGGGCTCCGGCTCTAGATACATAGTATTCTAATGTTCGCTCTGTCTGCCTGGCTAATCTTTGCAATGCCGGACTGATCATCGCAAATTTGTCTTCATCTTTTAAATCGAAGCCGATATCGGTTTGTTTTAATTTAACCGTATCCGGATCAACCAGGCTAAATAGTATTTTTTTCGCTTCTTCACTCTCCACATTTGCTTTGCCTGTTTTTTCTCCAATTGCTTCGGCAATTTCTTGCGTCATGCTGCTGATGCCGGTCTTGATGCCTCTGGTCATCACAAGATTTTCTTTATTGTAAATGTCGATACGGGAAAATTCATTGCCGATAAATAAACTGGCAAAGGTATCTTCACTTACCTTCATCCATTTCGTGCGAAATATATTTTGAATAGCAAAGGGAGCAATTGTAATTCCGGCAAGGGTTATTCCGATTTCCGTAAAAAATGTTTTGACTTTATCGACTTCTACTTTTGGAACCGTGTAAACCATGACCGAATATTTTGGAATACCCTGATCAATAATTTCACCTTGCATTTCGAAATCAAAAACGAATTCTTTCTCATCAACCGGATTTTCTTTTTTAGCCGTCCAGTAAATCACATTTTCCAGTTGTTTTCTGGGCACACGTGGAATTTTGAAATGATTGACGTTAACATCACTGGCTGATATCATCGTCCAGATATTACAATCATCTATGGAACCACAAAAGGCCATCAGATGCGATTTTAAGAGTGACTTGAATTCTATCGAACCTTTAGATGTCAGATGACTATACTTGATAATCTTTTGATCTACTAAAACCGGTCTACCATCAGAAGCGTTTATTGTCTTAGCCAGACCGATAAATTCTTCGCTGATATCTATTCCCACGGTATAACGTTTTTTATTAATAAATAACTTAGGCAAGGTAAGATTTGTTTTTTTTGCCGGTTTCTTTTTGGGCAAAAGAACTGCTGACTTCCCTGTTGAAGCGAAAGACTCTTTATCTTTTCCTCTTATGACGTTGAGAAGTTTTTCTGTGGAGTTGATATCGTTTATGCCAGCCAAAAAATGCCCCTTATTTTTTCTTCTTTTGCATTACTTTTATCAATATTCTTAACTTATTGCAAGATATTATATCATAAGCTCCAAGTTTTGTTGCTTGTTTTTTTATATGGCCACATAAAACACCAGACTCCTGTCTGGTGATGAAGTGGCTATCCAGAC
>OCZT010002442.1_pt1 | contig 19201 bp, 19 predicted proteins | sample 1539031 | NCBI WGS metagenome assembly OCZT01 (sample SAMEA3539308, study PRJEB22396) | soil metagenome | biome: tundra; feature: field; material: soil | place: USA | collected 2010-05 | depth 0.15 m | reverse complement strand
TCAAGAACCACATGTCCAGCATCCTGCGAAAGCTGAGCGTGAACGACCGCACCCAAGCCGTCGTCTACGCCATGCGACAGGGCTGGATTCGCATGCCCGAGGACTGAGCCGCCCGTGGCCATCGAACCGCTTCCGCTTCCGCTTCCGCTCCTCGAGATCGCTGAGAGAGCCCGGCGCGAAGTCGACCTTCTGACGCGTGAGATCGGCGAGATCGAGCTGCTCGTGCAACAAGCTAGAGCGGAAGCCAGCCGGCATGAGCAGAAACGCGTCCAGACGGTCGACAAGCTGCGGACTCTTCCCAGCGTCGAGAGAGAGGGCGAGGAGGCCGACCTAAACGAACAGCTGGTGGCCGTCACCAGGCGTTCCGCGATCATGGAATCGCAGGTCGACATCCTGGAAGGCAAGCTCAAGATCCTTGGGCGCTTTCGCGAGAGCCTGCGCCGTTATGGAGCGGAGCTGGATCGGGCTTCCATCGGCGGCGCGATACCCCAGCGCGCGGCGGACCGGCTCGACACCAGCGCATCGCTCCCGCCGGCCGTCTCGCGACTGATCCAGGCGGCGCAAGAGGATTTGCGTCGCGAGATCGCGCGGGCGATGCACGACGGCCCGGCCCAGAGCCTGACCAACATCGTGCTCCAGGCCCAGATCGTGGAGCGGTTGCTCGAACGCGACCCGACCGCGGCCAAGACCGAGATAGGCGAGCTGGTAGCCATGGTCCAGCGAACCCTCGAAGCCACCAAGGCGTTCATCTTCGACATCCGGCCCATGGTCCTCGATGACCTCGGCCTGGTCCCGACGCTTCGCCGCGTGGCCCGCGACCGCGGACGCCGAGCTCAAATCCCGATCGAGTTCGAGTCCTACGGCCCGGACGGCCGGCTGCCGATGGACGTCGAAACCGCATTCTTCCGAATCATCGACGAGATCGTGACGGGCTACTTGTCGTGCCACCCGGATCTGATCTCGATCAGGCTGGAGTGGTCCAACAAGCTCGAGGCGAGGATCGCCGCCAGGCGCGAGGACGAGGCAGAGGGCCCCGAAATCGATGCAGACGTCGAAGCGACCGAGCCGGGTGCTCCGACAGGCTCGCGCCGCGGGCGCACTCCCGAACGGGAGCTCCCCGACGCGCTCAAGGCCATGATCGACGAGCAACTCGCGGGGTCGGCCCGCGCCGCCAAGAAGGGACGGGCTTTGGCCCTGCCCCCGAACACCTGGCGCGAGGTCCAGCAGCGCGCCGAGACGATCAGCTGCACAGCGGAACTGGCCGGCGAGGGCCGGGAAGTGATCTTGGTGAGAGCTAACCGTTGACAGACGACGGGGGCCGCGCAGGATGCCCCAGCCAGGCGGTGGGCAGTGACCGGCCCTCCCGGCAGGAAGGCCAGGGCCTCGTCGAGTACGGCCTGATCCTCGTTATCGTCGCGGTTGTGTGTGTCGTCTCCTTGCTGTTCTTCGGAGACCAGCTCTCGTCCCTGCTCCAAATCATCACGAGCGCTGTCTAGACCTAGACAGGAGCCCAGAACTGCGCCAACATCGGCCTGGTACGCCGCTGGGGCACGGTAAACTCTAGGGAAGTCTGAGGGAAACCTTATGAGTGTCAGCTCGGAAGGCCTGCCCAAGGCCGAACGAGCGGTCCGTCACCGATCCAGGCGAGGAGTGAGATCGGCGCCGGTTCGGGGAATCCTTCCTACGGGGCGTAGTCCATTGGTATAGTCGCGGTTCGGTTGACCGCAGCCCACTGTGTTGACACCTGTCACATATGCCCGGGAGTGATGTTGTGAAGCGATCGAATCGAATCCTGATCCTGGTCGGCATCTTCCTCGCGGCGATAGCCTTCGTAGGAGTCATAGCGATCTCCAACTCGGGCGGCGGTACCACCAGCACGTCCGCCACGCCCACGCCGACACTGGAGGCCACGACTCCGGTCGTGTTCGCCGCCAGGGATATCAACGTGGGCGAGACGATCACGAACGATATGGTGACCGTTCAGCAGGTGAAGCAGTCGGTGGCAGCCGGGTACGGAGCCGACATCTTCGCGAGCATCGGTCAGGTCAGCGGCAAGATCGCGGCCGGCCCGATCCTGAAGGGCGACCCGCTCCACGACGGCACTGACATTCTCAGCATCAAGCCGGGATCGGTGACGCAGGGCCAGGACATCTCCGGACTCATCGACCCAGGGTATTTGGCCGTCGCCATGGAGATCGACCAGACCAACGGCGTCGGAACCCTGATCGTCCCGGGTGACCACGTCGACATCATCTTGACGGTCTACGTGGACCAGATCGCCCTCACGACAACCAACACCAACAAGACGAACATCTCTGTGGTCGGCGGTCAGCAGCCGACGAGCAAGATGCTCTTCCAGAACAACAAGATCCTGGCCACCCTGCTGCCGCCTGCCGGCCCTGTGGCCCCGCCCGCAGCCATTGCCGGGGCATCGCCCACGCCCACGCCAACGGCTTCCATCGGCAGCGTCAGCAACAACGGCCAGCACATGATCGTGATCGTCGAGGTGAAGCCCGATCAGGCGGAAGTGATCCGCTGGGCGCAGCGCGCCGAGAAGGCGGACCCGCAGAGCTACACCGACCTCGCGCTGGCCCTTCGATCGCCCAAGGACAACGCGGCGGCTGACGTGACGACGATCGGCGTGAATTTCTCCGAAATGGTCACTCGTTACGGAGTCCTCCCGCCCGACCCGCGCGGAATAATCCCAACGTTACTCGCCGCCGGGATCAAGTGGTAACTTGCCTCGCCGCGCTGCGGCAGAGGCGTTCACGAGAGGCCGAGCAGATCGGCCCCTCGGGCAACTACCAGGCGAGAACGTCCCCATGACCGACCGAATAAGAGTCCTGATCGTCGACGACATCCCAGAGACACGCGACCACCTATCCAAACTGCTCGGCTTTGAGTCGGACATAGAGGTGGTCGGGGCCGCGGCGTCCGGTGCCGACGCGATCGAACAAGCGGCCAAGCTCCTGCCCGATGTCATCCTGATGGACATCAACATGCCCGACATGGATGGCATCGCCGCCACGGAGCGCCTGTCGGCCGAGGTCCCGAGCGCGGCCGTCGTGATGATGTCGGTCCAGGGCGAAGCCGACTATCTCCGCCGCTCGATGCTGGCCGGCGCCAGGGAGTTCCTGGTGAAGCCGTTCAGCAGCGACGAGCTGACCGCCTCGATCCGCCAGGTCTACATCCGGGAACGTGAGAAGGCCGGGCGGATCGCACTCGCCCCGGTGTCGCGCAGCGGGGAATCGAGCGAGGCCGGGTTGGTCGTCGCGGTTTTCAGCCCCAAAGGTGGCGTCGGCCGAACGACGGTCGCGGTCAACCTCGCAGTCGCGGCCGCCGCGGAGCTCGGCAAGAAGGTCATCGTCGTCGACGCGTCGTTCCAGTTCGGGGACGTGGCGGTGCTCCTCAATTTGAATCCCAAGAACAAGTCGATGGCTGAGCTCGTCCAGGAGCTGGATAGCAGCCACGATGCCGACTCGGTCGACACCTACACGGTGTCCCACTCTTCGGGCATCCACGCCCTACTCGCCCCTTCATCGCCCGAGATGGCGGAATTGATCACGCCCGCCGGAGTGAAGCACGTCCTCGAGATCCTGCGACAGCGTTACGACCTCGTGGTCGTCGATTGCACAGCGTGGTTCAACGATACAACCCTGGGTATCCTGGACCTGGCGGATGTCGTGCTCACAGTCCTCACACTCGAAATCACCAGCATCAAGAACATCCGGCTCTTCCTGGAGGTCGCCGAGCAGCTCGGCTACGAAAACAAGATCCGGCTCGTTCTCAACCGAGCCGACACGGCGCTGGGGATCCGAGTGGCCGACGTCGAGCATTCGATCGGCCGCAAAGTCGACAACACCATCGTCAGCGACGGAAGAGCCGTCGTGTATGCACTCAATCGAGGGGTCCCATTCGTACTAAGCAACCGGGAGGCCCAGGTTTCGCAAGATATATTGCGTCTAGCCACGGCGGTGGCAGGAAGCACAGAATCGCGCGAGGAGGACAGCGGCAAGGTTGTCCAGCAGCGCAAGTCGTTGTTCGCGTGGCGATGAGTGCCCTTAGAGGCCGACAAGGGGTGTAGGCGATGTCCCTTCTGAAGCGAATCGAAAGTGCCCGTCCCGGCGTCGCGCCGGGTCCGGCGGCTCCCAGCGGCCCCGCGGGTGGGCCTCCCAGTGCCGGCGGTATGGCTCCGCCGCCCACCGGCCAGCGCCTCCTGAATCAGGCTCCCGTTCGGGAGTCCCTGCGCGAGGTCAAGTTCCGGATTCAGTCCCGGGTCATCCAGGACCTCGATCCCAAGCTCGATCTGGCCAACCAGGTCGAGGTCAGGCGCCAGATCGAAGAGATCTTCGGCCGGGTGATCGACGAGGAGGGCCTCGCCCTTACTCGCGCCGAGCGCGTCCGCATGCTCGAGCAGATCACAGACGAGATCATCGGCCTGGGACCTCTCGAGCCGCTCCTTCGTGACGATACGATCACCGAGATCATGGTCAACGGCCCGCGCCAGGTCTACATCGAGCGCAGCGGCCGCCTGGAGTTGACCAACGTCGTCTTCCAGAACGACGACCACGTGATGCGCATCATCGATCGGATCATCGCCCCGATCGGCCGCCGCATCGACGAGTCGAGCCCGATGGTCGACGCCCGTCTCACAGACGGATCGCGCGTCAATGCAATCATTCCGCCCCTGTCGCTCATCGGCCCCGTCGTCACCGTCCGAAAGTTCTCGGCCTCGCCCTTCACGGTCGATGACCTGATCAGGTTCGGGACGGCCACACCTGAGATGTTCGACTTCCTGCGGGCCTGCGTCGAGGCGCGGCTCAACATTTTCGTCTCCGGCGGCACCGGCTCCGGCAAGACGACGACGCTCAACGTGCTCTCGTCCTTCATTCCGAATGACGAGCGCATCATCACCGTCGAAGACGCCGCGGAACTCCAGCTCCGACAGGAGCACGTGGTGACGCTCGAGTCACGGCCGCCAAACATCGAAGGCCGCGGCGCCGTCCCGATCCGGGAGCTGGTCCGCAACTGCCTCCGAATGCGCCCCGATCGCATAATCGTGGGCGAGTGCCGAGGCGGCGAAGCCCTGGATATGCTCCAGGCCATGAACACCGGCCACGACGGATCGATGTCGACGGGCCACGCAAACAGCCCACGAGACATGCTCTCGCGACTCGAAACCATGGTTCTGATGGCGGGTGTGGACCTGCCGCTACGGGCAATCCGCGAACAAGTTTCTTCGGCCGTGGATCTGATAGTGCATCAGTCGCGGCTCAAGGACGGCACCCGCAGGATCACGAACATCACCGAGGTCCAGGGCATGGAAGGCGATGTCATCGTGATGCAGGACGTGTTTGTATTCGAGCAGACGGGCGTAACCGAAGGCAAGATCCAGGGCCGGCTCCGCCCGACAGGGATCCGCCCCAAGTTCGTCGAGAAGTTCGACGTCATGGGCATCCACTTGCCGCGCGGCCTGTTCGGGTTCGCGTAGAAGCTGGGGCGGAGGCCGTCATGCAAGCAGTCATTCTCGGGTTGGTCCTGGCCATCGGGATCATCCTTGTCTTCGTCGGTCTCGCGTCCTCCAGTCGAGGGTCGGGGGTTAGCGCCCGACTCGAACGTTATGCGGCGGGCAAGCCGGACGCATCCGCAAGCGGGACGGGCGCGTCGTCGGCCGGTCTGAGCGGCGTTCTCTCCCAGAGCGTCGCGCTAGCCCGGTTCAACAAGATCGTCGAGCAGCGCGACTTCGGCATGAACCTGGCCCGGGAGATCGCCAGAGCCGACCTGCGGCTCAAGGTCAGCGAGTACCTGGTCATCTGGCTCTGCGCGATCCTTGGGGTTCCCCTGCTCTTCTTCGTCTTGGGCGTGGCGCTCGAGCCGCTGAAGACGCCGATTGCGCTCCTGGTCGGAGCGGTCATCGGCTTCATGATCCCGCGGTTCTGGCTCGGCCGGCGCCGCTCGTCGAGGCTGAATGCCTTCAACAAGCAGCTGCCCGACACGATCACCCTCATCGCCAACGCTCTTCGGGCCGGCTCTTCGTTCCTACAGGCGATCGAGATGGTCGTCCGCGAGGCGCAGCCCCCGATCACCACCGAATTCAGCCGCGTGGTCCGCGAGGTCAACCTCGGCCTCGCATTCGACGCAGCCCTCGAGAACATGGTGCGCCGCGTCCGTTCCGACGACCTCGAGCTGATGACCACTGCGATCACGATCCAGCATCAGGTCGGTGGCAACCTGGCCGAGATTCTCGACTCCATCGCGTTCACGATCCGCGAACGAGTCCGGATCAAGGGCGAGATCAGGACTCTGACGTCCCAGCAACGCCTGTCGGGTTACGTCGTCGCAGCCCTGCCAATCGGCCTCATTGGTTTCTTGTTTGTATTGACACCTTCGTTCATGCAACCGATGTTCGAGAAGCCGCCCGAGATCGCGGGTCTACCGGCGGGTCTGATCGTCCTCATCGGCGCCGGGATCATGATGTTCATGGGTTTCATGGCAATCCGACGCATCGTAGACATCGAGGTCTGAGATGACGCTCCCGATCATCCTCGGCGGCGTGCTCGCCCTGGGAATCCTGCTCCTCTTCGTCGGGCTGGCGAGCCAGGGGCCAATCGACCCGGTCCAGGCTCGACTTACCCAGTTGAGTTCGATGCAGGCTCGAAACCTCGAGGAGCTCGAACTCCAGGCCCCCTTCCTGGAACGGACCATGCGTCCGTTCCTGTCCCGCCTCTCTCGCACCGCGAGCCGGGTCACCAGCGCCTCTTCCGCAGACTCGATGGAAAAGAGGCTGGCGCTGGCCGGCAATCCCGGCGACATGCGCATCGCCGACTGGCTCGGCATCAAGGCGCTGATAGCCGGCGCGACCGGAGTGGTCCTGTTTCTTCTGGCAGAGCTCCTGGCCAGCGACAGCGCCCTCGCGGTCATCGTTGCCGTGGTCGGCTTGGGCATCGGCTACCTCCTGCCCGAGTTCTGGCTGGGCCGGAAGATCAAGGCACGCCAGAAGATCATCCTGAAGATGATCCCGGATGCATTGGACTTGCTCACGATCTCGGTGCGAGCCGGTCTCGGCTTCGACGCCGCCCTCGCGAAGGTCGTAGAGAAGCTGCCCGGGCCGCTGAGCGACGAGTTCAGGCGAGCCCTGGCCGAAGTCCGGGTCGGCAAAGCGCGCCGCGATGCACTGCGCGACATGGTCCCGAGAACTAATGTCCAGCCGCTCTCCAACTTCATCGGGGCCATCATCCAGGCCGAAACCCTCGGCGTGTCGATCTCGAAGGTGCTCCAGATTCAGTCCGAGCAGCTCCGCATCGAGCGACGCCAGCGGGCTGAGCAACAGGCCGCACAGGCACCCATCAAGATGATCTTCCCACTGGTCGGGTGCATCTTTCCATCGCTATTCGTCGTCATTCTCGGCCCGGCCATAATCTCCCTCATGAATAACTTCACGACCAAGTGAGCAAGACGGGGCTGGTGGCACGCAACGCCAGCCGCGGGCTCTTGCTGGTCGAGCGTCTCGAAGACGGGTCCTCGTTGTGGGCCAAGTTCATAGGCCTGATGGGCCGGCGGACACTGCCGCAGGGAGATGGTTTGTGGCTGCCCGGGGAGAACGGCATCCACATGATGTTCATGCGCTTTCCCATCGACGCGATCTTCGTGTCGCCGCCACTAGCCGGACTAGAAGGCCCGCGACGAGTTCTCGCGTTGCGGCGCTCGCTGCGGCCGTGGCTGGGTGTCGTGTGGCGCATTGGCGGCGCCAAGGGCGTCCTGGAGCTGCCGGCCGGAACGATCGACGCGTCAGGAACGGCTGTCGGCGACGAGATCGTCATCGAGGCGCGACAGGGGTGAGTCGCCGATGAGTGCGAGGTTAGCGACCGATAAGGCAGGCTCGCTAGGGTGGCCTCATGCCCGCGAGTCGATCGATCCTCGACATGGCGCTACCGGCCTTCTGCGCCGGTTGCGACACCGAAGGGCCGGCGCTGTGCGGTTCCTGCCGCAGGACGCTCGACGTCCGGCTGGCGCTGCCACCCGGCGTTCCGTTGGGGCTGAAGGCGGCGATGCCCCTGCCGCTCGCCCAGCTGGAGTGGTGCGCCCCGTTTTCGGGGGTCGTCCGGGCTGCGCTGCACCGTCTCAAGTACGGCGGCGAGCGGCGGCTCTCGGTTCCGCTGGCGGAGGCGATGGCCGCCCGCTGGCGGGCCGCCGGGGCGGGCGGCGAGTTGCTCGTTCCAGTTCCGGTGCACGCCGCTCGGGCTCGCCTGCGCGGCTTCGATCAGGCCGTCCTGCTGGCCAGGAGCGCTTCGCGGCCGCTCGGGATGCCGTGCCTGGTAGCCCTGGAGCGGGCACGGAACACCGCACCGCAGTTCGATCTGGGACGGACCGCCCGCCGCGCCAACGTCCACGGGGCATTCGTGCTGCGCGGACCGACCGACGCGGCGGCCGTTCGAGGCCGATGGATCGTTCTGGTGGACGACATCGTGACGACGGGATCGACGTTGGTCGCTTGTGCCGACGCGCTTTACGAGGCCGGGGCAGTGGCGGTTTCGGCGCTCACGGTGGCTCGAGAACGCTGATCTACGTCAAATCTGGGACGATCAACTTCGGAGTCGGTCCCTACACTTGCCGCATCGCGGCGGCTCAGCTAGAAGCGCGCGACGCGGTCGGAGTCTCGCCGGCCGCCCATGCGCAACGTGTTTTCGGAGGTCGGCCGTGAGGATGATCGTCAAAGGCAAGAACGTCGAGGTCCCCGAGGCTGTGCGGGAGTACGCCGACCGCAAGATGCGAAGGCTCGAGCGCTTCCAGGACGAGCGGTCGGAGGCTGTGGTCGAGCTGTCGAACGAACAGCATCGAACCAGCACCGATTCGCACATCGTGGAGTTGACCCTCGTCGTGGACGGTCAGACGCTCCGAAGCCACGCCACCGGCCCAACCTATCAGGCCGGTCTGGACGCAGTGCTGGATCGCATCGAACGCCAGGTCGTCGACCTCCGGGAGAAGCCGCGGGGGAAGGTTCGACCCGACGCCGCGAGAGCACGCCAGATCGTCGACGGGGTCGAAACCGACGCCGCAGAGCCGGCCCGCGACGAGGAAGAGGCGGGCGAGGAAGCGATTGCCGCCCGCATCGTCAAAACGAAGCGCTTTGCGATCGAGCCTATGTTCGAGGAGGACGCCGTCGAGCGGATGGAGGAGCTGGGTCACCTCTTCTTCATCTTCGTGAATGCCGAGACCGAGAAGCTGTGCGTTCTTTACAAGCGCAAGACCGGCGGCTACGGGCTCATCGAGCCGATGATCGCCGGCCAGTACACGGGCCGAATTGGCCACAAGGCCGGCTGAGGCGAGATTGTCAGGTCCTCGCCGCCCAGAGAGTTGCGCTCGAGTCGAGTTGCCGGGGGGTCGCCGGGCCGGGGCTCATTTGCCGCTGAGCGTGGGGCTGCCACGGGTAGCCGAGCGAGCTGCCGAGATCGGGGCCTCCGCCCTCCAGCTGTTCAGCGACAACCCCACCGCCTGGCGCCGGCGTGCCGGTCCTCCGGCTGACTCTTCAGCGTTTCGAGGTCGCCTGACGGAGCTGAATATCGATCCGATCGCGATTCATGCCGCTTACCTGGTGAACCTAGCGGGTCCCGACGACGAGCTCTTCGCCCGATCCGTCGAGGTAATGCGGAGCGAGCTGGCCGTCGCTCCCGAGTTCGGGGCGCGCTATGTCAACGTCCATGCGGGCTCGCACCGAGGCTCGGGCACGCAAGCCGGGATCGCTCGGCTCGTGGATGGCCTCGAGCGCAGCCTCGCAGGCAGCCCATCGGGCAGCGGCGCTCCGACGATCCTTCTGGAGAACTCCTCGGGCGGGGGCAACAACATGGCTTCCACGATAGAGGAGCTGGCCACGGTGCTCGATGCGGCTGAAGCGCGAGGCCTCGACGGCCGGATCGGCGTATGCCTCGACACTGCCCACCTGTGGGGCGCCGGCTATGACATTTCGACGCCGGCCGGGATCGACGCCTTGCTTCTCGAGTTCGAGGAGCGGATCGGCCTCGCTCGCCTGCTCCTGATTCACTTCAACGATTCACACTCGGCACTGGGATCCCGCCACGACAGGCACGCCCATCTCGGAGACGGGAGGATCGGGACGGCGGGAATGGCTCATCTGCTGTGCCATCCGGCGCTGGACCACGTCACGTTCGTGCTGGAAACACCGGATATGGAGGGCGGCTTCGACCAGGTCAACATGGCCAGGATCGGCGACCTGGCGGCCGGTCGACCGCTGACGCCGGCGCCGGAGATCGATGCCGGCTCGAAGACACCCCGACCGCCGGCGAAGGGACCGCTGAGGGCGACTGAACCGAACCTTTCGGCGGGAAGGGAATCGATCGACCGTCAGCCTTTCGGGCGGCCGTGAACTCGATGGTTCGGCCGCTCAACCGGCTCGCCGAGTGGCTCGCCGAGCGGCTCGGAGTCGGGCTGCGCGAGTTGGGCTGCCTTGCCGCGATCGTGCTCGGCGGAGCGGCGCTAAGACTCGTGGATCTGCCGGCTCGCGGCGGCTGGGACTCCGACCAGGCGCTCGACATGATGGCCCTGCGCACGGCGGTCACCACGGCCCAGCTGCCGACGCTCGGTCCGCAGGCGAGCTGGGTCGGCGGCGTCTTCCACCACGGCGCGCTCTTCTACGACCTGTTCGTGCCGGCTTACTGGCTCGGCAACGGCGACCCGACGGCGGTCGTCCTCGAGACGGCCCTGGCCGGGTTGATCGTGGTGCCGATCGTGTGGTGGATCGCCAGATCGATCGGCGGCACCGCGGCGGGGCTCACGGCCGCACTGTTGGCGGCGGTCTCGGCCAGCCTGATCGGATACTCGACCTTCATCTGGAACCCCACTCCCGTCGAGCCCGGGGCCGCGCTCGCCTTCCTCGGCGCCTGGCAGGCCTGGCAGACCTCTCGGCCCTGGTGGTGGCTCGTGGCGGCGGCCGGTTCCGCCGTGGCGATGCAATCGCATGTGACCGCGGCAGTCATCGTTCTGCCCATGGCGGCTGCGTTCTTCTTGACTCTGCGGCGCGGCCCCGCGGCCTACCGGCGCCGGATCGTGGCCTGGGGGCTGGCGGGGATAGCGTTGGTAGTGGTCACGTACCTGCCGCTGATCGCCTACGAGCTGAGCCACGGTTTCGTCGAAACGCGCGGGATCCTGAGCTACTTCACCGGGGCGAGCACCACGCCGGCACACGACCCGCTGACCCGCGTCATCTTCGCCACGATCCGGATCCTGGCGTGGCCGCTGACTCGCTGGCCACTCGTCGATCTCGTGCCGGCTTTCTTGCCGGCTCTGACCGTGGCTACGGCCCTCGGCTTCGGCCTTGTGTGGCGGGTGCTCAAGACGGGCGGCCGGGCGCGTGCAGTCGGCGCGTCGCGCCTCGCCCGACCGGATGCCGGAGGCGCTGCGGACCCAGAGCTTGGGGACGTGGCGGGCCCCGACGCCGCGATGGAGGCCGACGGCACGCGCTTCGTCGGGGGCTCGCTGCTGCTCCTGATTCTGGCCCTGGGCCTCGGCGTCCAGTCCGTCTCCGAGGTCCAGGAGCTCCCAACCGAGCAATACCACATCGTTGCCGATCCGCTCGTGCTTGTCGCGGCTGGGCTGGTGATCGGGGGGCTGTGGCGAGCGGCACCGCGTCCCTGGCCGTCCTGGAGCTCGCGGGCGCTCGCGACGTTCGGGCTGGCGGCGCTCGTCGCGTGGAACGCCGGACACTGGCCTCCCCTCAGCGCCCCTGACGGCGGCTGGCCTGCCGCTCAAGACGCCGCGACGAGGTTGGAACGCGATGCGGCCGGAACGTCTCTGGCCATGGTGCCGCTCTTCGAAGCCAAGGGAACGAGCGCTTATGCGTATCCGCTCGAGCGCGACGGCCTGACGCTCGTTCAGCCGGACCTGGCCACGACGGTCGTTCTGCTATGCGACTCGTTCTGGCTCAAAGGATGCGGAGGATCCCAGGAAGACGGCTGGGTCCTCGAGAATGCGGCCGGACAGGGGCTGCACATGGTAGATCGGTTTCCGGCAGCCCCGGATCGCCTGCTGACGGTCTACAAACGCGGGCCCTGACATCCACCAGGGATTTCGAGACGGGCCGGCGGTAGAGCCCGACGATCAGCTCGCTTCGCGCCCGGATCGTGCTCGGGGCGGCAATGGGTGCGCCAGCGGATGAATGCTCCGGCCGGCTACGGCCGACAAGATCGGCGCCTCACGCCGATCGTCGAGTATCCGACGAGGTTCCATGGTGCGTTCGTCGGTTCGCGGCCCGGCGTAAGTGCGTCCGAAGCGGCGCATACGAACCGCTAGGTAGTACTCCATCACCTGGCGAACCTGAGGCTCCGACAGGAACTCGTCGCCGCGCAACGCGTATTCGACTCGAGCGGTGGGATTCGCGGCTCCGGATGCGACAGCGCCCAGATACTGCGGCGCTTCGGAATCGTCGCGGATCTCCCTCAGGCCACGAGCGAGCTTGGTCGCGGTACCCAGCGAGGGCATCCGGTCACCGCGTATCAACCTCGAGATCGTGGAGTGATCCACCCCAGATTGCTGCGCAAGCTGTCGCTGCGACATCTTCTTGGCTTTGAGTTGGGCTCGTAGCCACTCGTTGAAGGCTCGTCCGCTCTGCCCGGCCATGCGCGGTAGCTCCTGAGTACAAGGCACTCTGCCCGGATGCTGGAACTATCGGTTGGGGAAGCTGGCGCGTGAATGACCTTTTCGTACCGAGGCGGCGCAACTGTCAGCGGTGATCGGCAAGGTGGCTGCAAGGTCGATCGAGACCGTTGGGTCCGGGCATGGTTCGGCGCGGAGGTGTCGGCGAGATTCCGGTCCTCAGGCAGGGGCGCTTGCGGAGTCCGTCGCAACGGAAGCTGCAGGCTTCGCCGGCCTCAGGTCCTCGACTTCCATACCGCCGCCGCGAGGTTTGGACGACAGCATGTAGGCGATGCCACCCATGATCACGATCGAGAACACGCTGATAGCCCGGTCCACCAGGACGATGGCCGCGGCATGCGGCGTCGACAGGCCGAAGGCCCCGGTCAAGACGCCGATCATGCCTCCCTCGACGACCCCGATCCCGCCGGGGGTGAGCGGCAGCGCCGTCAGCAGAGAGCCGATGAGGGCGACGAACAGCGCGCCGGAGAAACCCAGGTCGACCCCCGTGAAGGCGAGAGCCCGAACCACCAGGTAGAGGCGCAGGGCCTCCGTCAACCAGATCAAGCCCGTCATCAGGCCCAGCAGGGGCATGCCGCGGGCGCCCACGGAGCCGAAGACGCCTTCCTCGAAGCGGTCATAGAACTCGGCGACGCGATGTGGCAACGGCAGCAGGCCGATGACTTTGCGACCGAAACTGCGCATCACCACGAGCGCGACGATGAGCAGAACCACGACGACTACGCCCACGGTGAGTGACACCTGCGCCGCGGCCGGCAGATTGTTCAGGTGGTCCCGGAAATGCCAATACCCGGCCAGCACGCCGAGCGCGGCGACGGCGATCAGGTCCAGGATCCGTTCCATGAAGACCGTTCCGAGCGTTCGCGTTGCCGAGACCGGGCTATTCAGCTTGAGCAGATAGGCTCGGTAGAGATCGCCGAGCTTGGCCGGAACGATGCAGTTGACGAGCCAGGAGAGGAACAGGATCTCCGTGCCGTCCTTGACCTTGACCTTGTAACCGGCACCTCTGAGGAGCCTGGTCCAGCGCCAGCCGCGCAGCGGGAACCCGAGATAGTAGATCCCGAAGGCGAGCAGGATCAGCCATGGATTGGCACGAGCGATATCGCCGGGCACGTCCTTCAGCTGGTCCCGGTTGAGAGCGACCGCGATCGCGATGATGGCCAGCGGCACGGCGATCGAGAGGATCGTCCGGGGCTGCCGCAGGCGTCCGATCAGGGACATCTGTTCGGCGGGCGGGACCTCCACGGGCGTCTCGGGATTGATCAGCGCCTCCGCCTCTTGCCCGAGCGGGTCTCCGATCGGGTGGTGATGATGCTCGGCCTGGTCACTCACCAGATGCTCCCATGCTTTCCGTCGGCCGGCGTCGCCCGTTCCCCATCAGCGACTGGATGATCTTGGCGAGTGGGGTCCATGCTCGAACGTAGTAGCTCGCGCGGCCGGGTCTCATGTCCACGCTGGCGAGTGCCGCGAGAAGCCCCTCGGGCGTACTCGGGTCCCCGGCCAGCACGTTGTAGGCAACTCCCACTTCGAGAACCGTGTGGGAATCGGAGGCGGCAACCCCGGGAAGGTTGTGCCCGAGGGCGAACAATGCGGCCTTTTCGTTGGCCGAGCCGCCCAGGACGCGGGCGTTGTACGCCTCGACCCAATCGATCTTGTCGGCGATGGACTCGAGGTCGGTGCCGTGGCGACCGAAGCCGCGCCGGGCGTCGAACGGATGAGGGATCCCGACGAGGCCACCCTGCTCCCGTATGGCCGCGATCGTTTCGAGGGCGGACAGCCCGGGCTGAACGACGTCGCGGAGGAAGAGAGCGATCATGTCGCCGTCGACCGACTTGATTTCCTCTCCGACGATCACGAATAGCCCATCTGGGGCCGCATCGCGGGCCGCCAGCGCCGCATCGATCCGGTCGTGGTCGGTGATCGCAAGGTGGGTCAGACCGCGGGACGCGGCCGCCCGAACCACCGCATCAGGATTGGCCAGCGAATCGAAGCTCGCCCGCGTGTGGCAGTGCAAGTCGACGAACGCACGCCGGGCGCCGGCGCCGGCTGGGTCCAGGGCCACGAATCAGCCCTGCTGACCGAGAAACGGCCTGAAGAACTCGAAATGCTCGAGCGCGATCCCCGTTCCCAGGGCGACGCACTGCAACGAATTGTCGGCCACGTGGCAGGGGACGCCCGTCACCTGGGTGAGCAACTTGTCGACGTTGCGCAGCAGCGAGCCGCCCCCGGACATAACCATGCCCTTGTCGATGATGTCGCTGGAGAGCTCGGGCGGGGTCTGTTCGAGAACCAGCCGCACCGCCCCGATGATCTGCTGGAGCGGAGGCTCCATCGCCTCCATGATTTCCGAGCTGTTCAGGGGAATGGTGCGCGGCAGGCCGGCGATGAGGTCGCGGCCTCGAACTTCCATCGTGAGCTCCCGCTCGAGCGGCAAGGCCGTCCCGATCTGGATCTTCACGTCCTCGGCCGTTCGGTCGCCGATCATGAGGTTGTACTTGCGCCGGACGTAGTTGGTGATGGCCTCGTCGATTTTGTTGCCGCCGACTCGGAGGCTCGTGGACACGACGATCGCGCCGAGCGAGATGACCGCGATCTCGCTCGTTCCGCCCCCGATGTCGATGACCATCACGCCGGACGCGCCGCTGATCGGTACGTTTGCCCCGATGGCCGCGGCGAGCGGCTCCTCGATCAGGTATGCCTCGCGCGCTCCGGCCTTGAGGGCGGCGTCTCGGACGGCCCGCTTCTCCACGCTCGTGACGCCGGCCGGAACGCTGATCATCACTTCGGGCTTGCCCCATCCGATCCTTCGCGAGGCCTGGACGCGCGAGATGAAATGCTCCAGCAGGGCTTCGGTGATCAGGTAGTCGGCGATCACGCCGTCGCGCATCGGCCGGATGGCCTGGATATTGCCCGGAGTGCGGCCGATCATGTCGCGCGCTTCCGAGCCGACCGCCACGATGTGGTTCTGATCGTCCACGGCAACGACCGAGGGCTCCTGCATGACGATGCCCTTGCCCTTGACGTAGACGATGACGTTGGCGGTGCCGAGGTCGATCCCGATCTTCATGCCGGTGCGCTAAGTCCCTTCCGCAAGCCTCTCGATCCTGGCCCCAAGCTCCAGGAATTTCCGGTCGATCTTCTCATAGCCGCGGTGTACGTGGTGAGCGCCGCGAATCGTCGTCGTTCCGTTGGCGGCCAGAGCAGCAAGTATGAGGGACGCGCCGGCCCGCAGATCCCCGATCTCGACCTCCGCTCCGTGGAGCGGGGAGGGTCCTTCGATCGTGGCGTGATGGCTGTCGCTGATTTCGACTCGAGCGCCCATCCGACGCAGCTCCCCGAGCCACTCGAGGCGATCCTCGAAAACCGTCTCGTGCACGTGGCTTATGCCTTCGGTCTGGCTGAGCAGGACGCAGATCGGCGGCTGCAGGTCCGTCGCCAGGCCGGGATATGGGTCGGTCTCAATGTCGCAGCCGCGGAGCGGCCGCAGGTCGGCCTCGGTGGCATCCACCTCGATCGTGTCCCGGCCGCAGTGGACCGAAACGCCCACGTCGGCCATCACACCGAGGAAGGCCCCGAGATGGTCGCAGGGAGCGTCCTGGAGCGTCACGCGGCCGTGGGTCACGCCGGCCGCCACGATGAAGGTGCCCGCCTCGATGCGGTCGGGGACGACTCTGTGATCGGCACCGCGCAGCCGGCGACGGCCCTCGATCTCGATGCGGGTCGGGGATGTGCGCTCGACCTCGGCGCCCATCTGCTGCAGGAACTCGATCAGGTCGTCGACCTCGGGCTCCTGCGCCGCCGGTTCGATGACCGTATGGCCGTCGGCGAGGACGGCGGCGAGCATCGCGTTCTCGGTGCCCATGACCGTGATCTGCGGGAAGACGACGTGGCCGCCGCGAAGCCGCCCCGGAGCCTTGGCGAAGTAGTAGCCGTTGCGATAGTCGATCTCGGCGCCAAGCGCTCGCATGGCGTCGACGTGCAGGTTGACCGGTCGCCGGCCGATCCGGTCTCCGCCCGGGTTGCTGATGATCACGCGGCCGAAACGGGCGAGTAGCGGCCCGAGCAGGATGAACGACGCGCGCATCTTCGCCGCCGCCTCCAGCGGAACGAAGAGCCACTCCGCGTCGCCGCAGGCCAGTTCGTAGGTGTTGGGGGCGGGATGGTCCACGGTGACGCCGATGTCGCGCAGGACCTCGGCGAGAACGCGTACATCCTCGATCTCGGGAACGTTGGTGAAGCGGCATCGCTCGCCCGTGAGCGTGGCGGCAGCCATGAGCTTGAGCGCGGCGTTCTTCGCGCCGCTGATCCGAACCGTGCCCTCGAGGCGGCGACCGCCTTCGATGCGGAAGACTTCCCGGTCGACCTGGTCGGGTTCGAACTCCCAGTGGAACGGTCGGGCGTCCGCCATGGGCTACTCGTCGCCCGGCGTCTGCTCGCGACCGGCCGAAGAGGTGTGACGGCGCGGCGCCTCGCTGGGTCGGCGCTCCGCAATCCTGATTCGGATGAGCGCACGCTGCAGCGCAGCTCGGGCAAGCGAGAGGTCGATCTCCTCGGCCAGGCCGCCCTGGAGCATCTTCTCGGCCTCGCGCCGCGCACGCTCGGCCCGCTCGAGGTCGATCTCGGAGCCCATGTCGGCGGTTTCGGCGAGAACCACGACCCGATCGGGTCGAACCTGCAGGAAGCCCCCGAAGATGGCGAACTCCTGCTCCTGCCCGCCCTGCTTGAGCCGCAGCACCCCCTGCCCGAGCAACGAGATCAGCGGCGCATGGTGGGGCAATATGCCCAGCTCACCCTCGCTCCCCGGCACGATCACTTCGTCCACGTCCCCCTCGAACGCCTTCTTCTCCGGCGTAACGATCTGAAGATGAAGGGGCATCTACTCCATCCCTTCTTCTGACATGGCCGAGTGCCCGCCTCGGCGTGCCCGCCCCGTGGAGCCGCCCAGTGCCCGCCGCGCCGAAAGGCGCCGGCGTCCGGAGAGAGGCGGCTCTGCAGCGAAGCAAAGGTCCGCCGAAAGCAGGACGCCGGCGACTGCCGGCGCGTTGCCACTCACTTCGCGAGCTTCTCAGCGTTTGCGCGCACGTCGTCCAGGGTACCCGCCAGGAAGAACGCTTGCTCCGGCAGGTCGTCGACCTTGCCCTCCAGGATGGCCTTGAAGGAAGCCACCGTGTCGCGGATCGGGACATAGGCTCCGGGCCGGCCGGTGAAGACCTCGGCCACGTGGAACGGCTGGGAGTTGAAGATCTGCAGCCGGCGAGCTCGGGCGACCGTTGCCTTGTCCTCTTCGGACAGCTCGTCGATGCCCAGGATCGAGATGATGTCCTGCAGATCGCGGTAGCGCTGGAGGACGCGCTGAACCTCGCGGGCCGTGTCGTAGTGCTCCTGGCCGACGATGTTGGGATCGAGCACGCGCGACGTGGAGGTGAGCGGGTCGACGGCCGGGTAGATGCCCAGCTCGGCGATGGCCCGCTCGAGTCGAATCGTCGAGTCGAGGTGGCCGAACGTCGTGGCCGGGGCCGGGTCGGTGTAGTCGTCCGCCGGCACGTAGACGGCCTGCAGCGACGTGATCGAGCCCTTCTTGGTCGAGGTGATGCGCTCCTGCAGGGCGGCCATCTCGGTCGCCAGGTTGGGCTGGTAGCCCACGGCCGATGGCATTCGGCCGAGCAGGGCCGAGACTTCGGAGCCGGCCTGCGTGAAACGGAAGATGTTGTCGATGAACAGGAGGACGTCGCGGCCTTCCTGGTCGCGGAAATATTCGGCCATGGTCAGGGCGGTAAGCCCGACGCGCTGGCGAGCGCCCGGCGGTTCGTTCATCTGGCCGAAGACGAAGGCAGTCTTGGCGATGACGCCCGATTCGGTCATTTCGCGGATCAGGTCGTTGCCCTCGCGGGACCGCTCCCCTACGCCGGCGAAGACCGAATAGCCGGCATGCTCGGAGGCGACGTTGCGGATCAGCTCCTGGATGATGACCGTCTTGCCAACGCCGGCGCCGCCGAAAACGCCGATCTTGCCGCCCTTCGCGAACGGGCAGACGAGGTCGATGACTTTGATGCCGGTCTCGAAGATCTCGGTCTCGGTGGTCTGCTGGTCGAAAGCCGGCGCCGGGCGGTGAATCGGCAAGCGCTCGCTGACGGCCACGGGGCCCTTCTCATCGATGGGCTCGCCGAGCACGTTGAAGACGCGTCCGAGGGTGACCTGGCCGACCGGGACGGTGATCGGCCCGCCCGTGTCCACCGCCGCGACCCCTCGAGCCAGGCCGTCGGTGGTGGTCATCGCGACGCTGCGGACCCAGTTGTTGCCGAGGTGCTGCTGGACCTCGGAGACGATCTTGGCCCCGTCGCCGCGAACGATCTCGACCGCGTTGTAGATCGCCGGCAGTCTGCCCGCGGGGAACTCGATGTCGACGACAGGGCCCGTGATCTGGATCACGCGGCCGGTGGCGGTAGAGGCGGCTGTCGCCATCTTGTTTTCGTGCCTCCTGGGGTCGATTCCCGAGCGCCCTAGCGCGCCTGCGCGCCGGACGCGATCTCGATCA
>OCZT010002441.1_pt1 | contig 19208 bp, 18 predicted proteins | sample 1539031 | NCBI WGS metagenome assembly OCZT01 (sample SAMEA3539308, study PRJEB22396) | soil metagenome | biome: tundra; feature: field; material: soil | place: USA | collected 2010-05 | depth 0.15 m | reverse complement strand
CCGGCCTGGCGGGCGGCCCGCGGCATGAGCCACGCGGTGGCCCGTCCTGCCGGGCGGTCAGCGCCGCTAGCAGGTGATGTGGAGGATCGCGTAGACGTCGGCCGGCTCCACGTCGGCGAGCAGGCGGCATGCCTCGCTGGTCGGAAGCGCCTCGATGACGATGCCCCGCCGCGCCGCTTCCTCGCCGAGTTCCGCCGAGATGGGGAGTTGCCCCTTGGCGCCTGTGCCGACGATGAGCCGCTTGCCGCCCCACGGGATCTGCTCGGCGGCAGAGAGCGGCGTGTGCCGGGACCGGGCGTGGAGCGCCTTCGAAGGGCCCTTGTCCCGCTTGCGGATTTGCCCGCCTTCGATGACCACGTCGCGGCGATAGCGCTCGCCCTCGATCTCGAGCTGTCCGAACGCGACCAATTCAGCCTTCACGGGTGAATTGTCTCACTCCACATCGCGATCGCCCACGGTCCCGGCCGGCGGCCGAGCCGGTGCTAGGCTCGCCCGAGGAGGCGTGGAATGCCGATCGAACGATTCCCGATCCGAGTCGGCCGTAGATCGCTGCCGCTGCTGCGGCTGCTTTGGGGCGTCAAGCCGGAGATTGCGTACCTGGAGATCGGCGCGGGTCCCGAAGGCGAATTGCTGGCACGCTTCGGTCGCGTGACGTTCAGGACCCAGGTCGGCAACGTCGATCGGTGGCGGATCGAAGGTCCCTTCCTCTGGGTCACGGCCATCGGCGTGCGCCGCTCGATCCGGCACGGAGACCTGTCGTTCGCGGGATCGCCACACGGGGGCTTGCGCATGGACTTCCGCGATCCGGTTCGGTGGTGGCGGTTCCGCATTCCGGCGCTGTACGTCGGCGCCGACGACCTCGACGGGCTCGCCGGTGCCCTCGGCCGGCGCGGCATTCCGGGCGAAGACTCTCGGAAGGGCTCCCTTCACACCGCTTGACGGGACGTAATCGAGGAGGGGTACCGGAGCGCCCGCGCCTCCGCAACAATCCGACGGTGAGCATCTCGCAAGCGACCTGGGGGCGGGGATTCGACCCGGATCGGCTGGCCCTTCTCGAACTCAAGATGTGGAAGGCCTACTACCGGCGCCAGCCGGCCCGCCTGTTCGGGTTGCTCGTCCGCGCCAATCGCGAGCGGGCCGGCGCATCGTGGCCTCGCGCCGTCGCCGCCGCCGCACTCCTGGCCCGGGGCGCGGCCGCCTTCGGACGAACCGGCTGGGGTGGCGCGGGCGACGCCACGGAACGCGACGATGCCGCCTACCTGAGGGACATCGTCCGCGGCTACCGGATGCTCGGCCTCCCCGACGGTGTGAACGCCGACGAAGTCGCGCGCCGGGAGCTGCGCTGGTGGGTGGTGCGCCGCGAGATCGGGGTGTCCGCGGGCGACGCGGCGAGTTCGGCCATCGGCGCCCTCTACGCCGAAGCGAATCGGGGCGCTCGCCACGAACAGCGGGCGGAACTCGTTCTGGGCGGCGACGAAGTAGAAGATCGCCAGGAACATGACGGTCATGCCCGCGACCCGGACCCAGACTTCCTGAGCCTGCGGAAGACCGAATATCGGCAGCGGGATGTTCGGTGCCAAGAGGAGCGTGGCTCCGAGGCCGAACGTGTAGATCGAATAGGCGAAGATGCTTCGCGCGGCTGCGCTCATGGCTGCTCTCCGAGTACGAGTGGCTTGATACCCATGCAACCCCACCCCGCGCGGAAACTGTTCGGTCGGGTCGGGGAAGCCGCCCGATGAGCTGCGCATTCGCTCCGGCGACCCATTCCACGGAACCGATCGCCTGAAAGGGGCGAGGTTTGCCGTGTCGCGGCAGGGTACTCAGGCCACAGCCGACCGCGCACGTTTCAGGCCAGACTCAGAACAACTGGCGAACCTGTTCGGCGGAGACCCCTAGTCTGGTGGCAAGACGGACGACCTGGCCATGACACCGTTGCCCGAAGGGCCGAATTCGCCCGCGAGACGGCCCTGGAAGCGACTGTTCCCGCGCATCAAGCGCCGCCTTCGCTCGGCGGCGCCTTTCGCCATGGCCGCGCTGGCCGCTTTCGTGGCAGTCGAGCTATATGGCGCCGCCACGCCCGGACCGCGGCCGCTGACACAGCAGGACGTGGCCACGAGCGTGGCTCAGGCGCTGGCCTCGGTGACCCCCGCGCCGGCCCTCTCGGAGACCGCGTATCAAGCGGTGCAGCCGTCGCTCGTCACGATCGAGACCCAGGTGGCGAGCGGCAGCGCCACGCCGAGCGGCACCAATTCGGCAGTGGCTTCCGGAGCTGCAAACGGCGCGCTCGGAAGCGGCGTGGTCGTCGATACGAACGGCGACATCCTCACTGCCCTGCACGTCGTCGCGAACGCGGTGTCGATCCAGGTGACGTTCGCCGACGGAACGCGCTCGCCGGCTCAGATCCAGACCACGCAACCCCAGAACGACATCGCCGTCCTGCGCGCCAGCCAGCCCCCGGCCAACCTCCAGCCGGCAGTCCTCGGCAGCCCCCGGAGCGTCCGGGTCGGCAGCGAAGTCTTCGTCATGGGCAATCCGTTCGGGCTGTCCAATTCGATCAGCGCCGGTGTCGTCTCCGGGCTGAATCGATCGTTCCAGCTGCCCAACAACGGCCCGCTGCTGCAGGGCCTGATCCAGGTGGACGCGGCGGTCAATCCCGGAAGCTCGGGCGGACCGCTGGTCAACCGAGATGGCCAGGTGATCGGCATCGTGTCCGCGCTCATCAATCCCACCAACCAGGACGTGTTCATCGGCATCGGGCTGGCAGTGCCGATCGACGTAGCCGGCGGAGCGGCCGGCTTGCCGCTCGACTAGCCGCGCAGATCAGCGCAGATCAGGAGGTTCAATCCAGTGCACGAACCGGCAGTTTCGGAGCCCACGGCGCCGATGGAGCGTCTCCTGTACGAGGTCAAGAAGGTCATCGTCGGCCAGGACCACCTGTTGGAGCGCCTGGCCGTAGCCCTGCTGGCGCGGGGCCACCTGCTGGTCGAAGGCGTGCCCGGATTGGCCAAGACGATGGCCATCAGGACTCTCGCCGAAGCTACCGGCGGCGAGTTCAAGCGCATCCAATTCACGCCCGATCTCGTTCCGGCCGACCTGATCGGAACCCGGATCTACAACCAGAAGACCGGCGAGTTCAACACGTCGTTGGGTCCGGTATTCACGAACCTCCTCCTCGCGGACGAAATCAACAGGGCGCCGGCTAAGGTGCAGAGCGCTCTGCTCGAGGTGATGCAGGAGCGGCAGGTCACGATCGGTCGCGAAACTCACAAAGTGCCCGATCCGTTCCTCGTCCTCGCCACCCAGAACCCCATCGAGACGGAGGGCACGTACGCCCTGCCCGAAGCCCAGGTCGACCGCTTCATGCTCAAGGTGCTGGTCGGCTACCCAAGCCCCAACGAGGAGTTCGTGATCGTCGAGCGCATGACCGGACACCTGGAGCCCGTCCAGGAGGTGCTTTCGAGCGCGAGCCTGATCGAGTTGCAGCAGCAGGCCGACCGCGTCTACGTCGACCCCGCGCTCATGGAATACGCGGTGCGCCTATCGACGGCCACCCGCGCCCCCAAGGCCCACAGCATGCCGGATCTGGAGCGCTACATCACCTACGGAGCGAGCCCGCGTGCGTCGATCAACCTGATCCTGACGGCCCGGGCGCTGGCCTTCGTTCGCGGCCGGAATTACGCACTCCCCCAGGACGTGCTGGACATGGCCCGCGACGTGATGCGCCACCGGCTGGTCCTGTCGTTCGAGGCACTCTCCGACAACGTCACCGCGGACGACGTTCTGACGACCATCCTCAAGCGGGTTCCGGTGCCGGTGGTGCCGCTGCGGCAGCGTGCCGAAGTCAGCGGCCGTGCCTGACGCCATGGTCTGGACGGCCCCGCTCGACGTCGAGGAAGAAGCACACCCGGCGCTGGCGTCGGCGCTCGGGAGCTCCGCGTCTGCCCCCGAGAAGATCCTCCAGCGCCTCGAATGGAAGGTCATCCGCCGCCTCGACGGCGTCCTCCAGGGCGACTACCGGAGCCTCTTCCGCGGCAACGGCGTGGATCTCGTGGACATTCGCGAGTATCAGCCCGGCGACGACGTGCGATCGATCGATTGGAACGTCACCGCTCGCATGGATACGCCATACGTCCGCGAGTACGTCGAGGACCGCGAGATCACGGCCTGGTTCCTGCTGGACCTGAGTCCTTCGGTCGATTTCGGCAGCGTGGAAACGGAGCGGGTCAAGCGCACTGTCCTGATCGACTTCGTGGCGACGCTCGCCAGGCTGCTCACGCGGCGCGGAAATCGCGTCGGCGCGATGTTCTACGGCAGCACGCTCGAGCGGACCGTTCCGGCACGGGGCGGGCGCGATCAGGTTCTCCGACTGATCGATTCCCTGCTCCGACATCCGAGCCCGCTGAAGGCCCCATTCACCGATCTATCGCCGTTGCTCGAGGCCGGCCAGAGCGCGATCAAGCGCCGTTCGCTGGTCTTCGTCGTCTCGGACTTCATCAGCGTGCCCGGCTGGGAACGGTCGCTCAGCCTGCTGAATCGACGCCACGAGGTGATCGCGGTCCGTCTCATCGACCCGCGCGAGATCGAGCTGCCCGACGTGGGCGCACTGATCATGGAGGACGCCGAAACCGGCGAGCAGCTGTACGTCGACACCCACGACGCCGGGTTCCGACGCCGCTTCCAGGACGCCGCCCGTCGGCGCGAGGCGGAGATGTACGGCTCGTTCAGGCGATCCGGGGTCGAGGCGCTTTCCCTCTCCACGAACGACGATCTCGTCCGGGCCATCGTGCGAATGGCAACGCTTCGCCGCGCGCGTCGCAGGTAGCCCATGTCGTTCATCTGGCCCTCCCTGCTGTTCTCGCTGGCGCTGATCCCGGCGGGAGTCCTGCTGTACCGATTCCTCGATGGGCGGCGCCGGCGCCGGCTCGCGACCTACGGCGGACCTGGGCTTGCCCAGAAGACCGCCGGTCGGGGTCGCGTGCGCGATCGGGTTCCGGCGGCGTTGTTGCTGTGCGGACTGGTGGTGCTGGCGGTGGCGCTGGCCCGGCCCCAGGCCGTGGTGAGCCTTCCGCAAGAACAGGGGACGGTCATCCTCGCGTTCGACGTTTCCGCGAGCATGGCCGCCACCGACCTGAAGCCGACGCGCATGGACGCGGCCAAGGCGGCCGCCAAGGACCTCGTCGCGCGCGAACCGTCGGGCGTCACGATCGGCGTCGTGGCGTTCAGCGATTCCGGGGTTTCCGTTCAGACGCCCACCAGCGACAGGGCGACAGTGGTTTCGGCGATCGACCGCCTGACGCCCCAGCGCGGCACTTCGCTGGCCCAGGGCATCCTCGATTCGCTGAAGGTGATCGCCGTGGCCGAAGCGGGACCCTACGCCAACAACTACTACTCCAACCAGTCGCCCGCCGCGACGCCGAGCCCGACACCGACGCCCGTGCCGGCCGGGACTCACGCGCCCGCCGCTATCGTCCTGCTCACCGACGGGGAGAACAACGAATCGCCGGACCCGATGGCCGCTGCGCAGACGGCCGCGGACCGGGGAGTGCGTATTTACACGATCGGCATAGGCAGTGCGGCCGGCACCACGGTGACCGTGAGTGGCTTCCAGGAGCACACCCAGCTCGACCAGGCCACGCTCGAGTCGATCTCCCAGACGACCGGCGGCACCTACTACGCCGCCACCGACGCGGCCCAGCTCCAGTCGGTCTACGACAACCTCGACTCACAGGTGGTGATCCAACCGCAACTGACCGAGATCACGTCGATCTTCGCGGGCGTGAGCCTGCTGTTGCTAATCGCGGGCGCCCTTACCTCGCTTCTGTGGCTGGGGAGAATGACATGACAGGGCGGCGATAGATGGACTTCGTCTGGTCGAGTTTCCTCGCGCTGCTCCTGCTGCTGCCGGTGCTGGTGGCCGTGTACGTATTGGGTCGTCGAAGGCGTCGCCCGGCGGGCGTTCGCTACTCGAGTCTCGCCCTCGTCCGGGACGCGGCGCCCGGGTCGTCGCGCCTGCGACGCCACCTGCCTTTCGTCCTGCTGCTCGCGGCCTTCGGCGGACTGGTCGTGGCCATGGCTCGACCGATCGTCATCCTGGCCGTGCCGACGAACCAGACCACGATCATCCTCACGATCGACGTCTCCGGCAGCATGTGCTCGGCCGACATCCCGCCCAGCCGGCTCGAGGCGGCCGAAGCCGCCGCGGCTTCGTTCGTCGACAGCCAGGCCGCCGGGACGAGAATCGGGATCGTGGCCTTCAGCGGCTTTGCCGAAGTTGTCCAGGAGCCCACGAACGACAAGGCGCTGCTGCACGACGCTCTCAACAGCCTGGCGACCGGACGCCGCACCGCGATCGGCGACGGCATCCTGGCTTCGATCGACGCCATATCGGAGATCGACCCGTCGGTCGCGAAGAGCCAGGCGGACTCCTCGACCGGAACTGCGCCGGTGCCGGTGCCCAAGGGCGATTACGCCCCCGACATCGTGGTCCTGCTCACCGATGGAGCCAACAACGCCGGCACGGCCCCGCTCGATGCGGCTCAGCAGGCCGCGGATCGCGGCGTGAGGGTCTACACAATCGGCTTCGGCACGGCCAACGGCGGGGCTTTCAGCCCGACCTGCGCACCGCAGTTCCAGGGTCGCGAGCCGGGCGCCGGCGGACCGGGAGGCTTCGGCCAGGGCGGTCGTGGCGGTGGCGCCGGTGGCGGCGGCGCATTCCCGCGAGGGATCGACGAGGCGACCCTGAAGCAGATCGCCGACGTGACCGGCGCCAAGTACTACCCGGCAGAAAGCGCAAGCCAGCTTGGCAGCGTCTTCCAGAGCCTCCCCACGAACCTGATAACGAAGCACGAGGCAACCGAGGTCAGTTTCGCGTTCGTCGGTCTCGGCGCGCTGCTCGCCGCGCTCTCCATCCTGCTCGGCAAGGCATGGCGCCCGCTTCCTTGAATTCCTGAACGTTCTGGCGTTCTATACCGTCAGGTGGATATGGCGGTCAAGGAGAACGAGATCCGACAGTTGCGCCGGACACCAGTGGTTGGCGATACCGCCCGAGCGGCGACGTTCGCGACCTTCGTGGACCGCGCCGCTCTCGACCGCGCCTATCGGTACGCCACGCTCATCCTGGGCGATCCGACGGACGCGGAAGATGCGACTCACGACGCCGCGCTGCGCGCCTGGCATAGGTTTGGCGAACTGCGCGACCCAACTCGCTTCGAGGCCTGGTTCGGACGGATCCTCGTGAACTCCTGTCGCGATCGGCAGCGAGGACGCCGGCACGGGACGCTCAGTCTGGACGACCCGACGTTTCCGACAGAGGGGCCGTGGCTCCGCGTCGCCGCCGACCCGGCCGAGGCTTTCGGTCGGCGCCAGGCGATGGCCGCCGCGCTCCGGGCCCTCCGTCCCGAACGCCTCGAAGTCGTCGTCCTGCGCTTCTACCTGGACCTCACGATCGACCAGATCGCGGAACGTATCGGCGCCCGGGCAGGCACCGTCAAGTCGCGTCTCCATTACGCGCTCAAAGAGCTGCGCGGGACGCTCGACGAGGACTCGCAGAAGGAGCTACGGCAATGACTGAAGAGCGAGGCCTCGACACCGAGATCCGCGCCACGCTCGAGGGCATGGCATCTCGGCCTGCACCCGATCGACTGCTGGACCAGGTCGCGGCGATCCCGACGGCCGAGCCGGCGTTGGGCGCGCTGCGGCGATCGAGCCCTTCGCGTCCGCGCCTGGGGCTCAGCTTCGCCTCCATCGCAATCGCGACGATCGTGATCGCAGGAGCCCTCTTGCTCCGTGGAGGGTCGCAGAACGGCGCGACGGGCAGCACGCCACCGGCGAGTGGCTCGTCGCTTGCCGCCGCAACTTCGACGCCGACTCCGGAGCCGAGCGTCGTTGCCGTGGCGCCGTCGCCTTCGCTCTCGCCGTCGCCATCGCTATCGCCCTCGCCGTCCGCAACGTCGCCAGACACCATCCCGGCCGAATTCGAGCCGCTGTCGGTCACGTTCGTCTCCGCCGACATGGGCTGGGTGCTCGGCCGCGACTTCGGGTGCGGTTCGGACGCGTGCCCGGCCATCGTCGTGCGAACTCTCGACGGCGGCCGGACGTGGACGCGGATCGCCGCACCGCCGACGTCGCTCGATAGCACCACCGGGCTCCAAGCCGGGAATGGCGTGAGCAACCTGCGCTTCGCCGACCCGCTCGACGGCTGGGCCTTCGGGCCGGGGCTCTGGGCCACCCACGACGGCGGCAAGACATGGAAGCAACTCTCGATCTCTGGCGTTTCGGGCGGGGTAGCCGCCCTGGAAGCGTCCGCCGGAGTCGTCCATATGGCCGCGTACGGCGGTCAGACAACGTTCCTTATCGCCTCCAGCCCGGTCTACTCCGACGATTGGCGACTCTCGTCGGTCAGCGTGCCCGCAGGCGCAGGTCCAGCGCCTGAGATACAGCTGGTGCTGCAGGGCAAGACCGGCTGGGTGCTCGAGAACGACCGGGTCGTGACCGGCGGGGCGCGTCTCGTCAGCGGCAAGTGGCAGGAGTGGCAGCCGCCGTGCATGGATGTTGTGGGGCCGGCGACGCTGGCCGCCGCAAACGCTCAAGAGGTGAACGCCGTCTGCGACGTCGGATCCTGGGGCAACCCCCAGGGCAACCATCTGTACCGCTCCTCGAACGGCGGACAGACCTTCGTCGAAACCGGTCCTCGCCTGCCCGTGGATGGATTCGTGTCGGTGGCGGCGCCGTCGGCCTCGACGATCGTCGTTGCCGGCTTCGGACCGAATGCCGCCGGTGCCGAGGTCGTCTCGTCCACCGATGGCGGGCTCACTTGGAAGGCCGCTTCCCTCCCCGACCAGCCTGTGAGCTCGTACGTCGGCTACCTCGGCTTCACTACGGCTACCCAGGGCGTGCTGATCACGTCCGACACCGGCAGCCGAACCCATCTGCTCATGACCCGCGATGGCGGCAGCGCGTGGACGCTCGTCCGCTTCTAGAGGACACGAACTGACTCTTCCCAGAGTCAGCCGCCGGCCGCGACCCCTCGGGCGAGCAGCTCGTCGTAGCGCGCGGGATCCACGTTTCCGCCGCTGAGGATGGCCACGACGCGGCCGCTCTCCGGTAGCTCGTCTTCGTGGAACAGCCACGCGGCGAGGGTCGTGGCGCCGGACGGCTCCAGCACGAGCCGGGCTTCTCGGGACGCGCGAACCATCGCCCGGGCGATCTCGTCCTCCGTCACGGTCACGATGCCGTCGAGATAGCGGCTGAGCAACGAGAAGGGGATGCGCCCGAGGTGCGTGGTTCGCTGGCCGTCGGCGATCGTCCGTCCGACCATGTCCGCGGACCAGGTCACGATCTTGCCCTGGGCGAGCGAGTCGCGGGCGTCGGCTGCCAGTTCAGGTTCGACGCCGAGCACGACGGCGTCCGGTCGGAGCGACTTCACCGCCACGGCCACGCCGCTGGCGATCCCGCCTCCGCCGACCGGCACGAGCACGGTGAACGGGGCCGGCTCGGCGCCGCGCCCGTTGGGCTGAGCTGCGCTATCCCACGCCGGGGAGCCGCGGTCGATCTCGGCGAGCTGCTCGACGATTTCGAGCCCGACGGTCCCCTGCCCCGTGATCGTGGCCGCGTCGTCGTACGGCGCGACCAGCGAGAAACCCTCGACGCGTGCCAGCTCGGCGGCCCGCTGCGCTCGCTCCTCGCTCGACGGACCGACGAATACGATCTCCGCGCCGTCCGCCCGCACGCGCTCGACCTTGATCCGCGGCGCATCCGAGGGCATGACGATCACGGCGCGAACCCCGAGGAGGCGAGCGGCCCGGGCCACGCCCTGGGCATGGTTGCCGCTGGAATACGCCACCACGCCGGCGGCTCGGCGCTCGGCCGGCAAGGTGGCGATGTTGTAGTAAGCGCCGCGCAGCTTGAACGCGCCGATCGGCTGGAGCGACTCCGGCTTGAGCCAGGCCCGGGTACGCCCAAAGGGCAGTAGCGGCGTGCGCACGACCACACCGCGGATGACCTCGGCGGCCGCGCGTATCCGTTCCAGCGTCACGACCGCCGGTTCATCTGGCGGGCTCGAGTCTCGTAAATGCATGACCGTGCGACTATAGATCCATGCCTTTGATCCTCGTGACCGGCGCCACTGGCCTGACCGGTACGGAAGTGGTTCGCCGGCTCTCCGCCCGCGGTGTCCGAGTCCGGGCGCTGGTGCGCAACGCCGAAGGTTCGAACGCCGCGAAGGCGGCCGAGCTGTCTCGACTACCCGGTGTCGAGATCGCCGAAGGCGACATGGCTCGGCCCGAAAGCCTCGTCTCGTCCCTGCGTGGCGTGGACCGCGCGATGCTGATCTCATCGTCGGACGCGGCGATGCGCGACGTCCAATGCAACTTCATCGACGCCGCCGCTTCCGCTGGGGTCCGCCACGTCGTCAAGCAGTCCGGGATCATGCCCGAGATCGACTCCCCATTTCGGTTTGCCCGGATGCACGGCGAGATCGAGCGGCATCTCGAGCAATCGGGCATGGCCTTCACGTATCTGCGCGCCGGCGAGTTCATGCACTCCTACTTCCGCCAGGTGCCTTCGATCCTCAAGGCAGGGGCGCTGTTCCTGCCGATGGCGGACGCTCGGATCGCCTCCATCGATATCGGCGACATCGCCGACGTCGCGGTCGACGTTCTGACGAGCTCCGGGCACGAGGGACAGATCTACTCGATCACCGGTCCGGAGTCGCTCAGCATGGCGGAGGTTGCGGTCAAACTTTCGGCCGCGACCGGGATGCCGATCCGTTACGTCGACGTGAGCCCCGACGACTTCCGTGGGGCCCGGCTCGCCGCGGGCGCGCCCCCTTACCTCGTGGACGGGCTGGTGGAGCTATTCGCGGAACGGCGCAAAGGCAAGGAGGCGACGGTGTGGCCGACCATGGAGACCGTCTTCGGGCGCCGACCGACGCCATTCGACGAGTTCGCGCGCCGCCATGCAGCCGTCTTCCGGGGCGAGCTGCCGTCTCCGAGAGTCCGATCGAACCGCGCGTGATCGCGGCCAGTCCGACAGGCGGCACAAAGCTGATTCGAGCGACGGTCGGTGCCAGAATGCCGTCTCCGCAGAGCAAGCGTTACAAGCGCTAAAGGAGACCAGAGATGGTGGACGCCATTGCAGCAGTGATAAACAAGCCGGCATGGGTCGACCTCTCGAGCTCCGACCCCGGGGCGTCCGGCGAGTTCTACGCGAAGCTGTTCGGGTGGCAGGTCGAGGTCAATCCCGACCCCCAATACGACGGCTACGCCATGGCCAAGATCGGCGGCAAGGATGTCGCCGGCATCGGGCCGAAGCAGATGCCGGAGGCCCCGACGGCCTGGATGGTCTACATCGGCACCGACGATGCGGACGCGCTGGTGGCGAAGGTGCAGGCGGCTGGCGGCACTGTCGTCGCGCCGCCGATGGAGGTCGCCGATCAGGGCCGTATCGCCGTATTCCAGGACCCGTCCGGCGCCTTCATCTCGGCCTGGCAGCCTATCTCGATGAGCGGCTTCGGGGCCGGCGGCCCGAACACTTTCGGCTGGGCCGAACTGAACGCACGCGGCATCGAAAAGGCCATCCCGTTCTACGCCGCAGTCTTCGGCTGGGCATCGAAAACAGATCAAATGGGTGAAGGCCAGCCGCCCTACACCGAGTTCCTGCTCGGTGACGCGCGGATCGCCGGCGGGACTGAGATGAACCCGATGGTTCCGGCCCAGGTCCCCAGCTACTGGATGGTCTACTTCACGGTTAGCGACGTGGACGGGTCGTTCCGCACGGCCGTGGAGTCCGGCGCTCGGGAGATGCTCGCCCCGATGGACTTCCCGGGCGGGCGTTTCGCGATCCTAACCGACCCCCAGGGTGCGGTATTCGGACTGTTGAAGACGAGGGAGCGGTAGGCAGCACCTCAGCGGCGACCTCAGGCCGTTCCAAGCAACCGGGCGAGGATGCCACCCGCGGCGAGAGCTATGCCCAGCGTGGCGCCGCACATCGCAAGGGCGGGGCGCCACCCGAACTCGCCCCGCAACGCAGCGAGGGTCGCCACGCACGGCACCGAGACCGACGTGACGATGGCGTAGACGAAGAGCTGCGCCGGCGACATGATCGAGCCCAGGCCGGCCGCTCCGGCTCCCAGCTGGATGACGGCCAGGGCGACGAGCAGCTGCAGGGCCAGCTCCTTTCGCAGGAACGCGAAAACGAGCGCCAACCCCGCGACCGAAGGCAGCCCGAGCCAGCCGCGGACGACCGGATCGAGGACAGCGGTGGCATACCAGACGAGCCCGCTTTCGTAGAGCAGCCCCAGCGCGACGGAACCGACGAGCATGATCGGAGCCGCGGTCCGGACGAACTGGGCAAAGCGGCGCCACGCCTTGCGCGCCACCTGGCGAGCGATCGGCAGCCGGATCGGCGCGAGTTCCAGAACGAGCGCGGGCTGGCGACCGGGGACGATGGCGTTGGCCGCCAGGCCGGAGGCGAACGTGATCGCGGCAATCAGGCCGAAAGCGCCCACGGCGGCAACCGGCCCGGCAAACGGGGCAACAGCGGCCACGACCACGGCGGAGCGGGCCGAGCATGGCGTCATCGTCACCAGGAACGCCCCGAGCAGCCGCTCGCGTCGGGTCGGCAGGACACGCGTGCCATATATAGCCGGGACGTTGCACCCGCTGGCCGCGAGTAGAGGGATCGCTGCTCGCCCGGGAAGCCCGAGCGTGTTGAAGAGGCGATCGGTCAGGACCGCGGCACTGGTCAGATAGCCCGAGTCCTCCAGGGCGGCGAGCAACACGTAGAACGTCAGGATGTAGGGAATACCGACCGATAGCAGCGCGAGCATGCCTCCGTCGAGGCCCCAGAGCAGCCCGGCGGCAACGACCGGCTGCGGGACCAGCGAATGAACGGCGCTGCCGAGGACCAGTGAGACGGACGCGCTCCAGGAATTGGTGAGCACCGTGGAAAGGGTCCCGCCCACTACCATCATCGTCCCGAAGACGAGCACAGTCACTGCCAGGAAGATCGGCAGGCCCGGCCAAGGCGAGGTGCTCCAGACGGCGACTCGGTCCGCCAGGCGAACCGGTACGTCGCGACGGCGCTCGACCTGGGCCGCCCACTCGGCAGCAACGCGCCAGCGCGCCGACTCCAGCGCTTGGCCCAGTCGTAGCGAAGCGGCGCCGCGGGCGGAGATCGCGGATTGTGCCACCAACTCGCCCAGACCCCAGCCTGTGGCGTCGAGTGCGGCCGCGCCCAGGGAATGGGCGGGCGCGATGGTTCGGGCAAGACTGTCGAGTTGAAGCTCCAGCTCAGGTCCATAGACGCGAGCGGGGACGGTACCGCGCGGCGCGGCTCCTGCCAGGAAGGCACGGCGCTGGCGGGCGAGGCCCGTGGCCGCGGCAACCGCAGCTTCGACACCGCGTCCGGCACGACCCGTGGTCACGTGGACCGGCGCGGCCAGCAGCTGTGAGAGTCGACCGGCGTCCACGTCGATCCCCCTGGCCGACGCCTCGTCCGCAAGGTTCGCGGCCAATACGATCGGCAAACCGAGGTCGCGGCAGGCCAGAACCAGGGGCAGGTGCCGTCGCAGATCGCCCGCATCGCCGACAACGAGGATGGCGTCCGGCCGTGCGTCCATCAGATCGTGCCAGAAGGGCTCCTCGCCGGCAGGGCTGTCTGCGAGGGAAAGAGTGCCGGGCAGGTCCACCAGGTACGCGTCCCCCTCGGCCGAATGGATCAGCCGACGCTCCGAGGCGACGGTCGTCCCCGGCGCGTTGACCGTCTCGGCGAACCGTCCCGTGGCCACCCCGAACAGAGTCGACTTGCCCACGTTGGGCCGGCCGACGAGCGCCACGACCGGCAGGTCCGGGCCTTGTTCCGCGAAAGCCGGGCTATGGCAGCCGCGGCTCAACATGGCGCTTGCGGCCCTTCCTCGGGAACGACGACAACCCCGGCGGCAATGTTGCGAGCGATCGCAAGCCGGGCTCGGCCCACGCGCAGGATGAGCGGCCCGCCCAGAGGCAGGCGACGTTCGACGTTCAGTTCGACTCCGACGTCGATCCCCTCCGGAGCCAAAGACTCGCGGCACGACGGATCGATGTCCACGACCCGCAGCGGCCGCCGCACGGCTGCATCTACGAGCCGGCCGCGCGGAGGGGACAGGGTGGGATCGCCACATACCCGAGTCACCAACTCAGAATTGCTCACCCGCAAAGTAAGCCCGATCCGCGACCAATCCGACAGGGAGCAACGGCCCCCTTGTCGTGGGCTCAAGGTCCCGCCTCCCGCTCAGCCGGCCCGGGACCTCCGGCCCTCGCCGGGCCCTGCCGTCCCGTCAGGACAAGAGATACGGCTCCCCCAGTCGGGAAGAGCGGCCCGGGGAAAGCTCGGGCCGGCCTCGTACCATCGCGTAGACCGCCCGAAGTGTCCCCGTCACCTCGGGCCAGTTCGGCTCTACTTCGCGCTCCCTTTGCCCAATGGATTTGGAGAGAGGGCACATGCCCGTCCTGCACGCCAAGCCACCCACCCCCAGCGACGACAAGCGCTGGAAGATCGTCGAGACGCGCATGCGTCGCATGGGCGATCGCCCCGCCGCCCTGATCGAGGCCCTTCACGCCGCGCAAGAGGCCTTCGGCTACCTCGACAATGACGCCCTCCACTACGTCGGCGACACCCTCGGCGTGCCCCATTCGCGCGTCTACGGCGTCGCAACCTTCTATTCGTTCTTCACCCTCAAGCCCGAGGGCGAACACACCTGCGTGGTATGCACAGGGACGGCCTGTTACATCAACGGGGCCAAGGACATCCTGGCGGGCCTCGAGAGCGGACTTCACGTCAGGCCGAAGCAGACCACCGCCGACGGGAAGATCTCGGTCCTGACGGCGCGCTGCCTGGGCGCGTGCAGCCTGGCGCCTGCCGTCGTCCTCGATGGCGAGGTCAAGGGCAAAGTGATCACCGCCGAACTCGTAGCTCATCTGGAGGCCATGTGAGCGAGCTGCCTGCCGCGGCGCGACCGAACCACCGCCGCGCGAATAACGGAGATATTGCCAACGGTCAGCGGCGCGCGTCGGCGTACGTGTGCGAAGCCGCGAGCTGCATGTCGGCCCGGGCTCACGACATCACGCTCCGCCTCGGCGAACGTGTCGCGGAAGCTGGGCTGACCGACGTAACGGTCAAGCGCGTGGGCTGCCTCGGCCTATGCGCGGCCGGCCCACTCGTCGAGATCGCGGAGACGGGCGAGCTGTTCTCTCACGTCACGCCCGATAACGTCGACGGCATCGTCAAGGCCTTGAAGTCCGTCAAGCCGACGGACACACGCCAGCCGCAGGGGCCCTTCTTCGAGAAGCAGCTCCGCGTCGCCACCGAGAACCTCGGCCGGGTCGACCCCGAGAGCCTCGATGACTACCTGGACCGCGGGGGCTACGAGGCGCTCAAACACGTTCTCGCCGATATGACTTCCACCGAGGTGCGCGAGGAGATCACAGCCAGCGGCCTGCGCGGCCGTGGCGGCGCCGGTTACCCCGTCGGCCTCAAGTGGACGACCGTCGCCAAGGCCCAGGGCACGCAGAAATACGTCGTGTGCAACGCCGACGAGGGCGACCCCGGCGCGTTCATGGACCGCAGCGTCCTCGAAAGCGATCCATTCCGCGTACTCGAGGGCATGGCCATTGCGGCCTTCGCGGTCCACGCCAACGAGGGCTACATCTACTGCCGCGCGGAGTACCCGCTGGCGGTATCGCGCCTCCGCACGGCCATCAGGCTGGCCCAACGGGCCGGGTACCTGGGAACCGGGATCGGGGAAACCTCGTTCAACTTCGACGTCCAGATTCGGCTCGGGGCCGGGGCTTTCGTGTGTGGCGAAGAGACGGCCCTGATCGCCTCCGTCGAGGGCCGTCGCGGCACTCCGCGGCCTCGGCCGCCGTACCCGGCGGTATCGGGCCTGTGGAACTGCCCCACGCTCATCAACAACGTCGAGTCGTACGCCAACGTGCCCACGATCCTGCGCAAGGGCGCCGAGTGGTACTCGGCGATCGGCATCGGGAAGAGCAAGGGCACCAAGGTCTTCGCCCTGGCCGGACGGATCGTCAACACCGGACTCGTCGAAGTCCCGATGGGAACGACCCTGCGCGAGATCGTTTACGACATCGGCGGCGGGCTGATCGACGGCCGGCCGTTCAAGGCGGTCCAGACCGGCGGCCCGTCCGGCGGGTGTATCCCCGCCCAGTTCCTCGACATGCCCGTGAGCTACGAATCCCTCATCGAGGTCGGATCGTTCATGGGATCCGGCGGCCTGATCGTGATGGACGACACGTCCTGCATGGTCGACATCGCCAAATACTTCCAGGACTTCTGCCGCGACGAGTCGTGCGGCAAGTGCGTTCCGTGCCGCGTCGGCACCACCCAGCTGTACATGCTCCTCGACTTGATCACCCGGGGCGAGGCGACGATGGACGACCTGGCGCAGCTCGAACGGCTGGCCGGCATCATCCAGCGCACGGCGCTCTGCGGACTCGGACAGGGCGCCCCAAATCCGATCTTCAGCACGCTGCGCTATTTCCGGGACGAGTACATAGCCCATATCGTCGACAAGGTCTGTCCCGCCGGCGTCTGCACGATCACTGCGCCGGAGGTGATGGCATGACCGCTGCCGTCTTCACGTTCAAGATCGACGGCAAAGACGTGGCGGGCTCGGAAGGCGAGACCGTGATGCAGGTGGCCGAGGAAAACGGGATCGACATCCCGGGCCTGTGCCACCTCGATGGAATCCACGATCGTGGGGCCTGCCGCCTGTGCATGGTCGAGATCGGGGGTTCACCCCGGCTCGCCGCCGCATGCACGACCCAGATCGTCGAAGGCATGGACGTCACGGCCCACTCCGATCGCCTCCTGGAGTACCGCCGAGCCGTCACCGAAATGCTCTTCCTCGAGCGCAACCACGTCTGCGCGGTCTGCGTGGCCAACAACCACTGCGAGCTGCAGGAGATGGCGGACGAGCTGGGCGTGACCCATTTCGATCTGCCGCGGATCAACCCCACGCTCGAAATAGACGCCAGCCACCGGCTCTTCGCCATCGACCACAACCGCTGCATCCTGTGCCTCCGCTGCGTGCGGGTCTGCGACGAGATCGAAGGCGCGCACACCTGGGACGTCATGCACCGCGGCCTCGAGACCCGGGTCCAGACGGACATGGGCATCCCATGGGGCGAGTCGACCACCTGCACCAGTTGCGGGAAGTGCGTCCAGGTCTGCCCGACCGGCGCCCTCTTCGAAAAGGGCCGCGCCGTGTCTTCGGGCAGCAAGCATGAGCGGCCCTTCCTGCCGTGGCTCAGGGTCGTGCAAGAGGAGCGTGGACTGTGAGCAAGCCGCGGATCGCCACCGTCTGGCTCGACGGCTGCTCAGGCTGCCACATGTCGCTGATCGACATGGACGAGCGCCTGCTCGACATCTTCGAGCGGGCCGACCTTGTCTACAGCCCTCTCGTCGACTTCAAGGAATATCCCGAGGCGGTCGACGTCTGCCTGGTCGAAGGCGCGGTCTCCAGCGAAGAAGACCTCCACAAGATCAAGATGGTCCGTGAACGAACCAAGACGATCGTCGCCTTCGGGGACTGCGCCGTGACCTCCAACGTCCCGGGCATGCGCAACCCCATCGGCGTTCAGCCTCTGCTGGATCGCGCGTACCTGGAGAACGTCGCCGTCAACCCGCAGATCCCTTCGCGGATGGTCCCGAAACTGCTGCCGGTGGCGCGGCCGGTCCACCTCGTGATCCCGGTCGACATCTTCCTGCCCGGCTGCCCGCCCTCTGCCGACCTCATCTACAACTTGCTCGATGACCTGCTGGCCGGTCGCGTCCCCGACGTGACCGGGGCCCGGTTCGGTCGCTGACGGGAGCCGACATGACCCGCGAAATCGTCATCGATCCCGTCACCAGGATCGAAGGCCACTCCAAGATAACCATCCAGCTCGACGACCGCGGCAAGGTCGTCGACGCGCATTTCCATGTGACCCAGTTCCGTGGCTTCGAGCGCATCACCCAGGGCCGCCCGGTACACGAGATGCCGGCCATCATGGCCCGCATCTGCGGCATCTGCCCCGTAAGCCACTTGATCGCTTCGTCCAAGGCCGTGGACGACATCCTCGCCGTCGAGCCGCCTCCCACCGGGCAGGACCTGCGACGGATCATCAATCTCGGCCAGATCGTGCAGTCGAACGCACTGTCGTTCTTCCACCTCTCGGCGCCCGACCTGCTGTTCGGGTTCGATGCGGACCCGGCCAAGCGCAACATCATCGGGCTCGCCCGCGCCAACCCGCAGCTGGCGAAGGACGGCATCGAGCTTCGCAAGTGGGGTCAGCAGATCATCGAGTGGGTCGGCGGCAAGCGGATCCACCCGACCTGGATCATCCCCGGCGGCATGGCGCTTCCTCTCACCGCCGACGTCCGGGACCGGATTCTGGCCGGCGTCCCCGAGGCGCTCGCGGCCGTTGAGCGCGCGATCGCCTGGTACAAGACAGACATGGTGCGCTGGGAAGAGGAAGCATCCACGTTCGGCAACTTCCGATCCGCGTTCATGGCCCTCGTGGACCGCAACGGAAATGTCGACCATTACGGCGGCTGGCTCCGCGTCATCGACGCCGACGGCAAGTTCCTGGCCGACCGAGTCGATCCGCACAACTTCAACGACTACATCGGCGAAGCGGCCGAGCCCTGGACGTACCTGAAGTCGACCTACTGGAAGGCGATGGGGTACCCCGACGGCATCTACCGCGTCGGCCCGCTCGCCCGGGTGAACGTCGCCGACCAGATGGGCACGCCGCGCGCCGACGAGGAGCTCGCGAAGTTCCGCTGGCGGGTCGGCCGAGTGGCCAGCTCCTCTTTCCACTACCACTACGCTCGTCTCATCGACACGCTCCATTGCATCGAGAAGATCGAAAGCCTTCTGCGCGGCCCAGACATCCTCTCCAAGCACGTCCTGGCGCGTGCTCAGGTGAACCGCAACGAGGGCATCGGCGTCTCCGAAGCGCCTCGCGGCACGCTGATGCACCACTACAAGGTGGACGACGACGGCATCGTCCAGTGGGCAAACCTCGTCATCGCCACGGGCCACAACAATATGGCGATGAACCGGGCCGTGCTCCAGGTGGCACGGCACCACGTCAAGGCAGACAAGCTCACCGAGCCGATGCTCAACCGGGTCGAGGCGGTCATCCGCTGCTACGACCCGTGTCTGA
>OCZT010002440.1_pt1 | contig 19209 bp, 16 predicted proteins | sample 1539031 | NCBI WGS metagenome assembly OCZT01 (sample SAMEA3539308, study PRJEB22396) | soil metagenome | biome: tundra; feature: field; material: soil | place: USA | collected 2010-05 | depth 0.15 m | reverse complement strand
GCGACCACTACTGGACGGGTACGACCGCTGGCTGAACCGGCAGGCCGCCATCCTGAATACCGACCCGGAGGTCGGCCGTTTCCGCGACGTCGCCCAGCCCGCCCTCGAACACGCCCGCGAGGTAGCCGCGCGGCTCAGCCGCTCCGTGGAGCTCCTACGCACCAACCCGCAGGCCCGGGAGGCGTTCCGCTTCGCCAACCAGGCCATGGCCCGGCAGCGCATCCGCAGCGAGCTCGTGCGGCGTCGGGCAGCCGACCCGGCCGCCGACGTCGCGACGGTCCTACGTGAGGTGGACGTCGTGAAGAACCGCAGCTGGCGGCCGTTCCAGCTCGCGTTCGTGCTGCTGTGCCTGCCGGGGCTGACCGACCCCGCCCACCCCGACGCCCAACGCGGCCCGCTCCTGGAAGGGCGCGTGCAGCTCCTGTTCTTCCCCACCGGTGGCGGCAAGACCGAGGCCTACCTCGGTCTGACGGCGTACACGATCGCGATCCGGCGCCTGCAAGGCATCGTCGGGAAGGGCGATGAGGCCCGCGACGGCACCGACGGCCTCGCGGTCCTGATGCGCTACACGCTGCGGCTGCTTACCGCTCAGCAGTTCCAGCGCGCCACGGCCCTGATCTGTGCGTGCGAGCTGCTCCGCCAGGAACGGGTCGCCGCCGGGGACCTCCGCTGGGGCGACAAGCCGATCCGCATCGGACTGTGGGTCGGCTCCAGCGTCACACCGAACACCTTCGACGAGGCACAGCGCCAGTTGGAGGACGCCGTCGGCCGCGCGGGTGAAGGGCAGGTCGGCGGGCTGCAGCAGTTCGCGGTCTGCCCCTGGTGCGGCACCGCGATGGACCTTGGCCGGGACGGCCACGCCGACCGGGTGCACCGGCGAACCCTGCTCTTCTGCGGCGACAGCGACGGTCGCTGCCCCTTCTCCCGGGCCCGCACCGACGAAGGTATACCGGCGGTGGTCGTCGATGAGGAGATCTACCGGCTCACCCCGTCCCTGGTCATCGGGACCGTGGACAAGTTCGCTGCGCTGCCATGGCGGTCCGCGACCGCGCACCTGTTCGGGATGGTCACCAGCGTCTGCGACCGGCACGGGTACCGCAGCGCCGACACGACGCAGTGGTGCAGAGACGGCGGTCACCCCCGCAGTGGCACGAACGCCGGCACCCACCCCATGCCCGCGCAGCGACTGCGCCCCCCGGACCTGATCATCCAGGACGAGCTGCACCTGATCAGTGACGCGCTCGGCTCGATGGTGGGGCTGTACGAGACGCTCATCGACCACCTGTGCACCCGGGTCCAGGACGGGCAGCCGGTCCGTCCCACGCTCGTCGCCTCGACGGCCACGGTCCGGCGGGCCCGCACCCAAGTCCAGCAGGTCTTCGCCCGGGGCCTGACCGTCTTCCCGCCCCCGCTGTTGGACGCCGGCGACACCTTCTTCTCACGTCGGGTTGCACCCTCACCGGACTCGCCGGCCCGCCGCTACCGGGGCATCATGGCTCCCGGCGAACGGCTCACCGCCGTAGAGATCCGGGTGATGACCGCGCTGCTGGAATTCGGGCAGTACCTATTTGACCGCCACGGCGCCGCGGCCGACCCGTACCTGACGGTCGTCGACTACTTCTCCTCCACCCGTGAGCTGGCCGGTATGCGCCGCCTCACCGAGGACGACGTAAGCGACCGGCTCACCCGCCAAGGGGCCCTCGTGCAACGGCGCCGCCCAGTGGTCGCCGAGCTGACCAGCAGGATGGACTCCCGCAAGATCACCCAGTCGCTGGCTGACCTCGAAAGGCCGTTCGACCCCACGCAGGACAGCACCCAAGCCCTCCAGGGCCTGCGTGAGCTGCGTCGCAGCGACCGGAGCCAGTACGACCAGACAGTGCGACCGGGCTACCTGCGCCCAGTGGACGTTCTGCTCGCAACCTCTATGCTGCAGGTCGGTGTCGACGTGCAGCGGCTCGGCCTGATGGTGATCACCGGCCAGCCGAAAAACATGGCCGAATACATTCAGGCCTCCTCGCGGGTCGGGCGCTCGGCCCAGGGCCCCGGCCTGGTCCTGGCGATCTACCAGTGGAGCAGACCGCGGGACCTGGCCCACTACGAGCACTTCGGCTACGAGCATGCGACGTTCGGTCGCCGGGTCGAAGGGCTGACGACCACGCCGTTCAGTGAGCGCGCGCTCGACCGGGGCCTGGCCGGTGTTCTCGTCGGTGCCATCCGCCACCACAGCCCGGCTGCCCTGCCCAACCTGGGCGCGCAGGTGGCCCCGCTGGGCGCCCACGAGGTCGCCCCGCTGCTCGAGCTGCTGCGCAGGCGGGCCGAGCTGGTCGCCGACTCCGCACCCGTGGGCCAGGCAGTGGCCGACCGGGCCCAGCTGCAGCTCGACCGGTGGCTGCACCGCCGTGAAACCTTGCCGGTCGGGCAGCTCGGCTACCAGGCTGACGCCCGAGCGGCCGCAGGCCTGTTGCGCGACCCCGACGACCCGCCGTGGGATCAGTGGAGCGCCCCGCGAAGCCTTCGCGACGTCGAACCCGAAGTCCTGCTGCAGCTACGCCGCGACGACCCCAGCTGGGCCAACGCGCCAGCATGGGACTTCACACCACCGCCCTCGCCGCAAGGATCACAGCCATGAGAACCCCCGGACTGACTCCGACCCGCATCGGCAACGCCCGACCCAGCCAGCTCATGACAACCGCCGGCGTCGGGTCCGTCGTCGACCTACCCGGCATGAGCGTCATCGTGCGCGGCCTGGACGCCTGGGGGGCCGGCGGACTCCCGGTGTCCGAACCGCGGCTGCTCGAGCAGGTCCGCCTGGCGCTGCCGGGCGGGCTCATCACGTCGCTGCGGACAGCCCCGTGTGACCCCAGCACCGCCGACGACCCGTTCACGTCCGTCGGGGTGCCCGTCACGACCTTCCCCCGATGGCTGCGCTGCCCGGCCTGCCACCAGCTGCTGCCCATCGACGGCGTCGACCAGCTCGAACTGCATCACCGCTGGGGCCGGCGCCCCGACCTTGCCAAGTGGGTCCACCGGCACTGCCCCAGACAGAGCGTGGCGCCAGCCAAGCGACGCCCCTGCATCCCGGCCCGGTTCGTCGTGGCGTGTACCCGCGGACACCTCGACGAGTTCCCGTTCGACGCGTTCGTTCATGTGAACGCGCAGCGGCCCTGCCCCGGGGCGCAGCTGGAGATCCGCGACGCCGGCAGCACCCTGGGCCCGCGGGTCACCATCAGCTGCACCGCCGGGTGCGGAGCCCAACGCAACATCTCCGAGGCCGCCGGCACGAAGGGGACAGCCAACCTGCCACGCTGCCGTGGCCGTCACCCTCATCTGCAGACCTACGAGCCGTGCGACAGGCCGCTGAAGTTGATGGTCCTGGGAGCGTCCAACCAGTGGTTCGCGGTCACCGCGAGCGCTCTGCACCTGCCCCAGGCGGACCCGATCACCGGTGTCATTGCCGAACACTGGGACATCCTGTCCGCCCAGCCAACCCCCGAGGTCCTGGCTGCGGTAGTCGCCATGATGCCCGCCATGCACGCCCTCCGGGAGCTGTCCCCAGCCGACCTGAGCGCCGCCGTGGCAGTGGAGCGAACCCGTCGGGCCGCGGTACCCCCGAACCAGCCAGCCCCTGGGCTGCTGGACGCTGAGTGGGACCTCTTCAGCCACCCCACGACAACCCGCCAGGACGACGACTTCCTCGCCGAAACCACCCCTGTCCCAGAGCGTTTCACCGACCTGCTCAGACAAGTCGTCCAGGTCAAACGGCTCCGCGAAGTACAGGCCATGGTCGGCTTCACCCGCATCGACGGCCCCGGGCAAGGCGACCTGCAGCCGCCAGACCGGGCACCCCTGGCCACCGGACGAGTGTCCTGGGTGCCGGCGGTCGAACGCCGCGGCGAAGGCATCTTCCTGGAACTGCGAGAGGACATCGTCGAGTCGTGGGTCGCCAGGGTCCAGGACCACCCCCACATCACCGCCCTGAGCGGCGCACACCGGCGTTGGCTCGCGAACCGCGACCGGCCGCCCGCACCCGACTTCCCCACCGCCCGGTACCTGCTGGTGCACACCCTCAGCCACCTGCTGCTGCGGCAGGTCTGCCTCGAATGCGGATACTCCTCAGCCAGCATCCGCGAACGCCTGTACGTCGGGACACCACAGCGGCCGACCGCGGGGCTGCTGCTGTCCACGGCAGCCAGCGACTCCGAGGGCACCCTAGGAGGACTGGTCGCACTGGCCGACAAACGCTTCCTCGGACGGCTCCTGGAGCAGGCCCTGGACGACGCACGCACCTGCTCGTCAGACCCCCTGTGCGCCGAACGCGTCCCGGAGAACCCCAGCGACCAGCTACACGTCGCCGCCTGCCACGCCTGCCTCTTCGCCTCCGAAACCAGCTGCGAGAGCGGCAACCGATGGCTGCACCGCGGTGTCCTGGTCGACATCGCAGACGGACTGTCGATCCTCTCGTGACGACGCCGCTCAGCGACCTCGCGGCCCTCGCGGACGACTGGTGCGCACACCTGCCAGGAGCATTCCTGGGGCAGCTGGCCGAGGCGCTGCGGGCGGGGCAGCCAGCGCTGCAGGCGCTAGGCACGAACGTTGTTCAGCCCTCATCGGCCGCGGCACTTGCCCGCGCCACCAAGATCAGCGCCCAAGGTGACGGGCCCTACCTCGCCGGGCTGCTCGTCGGCCAGCAGCACGCCCGCGCGCGGCAAGCAACCATCATCCCGGTCTGGACAGGGCCGACCTCGGCGGTCCTGCGTGACCGGCTCACGCTCGCTGTGCTCTCCGACCTCATCGCCGAAGCGCAAAACGAACTGCTCCTGGTCAGCTACGCAACCGTGCCCAGCGACGCCGTTCGAACCTCACTGACACAGGCGGAAACCCGCGGGGTGCGGCTCACGCTCCTCCTCGAGCGGCCCGCTGACAACCCGGGATTTCGGGGCAGGGACGACCCCCTGCCAGAACTGCTCGGGGCCCGGCTGGCCTGGCCCGGGACCGCCCGGCCACACGAGGCATCCATGCACGCAAAACTGCTCGTGATCGACCGGGTGACGGCGCTGGTGGGAAGCGCCAACCTGACCGGGTATGGGCTTGAACGGAACATGGAGTGCGGCCTCCTGATCCGTGGCGGCCCGGTACCAGGCCTGTTGGCCGACCACGTGATGACCGCCGACGGACTGGTGCATCTACCCAGCCACTGAACCCATTCTCACAGTCGGTGTCGCCGCCTCCTTGTCGGGATGCGGTACACCAGTACCGGCAGGTGACCGCGCCGGGCGGGACGGCACCAGCCGCGTGGTATCTGTCTCAGCGGCCGGCCCTCCCGATGGTGGCCACGCCGTAGCTCCCGCCGTTGTGTTTCCCAGGGTACCTACTGCCTCAAGCGCGAAGCTGTGCATTGCGCGGGTGGGGCCGCGCACCCACCCGCGGGCGGTCAGGTGGCCGTTGGCGATTGTTCGCAATGAGCCCACCGACGCAATGCCCAGCATGAGAGCTCGGTGAAGACGAGCGTGCCGGGGTGGTTGCCAGCGGCACCTGCCAGTGAACCCGGGGACACCCGAGGGTGCAACCGATCGGGCCGTCGTATACAGGACAACCGCACACGCCGGCATGAGACACCAAGCACCTAACCTGGTGCCATGGTGGTCTTCTGGACTTCGCTCATGGTTGGGTGCTTGACGCTCGTGGCCACGCTGGCTACGACTTCCATGAACCACAGGCAGGCGGCTCGGCTTGCAGCTGAATCCCGATCTGAGTTGCGCCGCGACGCCGCTCGCGAACTTATCGTCGAAGTCCTGGTGACGGGGCGCGAGTGGGTCAGCAACAGCGAACTGATGATCCCAGTACTAGGCCGCTTCAAGCAGAGCGATCATCTTGAGTTCGTCGAAACCGATTCGGGCAAAGCGATGGCGGTGCGCAACACAAGGTTGACTCGGGCCCTCACCGAAGCCCGAATGCGCATCGCCGATGTGCCGCTTGTAAAGCTGATCGATACGATCAGCCGATTGCACAACCAGGCACCCGAAAAGGCAATGGGCCCGGTGGTCGAGGCGTCTTTCAGCAGCGCAGGGCGGGCGCCCATGGAGCCGATCCTCGAGGCGTTGCAGTACGTTCGAAGCGTAGGTCTGGCCTTGGACGAACTCGAACGTGAAGCTACTCCATATTTGCAGATCGGGCTTGGCCCTGCTTAGCCGTGCCGCGCATAAGAGCACGACGTCGTGACAACCACCTGCGCCGTGACAGCCACCGGCCCAGGGCCCAAGGTCGGGCGGCCGACGACTCGCCGCCGATGGGAGGCACGTTCACGTAGCGCACTGTGACGCACCTGGTCACTCGCTCGGGTATCACGACTCGATCGACATTCTGCCGGATGGCGGTGGCTCCTTTCGGCGTGATGCGGATCGGCCGTGCAAGTGCTAGGTCACGGCCAGTGCCGGCCGTGTCGTCAGTCGTGAAACCTGTGAGCAGTCCCTCAACGAGGGTCCCGTCATCGAGCACTACCCCCACGTACGCCCGCTGGCCGGTCGGGTGATCCTGGAATGCGTTCCACCAAACGACCCCGCCGGGGTCATGGACCCCCTTCCCCCGATAGACAACCTTGGACAACCCGAACGCGGCGCCACTGGCACACGCCATTACGACGACTGCTGTGAATGCCGCTTGGAGGAGGTGCCGCTTGAGGTAGGTCCCTCCGCCGCCGGCCCACCCACTCGCCGAAAGCAACCATGGCGCGCGCAGGCCATCCACCAAGACCCAACCGAAGAGGACCACACCGGTCGTCAGCAGGCCAACCGCAACCAACTCGAGCACCTCAGTCAGCGTTGACCGCGAGCCCCTCGGGTGGTGTTTGGAGCCCCGGGACCAGAACACCCACCCCGGTACCAGACCGAGGATGATGACCAGTGCGGTCGCGTCAGGAATCACCGGATGGCGCCTGGGGTGCTGGCTCCGGCGCGGGTGCCGGTTCCATGATCAGCGCCGCGGACGGCGGCTCCCAGTCGGGCGGAGTCTCGGGCACGGAGACGAACCCGGAGCCTCTCTCGACCAGTTGGTTATGCGCGGTGCGGCGGCTCTCGACCGCCTTGCTCTCGTGATCGCTCATAGTTATCAGTCTGCGACACGCCACTGACGCTAGGCCGTGCATGGCAGATCTGGGCCGGTACTTGGACGCGGTGGGCTGGACCGAGTCAGGTCTCAATTTGTGAGTAGGCTGCGGTGCCTTGCCACCGAGCCCGGCAAGGCCCTGACGTGGACGACTCCACCGGAGACGTCCACCACTTGGGCGACTGCCTGGGTCAGGGAGGAGCCGACGATGATCCAGGCGCCTTCGGTCACCTTGGAGACATCTCGAGCATCCGCTACAAACCCCCAGGGCAGGCCGTCGTCGTCCTCACCGCCCAGGTCGAGCGGCAGGTCGACGTCAGTGGAGTTCATCTGACCTCCTCGGCACGAGCGAGTGGCCACCTCAGCCTGGCAGACCATGTTGCCGACGGGACACCTGAGGTAACGACGGTCAGGCATGCGCTGAGGACAGACACCAACTTCGTGGACCGGTCGAGCTGGTCTTCGGTGACTGCCTTCATGGTTCGATGGTTGACGTCGAGATGCTGCAGAGGTTCGAGCCTCGGGTGGAAGTCCGGGCTTCGCACGTCGGTGCAAGCGCCACCAACCCATCCCCGGCCGACGAAGAGAGTTCGGTCCAGGCCGATGACGGCACTGGGCCAGCAGGTCGGCGTGCGGCACCGCCTTGTTGCTGTCGTCCTGCGACTCGCCAGACGGAGCAAATGCGGGCGGACTCGCGTCAGGAATCACCGGACGGCGCTTGAGGCGCTGGTTTCGGCTCCGGCGCGGGTGCCGGTTCCATGATCAGCGCCGCGGACGGCGGCTCCCACTCCGGCGGGACCTCGGGCACGGAGACGAACCCGGCACCCTTCTCGACTAGCTCATGGCGCGGCGCGGGGCGGATCTCGAACGGTTCGTTCTCGTGATCGCTCATACCACCAGTCTGCAACACGCCGCCGACGAGAGTCTCCAACATGCCTGGCGACATGGGCCTGGGCTGAACACCGAACCAGGCAATGCCCGCCGGCGCGGGGATGTTCCTCGGGTCCTGGCAGACGTCCTGGCCGTGAACGTATCTTCCCCGCCCGTGCGGGCCCCCTATGCGATTGCAGTGTGATAACTGCTTTGAGCTGGGGGCAGCCGGGAGGGCTGCTGTGACGACAGAGAGGCCCCCACGCCCAAGCTTCCCTGCAACCGACCTGGCCGCTTGTCAGCTGCCGGACCACGGCTCACGCGGCAGGCAAGCGGCCAGTGACATCCGTACAGGTACCAGCACCACGCGGTCGATCTATCACACCGCAATCGCATACGGGGCGTGCGGGGGTGATCCCCAACCTGGCCGGCCATCACGACCCCGCAAGGTCCTTCCCCGCAGACCCGGGGGGTCTCGAGGTACCAGAGCCGGTCACCGATCATGATCCTTCCCTGCCGACGCCGAAGTTTGCCGGGCCGGCTCGGTCGGCCGAGCGTCTTGACAAGCGCTGGTGGTGACTTGGAAACGGGGAGAGCGGCCGAGGGCCACGCCTGGAGGAATCTGGGAGGTTCGCGTTCGCAAGAGCACGCCCGGGAACAGCCAGCCAGCCCGCCAGCGTTTGTGTTCAGGACCTGGCCACGCTCAGACCACCCGCCACCCTGGCGATCTGTGCCCTAAGTAGCCCTTGTCTTCAGCCCCAGCCGCCGGCCTGTTCTTGCCCTGTGGGGCCCTGTTCTCAGCCGCAGTTCGAAGCGATTCTCCGCCCGTGACGCCGGCGCATCGGGTGCAGCCTCGGTGACCGCGCCTACCTCCCAGCAGAGTCGACAGCTGGCCTCAGCTGGCCTCAGCGCCCAAGGCAGTGGCTTTGATGTGCCAGACGTTGGCCCGGCGACCCTCCACCACTTTGCGCACCGTCAGCGTGCCACGGGTTCCACGCTCGTCGGCCCGCAGGACGCCTCGCTCGAGGAGGCGCTTCGCCAGTGCGGATCTACTCAGCGTGATCGACTCCCCCGAACTTCTCAGCGCCGCCAGAACCTGCATCACCGCGTCGGGAAGCAGATAGACGTCGTCCCCGTCGAGATAGCCGATACGCCGTCCCTGCTCCCGTCGCTCTCCGCAGGACGGACCCGCAGACTCCACGCGCCAACCCCAACGCTGGGCTCGTGCGGGCATGAGCCCGTCGGGTGTGGCCAGGTGTGCCTGCCCTGAACTCAGGGCCGTCCCGACCAGTTCCAGGAACTGGGTCGTCGGGTCGGCCTCGACCAGGCCCTCTCCCTGATGCTGCCCGACCGCCAGGAGCGCGGCCAAGACCCGCTGCCACAACGCTTCGGCCTCCTGCGGCTCCAACACGCCGCAGTCGATCGCGTAGGCGATCACGGTGCGCCAGCCCAGGGCGGTCTGGGCGACCAGGGTGCAGGTACGCCCCCGCACGCCGGCGCCGATGACCCGCTCACGGAGCGCCTCCACGTCTTCACACACAGACTTCAGGCGCTGCGGGCGTGAGGCGAGCCAGCGCAGGTAGCCCGACATCGCGGCAGCCAGGACGCCGTCGCGGCCGCTACGCTGGGCCGCGGTCAGCAGCGAGAAATTCAGATCGCCGGGCCCCAGGTCGACCACCAGCAGCCGGGCCCGAAGGCTCTGCCCCTGCGGCACGTCTTCACCGCTAGCCAGGAGGGTGCCCCGGGGCGGCCTGCTTTGGCGGAGAAAGGACTCAGCGTCCAGGCGGCTACGGCCCGCGCCGTTGCCCTGCGCCCGGATGACCTCGTCGGCGGTCTTGTTGAGGTGAGCAATGCTATTTGCCGGCCCCTTCGGGATGAAGTCATCAACCGTCAAGAGCATGTCCTTGGCCAGATACGCGATCTCGTTGATGGAGTTAGCGGTGCCGGACCAGGCCGCAGGCAGATGGTGAGCATCGAAGGCGGCACCAAAGTGCTGCTGGGCAACCGCAGTGACCTCCGTCTTGCCTGCACCGGTCGGGCCAGTCACCCACACTACAAGCTGAGAGTCGCCCAGCGGCGCACGCCACACCGCTCCGAGCACGCTCACCATGACCGCGTCCGGCGCCAAAGCCAGCAGGTCCAGGGACGTCCTAAGTGCGGCCCGCTCAGCCGAGCCGGTCAATGCGGCCGGCAGGTCTTGCGGGCGCAGCGCAGCCGGAAGCTCGACCCGGACCCCTGGCACCGGGCCGGTGGCACAGATAGCGCCCCCACCATGCAGGTAGGCCATCTGCTCGTTGATGAGCCGCCACCCGGTATGCGTGTACACCGTGCGCCGCTCAAGGCCGCCGCTGGATCGCTGCACGGCGACCAGAAGGTGCTGCTGTGCCAGCGGGTAGACGTGGATCCGTGCCGTGGCACCAAGACCCCTGATCGCCCAGTCCTGGACTCGGACCAGTTCTTCGGAAGACACCTCAAAGGTCACCGTCCTCCCGTCCTGCTGCGCCTGGATAAGGATGGTCCGGCGGGGCACGCCGCCATCGTCATGCGCCACGTCGGCCACGATCCGCGCACCCCAGTTCGACAGCTGGACACTCTGGGCCTCTCCCCGACGGTTGATGAAGTTGTGGAAGATCCCTTCGGGGGTGTTGACGTACCTCGGCCGCCCTGCCGCGACGTTGTGTTCCTTGGCGGGGACGGGCGGCGAGGCGGCGCCGGTTGGGTTGCCCTCGCTACCTTGTGCGAGTTGCTTAAGATGATGGGCCGGTGCCGCCGAGGGAGGCGGCACGGGGCCGCCGGGCGCGTAGCCGTCCAGGGACTGGCCAGGCGGCCAGATGTCAGCCGGGACCGACGCAGGCAGATCGAGACCTTCGCTGCCCTGACCGTCTGTGGCCGTGGCCACAGACGGTCCGGAACCGGGGGTGAGTGTGAAGTCCCCTACCTTCGGGCTCACCGGCACATCGGTTGGGACCTGGGTTTCCACGGTCAGGACCTCCGGGCTGCGGTGTCGAGGTAGGCGCGGGCGGCGATCCGCAACAGCGACGCCAGAGTCCTGTCCTCCGCCACGGCCTGCGCCCGCAGAGCGTCCCGCAGATCCTGGGGCAGCCGGACCACTACTGCCGCGTCCATCCCGCTATCTCTAGATGTTTCCTGGTTCATCTCGTGCTCCTCATGTTTCCGTGCCGATCCCTTCGGCCTCCGGTTGGGATCGGATGGTCCGGGGCTGCGGCCGGGGCGCAACCGGCTGCAATCACGCTGTGGGTGGGTGCCGGCAAGCGCCTCCGCCCGGTCATCAGTGGTCGGCTGATGGTCAGCTGATGGTCAGCTGATGGTCAGGATGGCAAGGGCTCGAAGCGGTGTTTCTTACCGCTCTGGCCGACCTGGGATCAGGGGTTGTGGTCAGTTTGGTCAGGTTCACTGTTAGGAGAACCTCGGGACGCTTCGAGAGCGATCAGTACTCGGGGGTGTCTGTCATGGGCATGGGCCTGGGGGGCTTGCGGTTGACCTGCCCAACCTGCCCACAAAGGCTGGCGCAACACCTGAACTTCTGCGTGTGCCGGGCTTGGTGCATGTCCGGGAGCGCCCAGGAGTATGGGCATGTCTTGCTCACCGCACGTTCCCCCAGCGCATGGTCCCTCACCGCGGGCCGTCTACCGCGCGCTCATCGACAGGCTCGCGGCGATGAGCGAGGTCGAGTTTGCCGACTTCGAGCCGCACGACTGGGCACCGATCCCCGTGCCGGTGAGCGTGAAGTCCAGGGTCGTCTCACCGTTACAGGATTCGTAACTCATCTCATCGGATGACGGGTCTTGTATCGCTGGCACTGCCGCACACGGTCAGGGCGGCACCGTCCCCCTGGACAGAGCAACCTGACCGAAGGACACCACCATGAACGCGTTCACCGCCGCCGCGGGCGACCTCGCCAGCCAGTTCACCGACAGGAAGGTCTACGTCCGGCTGGCCGCACTGCTGCCTGACCGCCCCTTCACCGGATGCGCGTGGGACAGGTGGTCGATTGTCGGGGACTCCTCCGGCATCGCCACCCAGGTCCGCACTACCACCAAGCTCTACCCCAACGACCCGGACGTGGCCGCCTACACGGCAATCCCCGAAGAGGCGTTCGACCCGGCCCGGGCCGACCTCGCCACCAGATACGGCCTGGTCTGGATCCGCCTCTCCGACATTCATCCCCTGGCCACAACTGATGAATACGTCGGCTGTCTTTGGCCTGGCAAGGAAACCGCCTTCTTCCGCATCACCGCCTCAGCCTGTACGCGTTCTATCCGCCGCTTCGATGGGCCTGACGAGAATGGCTATACGGTTTTGATGCTGGCGGTTTTCAACCACTACGACACGTTGGAGTGGACCCGGTGGGCCTCGGACATCACCCGGGCAGCCAGGGACAACGTCAACTACGCATTGGCCCAGCGCAGCTGTGAGGACCGCGGCCTGCTCATGAAGTTCGGCACCGCGACCTACCACCCGGTCCGCGACCGCGAGGCCCTGGCAATCCTGGGCATCTTCGGGAAGAAGGATGACTGGGAGCGCAGGCAGAAACTGACCGGCACCTACCTGCAGAAAGCCAAGGACGGGGGGGCCCCAAGGTCCGAGCAGCAGATGCCCTACGGTTTCCGCCACGCCCGGCTCCCTGGCTCCCAGCGCCGGGTCAAGGACGCCACCCGGGGATATATGCCCGAAGCCATGTCGAGTTTCGTGCCCACCCTGCAGGAGATCGTCCACGCGGCAGTGAAGAAGGACCCGGACGGCAACTACGTCACCCCGATGCGGGAGGTCACCCGGCTGCTGGCGGTCCACCAGGTGATGCGCCGCGGCCAGAGCGCCGAGGGCGGGTACGCAGCCCTGTTCCCGGGGGTGGATCCCGCCGACCCGGCCGCGGTCGCTGCGGCCGAGCACCTCGATGGTGAGGCGCTGTACCGGGTCGGCCGGTCCTTCTTTGTCAACAACGGGTTCCGGCCGCGGCCGGCCGCCGAACGGGCGAAAGAACCGGACCTCACCCTTGAGGAGCGCCTCTACTTGCACAAAGTGCTGCTCTGGAAGACCGGGACGTTCCTGCAGAAGAGGGAGAGCGACGTCAGGGGACGCGACGCTGAGGTCAAAGGTGAACGCCCAACGTTCCGTGGGCCGCTCGATGAGTTCGGCTTCTTCTTGATGGAGGCACGGTGGGGTTTCCCCACCGACCCGGACACCGGCCAGGAGCTCGTCGGCTGGGGCATCCCCGAACAGGTGTGGGACGAGCTCATCGCGCGCTTGCTCGCCCAGACCCGGGACCGCCGGCCCCGCGGCGGGCGATCCCACGCCGCCGAGCGCCGCCGTTTCCTGGAGGACTTCGGCACCTGGACCACCGACTCGGGCGAGGAGTCGAACCCCTTGGAGTGGTCGGTCGGCGCCCGGCAGAACAACATCGGCGATGCCGGGGCCGGCAGGCAGAACATCGTCATCCTGTGCCGCACCTGGGCCGAGGGCACCAAGGCCGGCGGCGGACGTTACGGCTGGTCGGTGCAGCAGACCAACCCCCGCCGCCACGTCAAAGCGACAGCCAACCTCGCCGAGCTCGCCGGCGACCTGCGCTGCCAGCTCAGCGAGGCGGTCGAGGACCAGCTACTGGACGTGGGCGACTACGCGCCGCTGGTCCTGCCCGCCCGCCGCCTGCAGCGCAACGCCGCCGCAGAGCAGATCGCTGCTCTGGAGCTGAAACGGGACGCCGCCGAACGCGAAGCCGCCAAGCTGCGTGCCGGCGCCGAAGCGCTCCGTGCCGCAGCAGCGGAGTTCCTCGGCGAGGGCAACAGCCTGAAGTTCCGCCAGTACGACGCCATGGCCGACCAGTCCGACACCAAGGCGCAGCAGGAGGAGAACAAACTCCTGGCGCTGGCCGAGCGCATCACATCCCTGCACATACCGGCCCCGGTCACCGACGAGATCGAAGAAGCCGAAGTGAACCTGACCCCGGCGGCCTACCTCAACGAAGTGCTCCGCCGAGCCGCCCTGAACAACGGCGACGTCCCATGGCGCGCCGCCGTGGTGGCTGCCGACACCTTCACCGGCTGGACGTTCACCCCAGACGGCGACCTGCTCCACTACCGCTGCCTCGCCCGACTCCCCCTGATCGGCGGCGGCACCCTCGAGCTAGAGCTGGCCGGGACCATCACCAACGTCCGCACCCGCGCCGGCAAAGCCTCCGTGCCACTGGAAACCACAGCGCATGCGTTGTTCGCCCAAGGCCGCACCCTGGAAGAGCTCGCCTCAACCCACGGCACCACCCGGCACGCCCTGGTCATGAAACGGGTCATGCCGTGGCTGGTCAGCATGGGCGTCACCGAGCGGACGACCAAGTGCGCCCTGCTCGACCACCCCTTCGCCGCCCCACGCTCCGTGGTCTACGCCCGCCTCACCAATGCGGCCCCGGGGGGCCACCAGCGCTACTCAGCCGCATGGCGCCAGCTGATCGAGAACGTGTACGTCGACCGGCCCCGACCCTGGGGGTTCGCCGCCTGCCCAGACGACATCATGACCATCCACCAGATCGCCGCCACCCTCGCACTCCCCCAACACCGAGACCGCGGCCTGCCCGTCCACCTCCTCGAAACGCTGACCGGCGTCGACATCCGAGAACTCATCACCCCAACCAACCGAGAGACATCCGGTCTCGGCTTCACCCGGCCCAAGTTCCTCGAGGTCGTCCCGGGCAGCAACAAAGAACGCGTCTGGCTGCGCCGGTGCCCACACCCGCGCTGTCACGGCATCGCAGACCGCGTCCTGCTCCTGCCAGAAGTAGCCGCATCCGGCTGGGGCGTCCTCTGCTCAACATGCTGGCGAGCGCCCGCCACCGTCGACCCCAAGGCTGGCTCCGACACCGCCGCCGAACAGGCTCGCTGGGCAACCATTGTCTTCCCGGCCGAGTACGACAACCACATATCCGGACGATCCGGCACCGGCGGATCGCTACGCCTGCAACCTGAGACCCTCACAGTTCAGGCCAACGATCCCTTCGACATCGCCACAACCAAGACGCGCTGACATCGACCCAGCACGGGCGGTGCGACACCATCCTGGGATGAGACCCGGATGAGCCGTCCGCCACCGAGAGTCGCCGTTCAGAGATGAGTCTTTCGCCATCACACTGGCCCGGGCGCAGCATGCGCCGTGCCGAGCATTTCAGACACCCCGGGATGGGCAACTCGACTATCTCGCTTCGCACCGTTGCTGTGTCCTCTGCATCGTCGAACCAAACAGGTTCCTTCCAATCGTCACCTACGCAAGCCCCGACATGGGTAAGCGGGCCCTGGCAAACCTCATCTGGGGCCTGCAGCTGCCCGAAACCGACCGGACCTCCATGACCCGAGGCCGGCTCATCTTCTGGAGCAACGACCTGCTCCTCGCGCTTGCTGGCGACGGGTTCGCGCACGCCGAGCACGCTTCGTCGTTCCTCTGGTGGGCCCGCGACTTCGGTGCCGAACTCGCGGGCACATCCGCTCACTAGCACTTCACTCCATGCAACTCCGGACCGGCACGGTCCGGGTGGCAACCTGCGGGTCCACGGTCTAAGTCTGATCGTTGATGTCCCGGGCCGGAATACTCGCCCGAACGGTCAGACCAAACGTATCCCGGCTGTCGCTACCGACTGGTCGAACGTAGTCAGGTTCAGGTCAAGCACCATGATCTGGTTCTGCCAGAGTTCGAAGCCCAGACGAGCCCAGTACTTCGCCAGCCGGGCATGGGAGGCGTGGCGCTCGTCCTCCTTCCTCGTGCCAGGCTCCATGGGAAAGACAGCGGCGAAGTCGCACCCGCGGCGTAGCTCGTTCAACGCCAGGGCCGCGCCGCGCAGCCCCAGGTGCATGCCGCGCCACGGTGCATCAATGGACAGGCTGTTTCCCAGAATCCCGTAGCCGGAACCTATCTCCAGTTGGTCTGCTAGTGCGTCGACGAGGTGTCCTTGGCTAAGCAGGACGCTGCCGAGGAGTTCCAGGTCCCCCTCTCTGGCGTCCAGCGCCTCATAGAGGTTTGGGTCCGCGGTGTCAACAATCAAGAAGTGAGCTCGGCCGACCGGGATCTCGACGCACTCCGAATCAGCGTCTGTGATCCCGGCAGCTCGGGCCGCCGCAGCCAGGACCACCCCGTCTGGTTCGGTGTCCATATCGCCAGGGAACCAGTCGACGAAAAATGTCGCGTAGTAGTCGACGGCGCCTGGGGGTTCCATCTGGTTGTCAGCCGTTCGCAGCTCGCACTCCAGGCGGGCGTTCAGTGACCCGGTCAACTGGTCCAGTGTTTCAGGGCTCACCTGCGACCCGACCGTGACCGCTTGCGGGTCGCGCGATTCGGGGAAGCCGAAGGCTTGAGCGACGCCTGAGTTCATGCCCAAGAGTCTGCACCCATCCACCGCAGGGGTCTCCCAAACGCGTCGAAGTGCATCTCTTGGTGACCGTTTCGCCCCGCCGCTATGCTGCGCGCGGTCAGGCCTTCAGCGGGACCTGCGTGATCATGACACCCATCGGGTTGCGGCCCTCGGACCAGCCTTCCAGCAGCGGGTCTGCCGCGACGTAGGCCGCCTGCGCGGCCTCAGCACCGGCCCTGGTCGTGTGGGCGCTCACAACATCGGCGTTGTCCCACAACAGCCAGGCCCAGCGGCGCGCCTCACGGGCCCTGCGCGCGCCGGCGATGAGGTCCTCTGCGTGTGCTCTCGAGGGCGGGTCCAGCCTGATCAGGCGCAGGTTCTCCGTGCCGGGCACGCCTAGTCCCGCAGATCCATGGGGAAGACCTCGATCGCTTCGTCATACGAAGGGTTCCAGTCCTCACCCATAGTGGCCCGCAACCGGTCCTGGTGCGCTAACCGGGCGGCTTCGGCACCCTGCTGCGTGAGGTGCGCGCTCACGACTTGGTCGCAGTCGTACACCAGGAAGATCCGCCGGGGCTGGCCGCGCCCCGATAGCCGATCTGACGCCGCATCGACGCGGTCCACCGCCTGCCGCTGGGCAGGCGTCCGCTCGAAGTCGGCCGGGTCCATGCCGAGCTCCAGGATGAGGGCGTCCAGCTGGACACTGCCGTCGGGCTCCGGCTTGCCGTCCACGGCCACGTACTCCGGGTACACCTCCAGCGCGGTGAGCACTGCCCCGCGCACCTCTTCAACCAATGCGCGGAGTCGGTCCGCGTCCAGACCGGAACACGCCTGCTCGAGGGTGAGCCGCTGACTGCGCTCCGACACCAGATCTGCCGCAGCGCTCAGTATCTTCAGGGCGGCCAGGCCCTCCGGACCCAGGGCGGCGCGGCGCTCGGTCGAGTAGTCGTTATAGGTGGGAGCCGCCTGTGGCATCGGGCCGAACTCGCCGGCCACGATACGGTTCCGGAACTCCGCCGCCCCGGCCCGGAAGTCGTAGCGCGTGGCGTCGTAGGCCCAGCCCAGCAGTTCGGCGCGTTGGGCGGTAAGCCGGCGGATGGCCAGCATCGCGGCGGCGTGGTCGTGCTCGGGGGTGTCCATACCCACCACTGTGCCACCGCCCGGCCCCGGGGCAGTGGGGCCAAACCCCTCGCCTCTGTCAGCGGCGATCTGAGCGCCGTTTTCGGCTCCGGGTCCGGTAGGGCCAGGTACGCGGTCGCGTTTCACGCGTCCCGATGCAAGGTTTCATCGGAGGGCGCCAAGGTGTAGCGCTGGGCACTGGCTGCCAAGCCCGGCTCGAACAGGGGCCGATTGGAGCCACTTTCGCCCAGGGGGCGGGTACTTGGTGAGGGCCGCGCGGCAGGCGTGCAAATGCGCCAGATAGCTGCGGCCCGGCCCGAGAGCGCAACTGGCCAGACCTGTTGGCCAACTGCCGTGGGGCCGTTTCAGCGTGCTGGTCGACGGGCCTGACGCCAGAGACGGGTACGCCAGTGTCGGCGACAGCTACGCCAACCTAGTGTTATGCGGCGGCTACGACTGGTTGGTGCCCACCGACAGTCCACGGCCCATCACCAACTGCCCGCTGGCCGACTACCCACGCAACGTTTACTTCCCCCTGTGGGACAGCCACGTTGTGCAGCAGCGGCTGCTGGCCAACGTCAAACCGGCTGGTGGGGTCCACGGCATCCCCGAACACGTCCACGCATGGTGCGCCGAAGCAGAGGCGGCAGGCATGGTCACCCGAACCTTCGCCAACCGGACCGACGGGCTCGGTCGCCCGCTGGTCAACGCCGAGATCGCCCACCGCGGCCTCGTCCTCATCGGCAACGAACGCCAGGACCTGTCCGCGCGCTACCACGGGCCTGGTCCCCGACCACATGTTCAACGGTGCTCTCGAGGAGCTCGCGGGCCTTACCGGCGAAGACTTGCTCTTCATGAACCTGGCCAACCCGCGCGACGACCGGAACCTGATCATCATGGGACACGTATATGGCTACCCGCCCATGACCGCGGTCGCCTGCATCAACGGCACCCAAAGCTGAGCGCCGAGCTGCGGAGAACGATCCCGGCAGCCCATTGCGTGACTGCGCGGCAAACTCACCGTGTGGTGTGAGGCGGACCTCCCGCCACCGAAGGAGCAGGAACCGTGAGCAACACCCGCCAGACTCCCGACAGCATCGGGACCCACCTCGCCTACCTGATCGCCATCGCGTCCGCCATGGGGCCACAGTGGTCCGTCAGAGATGACTTCGGCCACGTCGAGCTCACCGACGGCACCGTCCGGCTGGCAGTGAGCTGGTACACCAAAAACCGCCGGCTGCGTTTCTACGGGTACTACGGCCATCACCGCTACCTGGACACGTCCGTTGCGCTGACACGCGAACCAGCGGCCGTCGCACGACAACTTCTGACCCGCCAGGAGGCGACCCTCAACGACTCAGCCCGCCGCGTCCCGCGCTGCGCCGCCCAGGACTTGTTGGCCCCGTTCCTTGAGTCGCCGTGGACATCGAGGAGTCAGGGTGCGGACCCCGACGCACACGCGACGGTCGTGGCCGGTCGCGTGCGCGGAAAGATTACGCTCAACCTGACCAGCAGCACCTGCGAGCTGGCGCTGGGGAAGTTGGCGCTGCCGGAGGTGCTGGAAGTACTGGCCGTCCTGGACGGGAGAGGGCCGGGCAAGGCGCTCTCTGCCCTGCTGGCCGTCACCAACGAGCCCCCGCACGCCGCGTTCGCCCGGGACCTACTGGCCCCGTTCACGGTGAGCTGGCCCGTGCGTGCCAGGCTGAAGTGCAACCCGGACGGCAGCGACATCTCGCTGGAGCTGGGGATGTTGGCCCCGGCGGCAGCGTTGG
>OCZT010002439.1_pt1 | contig 19211 bp, 20 predicted proteins | sample 1539031 | NCBI WGS metagenome assembly OCZT01 (sample SAMEA3539308, study PRJEB22396) | soil metagenome | biome: tundra; feature: field; material: soil | place: USA | collected 2010-05 | depth 0.15 m | reverse complement strand
GACCGTCGTCGCCGTCACCCACGATCTCAATCTCGCATCGCAGATGCACCGCCGGGTCCGTATTGTCGACGGCCGGTTGGCGAAGGATGAACGGTTCGCTGCGTCCGACGCCCGTCTATGAGTTCGGGCAGATTCAGGCGCGAGGCATCTTCAGTCCCCGAAAGCCGGCGGTTCCGGTCTGTCGCGCGGCTCGCTGCGCTCGATCGGCTGATTGTCGTCCGCGGGGATTTCGCGCTCGACCTCGACCTGTTCGCTTTCGATCAGGCCCGGCGCTTCGTCGGTCTGCTCTGAATGGGAGTTGCGGCTGTTACGGGGCGGCGATGCCATTTTCGAAATACTCCTTCCGCTTGAGTGCCGCATCTGAACCTCCGCTGATCGGTTCGCAGAAGATTGCTGCTGCGTCGCAACGCCAACATTTCAGTACAACCGGTTCTGCACTGCAGACCCCGCTGCCCGGTCAACACATCCCCTCAATGAGACATCAGGCAGCAGACCGGACTTGAAGTCAGCAGATCGCGGGTCATTCCACCGAATATCCATTCGTTGAGCCGGCTATGACCGTATGCCCCGGCCACCAGCAGATCTGCCCCTTCGTCCAAAGCGAAGCCGACAAGCTGATCCGCGCCAGAGCCCCGAAGCTGCATTTCGACCCGAGCTTCCGCCTTGACCCTGTGTCGCGCCAGGTAGTGCACGACGTCATCGACATGATGGCGCGCGGCTTCCATCTGATCGCTCGCGCAGATTTCAACGATCGTCACGCGCTTCGCCTCGTGGAGGAATGGCAGCGCATCCTGAACCGCCCCCCGTGCCTCGCGCGTATCCTTCCATCCGACGACAACATGGTCCGCCGTGAGCGACGTAACAGCCGCGGGCACCACCAGGACCGGCCGCCCGGCACCCAGGATAGCTGCGCCGTTGTCCGCGAACCGGTAGATATCTCCAGAGGACTTGTTTTGTCCGACCACAATCAAATCGGCACACCGCGCTTCACTGACCAAGGTATCTGTTGGAAATTCCAGCATCGATCGCCATTCGGTCTGTCGCTCGGCTCCCGCGGCAGCACCAAATTTTTTCCCGGCGTCCGCAAGCTTCGCCTTGATCTGCGCGATATCGAGTTCCGACGCATTGTCGACGATCACCACACCCTCGGCGACAAATGGCGGCATGATCGCCAAGGCTGACAGCCCGATCAGCTTTGCCGAGAATTTATCAGCCAGGCCTGCCGCAATACCAACAAGCTGCTTCGAGACCCGGTCGACGTTGACGTAGACCAAAAGCGTTGCATAAGACATGGCGGCCTCCAGTGTGCGGAGAAAAAGTCACTACGCACGCTCCCCGGCGAGACCCTTTGACCCAAATCAAGGCCCTATGCGCCTTTGCCTGGTGACGGCCAGTTGCGGCCGGCCCAACTAGCGACAAGCCTTCCGTCTCCGGGTACTGATGAGCCCGCCATGAGCGGATATTGACCATGTCTTCATCAGGCGTCAGTGGGAATAGGCATCGCTTGTGAGATGCTTTTCAATTTCCCCGACCGGATGCTTGGTCAAATCCTTGTTTATCTCGGCAATAATGCATGCCTTCACGTCGGGGTGGAATGCGTTTCGCAATTCAGCGAGCGTCCTCGGCGGAGCAACTACAACGAGGGCCTTCACCTTGCCCGCCCGGATCATCTGCTCCATGGCGGCAGCGACCTTTCGTGCGAAGCGATGCTCCTCGATGTCATGCCAATCGGTCGGCTCGACGGCACTCCGCTGCGATCCCTTGCCAATGTGCCCCGGCCGCTCGGTGCCCTGCTCGTGGCTGGATGGATTTTCATCCTCAAAAACCTTCTCGGTCTTGAGGTTCGGAAATTTCTCGTCGCCATCATTTCGCAGGAACAAGGCCTTGCGGCCGTCGCCGACAAACACGTAAGCATTATGCGGAATTTTGAGTTTGTTCATCTGGTCCTCGTCATTGATCTGTTTTCGCCAGTGTTGTTCGCCGATATTCTGGGCCCGCTTCATGCGAGTTCTGCCGAAGTGCCCGGCTCTTGATCTCCTTTCGCGCCGCTATGGATGATGAATCGAGCCGCAAAAGTCGCGCTGGAAATATCCCGGGAAGTGCGAATTGCAGCACATGACATGCGTGATGGCGTCGCGATCATACTCGTCGCCAGACCGGAAGCCATCGAAGAATTCGTTCAGCCGCAGCACACGTTGGGGCATTTCCCCCACGGCCTGAAGTCCGATCGAGACGCCATAGTTCGTAAAAGCAAATTTTACCTCGGGCAATTCCGGTTCGCGGCAAAAATAGCTGTCTTCCTGCCACATCGCGTCGAGCTGCTTGAGGCAACGGCGCCGCTGTATCACAGCCCATTCCTCATTTGGGAAAATGCTGGTCATCCACAACATCATCCCAAGACCCAAATCTTGAGTTATGAACAGTTCCGGAGCAGACAGATCGATCAGGGCTTTCATCTCCGCGATTTCCTGGCTCAGCGGCTCTTCGCCGAGACATCGGTACGAAATATAGCCATCGAAAGCATCAAGCGCGCCTAAGCCGTAGCCAGGATAAGGCCCGGACAAATCTTCCTTCATTTTCCAGACCACACCCCTGCCAGGCAGAACAAAGGCTCTATGAGTTTGGCGCACGAGATCGATTCCTTTGCGGCGGTAGGCGGGCATATAGCGGGCAAGCACTGACAGGGCGAATAACCAGACCGCCAGATAGTGGAAATACTGCCCATCGCGATCGGGCGCCTCACCGATACGAACGCCGCGGGCACGCCCGAGAACCCGGTCCACCTCGGCGACCAGCCACTCTGCCTGGTCGAGGTATTTCCTGTCGCCAAGTTGCGCGTAGAGCGAAACCAGCAAAACGAGTCCAAAGGCATCGGTCCACAAATAGCGCAGGCCATTGGGCCATATTCGTTCAACACGCATCCAGTCCATTTTGTCGAGAACATATGACGCGTCTGTGCTCATGACTGGATTACACCCCGAACGGATATGTGTCCGGAAGCCCCTTTATTTCGGCAGTATCCAACGGAGTCACAGCGTGGGTATCGTCGAACCAGACATATTCATCGAACTGCTGCGGCAGATTGGCCTGGAAGTAATGGCTCGCGCGTTCGGTTTCAGGCCGGTAGATGACGCCGATCGCGCGCTCAAGACGTTCCCTGCCAAGCCCCTTCGGGCCGCATAAATCGCCGCGACCGCGCAGACCCAGCATGAAGCGTGCAAGTCCCGTCGCGTGACACAATCGCTCGTAGCTGTTGTGAAGCGACGGCTGGACGTTCTTGACCTCCATCGGGCCATCCCATTCGGATGCCGCGGCAACCGTCCCGCTGTGGGTGCCAAAGCCGACCAGATAAGCCTGGTCGCCGAACTCCCTGCGGCAGAGTTGACCGATGTTATATTCGCCGCGCGCAGCCATCTCGGTCGCTTCGGCGTTCCCGACATGCGAGTTGTGCGCCCACACAACAGCCTTGCTGCCGGTGCCGTGAAACGCCAGCAGGTTCTTCAGGGTTTCGAACATGTGACCGTCGCGCAGATTCCACGACGCGCGCGAGCCATAATACATGATCCGATAATAGCGCTCCGCGTTGGCCACCAGACGGGCATTCTGCGCGGCGTCGAGGAACCGCTCGCCATCGTGCTCGGCGTAGGCCCGGCGTTTTGCCAGGAGATCGGTGAGCGTATGCACCACGTCGGATTCGCAAGTAGGATAAGATCCAGTCAGCGCGGCATGACCGTAGGTCGCGGGATCGCGTTGCCACGGCGTCAGGCAACCATAGCGTTCGCGAGCAACCTTCGCCGACTCCGGATCGACCTCGTCGAGATAGTTCAGAACCGACCGGATCGAATCGTAAAGGCTGTAAAGATCGAGCCCGTGAAATGCGACGCGCTTGTTCGGTTCCACGGCGCCGTTGTGCTTGCGGAGCCAGCTCACGAAATCGCGCACCTCGGTATTTCGCCACATCCAGGTGGGAAACCGTGCAAAGGCGGTCCACTCGGACGGCGGATACTGGAAATGCCGCACGTAGTGATCGACTCGCGCGGCATCGGGCCAGTCCGCCTCGATTGCAACGAAGCGAAAGCCCTTCTTGACGATCAGCTCGCGGGTGATGCGTTCGCGCATCCTGTAGAATTCGCTGGTGCCGTGGCTCGCTTCACCCAGCAGCACGATGCGCGCAGACCCGATACGCTCCATCAGCGGATTGAGATCGGCAGTTTCAATCGACGCGAACGATTCCGCGGCGTCGGCGAGGTCCCGGAGCAGCGTATCTTCGCCCGGAGAAACCGGCCGCAGCGCCCGGCGCACGGCGGCGCCGCCCTCGCCTTTCGGAATCGCCCAGCCCTGCTCGCCAATCAATGGAACGAAGCGAACGTCCGCAATATCCTCGCTGCGATATTCGTTTTTAGAAACCCTGACGACCCGGACCAGTTCCTGGCTGCGCTGATCCGTGCCGACGGGTATCACCAGCCGGCCGCCAAGCTTCAGCTGCTGCTTGAGGGACTCTGGAACCTGCGGCGCGCCGGCTGCCACGACAATGGCATCATAGGGCGCATGTTCCGGCCACCCTCTTGTGCCGTCGCCATGCAGGACGTGAACATTGTCGTAGCCGAGGTCGGCCAGCGTCGCCGCGGCCTTGTCCGCGAGCTGGCCGAGACGTTCGACCGTGTACACATTGGCCGCGATCTCCGACAGCACCGCGGCGGCGTAGCCGGAGCCTGCGCCGATTTCGAGGACTTTCTCGCCGCCCTTCAACATCAAGGCCTCCGCCATGAACGCGACGATATAGGGCTGGGAAATAGTCTGCTCCCCGGCAATCGGGAGCGGGGAATCCTCGTAGGCGAATTCGCGAAGATTCTTCGGCAGGAACAACTCGCGCGGCACCTTGCGCATCGCCTCAAGGACGAGGTCGTCGCGAACGCCGCGCGCGACGATATTTCGCTCGACCATCTCCGCACGGAGCGATGGAAACGATTTCAACTTGTCGGAGTGGTCTTCTTTCGACGCCGGATATCCCATGACGACGGCTCCCACATCTCAACTACCTCGAACATCTCGTGCAGAATGCCGGCGAACGATTAGTGCCGTCTGACCCAGATATGTTCCGCTGGCCGGATCGATGACCAATTCTCCAATGAATAAGCATTCTATGACCATTGCGGGCCCGTCGATTTGATCGACATCAAGCGCGAGGCAGGCGGCCAGCGCCGGAAAAAGCAGCGCCCGCTACCCCGACGTCTTCTCTCGCGCCGCCACCGGGCGCAGCGGCGCGAATTCCTCCGCCGTCAGCGTTTCCCTTGCGATCAGAAGTTCGACGCCGGCATCGAGATCGCCTCGGCGCTTTTCGAGGATGGCGCGCGCACAAGCGTCGCCGGCCTCAACCAGATCGCGCACCGCCAAATCGATCTCCCGCCCGGTCGCCTCCGCGGCGCTGACGATCGTATCCTGCACGGCGGGAAGAAAGGTCTGGGGCCGGGGCGCGTAGGTCCGCTGCCCGACTTTTGCATCCATTCCGTGTTTCGTGACCATCTCGACGGCGATCTCCGTCGCCCGCTGCAGGTCATCGGCCGCACCGGTCGAGACGTCGCCATCGAAGATCATTCGCTCGGAAGCCCGGCCTCCCATCAGCACCGCAATCCGGTTTCTAAGTTCGCTCGCCGCAAGCAGGAATCGGTCCTCGGTGGGGCGCTGCATGGTGTAGCCGAGCGCGCCGACGCCGCGGGGAATGATGGATACCTTCTGCACGGGATCAACGCCCGGCAGGCTCGCGGCGACGAGTGCGTGGCCCATCTCGTGATAAGCGACCCTGCGGCGCTCTTGCTTGCTGAGCACCCTGCTCTTCTTTTCGATTCCGGCGACGATCCGCTCAATCGCGACTGTGAAATCGTCAAAGCAAACGTCATCGGCATTGCGCCTTGTCGCGGCGATGGCGGCCTCATTGATCAGGTTGGCAAGATCGGCACCGGTGAAGCCGGTGGTGAGACCCGCGATCTTGTCCAGATCGACATCCTTGCCGACCCTGATCTTGCGGATGTGCACCTTGAGGATGGCGACACGACCGCTTTTGTCGGGACGATCCACCAGCACCTGTCGATCGAAGCGCCCTGCCCGCAGCAGCGCGGGATCGAGGATTTCCGGCCGGTTGGTGGCCGCCAGCAGGATGACTCCGACGCTGGGATCGAAGCCGTCAAGCTCGGCGAGCAGCTGGTTCAAGGTCTGCTCCTTCTCATCGTAGCCGCCGAACGCGCCTGGCGATCGGCTGCGTCCGAGCGCATCGAGCTCATCGATGAAGATGATGCAGGGCGCCGCGTTGCGCGCCTGCTCGAACAGATCGCGAACCCGGGCCGCGCCGACACCGACGAACATCTCCACGAATTCGGAGCCGGAAATGGAAAAAAATGCGACCCCGGCCTCACCGGCCACGGCGCGCGCCAGCAGGGTTTTGCCGGTGCCCGGCGGCCCTACCAGCAAAATCCCCTTGGGAACGTGAGCCCCGAGCCGGCCGTAGCTCTTGGGGTCCTTGAGAAAGGACACCACCTCCTGCAGTTCGAATTTGGCTTCCTCGACGCCAGCCACGTCGGCAAAGGTGACCTTGGTGTCCTTTTCGACATAGACCTTGGCCCGCGACTTTCCGATCGACATCAGTCCGCCAAAGCCCTGGCGATCCGCCAGCCGGCGCCCCAGGAAGATCCAGATCAGGTAGAACATCAACGCCGGCACGATCCATGACAGAATAGTCTGGAACAGCCCGCCCGATGGCACGCCGGTCACGACGACGCCCTTGGCCTCCAGCTTTTCGGCCAATGCGGCATCGACCCGTGCGGTGACAAAGGCCGACTTTCCGCTCGCCAGCTTGTTCTTCAATTTGCCCTGGATCGTATCCTGACCGACGGCGACCTCGGTGACGTTGCCCTGGGCGACGAGTTGCTCAAACTCGCTAAAGGGAATGGTATCGATCGTATTGTAGGTCGCCAGGACCCATTGCAGCAGCACCATGCCGATGACGGCCGCAAAGATATAGCTGATCGCTATGCTTTGTTTTCGCGATGACGGGTCGGGCTCCATTCTATTCTCCGGCCAAATCGGAACCACAAGACTATGGGATGACCGGATAACGTGGCAACGGTCGCGAGATTTCTAGCAGGCCCGGATTGCTGCGGCTTGCTCTGGATCAATTCGCATTGATCGTGCAAGGTTTAAGCAACGATTGGACCGTTTTCCACGATGCCGGCCTTGCTTCGAACGCGAAGGGATGTCGCTTGCCTTACGGGTCAGTCGAAGATCTTCCTCCGCCGATTCTTGCACATCTGCCGCTGCATGCGCAGGAGATCTATCGGAGCGCCTTCAACAGCGCCTGGACGCAATACGCAGCTCGCGGCTCTGTACAACGCGAAAGCACCGCACATCGCGTTGCCTGGGCAGCCGTAAAGCGCAAATACAAAAAAGCCGGCGACCAATGGATTCCGCGCGACTACTGATCAAGAGGTCTGACGCGGCTAGTGTCCTGAATAATTGAAAACCCGCCAGCGCGAACCGGCGGGTTGATTTTTTCATGCTCTCAATTTCACGTCGGATTGCGGCGACGCGGATACGATGAAGGCATCCTCATTCGCAGACTTGCACGCGACGTATGCGCCAGCCGTGTCGCGTGTGAATCCGCTGCCGCACCAGATAGCAGATCACCTCGTCATCATAGTAATCGCCATAACCGAAGGGATACCCGTACGGCGCGTAAAACCCGAAACCGCCGCCGCGAAATCCTCCTCCGTGAAATCCGTGAAATCCACCTATATGACCGAATCCACCTATATGACCGCCACGAGCGGATGCTCCCGATGGTAGAGCGAGGCTGGCCACCGCAACGGCGAATAGGACGACAATCGCTTTATGCAACATGATTTCTCTCCTGATTTCTCATCTGCGGGACGCCACCTTGCTCAAATACCCCTTTCGAGAGGACCTTCTTTGATGAAAATCAATAGCGAGATTAAATCGCGGTAATATCCGATCCGCTGCAGGCACGGGACCCATGCTTTGGAGAAGCGTCGCGGTAGCCCTTCAATCGGTGTCGAAAGAGCCATCGTCGAAGGCGGGTCGCGATGAAATCGGCCGCCATCTTCTGCCAAAAGCCGCAATAGCGAATTTGCATAGCAGCTTAGCGACCGCTGATCGCTGCGTCGAACCGCATATTCACCGAGAAATCTTGCGCTCGGCGAATTGACCTCAATCAAGTGCTGCCGAGCAACGCGGCGTAATTTGCCGGGAATGTTTCGGCTCCTGGAAGCCCCCAATGCGCGCGCATCAAACCATGGCCCTAAATTTCATCACGATCGACGCAGCTGCGTCCATGCCCGTAGCCGCGAACGCAATGGTGAAACACCCCATCAGGGGATTTCCAGTCGTCAACAGGAGCCGCAAACCTATCGGCATCCGTTGTACGTTTTAATGGGATGAGAGAATAGCCGTGCCGAAAACGACGAAGCGGACATTATTGATTGGCATGCTGTTGTTGGCCAGCGCGGGCCTGGCGGCATACTGGCATCGGGATACGATTGCTGGGTGGTTAGGACCTAAGGATCAGAGCCAAACGATTCTTCTCTCTGGCAATATCGAGGCTCATCAGAGCGTTCTCGGTTTCAAGACCGTTCAGTCTCGCATTGTCGATTTGCCCTTCAACGAAGGCCAATTGGTCAAGGCCGGTACGTTGTTATCACGCGTCGATGATTCCGATTACCGTCAGCAGGTGGCCATCTCCCAAACGACGCTTGAGGTGCAAAAACGTCAACTTGCAACGGCCGAGCAGAACTGCGCGGCCGCCCAAAAGCTTCTTGAAAGCGATGCAGCGGATCTCGAACTGGCGAAGCTCGAATTCGCGCGCGCCGACGATCTCATGAAAAAGGGTGCAGGCACCATTCAAGCACACGACCAGACCCGTGCCGCATTAAGGAAGGCAAACGCCGCTATCGAGCGTGACCAGGCATTGGAGCAATCCGCAGAGCGCCAGATCGAACTTGCAAAGGCCAACATCCAAAATGCCGAAGAGGTACTCAAACTCGCCAGGATTGTGCTCGGTTACACCATTTTGGCGGCGCCGTTCGACGGCGTGATCACCGTACGCCAGGCGGAGCTTGGTGAGATCATGGTGCCGGGCACTCCAGTGATGACCCTCGCTGATCTCGATCATATCTGGCTGCGTGCCTATATCAACGAGACGGACATCGGAAAGATTCGGCTCGACCAGACGGCAACGGTCAAGACCGACACCTACCCAGGAAAAAGCTACAAGGGGCGCGTCTCCTTTATTTCCTCCTCTGCCGAGTTCACGCCGAAGAGCGTCGAAACTCACGCCGAACGGGTGACGCTGGTCTACCGCATTAAGATCGATATCGATAACCCGACCCACGAACTGGTTCCGGGCATGCCGGCCGACGCGTTTCTCGAGGCCCGTCCCGCAGGCCAGTCATGACCGCGGAACAGCCGATCATTCAAGTCGACGGGCTGGTCAAACGTTTCGCGGGATTTGCGGCAGTCAATCGGCTCAGCTTTTCGGTGAATCGAGGAGAGATCTTCGGTCTCGTCGGGCCGGACGGCGCCGGCAAAACGGCAACGATGCGAATGCTGGCAGGAGTCATGCGGCCGGATGGGGGCGCGATCGTCATCGACGGCGTCAATGCCGTGGCTGACCCGGAGGAAACAAAGCAGCATGTCAGCTACATGCCGCAACGCTTCGGTCTCTACGAAGACCTCACGGTGGATGAAAATATTCGCTTCTACGCCGATCTGTTCGAGGTCCCTCCGGCAATTCGCCGCGAGCGCGCGGGCCGCCTGCTTGCGGCGGCCGGCATGACGAACTTCGGCCGGTTCAGGGCTGGCCAGCTATCCGGCGGCATGAAGCAGAAGCTCGGGATCGCCTGCGCACTGGTGCACACTCCGAAGATATTGCTGCTCGATGAACCCACCACGGGCGTCGATCCGGTATCGCGTCGGGACTTCTGGCGCATCCTCTATGGGCTGCGCGAAGACGGCGTCACCATCGTGATATCGACCGCGTATCTCGACGAGGCCGAGCGCTGCAATCGGCTCACTCTCATGCATAGTGGCCGCGCGCTCTATTGCGACACGCCGGCGGCGCTCAAAAAACACATGCCGGGGACGTTGATTGCAATTTCATCGACCGACGGTCGCGCCGTACGCAGCGCGATCACCGGACGGCCAGGCGTAAGCCAGGTACTGCTCGTCGGCGATGGCGTCCATGCGGTGGTGGACGACGCGGATCTGCGTATTCCCCAATTGCGCGATGCCATGCGTCTTGCCGACGTGCCGATTTCCGGCGTGGCAGTCGCGTCGCCCAGAATCGAGGACGTCTTTGTCGCTCTGCTGGAAACCGGAGAAGCGCCGTGAACGAGGCCGGGCATTCCCTGCAAGCGGCCAAGAAAGATCAGATCATTGCGGACGATCTCGTCAAGCGATTTGGCGATTTCGTTGCCGTGGACCACGTTAGTTTCCGGATATCGAGCGGCGAGATCATGGGCTTTCTCGGCCCGAACGGCGCGGGAAAATCGACGATTATTCGCACCTTGTGCGGCTTGCTCCGGCCGAGCAGCGGCCGCGCCATTGTCGGCGGGATCGACGTCTCGCGTGATCCGGAGGCCGTGCGCCAGCGCATCGGATACATGTCGCAGAAATTTTCGCTCTACCGCGACCTCACGGTTGAGGAAAATCTGCGATTCTTCGGCGGCATTTACAGTGTGCCGCACTCTGAACTTCGCGAGCGCATGCGTTTCGCGATTGACATGGCGGGCCTTGCCGGCCGTGAGCAGGCGATGGTTGGGACGCTCGCGGGAGGATGGTTGCAACGCCTGGCGTTAGGCTGCGCGGTGTTGCACAGACCGCCCATCCTGTTTCTGGATGAGCCGACCTCTGGCGTCGAGCCCGCCTCGCGGCGACGCTTCTGGGATCTGATCCATAGCCTGGCGAGTGAGGGCGTGACCGTTCTGGTGTCAACCCATTACATGGAGGAAGCCGAGTACTGCCATCGCGTCGCACTGATCAACCACGGGCGTCTGATAGCGACCGGCAGCCCGGCAGAGCTGAAGCGAACGGCGATTGGCGGCGAGCTGCTGCTGCTGGAATGCGATGCGCTCGGCAAAACACTTGAAGCACTGCAAAATGCGCCGGACGTCCGCGATTGTTCGGTTTTTGGCGACGCGCTGCACGTCCTGGTCGGCAATGCGGAGAAGAGCCTGACGGAGCTTCCCGACCTCCTCGCAACGAAAGGGCTACCTCCCCGCCACATTGCGCGAATTCCCCCAACGCTCGAAGATGTGTTCGTGCAGCTCATCGCGGCCGACGTCGCCGCCCCGAGGGCCGCCGCATGAGAATCCGTCGGCTCAAAGCCATCGCCCTGAAGGAAGTACTGCAGATCTGGCGGGACCCCCGCAGTTTGATGATCGCGCTCCTGATGCCTTTCACGCAGATGTTCTTGCTGGGCTATGGCGTGACGCTGGATCTCAAGCACATCCCGATATGCACATTCGACCGCGAGGCAAGCCAGAACAGCCAGGCGCTGCTCAAGCATTTTGAGGCGTCATCCTATTTCGCGATTTCCCGCAACATCCAGACCTATCCGGCCCTGGTTGCCGCAATCGACCGGTCGGACTGCAAGGTCGCCATCGTCATCCCGCCCGATTTTTCCGAACGCTTGAATGATACTGGACGGTCGACCGTTCAGGCCATCCTCGATGCGACCGACGACAACACGGCGAACATCGCCCTGGGTTACGCGGTCGCCGTAGTCTCCGGCTATTCGAGCGATATCGCGCTCGATGCGCTTGGCCGCCAAGGCAATCAGTTTCAGCAAATTCAGCCCATGACCGTCCAGTCCCGTGTCTGGTTCAACGAGGATCTGGTGAGCCGCAACTTCATAATCCCCGGCGTAGTCGCGGTCATTATGGCGCTGGTCGGGGCGCAACTTACCTCGCTCACCATCTCGCGGGAGTGGGAACGCGGAACCATGGAGCTGCTCGTCTCCACACCGGTCACGCCAAGTGAGGTGATGGTCGGCAAGCTTGCGCCTTACCTGGTGCTCGGCTGGATCGACGCAGCATTTTGCCTGATTATCGCGACATTGTGGTTCGGCGTGCCGTTTCGCGGCACCGTTTTTACGCTCTTTGTGACCACAACCCTGTTCTTGATTGTCGTGCTGGGAATTGGCTATTTGCTGTCGGTCTTGATCCGCAGCCAGATAGGGGCAAGTCAGATCGCGATGTTGCTGACGATGCTGCCAACCACACTGCTGTCCGGCTACGTCTTTCCGATCGATCAGATGCCCACGGTGATCCAGGACATCACGTATCTGGTTTATTCCCGATACTACGTGACAATTATCAAGGCGATATTTCTCAAAGGCGTCGGAATTCCCGCGCTGGCAATGCCAATCCTGTTTCTTCTCGTCTACGCCGCAGCCGTCATGACATTGGCCGCGCGAGCATTCCGCAAGAGCCTGTATTGAGCAGCCGATGCTGAGCCGGGTCACCCACATACTGACGAAGGAATTCATTCAGCTCTGGCGCGACAAATGGGGCCGCTTCCGCTTGATCGTGCCGCCCGTCATCCAACTGCTACTGTTCGGCTACGCAGCCACCTTCGAAGTCTATCATGTGTCGACCGCGGTGCTGGATCTCGACCACACCCAGGAAAGTCGGGAGCTGATAGGCAGATTTACCTCGAGCAACCGACTCAATATTATCAAGTCAGCGCAGTCGCAGAATGAAATCGACGCAATGATCGACCGCAGCGACGCCGCGGTCGCGCTCGTGATTCACGCTGGGTTCGCCAATCTCCTGCGCAAAGGCCAGGCCGCTCCTCTTCAAGTGGTGGTCGACGGCACCAATTCCAACACCGCCCTGATTGCGCTCGGCTACGTCAATACGATCGCCGCGCAGTTTTCACAGGACCATGCGACCGATCTGGCGGAACGCACCCAGGGAATCAAGGGCTCGAAGCTGGTGCAGGTCACGATTGCACAACGGCCGTGGTATAACCCGGATTTCAACGGCCGCTGGTTCTTCGTCCCGGGTTTGATCGCGACGATTACCCTCGTCATGCTGGTCAATCTCACGGCCTTCGCTGTCGTCCGGGAACGCGAAGTGGGGACCCTTGAGCAAATCATGGTGAGCCCCATTCGCCCGGCGGAGTTCATCCTCGGCAAGACTGTGCCGTTTTTCGTCGTCGGACTGGGCATCTCTGGGCTCATCAGCATTGCGGGCATCTTGTGGTTCCACATTCCTTTCGTCGGCAATCCGCTCGTCTTCGTCTCCGGCACAATGCTCTATCTATTAAGCCTGCTGGCCCTCGGATTGCTGATCTCCACGGTCTGTTCGACTCAACAACAGGCGTTTGCGACTAATTTCTTTGTCGTGAATCCGCTTTTCACCTTGTCGGGATTTAGCTTTCCGATCTCCAGCATGCCGGAGGTGTTACAGTGGCTCACCTACATTAACCCACTGCGGTATTACCTCGTTGTCATCCGCGGAACTTTCCTCAAGGGCATCGGCATTGCGATTCTGTGGCCGGATTTCCTGGCCATGGCGATAATTGCGGCGGTCCTCCTTACCGTTAGCGTCCTGAGGTTCCGGAAATCATTGGAGTGACGGCATAGGCCGTCCGCCTCGATCCGATCGAGGCACCGCGATATGAATAAGCGCGGCGCGGCGGGGTGTCCCATCCATCTGGCCAAGTCGTTGAGCACGTTCGACCATCGGATTTCCAGCCGCCCAGCATGGGTTGACTTGAATCAATTGAGGAAAGTTGTCGTGGCGTAAGTCTACTCCTAGCCTTTGGAGATCATCAATGCGTGCGCATCAAGTCATGACCCGCAAGATCATTTCTGTGAAAATCGACACTTCTATCGTCGATCACGACCCCCTGCGACTACTATCGCAGCTCTATAGAGGGAATACGATGATGACACGACGCCAGGCTAATGCTGGAATTCTCGCCAGTGCGGCGCTTGCCGCGGCACCCGCGGTCGCAGTTGCGCAGGAACTCAAGCCCAGAGATTTGCCGCCGCCGCGAAGCGAGGGCGGTCAATCGTTGACCGCGGCGCTCAGGTTAAGGCGTTCCACGCGCGAATATTCCGACCTGCCGCTTCCGGCGCAGATCCTATCCGACCTATTGTGGGCTGCCTTCGGCATCAATCGGCCGGCGAATGGCGATCGGACCGCTCCCTATTGGCGCCATATCATGGTGATTGATGTCTATCTCGCTATGGCCGATGGCGTCTGGCTTTATGAGCCGAAGACCCACAAGCTGCTACCATACATGAAGGAAGACTTTCGCGCGCAGACAGGCCTTCAGGATTTTGTCGCAACCGCGCCTCTTAACCTTGTCTATGTCGCCCATGGCGAGCGTATGATGGACGTTATTCCCGAAGAGCGCCGTCTTTACGCCTGCGTCGATGCCAGCTTTATCGGACAGAACGTCTATTTGTTCTGCGCCTCCGAAGGGCTCGCTACTGTGTTTCGGGGAGCGGTCGACGGTCCGAAGCTCGGGAAAGCCCTTAAGTTGCCTGACCAGCAATTCGTGACATTTGCGCAGACCGTGGGATACCCCCGCGCCTAGGCACCGTCTGCGGGAACATCGCCTTCCCGATCTAAGCTTGACTATATCCGCCATCCACGACGAACTTGCCGTGACCGTGATAGTGGATGGTCTTGGGATTCTTTTGCCTTGGATCGGTCCAAGCCTTCAATACTTCGAGAACGAAGAGATTGTACTTGTTCACCAGACGGCTATCGGCCACTTCGCAATCCAGATTGGCAAAGCATTCAGCGATCAAGGGTGCCGCGACGCGCTTGGCTGGCACCGGGGTCAGGGCGAACGTCCCGAACTTCGCAACATCGCGGCCGGTAGTGGGCTCTTTTGAATAAGGCAGGCAATTCTGGGTGGCGCTCTGACACCTTAGACGCGGCCCTTCGGTCCGGGAAGATCGGAACACTTGAGGCCGAGTGCTTCACACACTTGGCGAACTGAGTGCGGGTCGAGATCGTGGCGCGAACCGGCTAGAGGCAGTTCAGCAGTCCTCCCCTCACGGTGGATCGTCACAGTTCCGTGACCTTCTCCGCGTTCTTCGTGTTGCGTATCAAAGCGACACCCCTGTTCGATTAGCCACTTTCGGAACGTTGCGTTTTCCATCAATTCTCTCCACTCAATTAAATGGCTTCCCATGCTTCGAGCACATCAACAATATCGCGCATCGAGCGCTACATCCAGGCGGCGAGCGTCGATCCGGCCGCGGATCTGCGCGAGGCTCTCGACATCGATTCCATGGATTTCCTGAACTTCATCACCGCTATCCACCATCGCCTCGGCATCGATATCCCGGAGATCAATTACCCGAAGCTTGTCTCACTCAATGGGGCGGTTACATATCTCACGGCGCGCCAGAAATCGACCAAAGGCTGACGGTTTGAGGTGTCGGCTGATTTGATGCTGTTCTGAAAGGCCATCACCGTAACAACGAGGCGCCGGTCATCTCGGCGGGTTTTGCGAGCCCCATCAAGGCGAGCACCGTGGGGCCGATATCCGCCAGCCGGCCATCGTTAAGCGAAGCGCCGGCGCGACCCATCAGCAACAGCGGCACCGGGTTCGTCGTGTGAGAGGTGTGGGGGCCGCCGGTTTTGGGATCACGCATCATTTCGCAATTGCCGTGATCGGCGGTGACAAGCAGGCAACCAGCGGCCTCAACGGTTGCCTTTGCGAGCCGACCTAAACCTGCGTCAACTGTCTCGACGGCCTTGATGGCAGCGGCCAAATTGCCGGTGTGGCCGACCATGTCGGGATTGGCATAGTTCAGGACGATCAAGTCGTATCGACCGGAGCGAATTGCATCCACGGCCTTGTCGGTCAGTTCGGGAGCGGACATCTCCGGTTGCAGGTCATATGTTGCGACCTTGGGGGACGGAACCATGATTCGGTCCTCGCCTGGATATTGGTCTTCCCTGCCGCCATTGAGAAAATAGGTTACATGCGGATACTTCTCGGTCTCTGCCATCCGTAATTGCGTACGGCCGGCCGCCGATACGACTTGGCCAAGTACATTGGGCAATGCCCGTGATGGGAAGATTGCCTGCATCAGCGCGTTGAGCTCTTGGCCATACTCCGTCATTCCGGCGGCAGCGGCGATATCAATCGCGCGCCTGCGAGGAAATGCGGAAAAATCCGGATCGAGGAGCGCCGTGAGAATTTCGCGCACCCGGTCGGCGCGAAAGTTGAAGCACAGCACGCCATCACCGTCCTTCATGCCGCGGTAGCCGCCAATGATGGACGGCGCCACGAACTCGTCGGAGACGTTGCGCGCATAGGACGCGGCAATCGCGGCTTGAGCGGTATCGAAGCGCGGCCCTTCCGCTTCCGCGATTGCGGCATAGGCCTTGGCGACGCGATCCCAGCGATGGTCGCGATCCATCGCGTAATAACGTCCTGAAATCGTGGCGATCGGTACAGATGCCGGCAGTGCTGCGGCGAGACGATCAATTTCCCCGGCTGCTGATCGCGGGGGCGTATCACGCCCATCGGTAAAAGCGTGGACAGAAGTGGGTACGCCTGTCCTGGCAAGCAAATTGGCGATAGCGGCGGCATGATCCTGATGTGAATGCACACCTCCGAGCGAGGCCAGCCCCAGCAGGTGACAGGTGCCACCGCTCTGCTTAAGGCGCTTGATCAATACTGACAGCGCGGGCGCGCTCAGAATTCGGTTGTCGGCAATCGCTTCAGCGATGCCAAGCAAATTTCCCTTCACCACCCGCCCTGCGCCGATATTGAGGTGTCCGACCTCGGAATTGCCCATCTGTCCTTCAGGCAACCCGACATCCGTGCCTGATGCACACAAGAGGGCGTGGGCGCATGTCTTCCAAAGATGGTCAAACGTTGGAGCATCGGCTTGGCGTATCGCGTTGTCGGCGACTTCCTCTCGCCAACCCCAACCGTCAAGTATCACCAATATTACGGGGCGATGTCGCTGCATTCAGGCTCCCTTTAATCCGGCGAATACGCCCTTGATCCAGGTGGTGTACTTATACATCGAATTGGTCGGCATCACGCCCGCGGCTTCTTGCTTTGCAGCCCAACTGCGAGGAGTGCCACTCGTCACCGATGCAAACGAATAGACCAGCACGCGAGCGTCGCCTGGGCGGCGGTGAAACACAAATATCAGAAATCCGGCGACCGATGGATCCCGCGCGAGCCCGACTGAGGCGGCGGCGCAATGCCCGAACCGGCAGCCGGCGGCGCCGTGCACCCAGGTCGATTGATCCCGATCAATATTGGCGTCGCGGAACGGTGCCACCAAAAACTTGGCAGGAGATGAAACCATGATTGGAATAACATTGAGTTCGGAACAGATCCGCAACGCGCCCGCGGACGTTCGGCGGTGGATCGAGCGGGAGGTGATGATGTCCATCGGTCAGCAAGCTTTGTCGGCGGATGATGAAGGCAAACCCCACGGCGAGCATTTGGCGGCCTGCAGCGAAGAGCAAGTGGCTGCAATTCTGTCGCAGATCCAGGGCGTGTTACCTGCCGTTAACGTGCTCTTTGAGTTCGGTCGGCAGGGCGCGATCTTTGGGCAGCCCAACGTCGAGGCGTTTCGACTGCTCGACATCGCGCATCATACCCGTTTGCAGAACGTCGCCCAGGTCGTTGCGTGCCTCGACATCATCAACCAGGCGTTCAGCCGCGTGTGCGAAGACGCGACCGCGGAATTCTGCGGGTTTGACCGCGACGGCCATTGCTTCATCGCGCCGGAAACCCAACAAAGTATCCTGAAGCTTTGGCGAAAAGTTATCGCCGACCAGCAACTCGCGCTCGATGACCAAGACAACCTTGCTTCAGTCTCGGAGCCGAACGGCAAGGTTACTTCCAACGGAGCGGCGGAAGCTGCGCTGCAAGGGCAGCAGACTTTAGATGGCAAGGCAGCGGCCGCTCGATTGTGAATGTTCGTATTCCTCTGCTCTTTGCACTGTGCCTTCTGTTCGCCGGTTCGGTGATCGACAGCGCGCGCGCGAGCATTGCCGTCCGTATCAAGCTTTCAGCGCAAACCATGAGCGTCGCGGTCGACGGTTCTGATCTTGCGACCTGGCGAGTGTCGACGGCCCGAAGGGGCTACCGCACGCCGGTCGGCAACTACCAGCCCTATCTACTGGAGCGGATGCATTACTCCAAGCTCTACGATTACACGCCGATGCCGTATTCGATTTTCTTTCACGGCGGATACGCCATCCACGGCACAACTGAAGTCCGCAACCTCGGGCGCGCCGTGTCGCACGGCTGCGTCAGGCTCAGCCGCGCCAATGCGAGAACACTGTTCGAATTGGTGCAGAGCCACGGAGCGCAGAATACGACGGTCGAGATCGTCAAGTAGCGCAAAGATTTGATAGCGCAGAAAAGCCCGCCGATTTGTTTGATTGAGATCAATGAATCCCGCTGCCGCAGGCATATCCTTTTTTTCAAGTTAACATCGAAGGAGTATTTGTCATGGCGGAAGCTGCAACGAAACTACCCATCAAGACTGAAGCGACTCCGGCTGCGCAATCAACTAAAGTCGCAGACTGGCAGCCCTTTGAAGTTCTGCGCAATCAGGTCGACCGGCTGTTTCATGATTTCCAGACCGGTTTCCTGCAGACACCATTCTATCGTACGCTACCCGACATAGAGTCGTTCTGGCGCCGTGACCTCGGCTTCGACGTCACGCCGGCCATCGATATCGTCGAAAAGGACAAGGCTTTCGAGGTCACCGCCGAACTGCCGGGCCTGGATGCCAAGAACATCGACCTTCAGCTTTCCGACGGCATCCTGACGATCAAGGGCGAAAAGCAGGAAGAGAAGGAAGAGAAGACCAAGGACCGCTACGTCTCCGAGCGTCGCTATGGTTCTTTCCGCCGTTCGCTGCAACTTCCCGGCGGCGTCGACGCCGAGAAGATCGAAGCTAACTACAAGGGCGGCGTTCTGACTGTCACCCTGCCGAAGTCTCCGGATGCGCAGAAGAAGACGATCCCCGTAAGCGTGAAATAGGCAAACTGCTGGCCTCGCCGCATCAAGATCGATCGGCGAGGCCGCGGGGCAAGCCAGGGTGACGATTTGATTGCAGGGGAAGCGCCGAATGGCCCACAAGCAAATCCTGTTTCGTTCCGCCGCTCGCGAAAAAATCTTGCGGGGCGCAA
>OCZT010002438.1_pt1 | contig 19218 bp, 16 predicted proteins | sample 1539031 | NCBI WGS metagenome assembly OCZT01 (sample SAMEA3539308, study PRJEB22396) | soil metagenome | biome: tundra; feature: field; material: soil | place: USA | collected 2010-05 | depth 0.15 m | reverse complement strand
GGATAATCCACCTCCGGCAACGCCGAAACCGGTAGCTGTGTGTATCCCACCGCACCCGCCAGCAGGATGGCGACCATCAGCATAGTGGTGGCCACCGGACGGAGAATGAAAATCCGGGAGGGGTTCACCTATTTGACCTTTTGGGTCTTGCTCTTGGCTGTCGGGGCCGCGGCCGCAGGCTTCGCGCCGGGGACTTGTGCGTTGACCTTGGTCCCTTCCTGCAGTTTGTCGACGCCCGTCATCACCACTATTTCTCCCGGCGTCAGCCCCGCAGTCACTTCGGAGTCCTCGCCTTCGGACGTGCCGATGGTGATCGTACGAACGGTCACGGTTGAATCCGGCTTCACCACGTAGACATAGGTTGCCGAGGAATTGCGTTGTACCGCGGCGCTTGGCATCAGCGTGACTCCGCGCTTCTCCTCCACCAGCAATCGCGCGTTCACGAACTGATTGGGAAACAGCGTGCCTTTCGCGTTCGCGAACGTCGCTCTCAGCTTGAGTGTGCCGGTGGTAGGGTCGATCTGATTATCGAGCGTCGTCAACGACCCTTGTGACAGCTTCGTCTTGGCGGCGCGATCGTACGCATCCACTTCCAGCGTCTGCCCGGCAGCCATCTTCTTGAGCACCACCTGAAGCTGATCCTCGGAGATGGTAAAGATCGCGCTGATGGGGTCCATCTGCGTGATGACCACCAATCCTGTCGTGTCGCTCGTCTGCACGACGTTTCCAGGATCCACCAGCCGCAACCCGATGCGTCCGGAAACGGGAGCCGCGATCTTGCAGTATGCCAGATTGACCTTGGCGCCTTCGACTTGCCCCTCATCCAGCTTCACGATTCCCTCGTCCTGATGCACCAACGCCTGCTGGGTAGCAAGTTGTTGCTCCGGGACGGCCTGCTGCGCCGCCAGCACCTGGTAGCGGGCCAGGTCGATCCGCGCGTTCGCCAGCAGCGCCTGGTCCCGGATCAATGCGCCTTGGGCCTGCGTGAGTGCCGCCTGATAGGGTCCATCGTCGATCTCGACGAGAACATCGCCCTTTTTGACGGTGTCGCCTTCCCGGTAGCGAACGCTCATCAACTGCCCGTCGACGCGGGTTTTGACTGTAACCGTAGCCAGTGGCGTCACCGCGCCAAGACCCGAGTAATAGACTCCAATGTCTCCCTTGCGGGCCGTCGCCGCTACTACGGGAAGAGGAGCCGGCGCGGCACCGGCCTTCGACGCCGTAGCGCCGGACTTCGCGCCCGTAATTTTCGGCCACAGAAAATAGACACCCGCGGCCAATGCGATCAGAACCGCGATCCAAATCCACCACTTACTGGAAGGCGGACGCTTTGTTCCAGCCTTCGGCGCTGCGATTTGAAGCGGCGGAGAGTGTTGCTCAAGCATGAGTTCCGACAATCATACCTAAGATGGAGCCACGACCGATTCCTTGCGTTTCAGGACGCCTGGATCCGTCGATACTCCGGCTGCCACATCGCGTCTTGCACCTGCTGAACAATGTCGCCGAATCTGACTCTCGCCAGCCCCTCCGCATTTGCAGCCTCGATGACCGCCGCCGCTACCGTCACCGACACGCTGCGCAAGTCGTCTATATGCGGGAGCAGCGAGGCCCCGGGCTGGCGCACCGCCACCAGGCTGGAAACGGCATTCGCCGCCGCCGCGAACATACCGTCGCTCACTCTGCTGGCTCGCGACACGATCGCGCCAAGGGCTAGACCAGGGTACAGCATGGCGTTATTCACCTGGCCGATAACGTACGTCACTCCCTTATACGTCACCGGCGCGAAGGAACTGCCGGTGGCAACCAGAGCCCGCCCATCCGTCCAGGCAATCAGATCGGACGGGTCCGCCTCGGCCTGCGCCGGCGGATTGGAGAGCGCGAAGATGATCGGCCGCTCCGTGTGCGCGGCCATGTCCTTTACGATCGCTTCCGTGAAACTGCCTGCGACAGTCGAGGCGCCGATCAGCATGGTCGGCTGCACCCGGCGCACCACCTCGGCCAGACTGACCCCGGCGAGAACTGCGCCGCCCAGGCTCACGACGTTTCCGTCCGCGTCGTGCAGCCAGCCTTTGCTTTCGGCTGCCGGGCGGGCATACGTCACCTGATAGTCGCGAAGTTGATCGGCCATGCTAGTTGTGAGTAATCCATGCCGGTCGACACACCAGATGCGCTTCACCGCATCTTTTTTGGAGAGCCCCCCGCGCACCATCGCATCGCGAATCTGGTCGGCGACTCCGACACCTGCCGTGCCGGCTCCAAAGATGACCACGCGCTGGCTGCGCAGCGGCGTCCCGCAAACGCGCACCGAAGAGATCACCGCGGCCAGCGTGATTGCGCCGGTGCCCTGCATATCGTCGCTAAAAGTGCAGACCCGGTCGCGGTACTTTTCGAGGATGCGCCGCGCGTTGCCGGGTGCGAAGTCCTCCCACTGCAGCAGCGCATTCGGGAACAGCTTTGTAACGGCTTCCACGTAAGCTTCGATGAAGGCGTCGTATCGCTCTCCGCGCACTCGGGCGTGCCGATTCCCGATGTAGGTGGAATCGTTGAGCAGACTTTCGCAGTTGGTGCCGACGTCGAGCATCACCGGGATGACGCGCGTCGGATCGATGCCGCCCGCCGCCGTGTAAATCGCCAGCTTGCCGATCGACACCTCAATGCCGCCGACGCCCCAATCGCCGAGCCCCAGGATTTGCTCGGCGTCCGTGGCAATGATCAGATCGATATCTCCGGGGCCGACGCCCAGATTGCTGAACGACTCTTCGATCGTTCCCGGTTGGTCGATCGACAGATATACCCCCCGCGGACGGCGGCACTCATGATGATAATGCTCCACCGCCATGCCGGCGGTGTGATCGTTGACGATGGGGATCATTTCCCGCAGGTGTTCGGAAAACAGCCGGTAAAACAGTACCTCGTTGCGATCGTGCATAGCGGTCAAATAGATGTTCTTGCTAAGCGCATCCGTCAGCCGCTCGTATTGTATGTAGGCGCTCTTGACCTGAACCGCCAGAGTACTGATCTCGGTTGGGAGCAGGCCTGTCAGTCCCAGCTCTTTACGTTCTTGGGCCGTGAAGGCCGTGCCCTTGTTCAATTGCGGTGAATTGAGCACGGGCAGCCCGCGCGCCTCGGTCTTATAGCAGCCAGCGTCCCCGTCATTCGCCAGGGTCGCCCGCGCCGGGATACTCATTTGTCGCATGCCGCTACCTCTCTTCTTTTCGATTCGTGCCTCTCCACGGGCCATTTGAGGCAGGCCACCCGCTTCTTGTGGCGCAGACGCCCTCGTCTGCACCGGACCAAGACCGGGGACTGCCCCACAATGCGAATTTATTCAATGGACTTCAGAGACAGAACGGCAGCTTGTTGCGCCGCAAAGCGCGAACCCGTCTACCGGGCGCGTTTCTCGATTGCACGGAGGGACAATGCCCCGCCGAGGGCAATCAGCCCCATCATCCCGATCAACGGCAGCGTGCTCCCCGTGGCTGGCAGCGTCGTTTCCGCCGCTGGCCTCGGTGTTGTCGTAACCGCAACCTCCTCGGCTGGCGGCGCGGTCACAACGGCCGCGAGCTGTACCTGTTCTCCCGTCGGCTGGACCGCCATGATCGGCGCCCGCTCCATTTCCACCACCACCGGCGCGTCTACGGTCCTGATCGGCTCGGCGATCTCAACTGCAATCTCGGCCGGTGTAAAAAGGACCGGTAAGTTGGTCGTCTTGGCGATCTCCATGGCTCTCGCCTTGGGATAGACGAACTCGTCGCCCCAGTTTTTGCCCGGATAGAACCATGCGCGCAGCGCTTCCGGCTCGCCGGCCGGCCGTTCGCTGAAGGTGATCACGGTTTTGCTGGTAGCTTTCAGGCGAAAGTTCGGGATGGCCAGAATCGTGGCGTAAACGGTCTTTTGATCCTCGCTGAAGATCTGGACGATATGGCGGTCCGACTTTGAATCCAGCAGTTTGAACACGTAAGTGCCGGCCGGCAGGATGCCAAAGCCGGTCAGGTGAACGCCCGGAATCTCCACCGGAGCGCTAAAGGTCATCACCGTTTTGTTGTTCCAGTCGTCAGCCTTGGCGCTTGGCGTGTAGACCGCGCCCATCAGCGCCAGACAACCCACCGTTGTCGATACTTTGAATAGTTTCATTTCTTTTCTCCTTTGTTTTTCGATACAGATCCCGTCGCTTACAGCAGGCATTCCGGGGTCCGTCGGAGCCGAATCGCTATTTGTTCGCAGGTGCCCATTCGGCAGCTTCAGAGAAGTCTCAAGATGGGCCGGAATTGACCGCGCAAGGTCGTTTGACCAAATGCGGCCATCAGGCCATCACCGGCCAACGCGGAAATTGGTGACACTTTGCCACATTCCGGTGGATTGTAGGAGCCAGACGCAGACCGCAACCACCACGACAACATTCAGAATCGATTTGATGGCCGAGGCCATGGGGATATACCGGTTGATCAGATATAACGCGACCCCGACAATAATCAGGACGACGACCAGATTTACGAGCGGCATTTTCTTATACTCCTCGGAATGAAGGCAGGCAATCGGTCATCCAATCCCATTCGCCGAAATCCCGTTCGCCATCGCGGGAACCCGGATTCCCTCCTCCGCCCCCGCGATTGTGAAAGAGAAAGTCGATCCCGCCCCCGGCTCCGACTCCACCCAGATCTCGCCCGCCATTCCGTCGACGATTTTCTTGCAGACGGCCAGTCCCAGGCCGGTCCCAGGGATCTCCTTGTTTGCCAGGCGTACGAAAGGTATGAACACGCGCGCCTGATCCTCCCTCGCAATGCCGCGGCCGTTGTCCTCCACTCTGATCACCCAGTCTCGTCCTTTCCGCTGCGCAGCCACGTGAATCTCCGGCGCGCTCGGGCCGGGGTATTTCACGGCATTCCCGATAAGGTTTTGAAACAGGCGGACCAGTTGAATTTCGTTGCCGCGCACAACCGGCAGCCGGTCCACCGTCACCCTTGCGCCGCTATTCTTGATGTCCAGGTCTAGATTTTGCGTGGCCAGCGCCACGGCATTCTGCAAGTCGACGCGCTGCGGCGGTTCCCGCATGCCTGTGGCGGCAAAGGAAAGCAGATCGTCGATTAAAGTGGACATCCGGGCGGTGCCGGCGACAATAAATTTAGCCATCTGGGCCGCATTCTCGTCCATTTGCGTTTCCTGGACCAGCAGCTCCGTATACGCGGAAATCGCTCTCAGAGGCTCCCGCAAATCGTGCGCCGCGATGTAGGCGAACTCCTCCAGCCGCTCATTGTAGCGCGCCAGCTCGTCAGCCTCCCGCTGCCGTTCCGCCTCCGTCGCTCTCCGCGCCTGGATGTCCCGCTGATGCACCACGATCGCCTGCACTTCGGATTCTGACAGCAGGTTCGAAACAGTACTCTCCACCCAGCAATAGTTGCCATCCTTATGAAGGATGCGCGCGTCCCACTGCAGTGGACCCGGCGGCTTGGCCAGCACCTCTCTTAGGGCACGGCTCGAATGAGCGCGATCTTCGGGATGCACCAGTTCCAGGCAGTTCCGCCCTACCAGCTCTTCCGGCTGATATCCGAACATCTTGGTTGTCGACTTACTCCCGTACAGTATTTCGCCCTGCGGGTCGATCACGCAGATGGCATCCGGGCTGTGTTCGATAAGCGATCGGAAGCCTTCAAACGATGCTGCCATCACTCACCTCTTTTTCTCGCTTCTGAAGAAGTTTAATAAGCATCTGATGGCCCGAAACGAATTGCGCTGTACATGTATCTATTTAGCGGGTAGGAACCGTTTAGCTGAATGCCCGCCAGGCGTCATCTGACCACGCAAGGTCATTTTAGGCTGCATCTAACTGGAAGGAACGGGGCAGGATTCTTTATCCGCTACCCCGTTTCCGGCCTTGGCCCAGCGTTACGTCGAAATCTTACCGGCGGGAAAATCTCTTACGGAAAATCCCGAAAGCCAACAGCGCGCCGCCCAAAAGACCGCAGCCATCGCCGAAGACGAAAGCAGCGCGAGACCGCCCAAACACAAAAACAATCTATTTTTCATCTGTACTCTCCTGTTCCCGCTCCGACCGCTTCTGGACACGGGGCAGGTGTGGAAATAAGAGCGGGTGAAGGCCCGCTAGACACCGAGTAGTGGGCCTTAGTCGCTCCATCCGACGCGCAGCACTGGACTTTTTGAAGCGCAATCGTCCTGGGAATCGCACCACGGTCGCCATACCATTTGACCGGGGATGGTCATCTGCTGCCCTCACATGGTCACGAACAAACGGGCGACCACTGTCTTCGATCAACCGGCACCCGGCGTGGGACTGCTAAATGACCATTTATGGTCACTAAGTGCGCGGAATCCTCTTTTCAGTGCTATAGTTGAAACCACAGCACTTTTCGGCTCTTCTCTGTTTGGAGCAACTGGATCGACCGCCGCGAAGGGGAGATGATACGTCCACTCAACCTCAGGGCAACCGCTGGCTTTCGGAAAACGGTCCCAAGGAACTGGAGCAGCTGTTCCGGGCCATTGTTTTCTATCCCTCGGCGCCCCTGCTGCTTACCGACGACGATCGCCAGTACCGCGAGGCGAGTATCGGCGCCAGCAAGCTCCTCGGTCTGCCACGGGAAAAGATCATCGGCCGCAGTCTGGACGATTTTACCGCCCCCGATTTCAAGCCGGTGATTTCGGAGCGCTGGAACGCCTTCCTCGAAGACGGAAAGCAGGAGGGAACCATACCGCTGGTGGGCCCGGACGGAAATCCGCGCGAGGTTGAGTACTTAGCCAAAGGGAACGTGCTGCCGGTGCGTCATCTTCTCGTGCTGCGCGACAAAGGCGGCAAAACAGCGCTGGGAAAACCCAGTATTCCCGCCTGGGTGCAGGATTATGCGCTGTTCCTGCTGGATGTGGAGGGCAGAATCGCCGCCTGGTACGCGGGTGCGGAACGGATTTACGGCTACCAGACCGGTGAGATCTCCGGCCAGAATGCGGCGCTTTTTTACCCCGGCCAGGACGCTTTCTTGAAGCTCCAGGAAGAATTGAAGAGGGCCATCGCCGAAGGCCACTCGGGCGCCGAAGGCTGGCGCGTGAAAAAGGACGGGTCGCGCTTCTGGGCCAACGCCATCACCATGGCTCTCAGAGACGAGAAAGGAGAGTTGCAAGGCTTTGCCCGGATCGTTCGCGATTTCACCGATCGTCACGAAAGAGACGAAAAGCTGCGCCGCGACCGCGCGCGTCTCCGGCCGATTCCGGTGAAACCCACCATCGCGGGCATCGTCTCCGGTGAATTCGACCGCATTCCGGAAGCCAACGACGCGTTTCTCAATCTCGTCGGATACAGCCGTGAGGATTTGCGTGCCGGCCGGCTGAGTTGGCCCGATCTCACTCCGCCGGAATACGCTCCGCTCGATGAACTCGCGCATGAGGAAGGTCTGCGCTTCGGAGCCTGCACGCCTTTTGAGAAGGAGTTGATTCGAAAAGATGGAACCCGCGTCCCGGTCCTGATTGCCACCGCGGTGTTGAAACTATGTCCCTTCCGGTGGATCTCGTTTGTGCAGGATCTCCGGGATCGGGACCGGTTGGAGAGCCTGGACGAAGAAGTCGAACTCGCGCAGGACTTCGAGGAAATGGTGGGTACCAGCGCCGCTCTCAGACGCGTTCAGCGGCAGGTGGAAGTGGTTGCTCCCACCGATGCCACCGTTTTGATCCTGGGCGATACCGGCACCGGAAAAGAACTGATCGCCCGCGCTATCCACCGGCTGAGTCCGCGCAGAAGTTGTCCCTTCATTACCTTAAACTGCGCCGCCATTCCGACCGGGTTGCTCGAAAGCGAGCTGTTCGGCTATGAGCGGGGCGCCTTTACCGGCGCTTTGTCGCAGAAAATCGGACGTTTCGAGCTGGCCCACCGCGGAACCCTGTTTCTGGATGAAGTGGGCGACATCCCTTTGGAACTTCAGCCCAAGCTGTTGCGCGCTCTGCAGGAAAAGTCCTTCGAAAGATTGGGAGGAACCCGAACCATCCCCATAGACGTGAGGCTGCTGGCGGCGACCAACCGTAATCTTACCCAGATGATGGGCGATAAACTGTTTCGGAGCGATCTCTACTACCGCTTGAAGGTATTCCCGATCACCACCCCGCCATTGCGGGATCATCCCGAAGACATACCGGTCCTGGCCCGCCATTTCATCAAGAAGTACGCCGCCCAGATGGATCGCAAGATCGAAAAAATTCCGGCCGAGACCATGCGGGCCCTGGTGAGTTTTCCGTGGCCGGGCAATGTCCGGGAGTTAGAGAACTTCATTGAAAGGTCGGTGATCCTTTCCCGTGGTCCCAGTCTCCGCGCTCCTTTGGCCGAACTGCGGGCCGGCGACGGCGCGGACACCGACGGTTCGACTCTTGAGGAAGTAGAGCGGGATTACATCCTGCGCATTTTCCGCGAAACCGGCGGCGTCGTCAGCGCCACCGCTTCCCGTCTCGGGATGCCGCGAACCACCTTGAACGCCATGATGAAGAAACTGAAAATTTCGCGCGCCGATCTTTGACCGGGAATCTGACGGCCGATGGTCACAAACTCCGAAGCTGCTCTGCAAATTGAGCGCATTAGACTCACTAACCCTAATAAATACCGCTGTTACCACCGAATTTGGTATTGGCCTCTTACCTGCTGAGCTAGATCTAAAGCTTTCGAGTAGGGCGGCTGATTGCATCGCGCTTGCGCCGGGGCGTCGTTTCCGTGCAAGGATGCGTTTCTGTGGCGTTCGAGAGAACACGAAGGAGATCTCGTGGTTATGAATCCTAATCAAATCACCGCGTGGCGGGACTATTTAGCCGGACAAATGCATGAGCAGCACGGAGTCGCAACGCACGAGGCCCGGAAGACAGTGACCCGCTGGCTGCGGTCCCTCGACCAAGGGGCCGCGCCGCAGGCTTACCAGATTCCGGAAGCGGCGCCCATCCGCAATGAGCCGCGCGGTTTACGCATCAGACCCGCACCAGGTCAAGCCCGATCGGCACGCGCCTAGCCAGGTTTCTGGCGTGTGATTTCGTTCAAGTCGCCGTCCGAGTGATTCCGTGGGGGGTTATAACCCCGCACGTCAGTGTGGGGATTAGTCTGAGAGGTCGGAACTGAATCATGCGGTCAGGCGACCAGGATCACGAGGCCGCGGGCCGCTTGGCGGAAGAGGTAAGCTAAGCGTGCGGGATATCGCCTGGTGAAGACGAAAATCAATTCCGGGGATTTCCTGGTCCGGCCCGGAGAAAAAGTTAAACTCAAAGTCCGGCCGACGATCGTGAAGCCTTTCTTCGAGTCGAAGAAGCAATATCAAAAACTTCTTGAGCAACACGTTGCCGAGTTGAGCTCGCAGCAACGCCTTCTCTACGCGTCCAACCGCTATGCGTTGCTGTTGACCTTTCAAGGCATGGACGCCGCTGGCAAAGACGGCGCCATCCGCCACGTCATGTCCGGCGTCAATCCGCAGGGCTGCCAGGTTTCGAGTTTCAAGCAGCCCAGCGCCGCTGAACTGGAACACGATTTTCTCTGGCGCACCACCGCCCGGCTTCCCGAACGCGGGCAAATCGGCATCTTCAATCGTTCGTATTATGAGGAAGTGCTGGTGGTCCGGGTGCATCCGGAGATTCTTCGCAGCCAGGGCCTGTCCGAAGAACTGCGCGACGAGAAAACCATCTGGGCCGAGCGCTATCGCTCCATCGTCGACCTGGAACGCCATCTTTATCGCAACGGAACGCGGACCGTCAAAGTATTCCTCCATCTTTCGAAGGAAGAACAGCGCAAGCGCTTCCTCGCCCGCATCGATGAGCGTGACCATAACTGGAAATTCAGCCTTTCGGACATTCACGAAAGGAAATACTGGAAGCAGTACCAGGAGGCGTACGAGGCTTGCCTTGAAGCCACCAGCACCCATCACGCGCCCTGGTACGCCGTGCCCGCCGACGACAAAAACAATGCCCGTTTGATTGTTTCCCAGATTGTCCTCGATGCGCTGAGCGGTTTAAAGTTGGAATATCCCAGGACCACCGCGAAGCGGCGTCACGAGTTGAAGTCCATCCGCACGCTGCTGGAGCGGCGCTCAAAGTCGTAACGCGCAAAAGGCGTGGCTGTTGCACCCGCGTCTTCAGTCGGTTACGTATTTCACTCACCCGCGCCGCCGGAACCTTGCGCGATGCTATGGACAAGAGATCGGTCACAGCGTCGTATCCCGGTCCACTACAGCGAGGGTGCAAGTCTTCGAAGCTCTCCCTTCGTCCAAACGTTAAAGTACGATGACCCACGCCGTTGCGGGCAAATAAACGGCAGGAGGCCTCCAACTGAATTTGCATCGGTTGGTGCGAAATGACGCAGGAATTGCCGCTTTGGTGTTCGACCGGGGCTCGTAAGTATAGGTTACTTATGGGTCTTTAGGTTTGGCATCAAATCGGCACAGTAGTTTACCGATGGCAACATCGGTCAGCGTGCCGACACGAGAAGTCCGTCCCGAAACGGCGGATTTCGTGACTGCCGGATTCGAATGGTTTGGCGAACTCGGAGTGTTTTGCGTCCGCGTCGCCAAAGCCATGTTCACACTCCCCTTCGAATGGTCGGAGTTCGTGCACCAACTGGACGCGGCAGGATCGAAATCCCTGCCTCTGGTCGCGCTCGCCGGAGCGGCCACCGGCGTCGTTCTCTCCCTGCAATCGCGCGCCAGTCTGGTGCGATTCGGCGCGAAGTCGATGCTGCCGACCATGCTCGTATTCTCCATCATCAAGGAAATGGGGCCCATCATCACCGGCCTGGTCGCCAGCGGACGCATCGGCGCGGGCATCGGCGCGGAACTTGGCTCGATGAAAGTCACTGAGCAGATCGATGCCATGGAAGCATCCGCCGTCAATCCCTTCAAATTTCTTGCGGTGACCCGCATTCTGGCCTGCATCGTTGTTCTTCCGCTGCTCACGCTGGCCGCCGACGCCTGCGGAATCCTGATGGGCTGGGTCGCCAACACGCTCACCGAGCCGATCTCGTTCCAGCTCTTTATCAACAATGGAATGAATGGCGTCGCGTTCAGCGATTTTCTTCCTCCCACGATCAAAACCGCCGTTTATGGCCTGATTATCGGCACCGTGTCCTGTTTTCAGGGAATGCGAACGAGCGGAGGAACCGCGGGCGTGGGGCGATCCGCGACCAGTTCAGTGGTGCTCTCGTCGCTGTTCATCATTTTGGCGGACGTTTTGTTGGTCCGCCTCATTCTCGTATTTTTTCCCTGAGGAAACATGGAACCGCAGCCAGTGGTCGTCAAAGGATTACGCAAATCGTTCGGTGAGCAGCAGGTACTGAAGGGCATCGACCTGACCGTCGATAAGGGAGAGATTCTGGCCATCCTCGGCCAGAGCGGAACGGGGAAAAGTGTCTTTTTGCGATTGCTGATCGGTCTGGAAAAGGCCGACGCCGGCTCCATTTGTATCCGCGGGGTGGACACCACTCATCTTCCAATGGATCAGCTAAATGAAGTGCGAAAGAAAGTCGGGTTCCTGTTTCAGGGAGGCGCGCTCTACGATTCGCTGACCATCGCCGAAAATGTCGCGTTCCCGTTGCGCCGGCACACCAGGCTATCCGACTCCGAAAGAGCCGACAAAATCCGCGCTCTTCTCCTCAGCGTCGGCTTGGACAAGGATCTGGAAAAAATGCCCTCCGACATTTCCGGCGGCATGCGCAAGCGGGTGGGATTGGCGCGCGCCCTGGCGCTCGATCCGGAAATCCTGCTGTTCGACGAGCCGACCGCCGGACTCGACCCCATCACCGCCGCCGAGATCGGAGCCCTGATTCAGAAACTGCGTAAGGAACGAAACGTGACCTCCATCGTGGTCACCCACGATATACACGCCGCGCATCGTTTCTCAGACCGCCTGGTGATGTTGAAAGAAGGCAATATTTTGATCTCCGGAACCTTCGAAGATCTCGAAAAGAGCAAGGATCCGTTCGTTGAGCAGTTTCTCAGCGACGCGGCTTGAGGCAAATATGTCACAGAATTTAAGGCTCGGAGTTTTTATCGTCATCACACTGGCGATTCTTGCCACCGGCGTGTTTCTCATCGGCAGCCGGGAGTCGATGTTCCGTTCAAGCTACCAAGTCAGAGCCAATTTCGACAACGTGGCCGGACTGAACGAAGGGGCCGATGTGCGCGTGGGCGGTCTCCGCAAAGGCTCCGTGAAAAATATTCAATTGCCGAAACAGCCCGATGGAAAAGTCGTCGTCCTGATGGATCTGGCGAAAGAAACCCAGAGCATCGTGAAGCTGGATTCGCTGGCCGAAATCAAATCTGAAGGGATGCTGGGCGACAAGTACATCGAGATCACTTTCGGCTCCATGGAGGTGGCGAAACTGCGCGGCGGCGAGACCATCGGTTCCCAGCCGCCGGTCGACATTTCGGACCTCTTCGCGAAAGCCAACCAGATCCTGGACACCACGCAGGGCGCGCTCGAAAATGTTCAAAGCGCTACGTCCAACATCAACGATATTTCCACGAAAATCAATCAGGGCCGGGGCACTGTCGGCGCGCTGATCAACGACAAGACGATCTATAATCAGGCCGCCGCTGCCGTCACCGCGATGCATGAAGACGTCGACGCCCTGAAAAACAACTTCCTGCTGAAAGGCTTCTTCAATAAACGGGGATACGTCGACTCGGACGAGCTGAAAAAGCACGAAATCGCCAAATTGCCCGCTGCGCCGCCCGAAAAAACCTTCACCTACGCGACGAAGCAGGTTTTCGATAAACCGGACGCCGCCAAGCTGAAGAGCCAGAAGACGCTGAACGAAGCAGGGCTATACCTGCAGGCCGGAAAATTCGGCCAGGTGGTGATTACCGCCGCCGCCGGCATGAAGGGCGACTCCGACAAGGATCGCCTCATCACACAGGCCCAGGCGATGGTGGTTCGCAATTACCTGGTGCAGAATTTCCGCCTGGACGACAAGCGCATCAAGACCATGGGTCTTGGTAAAACCGGCGACGCCGGAGATGACGGGAAAATTGAAATCCTTATCTATCCGGCGGACGCAAGCACCGCATCCGCTCAAAAGTGAAAATCATGAAAACCACAATAACCACAGCACTCCTGACAACTCTCCTGTTCGCGTCTTCCGCTTTCGCGCGCGAGCACACCGCTCTAAATGGTAACTGGACCTTGATTCCAACCCGGAGCGAATTTGCCGGCCAGCCGGTCATTCAAACCGGCACCGTGACCATCAACGAGCGGCAGGGGGACATCAGCGTTTCCCGCAATTTCGCTTATGAAGGCGCCACCGGAACCACCTTCTACCGCGACATGATCGACAGCCAGAACAGCGCCACGATTCGCACCGGTAAAGAGCTAAAGACCAAAGCCAGGTGGGATCACGATGTCCTGAAGGTGACGACGACGCAATCGGGCGCAGTCACTCTGGAAACCTACACGCTTACCGCCGACGGCACCATGATGGTCAACGTCCAAAGGCCGGACCACAAGTCGATCACCCTTTACTTTCAACGCCAATAAATAAGGCTAACAATTAAAACGGATACGAGAGGAAATCATGCACGATCTACACAGAAGAGCGGCCGAGGAACACGAACGGGCGGCACACGCCCATCGCACTGCGGCCGAGCATAACGAAAAAGGCGATAACGCGACCGGAAACTGGCATTTCCAACGTGCGCTGGAGTACTCGGACCGCGCTTACGAACTTGCCAAGGAAGCCCATGCGAAGTCCGGGCAGATCGTGACTCTGTAATTATGTCTACACGTTATAACAACGGATCGCATTACGAGAATCACCAGCGGGCGGCGGAACTTCACGATGCCGCCGCGCACGCCCATCGCGCTGCCGAACAGCAACACGGAAAGCAGGATCACCTGACCGGGCAGGAGCACTCGCGACAAGCCCTGGAGCACTCCCGGGACGCCCATGAGCGTAGTGTTCAGATGGCCACATTCGGACATAACGAGATCGCAGCGCGAGCGCATGAAATCTGGCAAGCCAGCGGTTGTCCGGAAGGGTCGTCGCAAGCGGACTGGTTCCGTGCCGTGGAAGAATTGAGATCCCGCACCCGGTAACCACATTTGGTCTATTGGCGATAGGCGGTCACCACGGCCTCCTCGTGGCCTGTCGCAGCCAGATCGTTAGTATGTCCCCTCCTTCACAGTCGGGGTTCCGTATCAGAACCGGGACCGGTCTCAGCATTTCCAACAGAACCCCGACAGTCATGGAGGGGATATCAACAGTAACGATTTCTCCGCGACAGGCCACTAGTGGCGCACGCACTCGTGCGTGCCGCGTCGACACTCGTGTCTACGCCCCGAGCGATTCCACACGATAACGCGCTATGGAGCCGCGACCACAGGGAGCGGTCAGACCCCTGGCGTTGCGAGACCCTTCGGATAGATGATGTAGCTAGATGCCGCTGCCCCGAATGCCTTTGACCGATACCAGCGTGCAGCATCCAAAATCGCAAGCCATTCATCTTTCCCCCGCTGTCCTCGACGCCGCCGCGAAGGACAGCGAAGCCCTTCTCCAATCTCTCAAAACAAGTCCACGGGGCCTGACGCAGACCGAGGCCGAACAGCGGGCCCGCACCACCGGGCCCAATGAGGTGGCCCAGGAACGCCGCCAAAGCTCGTTCACCCGCCTGTTGAAAATCATCCGCAACCCGCTGGTCATCCTCTTGGTGGCCCTTTCGTCGATTTCCTTTGCCACAGGCGACGCCCGGGCCGGAAGCATTATGGCCGGCATGGTGGTGCTCAGCGTTGTGCTCCGTTTTGTGCAGGAGGCCCGGGCGGACGCTGCCGCCGCCAAGCTCAAGGCGATGATCCATGTCACCGCCACCGTCGTTCGCGATGGCGCCGCGAAGGAGATGCCGCTGCGTGACCTGGTCCCCGGCGATATCGTCCAGCTCTCCGCCGGCGACATGATCCCCGGCGACGTGAGGGTGGTTTCTTCGAAAGACCTCTTTGTCAGCCAGGGGAGCCTCACCGGCGAGTCGTTTCCCGTCGAAAAGTTCCACGACCCCGAGCCCAACCCCGTCGCCTCTCCGGCCGAGATCAAGAACACGTGCTTCATGGGGACCAGCGTCGAAAGCGGCACGGCCACCGCAGTCGTGGTCTCCACCGGCGTCAATACTTATCTCGGCAGCATGGCCGGCGCCATCACCGGGGAACCGCCGCCCACCAGCTTCGATCGGGGACTCAGTCGCTTCACCTGGCTCATGATCCAGTTGATGGCGGTGATGGTGCCTCTGGTCTTCCTTATTAATGGATTCACCAAGCACGATTGGAAAGGCGCCTTTTTCTTCGCCATGGCCGTCGCCGTCGGCCTCACGCCGGAAATGCTGCCCATGATCGTGTCCGTTTGCCTCTCGCAGGGCGCTCTCGCGATGAGCCGCCGGAAGGTCATCGTCAAGCGGCTGAACGCCATTCAGAACTTCGGAGGCATGGACGTCCTGTGCACCGACAAAACCGGCACGCTCACCGAAGACCGCGTCGTCCTCATGCGGCATTGCAACGTCGAAGGCCGCGAAACCGAGGACGTGCTCCTGGACAGCTACCTGATCAGCCACTTCCAGACCGGGCTCAAGAACCTGCTCGACCACGCGATTCTCGACTCCCCCGACTTCAAAGCGCAAGCCCAGGTCGAGAAGTACAAGAAGCTCGACGAGCTCCCGTTCGACTTCACGCGACGCATGATGTCGGTGATGGTGCAGGATCCCGAAGGCAACGCGATCCTCCTCACCAAGGGCGCGCCCGAAGCCATCTTCCATCAGTGCGCTCAGTTTGAGCTCGACGGCAAGCTCTCCCCGATGGATCCCAATCTGATCGTCGGGCTGAAGGCGGAGTACGACAGCCTCAGCAACGACGGTTTTCGCGTCCTGGCCGTGGCCACCAAACCTCTCCCAGGCAAGCAGGCCTGCTCAAAGGATGACGAGCGTGCCCTCGTGCTCAAAGGCTACGTCGCGTTTCTGGACCCGCCCAAGAGCACCGCCGGACGCGCCATCGAAGCACTTCATAAGCACGGCGTGGCCGTGAAAATCCTCACCGGCGACAACCAGCTCATCAGCCGCAAGGTTTGCGGCGACGTCGGCCTCTCGCCAGATCCCATGCTGCTGGGCGACGATATCGAAAAAATGTCCGATCCCGAGCTGGCTGACGCGGCCCAGAAAACCGCGCTCTTCGCCCGCCTCTCGCCCGCCCACAAGCAGCGCGTGATCAGCCTTCTCAGGACGAAAGGACACGTGGTCGGATTCTTGGGCGACGGCATCAACGACGCGCCTGCCCTGCGCGCCGCAGACATCGGCATCTCCGTGGATACGGCCACCGACATCGCCAAGGAATCGGCCGATCTGATCCTGCTCGAGAAGGACCTCATGGTGCTCGAAGGCGGCGTCATCGAGGGCCGCAAGGTCTTCGCCAACATTCTCAAATACATCCGCATGGGAGCCAGCTCGAATTTCGGCAACATGTTCAGCGTCCTGGGAGCCAGCGCCTTTCTTCCCTTCCTTCCCATGGCGCCGATCCAGGTGCTCACCAACAACCTCCTGTACGACTTCTCGCAGGTCCCCATCCCCATCGATTCGGTGGACGAGGAGCAAGTGGCGGGGCCACGACCGTGGAACATCAGCGAAATCACGCGCTTCATCCTGTTCATCGGACCCATCAGCTCGATTTTCGACTACACCACGTTCTTCGTCATGCTCTGGGTCTTCCATTGCTGGGACCCCTCCCGCGCATCGGTATTTCAGACCGGCTGGTTCGTCGAATCGCTGATGACGCAGACGCTCATCATCCACGTAATTCGCACCAACAAAATACCTTTCCTCCAAAGCCGTGCGAACTGGCCGCTGACGCTCACCACGTTGTCGATCATGGCTTTCGGGATGTGGTTGCCCTACTCGCCGCTCGCGTCCTCGCTCGGCCTCACCGGTCTGCCGCTGCTCTATTGGCCGATCCTGATGGCGACGCTTCTCAGCTATATGGCCCTGACACAAGTGATCAAGGTCTGGTTGTTGCGCAAAAAGTGGATCTAGTGCAATGCTCACCAACGGACCCGCTCCCTGCAGCGGTCCAGCCCCATGCGTCAGCTTGGGCTACCTCGGTGGCCGAACTAGCCCTAAGATGCGCGCAAGCTTCACGCATCGCGGCTCCAATGTGGATGCGGACCTTTATGAAACGAACAACTGAATCACCGTCATCGACAACCAGCCGACCAGCGCCGCCGCGGGGATGGTCAGAACCCACGCCCAGACAATGTTCCTGGCCAGTCCCCACCGCACCGCTTTCAGGCGCTGAACCATGCCAACCCCGGCGATCGCTCCCGCCGCCACGTGCGTCGTCGAAACCGGCAAGTGGGCATATTCGGTGGCGAACAGAATCGAAATCGCCGCCGCGGTTTCCGCGCAAAACCCGCTCCGCGGTTTGAGCCGGGTCAGGCGCGAGCCCATCGTGTGCACGATGCGCCACCCTCCCGAAAGCGTCCCCAACGCGATGGCCGAATATGCGGCGAAGATCACCCAGGTCGGCATTTCAAATGTCTTGAGCGCGCCCGAAGCCACCAGAACGCCGGCGATAATGCCGGCCGTTTTCTGCGCGTCGTTGCCGCCGTGAGAGAAACTCAACAGCGCCGACGACGCCAGTTGCAGCCTTCGGAAATACCGGTCCATTTTCGCAGGTGAGGTGTTGCGGAACATCCAGTGCACCGCAACCATCAGGCCGTAGGCCAGCGCCATACCGATCATCGGCGCCAGAAAGATGAAAATCACGGTCTTGATCCATGCCCCTCCCACCAGCGCTTCAAAACTGTGATCGATTCCGCGAAGATGCGCCACCCGCGCCATGGCCGAGCCGGCATAGCCTCCAATCAGCGCGTGTGAGGAGCTCGTCGGTAATCCCCACCACCAGGTGATCAGGTCCCAACTGATCGCGCCGATCAGGCCTCCCAGGATGACGTACGGCGTTACATAGTGGAGATTTATCATCCCGCTGCCCACCGTCTTCGCCACTCCCGTGCCCACGATGAAAACGGCGATGAAGTTAAACCCCGCCGCCCACAGCACCGCCTGCTGCGGGGTCAGAACACGCGTGGCGACCACGGTCGCGATGGAATTGGCGGCGTCGTGGAAGCCGTTGATGAAATCGAACGCCAGAGCGACCACAATGATGATCGCCACCAGGACCAGAGTCGCGCTTGTCATCTTCTAGCTGTTCTTGACCTGCACGTTCTGGAGCGCGTCCGCCACGTCTTCGCAATAATCCGTGGTCTGTTCGAGAAACTCGTGGATTTCCTTCAACTTGATCAATCGGATCGGATCTTTTTCCTTCTCGAACAATTCCTTCACCGCCGCCCTGCCCAGTTGATCCGCCGCTTCTTCCAGCCGGTTGATCTCGATGCAATGCTCGATGAACGGCTTGTGTTCCGCGAGCGCGTCGAACGCCTTTTTCAGGATCAGACAACAGGACTGGACAATGCAGCACAGTTCAAGCACCGAGGACGGCATCGGATCGACGTGATAATCGAGCATCCGGTGCACCGAATCCTCGATTCCGTCGATAACATCGTCCAAATGCGAGGATAGCGACTGAATGTCCTCCGGATCTATGGGCGTGATGAAGGTGGAGTTCAGGCGGGTGTAGATCTCGTGCAGCACCGAATCGGCTTGTTCCTCAAGCACATGGATCTGGTGGGCGGCATTGGCCAGGTGGGCGTTCCCGGCCGCCGCGCCTTCAACGAGAAGGTCGGCTGCCTGGCAAATGAATTTTACTTGCTTTTGAAACGACTGGAAGAACTTCTCGTCACGTGGAAGCAGCTTCATGCTTGCGTCTTATACTTTCTCATACTAAGCGACCTTAAATTCGCACTATTCGGCGTTCGTCGTAGGATTGCCGCGCGGCCAGCGCCATGACCACCGGGATGCGTCCGTCGATGCCGGTGACCGGGGTCGGGCGTTTTTCGAGCACGGCCGTTACGAAAGAGCGCAATTCGTTGGCGAAACTCTCGGTATAACGGTCCATGAAGAAATTGAGCGGCAGGTCCCGGTGCACCGTTTTCCCGGAGCTGATTTCGGCCTGGTTGGGATAACAGTTTTCCGTTGCGATCTTGCCCGCGCTGCCTAAAATCTCCACCCGTTGATCGTAGCCGTAGGCGGCTTGGCGGCTGTTGTCGATAGTGGCGATGACTCCTTTGCGGAAGCGCATGACGACGATGGCGGTGTCCAGATCGCCGGCCTCGCCGATTTT
>OCZT010002437.1_pt1 | contig 19221 bp, 22 predicted proteins | sample 1539031 | NCBI WGS metagenome assembly OCZT01 (sample SAMEA3539308, study PRJEB22396) | soil metagenome | biome: tundra; feature: field; material: soil | place: USA | collected 2010-05 | depth 0.15 m | reverse complement strand
CAACCGCGTCGGTGCCGATCGCACCGAAAAAGGCCTTTTTCTACAGCCTCAACGAACACCGTTGTGCTGCAACGGCTCAAATGAAATGCGAGCGGGCGGCGCGCGCAAACCTTACCGATGAACCAGTATGGCGCTTTCACATTGCCGTAGCCGGCGAACGTGGCGATGAAGCTCTCGACCAATGCCGATTCGAGCACGAGACGTCCGCCTTGCCTCAAGAGTGGTGTCCAAATTCCGTAAATAAGCCAGACGTCCCGCATAAGGGAGGTGGGATGGGGTACACAGCAAGTCCATCGCAGAGTGGTTCAGTCTGGGTGGCGGCGCCTTCTCGGCGTAGAGGTATTCATCGACCTTCAGCCACCAAGAGCGAATCGAGCGAATGTCGCATGAAGGAGAGATCGGGACCCCCATCGCGGCGGACGATGCGTCCATTTCGATCAAGAACGACATAGACCGGAAGAACCCACTCGACGCGATACTGTGCGCGTTCTGGCGCGTTCGCTGACCTGTCGAACCGAGACCGGAGGGCCGAGTCGCCCACCACAGCAAACTGAAGCCGCGTGTGCGCGCTGTCCTCGAACACCTTCAGAGCCGCGAAGTCGTCGCCAGCAAGCACGACCATTCTCACGCCGCGAGCCTCGTACTGCGTGCGGAGCGCTGCGAACTGCGAGATGACCGGGCGGCCGTATGGGCAATGGGTCGACCAGAAGACGACTACGGCCGGCGCTAATCGCAGCGACGCGCGAGTAATGCGGGTTCCCTCCAAACCTCGGTACGCGAAGTCCGGCAGCTCTTGTCCTACGGATGGAAGGGCGGCGTACGCGTGGATAGGTGGCCGATCTATTACAGCGACAGTCGGGACAGCGGCCGTTGCGCTTTGTCTCGCGGGCTTGGTAGATGCACATCCTGCGACAGCCGCAACAAAGAACAGCATTCTGCTCGAGGCCATGACGTCTCCTGTGTTCTTACGATCGCTGGTCCGTGCCTCACAAAGTGCTCGAACGCGAATCGCACACAATCAAGCCATCGCTGCCGCGCGGCCTATCCCAGAGTGGTTCACCCAGAGCGGCGGCGCAAGTCGGGCGTGGCGTCGCGATGAGAGTACGCACATCGAGTGATTGCCCGGCGACCGGGGCGGGCGGTACCCTCCAAGACAGCGATGGATCACGCCCACCACGGAATGACCGCGCGGTGCGTGACACCACACTCTCGGCTCGGGAGAGTTCATGCGCATCAACCGCTCCATATCGTTCCTCACCATCCTCGCGACGGCCGCTGCCTGCGGCTCGCCTGCGCAGTCGGCCACCGCTCAGCCCGATGCTGCGCCTGCCGCGGTCGTCGCGGCGCCCGAGCCCGCCCCTGTCGCCGAGGCGGCTCCCGGAGTCGCGATCAACGTGCGCTGGAACTCAGGTCCGCTCGACGCGGCGTATCACCGTGAGCGGATCGACTTGGATGCCTTACACTCCCGGGAGCGCGCACACCCCAACGCCGGCGAATCGGCAGATAGTCGCAGCCGGCGGCAGGCATCGGAGAGCAAGTCACTCGAAGTTCGCTACGCGCGTGGGAAGTCGGATCACGCCAAGAGCATGCCGCCCCGGTAGCGTATCCCCGCTCTTAGGAACGACAGGGCGAGCCAACCTGACCGGTTGGCTCGCCCTAGGTTGCCCCTCCTGGTGCAACGCAATGGCGCGGAGTCGGGCGCGAGTCACGATCGCCCGGCGATCGTCGAGACCTCTTCCTCTTAATGACGTAACTTTCCGTCTCTCCACTTCTACACTCCCAGCGAAAGATGAACGTGTATGAACGAGAACCGACCCTTCCCGCTCTTGCCTCTGATTTCGCTGCTGCTCCTCGTGACGCCCGGGGGAAGGGGCCTCACGGCACAGTCCCTTTCCATCGAGGCGATGGGCGGGACTGCTTACAACTTCCCCACGCCCTTGACCGTCCGGCAGAGCGGCTTTCCGGATATCCACCTGACCGCCCACTATGACACGCGGCCTTTCGGCCCCTATACCCCCTACTACGCTTGGCGGCTTTCTCTCTGGAACGGCGCGGAAGGCTGGGAACTGGAACAGGTCCACCACCGACTATTCCTGGCCAACACAACCACTGAGGTGACCGACTTCTCGGTCCATTTCGGTTACAACTATCTTCTCCTGGGCCACGCCTGGCGGAGGCACGACTTCACTTTTCACCTGGATGCCGGCCCGATCGTCACCAACCCTGAGAACACCGTGCGTGGATTGAAATTGCGAACCAGAGGGACGGGGCTATTCGATTCGGGCTACTATCTGTCGGGCTTTGGCGGCCAAGCCGGCCTCAGTCGCAATTTCTATTTTTCCAAGAATGGTTTCGTGGTTTTGGACGCGGCTTTGATGGCGGCTTGGGCCACCGTGCCGGTAGTCAACGGTTCCGCCGACGTCCCGACCATCGGAGTGCACGGCCACGTCGGAGTAGGGTGGAGTCGTTGAGGGGGACCTGCCTGAAAAGGAAACGGGGCGAGCCAACCTAACCGGTTGACTCGCCCTGAGTTTGCTGGAGTTGCCCCTCCTGGGATCGAACCAGGACTCTCCTGATCCAGAGACAGAATCGTACCATTCACGACGCCGTCAAGTTCACCGCTTTCAGAGGGAAACCGAGCATCGGCGCCGAAGTCTCAAGCTCGAGAAAACGAGGTCCGCAGCGAGAAACGGGTATCCAAACAGGTATCCTAACCACCCTTATGGTTACGTTTAATTTTGGCTCTGTTCCTCAAATGCGTTGATATCGGCCAGAAATCAGCAGGAACGGCGTTCGGAGTGAGGGGTTCCGGGGGAACGGCTCGCGGCGACCAAGCGTAGTATCAGTATCGCGTCCCACAAGTTGCTTTCAGAAGCCCGTGAGTTTGGCGAGGGAGAAATCCACCGCGGTGGACGACACAAAGGGATGCGATTGTAGCGCGTCATGTGAGCCGCAACGGTATCCTGTTTACGTAGAAGCGGATCTCCCGGCTGTCGAATGCTTTTCGGTCACTCAGACTCTGAGCTATGGGGGGAGAATGTCGGAGGATCAACGGCGCGGCGAGCGAGCTTTGACACCGGACGTGGCCCAGCGGCTCTTGGCGCGCGCGGCGGAACTGGATGCCAGCCCGACAGGAGCGCTCTCCGTCCTTCAGCTGTCCGAAATAGCAGCCGAGGTCGGGATAAGTCCGGTCGCGATGCAAGCCGCGCTCCATGAGCATGCGACCGCGAAGGAACCTGTTCCGGCTTGGGTCCGTGTTAGCCTCTTCGGCGTGCCGGATCGCGCCTCGGCACTTCGTTTCTACTGGATCTTCGTGGCAGGTCTCTGCGCGTCACCGTTGCTCACGCGCCTCCACGTTCGGCCGTTCACCGGTGGGGTTCTCGCGCTGGGCTTCGCAGCATATTGCTTTGGTGCGCTATGGAGTACGTCCCGTGCGGTCGCATGGTTTGATCAACATGGGTGGCAGCGCCCATCGTAGGCCTGGTCTCTCGCGCCGATCTGACGCAATCGGCGCGAGCGGCCACCTGCGGCTCAAAGCATCACCTAGCGAACGGAGCGATCTGGCTACGCGGCGTTGAGCGCGGCTCCGCAGTTCGGGCAACAGCGGTCGAGCATCAACTCCGCGGTGTTGCCGACGAGGACCGAGCGCGCCTTCGCCGGGGTCAGCCGGCGCACACGCTCGTGGATGATGTGCCACGTCAGGTAGCGGAGCAGATACTTCGTGGCGACACCGCGAAACGGGGCCAGCCACTCCTTGAGTCGTCCCTGGTAGCTATTGACCGTCTGCACATGGTAGATGCCGTGCTTGCGTTCGTTCCGTGAGGTGACCAGGGCCACGTGCTTCAGCGATAGGCGCTGCGCCGCCTGACGGAGCGCCCCGGAGCCGTCGGTGCACAGCGTCGTCCCATCCGAGGTAACGATCCCCTGAAGGGCGATGGAGAGAGCGCTGCCGGTCGCCGTGCCCGGCAGAACAACGGACTGCGTCTCCCCGGATCGCGCGCGAACTACGAGTACCGGCACCTTGTCCTTGCCGAGTCCTCGTCGGCTTCCGTTCTTCGTGCCGCGCCGCCGGCGACGCCGACTCACGGGTGTGGATCCCGTGTAGTTGCGCCGGAAGTAGGTCTCGTCCGCTTCGACGATGCCACTGAGCATCGGGGGGTGAGCCGGCGTCAGTCAGCCGTTTCATGACTTTGTGCCGCCAGCGCCAGACAGTCTTGTGGTCCACGCCGATGGCGAGCGCGGCGTCTCGCGTGGAGAGTCGGTTGCGCATCGCGTCGGCATAGCCGTACCACTGCGCCACGAGGTGCGTGCCCGCCATCGCCGTGTTCGTCAGATCATTGAAGGTGCGGCGGCAGCATAGGCACCGGTACCGCTGGGTCCCTGAGCGTTCGTGCCCCCATCGCTGCACTTCGGTGTTCTGACATCGCGGGCAGGCGAACCCGTGGTGGAATCGTCGCTCTCGAGCTTTCAGTGTTCCAAGCATGTCCTGAGTATCGACCGATTTGGGTCAATCACCAGCCCCAATCAACGCAGATGGGGAACAGAGCCTTAATTTTGCTAATCCTGTACGCGTGACGCGAACGAACGCACACGCAGCCGCATCTCGCCGCGCATCCGTAGTTCCTCTGCCGACACCACTCTGCGGCGCCGGATGCCACGCGCTGACTTCCGTGCACGCCGTGCTTGTTGACAACTACCCTCTCAGCACTTATATTGCTAGTAAGCTGATTCAGCGCTTAGGGAGCCGGGGACCGTGAAGTCACGTGCATTGACGCCGCTGGAACAGTTGCGTGCCTTTCCCGAGATCGCGAGAAAGGTCCGGGAGGGCTTCCCGCTCTACAACATCGCCGCCTGGTTGCAGGACGAGTGCTTCGAGTATGAGGCCGCGCCTCGGGAAGCGGTCGTCACCTTGCTCCAGGCGTTCCAAGCGAGTGTTCCGGCGGGCGAGATTCCGGCCGAGGCGCCGCATCCGCTGGAGACGTGGGCCGGCGTGAGGAGACCAGCCGTCGACGTGGACGTGGAGATAGCCAGGCTCCAGCGGATAGTGGGCGGCCGGATCGCAAAGAAAAGCGACTTGGAGCGGGCCATCGGGATGTCGATCGACGGAATAAGACAGGACCTGCGCCTCAAGTGCGATCTCCTCGCGCTACCTCGAAAACTTGAGAAGAATGAGAAGAAGGTGGAACGGGCGGAGCGGCGCCGGCGCACGCAAGAGCAGCGTGAATCGGACAAGAAGGCCCGAGAACTCCATGATGCGCGCTTTCCAACGATCGTCGATGAAACCGAATGAAGCCGCCTGACAAAGACGTGACCACGAGCCGAAAGCGGTATCAGGCTGAATACTATCAGCGGAATCGCGAACGGCTACTCAAAGAGAAGGCGCGGCGCTACCAGGAGAGCGCTGAATACCGTCAGGAGCATGCCGATCGGGGTCGCCGGCACTACTGGCTCAAACGTCGGCCGGCGATGGTCCGCGCGTGGGCGACGGTTGACCCGCTGTCGTTCGAGGATGAACGACCCGCAGCCTCCGTCACCGTCCCGCGCGCGGATGGATCTGCAGTTGAAACTCCCGTATACACGACGTGGACGCTGGCCGAGGCTCTCAATCGATCGCCTCAGACGCTGGCCCTGTGGGAACGACGTGGCGTCATTCCGCCACCGGCGATCCGAGCGCGAGACCTCGAGCCGCGCATCATACGCGGTCGAAATCCGCGGCTGTACACGCTTTACGAGTTGCGCATCCTGCGCGATTGCGCTCCCCTGCTCCGACAGCCGCGAGAAGCGCGTACGCATGCCGCGTTCGCGCGGGAGGTGGCCGCGCGATTTTCAGAGCTTGACCGGGGCGTTCCGCGCGTCTAGACGGAGCGATGACCTTGACTTTCTCGCTCGCGCAGCTACTATTACCATACCAATATGACAACGGTAGGCAAATCATTGTCGAATCAGCAGTCATCTCTTCTCGAGAACACATGGCAAAGACGCAGCGCAAGCCCGTTTCCGTGTACATGACGCCCGCGCAGTGGGATGCGATCGAGAAAGCGGCGATGCTGGAGAACCGCTCCGTCTCGAACCTCCTGCTCTCACTCGGCCTCGACAAGGCGGAGGAGCTCGGACTCCCGCCGAAATGGAAGGAAGCGGCTCCGCTCCCGCGTGCGACGTTGGTGACGAAGGCTCCGCCGGTGGCCCTCAAGAAGGTGGCGAGTCACAAGTAGCAGCGGCGCTGGACGCACTCTTGACCCGTCTGCGCGTGTCGGATGGCGCGCGGACGGCCTTGAGTGCCCTCTACCTGCTCCTCGACGCCACGACGTCGCCGGATGACTTCGGGCGACGCGCGTTGCCCCCGGGGGTGTCCGCGCTGCTCGAGTTGCGTTGGCCGCGGTCCACCGTGTCGCGCCGGCTCATTGAGTTGGTGCGGCATGGGCTACTCGACTGTGAAGGGGGACGCAACGACCACACGTACCTCCTGTATCCGGCGACGCGCCTCGTGCAACGGCTGACGCGGCGCCCCAGTTTGCGCGCGGCCCTCCCACCCAAGACCCAGGAATGGGCCGACGTGCTCGCGCGGAGTGCCACGCTTTATACGGCGATCGGCGTGGCGAAGGCGCAGACCGCCGCGGCCAAAGCCAAGCAAGAGGCGAAACCGAAGGCCACGAAGAAGCGCCTGAAGCTGCCCGCGCCCCTGACGGCTGCCCTCTGGGGCGATCGTTTCCGCGACCACATCAAGAGTGGCATCGGCGGCGCGCGGCAACCCACGATCTATCTCAAAGACTTGGCCATCCTGGCGCGCTTCCGCAGGGACTTCGCGAGCGACGACGAGTTCGATCGCATCATGCAGTGGTTCTGTACCGAGGGGAACTGGGTGGACCTGCGCCGGCGGTGCAAGATCACGGCGGAGGACCCGACGGTCGCGGTGTTCTTCGGCTTCCGTGGCTCGTTCGTGAAACAGGCCCTGAGTGGAGCCGTGGCACCGACTGGCCCGAAGCGCAGTGGTGGGGCGGTCTCCCGTGCGGTGGATGACACGCGGGACCTGTCGACCCTTTCGTTCTAACCCGCTACCGGTATGATAGAGGTATCGTACTACTGGCGCAAAATAACAGCCGGCGTTGACAACGGCACAACCGGCAACTACCATGACGGTATGATTTCTCTTGATATTCTTCCGGTTCCGCCGCTGAACAAGCTAAAAAAGGGGCAACGCCTCGTGGCCAACGGGGCCATTGGCACACTCCTGGAGAAGGACGCGCGTCCGCAGATGCTGTCGCTCCGTTTCGATGACCGCGACGAGACGATGTGGCTGCCTTACGCCATGGTCACGGGCCTGGTCCAGGTCATCGACCCGTTCGACCAGATACACCCGATGCTCGCCAAGACGGTGAAAAATCAAGCGGCCATTCAGAAACTCATCGACGACCCCCTCTGGTGGTTCGAGGAGAAGTTCGATGGGGAACGGCAGACGCTCGTCTATGACCCGCTGCGTGGCGACTTCAAGGCGATGACGCGGGTGGTAGGGAAAGGCTCGGGCCGCCTGGGGGAATCGCAGGATATTCTCGGGCACTTCGCGGACCTCCCCGTCCCGGACGGCGGTCACACGGTTTTCGACTGCGAACTTACCCACCCGCACGGGTTCGCGGCTCTTCGTTCGATCATGGGCTCCGACCCCCAACTCGCATTGGAGAAGCAGCAGAAGATCGGGCCAGTCGAGGCGAAGTTGTTTGACGTCCTCTGGCTTGGGGGCCGTGATCTTCGCGGCCTGGGCCACGTCCACCGCCGGATAGCGCTCACGACGTGGTACCACGAGGTCGAGGGCTGGGCGAAGAAGCAGCATAGCCTCCCGGAGTACTGGCCGTACATCTACCTGTCGAGACGGGCCAACACCGCGCCTGAGAAGAAGGCGATGCTCGAGGGCGTCCTGGCGGCGGGTGGGGAAGGCATCATGGCGAAACACGCCCAAGGCGTCTACACCAACACCACTTTACCAGACCAGCGCTCGAAACATCTGGTCAAGATCAAGCCGTTCACATCGGACGAGTTTATTATCGTCGGGTTTGAAAACGGCAAAGGCCAGTATAACCAGGCCAAGCTCGGCGCGGTGAAGCTGGCGCAGTGGGTGCCGAACGCGGACTTCCCCGAAGAGGGTGAGACGTGTGACGGAAGTACGATCGCACAGGTAAACGCGCCGGCGACTCTCGGGTTCGTGCTACTCGACTGCGGCACGTCCAATATAGGAACGGCCGCCATGGAAGCGGCTTTTAGAGGCGACCCCCAATCGTTTATTGGCCAAGTAATCGAAGTGAAATACCAGCAGCGGTGGCCCAAGACACTGGCGCTGCGGCATCCCTCCCTCTTGCGCTTCCGCCCGGCTTGGAGCGGGAGGAGGAAGGGGGGACGTGTCAGAAGCTGATTTCCTGATGCGAGCGGGTTGGAATTCGGACTCCTTCCTCTAGGAATGGCCGCTTTTGCCGAACAGCGTGGTTGGCATACCTGACAGTCTGGAGGGGGCGTGCATTCTGACAGAAGGGTCTGAGGAGCTGCGGTAGGGGCCGCACGGAGCTGGCGTGGATCGGGTATGGCCGCCGTTGCCGAATCGGTCGGTTTGGGGTGCTCTCGAGCGCGCTTGGCCGCGTTGTTGAATGAGTCGAGTGGCTTGTCGGCGCGTTGCTGGACGAGGGTGGCGCGTGCGTTTCTGCGAGAGGAGCAGGAGGCCAGGCGTGGATCGATCAGAAGCTGGCTTTTCATCGGCGCTTACTATGTGCTTACTGCCCACACCATAGCTCCAGATCCGCTGCTTTCAACTGATTGACGCACTGCGCGTTCCTGGAGTTTGGCGGTCCAATCGTGACCTGACGCATTGTCAGTGACAGAGTGCACGGATAGAGATTCATGGAGAACGAGCCCAGCCGTTCCACTCCGCCCAGCCGCACCTCACGCTCGACGGGCATGCGGTGAAAGCGAAGCGCCAACGAGTTGCACCCCTCGGCGTTTGGCACGCGACACACCGAGAGTGTGGGCGAAGGTGAATCGAACATGGCGCGACGCATTCCGTAGACTAACACCGCCCAGTTGCGTGGTTAGAGCGAGTGGTTCCGGCGCTTGGACTCGTCGGTGGCGCAAAGTGGGCGGGAAGGTAGCGACGCAACGGAGACCGACCCAGATTCGTTGCATGCTCCCTCGGCGATCGCTCGCAATTCTCTCGACTGCGCTGTTTCTCATGGGCTCACAGGCCAAGAAACAGGTAGGTGGCGACGCTACCAAGCGCGATTCCCGCAAGGCCGACCAACGCGGTAGCGATAGCCTTCCGATCGCGGTCAAGCTGCTGAACGCCGGCAAGTCCGAGGAAGAACGCACACAAGATGTTGATCGCATAGCCGAGCAGAAGAAGACCGATCGGTGGACGATTGCGCTCACGTTTCTGATTTTCGCTGCCAATGCCGGAATGGTCTACGTTGCCATTCTGCAGCGCCAAACGCTCGCGTCGCAGAAGGCTGCGATGGACAATCAGGAATCGGCTCTGCGAGATACGATCGTCAAGATGGGAGAGATCGCCGATGCCCAGTCGCATGACACGCAGGCCGCACTTGGTCATGCGAAGACCTCTGCCGACGCGGCCATCGCGGCGGCTAGAGCTTCGGAGGCGAGTGTCGCCAAGATGGACGCGCAGCTCGCTCAGACGAAGGAAGCTTCGCACCGAGAGTTGCGCGCATACATCGGCATCATAGCCGATCCGATGGCGGCACTGCCCAGCGCCGGAGAAACGCCATCCTTCAGTTTTGAAGTCAGAAACTTCGGCAAGACGCCCGCGTACGACGTCGACATTCGGGTCGGGTTTGCGATTTCTCCGTATCCGCACAAACACGGGGAGGCGATGCATTACGCCCTGGACGACACCGAGCGAACTTCGTTCGTCATTGATCCCGGCGACTCGCGCTCGCCTCAGAGTCGTCCCGGTCACCAGCTTACCATTTTCGAAGCCGCGGCCGTTCAATCCGGACGAGTCAATGGTGGCCCGCAAGAGGTCGCGCTGTGTATCTCCGGCCTCGTCACGTACCTCGACGCATTTGGTGAAAAACACTCTCGACCGTTCTGCATCTTCTACTTGGCACCCGACGGCGCGCGCGCGTACTGCACCTGCCACAACACTTCCGACTAGCGCCAGTCCAGCCGCGACGACTAACGCAAATCGACACGCACGCCTCGGAGGCGTGCGCACTCGAAAATCGTCGCGGCATCGGCCACTCGATGGGCGGGCTTACTATAAGCTTACTTCGGCGACAACCGACGTCGGCATTCCAAACACCCGAATCAGCAACTCGATGCAGTGAAGCGCACTACGCTCTGTCGTCTGGTTGAGATTCCACTGACCCATTCTCAGGGCATGAGCGGCACGTGGTCCCGCATCCGATGCCCTAGAACGCGACTAGAACGCGCTCTCATGCGTTTTCACTCGCCGCGCGGTACTGCGAGAGGCATAGCGGCGGAGGGAGACGACGGCCGGTCAAGTCCGCAGCGAGAAGGGGTCGCGGCCGACAGCCCTCTCGCGAAGCCACGAAAGCCAGCTAGCTCCGGGCGAGTGTCGATAGAGTGAGCGGACCGCTGTGAACATGCACTCGAACGGAGGCTTCTCTTCGTCGAGGAAGGCCGCAGCGGACTCGCCTAATGGCGCCCCAGCTTCCATTTCACCCAGCGCCAAACTCGGGCCCGCCACGAGCGCGCTGAGCGAATCCAAGGCTTTGGGCGCTCATGCCATGAGCGTAACGGAGGAAGCCTACGCCCTGAAGAGTGTCGTCCTGACTCAATGACCGGCGCGGTCTGCTCCTTCGGATCGCAGCGCACTTCTCGCAAGACATTGCCGTTCTCATCGACGATTGTGAGGGCGACAGGTCTGTGTGACCCGCTCTTGAACCGCATGGAAGCCCAGTTGATAACGTGCTGAGCCACAGCATCAACGCTCGCGTCGATTATTTCCTTTCCGACCCATATGACTAGTACTTCCCAGAAAGTGACTCCGAGGCCCGTCTGATCTTCGTACCCGATTTCTACTACGAATCCCTCGCGCGTAAGCTGTTCGCGCAGGTCTGCAAGCTTCTCGGGTCGGAGGTCAAGCGGATTCTGCGGCTGAAGGATGATCCGTGGCGTGCTTTGCATATAAGAGTCCTATCAGCCCGAAAGAGAGGCGGCTACGGCGCCAATCCACTGACGCAACCGCTCGCGTGTCTCGGCGGGTCCGGGTAGCCTTGCGACGCGTCGTAGCAGTTTTTGGGTATCGACGTAGTCGTGCTTGATCAACACCGTTACATAGTCGAAGTCCTTGTCCCGGCCGGCAGCGAGTTTGCTCGCGGCCAGGTCATGGACTTCCGGCGTAATCACTCGAACCGGTGGCGAGCCAAGCGTGTGCGTAACGGCGCGCATTTCCCATCCCTCTGGAAACGTGGCCGTCTCGAGCCCAACGCCGTGCACATAGAACCCATGCGTTCGGTGGAAGGGCGAATCCTCACCGAGTGGGCCGTCGATGAGTTCCCACCGCTCTGGGTGCTGTCGCGCGACGGCGTCGAGTTCGACCGATTGTCGCAACTCGGCGACCGCATCGGGGTGCTCCAGAAGGATGGCCTGAGATCCGAATATCAGAAGCTCATCGACGCGTGCCACCTCGGCAGCGGCCCGCACTGCGTGCAGCAATTCCTCATATGTCATGCGTCTTGATCCGACAGGTGTTCGTTGCTCGCGGATCTGCGCGAGGAATGCGGCAGTCCCGCGATCGGCTGCGCCTCGTCTGACGAAAATACGGCCGTACGTTCGGCGTCGCTAAGGACATCGACGAACGGAAGACTCTGGCGCAGCACATCGGCGCGCTCAGAATTCTCACGAAGCAGTGAAGACAGTTGCGCCGGCGTCTGCGACTCGAGAAGCCCCTTCCATTCGAGGAGTGTTAGGCGCTCTGTTTCTCCGGCCACCGTAAGGCGGCGGTCGATGAAGTTGCGTGCGCGGACGACTAGCTCCGGGTCACGCATGAGCTTTGCCGCGATGCGCTCAGCTATTAGTCGCGGCCGGTTTGTTAGTGCCGGTGTCGACTGCGTTGAGCTGGCCAATGCATCAGCCGTGCGCGCAGGTAGCGGTTTCAGGTCCTTCGGCGCAGGGCCATACAGCGACATGGCATTCTCGATCGTCGCCCACCGCTCGTCGGTGAACCGCAGAAGGTCTGCGCGCTGATGATATCGAACCGCGATTGTCACGTGGTGTGTGAACTGGATCCCGTTACACTGGGTTCGGACGCGCTCGCGCTCCTGCGGTGAGCCGAGTCCGTCGGTAAGCACGGTTACGGCGATTGGATCCTCGAATCGGTCTGTTCCCTCAGCGACCGAGCCCTCAATCCAAACGGCGACGAGATTCGCACTCTGAGCACTCCAGAGTTGCCGCAGTTGTTGCTGTATCTGCTCCCATCTGGAGCTCTCAGCTTGAAAGAGGTTGCGAACGGTCCCGATCAACGGGTGCTGCCCGTTGAGCTGCACCTGACGAGACCCGCCGCGGCCCGAATAGGTGATCACTCCCGCGGACTCCAGGACTCGGAGGATTCCAGGCAGCCCTCTCAGGTGAAGCCCGGTGCGTCTCGCGAGCTCGGTCTGAGAGAGCGGAACTTGTGCACTGTGGAGTTCTCGGAGGACTCGCACCCCGCCGACTGTGCCTAGGATGTGATCGAACGGCCGTCTCGTTGCGCTTGACGATAGAGTGGTCGGTCTCATTCGTTCCTCCGGCTACGTATTTGGATACACTATTATTGTAATCAAATACATTTATCAATGCAATATCATACATAGTAAAATGTACTGATATGCCCTTTACGTCATAAGTGCGTTCATACAAGTGCTGAGCAATGATCAGAGTCGTGCGCCGCGATGCGAGCGACTCCTTCTCAACAGCACGCTCGAAAGGTCCATTCAACTTATGCAATAGCACCCTAAGGGTGATAAGGTGTATTGACAAAAGAACAAATACGGTTAGACTTCGCTCATGCTAGAGGTTGCACATGCAAACCCGGAGCTAGCTCGATTAGAAACAGAGGCGGTGTTTAGCGCTGGCCTCGCGCCGCCCGTCGTTAAACAGTTTCGTCTTCTAATGCAGATCATCAGAACCGTGAATCGGAAGAACGCACTCTACCAGTTCGGTGGTCGGCGGCTGGAAAAGCTGACCGGCCAAAGGCAGCACCAGTACTCAATGAGGCTGAACAAGAAGTACCGATTGATCGCGGAGTTCTCTGGAGAGGAGCCAGAGGAAAAGATCCTGATCGTTGGAATCGAGAATCACTATGACGACTAGCCCACGAGAGGACCGCATGGCCACGTTCGTACCAGCGGAAGTCTTTCCTCCAGGCGAGATCATCCGAGAAGAGTTGAAGGCGCGTGACTGGACACAGAGCGATCTCGCCGAAGTGATGGAACGCCCGCTGCAAGTAGTCAACGAGATTGTGCTTGCAAAGAAGCGCGTCACTGAAGAGACCGCGAAGGAGCTAGAGGCGGCCCTCGGCATCGAGGCCGAGTTCTGGCTGAAGACGGAAGCGCTGTACCGTCTGCATCATGCAGAGCCCGCGCCGTCTGCGATACAGCGACGCGCTGCAGTCCGTCGCCGCGTTCCGCTCCGGCTCATGGTCTCGCGTCATTGGATTCAGCCGACTGATGACATCGACGAGCTCGAGAGGAATGTCAGGCAGTATCTCGGCGTTCAGTCACTGGACGCGCAGGCGGAATTCGCAATGGCGGCGAAGCAAACATCCTATGATCGGCCCCTCTCGCAGGTGCAGGAGGTGTGGCTGCTTCGTGTAAAGAGGCTCGCTGAATCGCTGGTGGTGCCGAGTTACTCTCCGACAAAGCTGGAGCGCGCGATCACGCAGCTTCGAACGCTTCTTCGATCGCCAGACGACGCCCGACACGCACCGAGAATTCTCGCCGACGCCGGCGTGCGATTCGTCGTGGTTGAGCGGTTGCCGGGGCTTGGGATTGATGGTGCCTGTTTCTGGCTTTCCTCCTCAAAGCCGGTAATCGCGATGTCACTTAGTCGCAATCGCATTGACAACTTCTGGTTCGTCCTTCGCCACGAATGCGAACATGTGCTCAACGAGGACGGCAAGCGCGGCGCGCTTGTCGACAACGACCTAGACGAGGCAGTCGAAGTATCTGAGCAGGAGCGCCGAGCGAACGCTGCAGCAGCAGACTTCTGCGTTCCGAAGATCGAGATGGACGACTTCATAAAACGAAAGTCGCCTCTCTTTACGGACGACAACATTCGTCAGTTCGCGCACAGCATTGGCTTGCACTCGGGACTTGTCGCCGGGCAGTTACGAAAGCGCTTGGGAGCTTGGGGCAAGTACACGTCACATTTGGCGAGAATCAGGCACGTCATTACAGACGCCGCACTGGTTGACGGCTTTGGAAGCGTACCGCAAATCGAAGTCACGCAATCACGCTGAGGTATTTCATGCTTTCGCACTATCGCAGGCAGTGCCAGGAGATCATTGAAGACTATCGGGCGGCCGGCGGTGCATGGCCGGCCAAGAAGGGAGAGATCGCGGATTGGGCACTAAGCAACAAGAGATGGAAACCATCGCGTGAGGACATCCATCACATGTGTGCCCAAGCGATGGTCGAGACTATGCAGGAGGAGGAGTTCACGGATCCAACAACCGGCCTCACGGTTCGCGCTAAGGTTCCCGCGAAAACCACGCGGGATGGGGAACAGGGAACGTTTTGGGCTGACGTTCGCGATGCGACGCCCGAATTCATGCAGATTTCAGTACAGCAATGGCGCAAGGGGATCGTGAACTCATGCTACACGTGGAGTAAGGTCACGCGCGTATTCAATGCGCATCACGAAGAGGTCGAACATATTCAGCTGGTATTGGACTTTAGCCGAGACGTTCGCGAACTCGACCAACCCAAATCCGCGAATGTAGCGGAGGGCACTTCCTCTTCGAACGAAGAGCGGTTGCGGCGATCTGAGCGATCTCGGCCTATTCTCGCCGACTCGGAGGAAGAGCCCGATCGTTCACCTTTACATCCTCTGCATCTTTCTCACCGACCAGTAGGCCCCCGTCGGCGCGACGAGGGCTCCGTACTTGGCGACGCGACTCCTCAGTTCGAGCGCCGGTAACACACTCGCGATCCGCGCGAGGCCTCCTCACGTCACCTCGCTGCGGCGTCCGCAGTAGGCATATACGACGCAATCGCCGGAGGGTCGCGATCGCGAATTCACGAATTTATCAGCTGGTCGACTGTGCTGAGCTGTCCGGCGAACGACGCCTTGTAGCGCTTCAGCCCGTCCACTTTGGAAGTGACGTTCCCGTTGATTCGGACACGAATCGCTGGACGGTGACGTAGCCTGTGGCGAGACCGTTTGGCGATAGGAGGAGCCGATAACACGACACTTCGCCGTCCTGGTAATAAGGACTGAGCCCGGACCCGACCTCGCGTCTGCGCGCCCGCCACCCGTCGAAGTCTCCACGCGAGTCGACGTAGACCTGGTCCTCCGAATCCCAAGTACCGCACTCCGCGAGGTACTCTTGATACAGATCCTCCGCAACCGCATCCTCAAACTCCGCATCTACCCCAGCATCTGCCCACGGAGCAACCATAGATGCGGCGTCAAGCGGATCAGCGCTTGTACCGATCAGGGTGCCGGACGAGAATGGGATGAGCCCTGCCTGAGGGGAGAGGCTCACCTCGTCGGACCGCACTCCAAGCCAGAAGTCCATTCGGCCTGAAGACTTGTTGTGCCAGTGCATCACATCTAGAACCACTGAAGTTCCTTCCACCGCTGCTGCCATGAGCGGCAGATCTGCCTGCAGACGAGCGAGGTATCGTCCTTCCTCGGTCGAATGCTGCGCGAGCCTAGCGAGCTCCTCGATTGCGGAGCTGTCCAGTCTCTGCTCCTTCGGGACTCGAATTCGAAATGACTTCTCCGTCTCTTGGTGATCAGCTGCATCACCGCGCACCCAGAATGCGCACTCCTTTTCCACGTCGACAAGAACGAGTAGCACGGGCACGCTGTGATTGCGCCAGTAGTTGACCGTGGCCTTTCGGATATAGACCGACCATGAGTCGCCGTCGTCATTCTGAAAGTACGACGGTCCGGTCTTGACTTGGACCGATAATATCCTGCCCGTGGCGACCAACCGTTGATCAACCTGAAGTTCGGTCATCTCGATCTGCGCGTCGATGCCGAAGTCGATCGCGGGCAGGTCGCGGAACAACCATCCTAGTCCGCCCTCAGGGCTCGGACGCACGATGAGCTCCTTGACGAGAGCCAATCCTCTGTGCTCGAGTGGAGTCTCGCCCACGGAGGGCAGTTCAAGGATGTCAGTCACCGCTCGATTCGTGCGCTCCTCTCCGCATGCTCGTACTGTCGTTTGGCCGTCCAATCCGCTCGGATTTCTTCGAAGCCGTTCGCACTCGCCGCCGACTCTTCGACGCATCAATGCAGGTCCCTCGCAAGCTACGCGGCTAGTCGGAGAGCGCCAGAGCATTCGGACACACGGAGGCCTGGTCGACGCGCACGTCTTCAGCGCAGATGAATCGCTGATCGGGCGGCCCCTGCGTACTATCTGCTTACTCCGGCGTGAGTTCACTTAACTCGCAAAGTCCTTCGATCAGGCTAAGTAGGTACCCTTCCTCCGACTAACGTCACAATGAAAGACCGCTTTGCCTCTGATTCAGAATCAGAAGGGATCTGTCGCCGAGCCTCGAGACCGGACGCCCGCGTCGTCGAAATCTCTCGTCGTCCATCGGGGACCCTCTCGGAGGCCTCGCGTCGGCGAATTGCCTTTAGACGCTTGCTCAACTCTCGATTGCGACTGGAATCGGCGATTAGCAGGGCTCGGGCTCGCGAGAAATTGGTTCGCGGCGGGGATGAGCGGTAACTCTACCGGTTCAGCCTCTCTTGCTTCCTGCGCTCCCTAAGTTGCTTGACGACCTCCCATGCCGTTACCAGCTTGTCGACGTTGGCCCACAGCGCTGGGAGGGCAACAATCGCGATCGCAGTAACCTTGCCCCACCAGGTCGCGAGCGCGTGACCCAAGACGACTAAGAGCTGTGCGCCAAAACTAGCGCCAATTGTCTGGGGTCCCGCGACGAACAGTCCCACTCCTAGCGCGGCTCCAAGTGCAGCTAGGCCAGCGTCCCACCTGATAACGTGCCGAGCAACGGCAAATCCGAGCAAGCCGCGAAACTCTGAATCGGGGGCGATCGGACCCTTCTTCCAGAAGTGAACAAGGAACTTTTCGCGGCGGCCGACGACTGGCAAATACCGCTTCCACACTCCCGCTTCGAGCAGGCGCACGTAGTGCGGATCGGGGCTGCAAAGAAGTCTCTCGAAAGTGATGGGAACGATGATCAAACAATTCAGGCGTTCGATCCTTACAAGTCGTCTGGCGTAGTCATAGGCTCGACCTGTGGCCGCTGCTTCGCGGAGATCTGAGACGCGCACATCGACTACAGCCGTTCGGCCACTTCTCGCGGAGGAGCGCCAAACCCAAAAGCGGCCAAGAGATCCGATCGGGACTCGGAATCGAGCATACGCTCGCACGCCCACTTGGATCGGTTCAGAGAAGCGCAATTGCCACATCGAAAACATGCTGTTGCTGTGGTTCCGAAGGAGCTTCGTTCCTCCGTCGTCAGTGTCGAGATGTACGACTCGCAGTGATTCCGACCGCGCCGTGACGACTTCGGGGAATCCTGCAGATAGCGTGACCGGCTCCCCGAATATCAGTCCAGCGACTTCTTTGTCAGCGACGAGCCCGCCGAGATCGGTGAGTTCGCTGCTTCTGAATGGAAGTGCAACGGTCAGGCCGTTCAGCGGTCCATTTTCCGGCGTGAGGTCCAGTCCGACGTCGCATACAAAGCGATATCGGCCTCCGAACCTGGGAACACACCAGATGTTGATATCGAGCCTCGAGAGCTTGATATCGTTGGGGGAACGGTCGGCGAGGACACCGAAGAATGCCACTTTGTTGATCTGCTGATCGCGTTACGAAGCGCGGAGCTCTATGCCGCGTGCAACGTGCGCGACAGAGCGGAGGTTCGCCGAAGGGCGAAGAGTTCCTCGTTTGGCGAATTAGGAGACTGCGTTTGCCGCTCCCATGCGTCGGCCAAGTCACTGCACTGGCAGGCGAGGATGGCCTCGTCTCGGCCGATCCCGTAGCGATTCCGTTCAACCTCTAGATGCTGGAAGGAGAAACGATTGAGCAGACCGAAGATGCTGGTGTACTCGCTGACGGCGACCGTAAGATGAACCCGCTCGATATCTTCGAGCAGCCAGTCGCGCGTCACGCCTCGTAGCAGCGCGGACCCGACACCGCGCCGGCGCCAAATTGGGTGGACCCACAGGGTAGAAAGCTTCACTCGTCGCGCACCCTTCGGGGTCTCGACGGCGACGCCAACTACCCGCTGGCCTATCTGCGCAACGGTACAGCGCGCATAGCCCTGCAATACGTCTTGAAGGCGGCCGGCGAAACGCTCTCCACCCTGCGGGTAGAGAGCGTCGACGATGGGCCCCACGGCGCTGAGCACCTGCGATGCGGTGGCGTAGGAGAGAGGTCGCAAGTCGAACGACCCGTCGGGTCGCCGGTGCTGAGTCGGGACGGATTCGGAGTCTGTGCAATGCATTAGCAGGTCTCGGGGGAAGTTCGTCGTTCAGCGGCTTCGGTCCGGAGCACAACCTGCTGCGCGTCGCGTACGGTGAGGCGTTCTATGCCGAATGCGGAAAGCGCGCCCAATCGAAGGCGGGAAGAAGGGCGATCAAACGTAAGGTACAGCCGATCACGGCTAACGCAAATTGTCGCACCATCGCGAGAGTGTCATTCCAAGGACGATTGGCCGGCGCTTATGTCAGAAGATGATGGCTCGGTTGAGGCTACGGGAGGTTGGCTGAGACAGCGGGGAGCTGCCGATCCCAGCTACGCACTCGCGATCTCGCCGACTAGAATGCCGATCGCGGCTGTGCGAAGAGCCTTCGACGGCGATCCTCAGACCGACCGCGGTTGGTGAAGATCGCGATTCGCTGATGACGCTGTTTCCTCGGTCTGCCGATCGTACGAACTGAGGGTGAGAGATGGGCTGACTCTCAAATCGTGAGCACGCCGAACACCAGCACGGCGTAACCGCCTGTCGTCGACAGAGTATTAGGTGGTGCCTGTTCCCGTTGGTGGACATGGCTTCCCGCGCACGATGTTCGCGGTGTCGT
>OCZT010002435.1_pt1 | contig 19225 bp, 17 predicted proteins | sample 1539031 | NCBI WGS metagenome assembly OCZT01 (sample SAMEA3539308, study PRJEB22396) | soil metagenome | biome: tundra; feature: field; material: soil | place: USA | collected 2010-05 | depth 0.15 m | reverse complement strand
AGATATTGGCGTGACTGGAGTTCAGACGTGTGCTCTTCCGATCTGGCCGCGGCGCTCACCCGCAGTCCGGTGTGCGCGGTGAAGAACCCGGGAAACTCCTCCGTGCGAAACCCGATGACCGTCACGCCGAGCGTCTCGAGGCGCTCGACCGTGGCGCTCAGGTCGAGAATGGACTTCGCGCCGGCACAGACGGTGACGACGCTCGACCTGGAAAGCTCGAGCAGGTCGGCCGATTCGTCCAACGCCGCGCCGGACGCACGGCGATGGACGCCGCCGATTCCGCCGGTGGCCAGCACCGGAATGCCGGCACCGGTGCACAGGCAGAGCGCCGCCGCGACGGTGGTGGCGCCATCAAAGCCACGGACCATGGCCCAGGGAAGGTCGCGCGCCGAGACCTTCGGAATTCCGGACCGTGCGAGGAACCGCGCCAGATCGTCATCATCGAGCCCCGCCACCGGCACGCCGCGAACGACCGCCGTGACCGCCGGGACGGCGCCGCGATCGCGAATCGCGGCGCGCATGAGACGGTCGGCGTCACGGTTCGCTGGTTCGGGAAGTCCCTGGGCGAAGACCGAGCTTTCGAGCGCCACCACCGCGCGCCCGTCACGCAGGGCCGCGGCAACCTCGGCGTGGAGGTGGACGTTCACCAACCTGTCAGGCGTTGTCGAACTCTTCCGCCTTCTTCGTCATCACCAGTTCGCGCTCGCGCGCATCGGGGTCGAATACCGCGAGCACGCGCACCGTCTCGCCCGCGAAGATGTCGAACGTCTTGCCGACGCCGCGCTTCACGACGATCTCGTGACCGTCCTCGAAGCGAAGCACGACGTTCGGGTATTCGGTGTTCACGTATTGTTTGCGCAGCTTCTTCGGAGAGGTCGGCATCTGACTGGTGGTGAGGGTCGGGGCGAAAGTAGTGCTGGAAACATGCGCGTGCAACCGCCATCCGGCTACGTCACGACCGGCCGCGATCCTTCGAACCGCTTCCAGGCTCCCGATTCGAGAATGGCCGCCGTTTCGGCGGCCACGCGTTCGATTTCTTCGTCCGTCGTATAGAAATGCGGCGCCACCCGTATTCCGGCGCCGGGACGGTAATCGATGATGACGTCGCGCGCGAGCAACGCCTGCGCCACTTCGGCGCCGTGCGGCACGTCGAACGCCACGGTGCCGCCGCGCCGCGCCGGGTCACGGGGAGCGCTCACGGGCCACCCGCGCTCGTCGGCCAGCGCGACGAGACGGGCGGTTTGGCGCATCGACTTGGCGCGGATGGCCTCGACACCGGCGCGCTTCACGATGCGCGGCCCCTCCCTGCCGGCGTAGAGCGCGGGGATCACCGGGGTGCCGCCGAGCCAGCGCGCGGCACCCGCTGCGTACTCCATCTCGCCTTCGAACGCGAACGGATGGGCGTGCGCCTGCCATCCGGTGAGCGCCGGTGCGAGGCGCGCGGAGACGTCCGGCGACGCGTAGAGGAAGCACCCGCCGGGCCCGCCGCACAGCCATTTCAGCACGCCGCCGGTGAGGAAGTCCGCGCCGATCGCCCCGACGTCCACGGGCACGACGCCGACCGAGTGATATGCGTCGAGCGAGACGAGCGCACCCATGCGATGGGCGTGAGCCGTCACGCGCGCGGCATCCACGATGTAGGCCGACTTGAAGAGCACGTGCGAGATGGCGACCAGCGCCGTGCGTTCATCGATGGCGGCGAACAGCCTGTCCTCCGCGATCGACACGCCATCGTCACTCGGCACGACGACGACGCGCGCGCCGAGCCTCGGCGCCAGCTCGTCGTATGCGTAGCGGACGCTCGGGAAGTCCAGCGCGCTCATCACGATCGTGTCGCGCCGTGGCGTGATCTCCAGCGACGAGAGGATCATCGCCTGCGCGACGGTGACGGTCGGCGCCATCGCGACGGTGCCCGTCCCGGCGCCGATGAGCGGGGCGATTTCGTCGCCGAGGGCGAGCGGCATCTCCCACCACCCCCTCGCCCAGGCCCGCACGCCCTGGGTCGCCCACTCGTCCGCGTATTCGGCGAGCCTGGCGGGAACCGAACGAGGCATCGCGCCGAGTGAATTCGAGACCAGGTAGGTGACGCGCTCGAGAATCGGGAACTCTGCCCGGAAGGCGAGCAGCGGATCATCGCTCATTCGGTCTAGTCCGTTTTGGCGAGAGACGAGAAGGTATGGCGCCTGCAGGTTGTGTGTATAGAATAGGGAGTCCACACCCGACCCGAGGAGGGATCAGATGCCGCTTGCCCGCCGTCTCACCGCCGCCGTAGCCGTCTGGATCGCCGCCGCAGCCTCGCTCGCCGCTCAGGCCGCGGCGCAGAACCTTGCCGCCGTCGATTCGCAGCGTCCCGCGGCTTCCGCGCCCAGCGCCGAACAGGCCACCACCGCGCAGCCTGCCGCCGCGCAACCGGTTTCGCTCGCCCCGGTCGAGCAGAACGCCCGCGTCGGCGTGCACGCCCTGTCGCCGAGCGGCCCGGCGCCGCTCGCGCCGCCACGCCGCGAGCACGTGGGCAGCAACGTCGCGTTGATGATCGTGGGCGGAGTGGTGCTCATCGTCGGCGCGGTCGTCGGTGGAACGCCCGGCACGCTCATCATGATCGGCGGTGGCGTCGTCGGCGTCATAGGGCTGTATCGCTACTTGCAGTAAGCGCGCGCTGGCCCGTTGCAGCAGAGACGCCGGGCGGGGGAACACCTCGCCCGGCGTCTTGCGTTCCGATTAGAATTCAGGTCTGATGTCTCTTTCAGCCACCCCGTCCGCCGCGCACGCCGAGACCTCCCTCCCCGAGCGCCTGGCGCTCGTGCTCGGAGGCGGAGGACTGAAGGGATTCGCGCACATCGGGGTGCTGCGAGCGTTCGAGGAGCGCGGCATCCGCCCGGCGCTCGTGGTCGGCACGAGTATCGGTGCGCTGATCGCCGCCGCGTACGCGACGGGGATGCCGGTGGACGAGATGGAGCGCCGGGCGCTCGCGCTCACGAAGCGGGACCTGTTCCGCATCGACCGCGTGCACATGGTCACCAGGCGAATGCTCTCGCCGTCGCTCTACCTCGGCGGGCCGCTCGACGCGCTGGTGCGCGACATCGTGCCGCCCGGCACCTTCGGCTCGCTCAAGGTGCCGCTGCTCGTGAACACCGTCGACCTCGAGCGCGGCTCCCAGCTGATCTGGGGATTGCCAGGATTGCAGGAGGTAGAGGTGGCCGACGCGGTGTACGCGTCGTGCGCGCTGCCGGGGTTCTTCCCTCCTCGCGTGATACAGGGGCGCACCTGCGCCGACGGCGGCGTGATCGACAACCTGCCGAACGCGATGGCCGTGCGGGGAATGGACGCCGTGATCGGCGTCGACGTCGGGAGCTCGAGCCTCTCCACGGCGCGCCGCATCAAGGAGAAGGGCTTCGCGGCGATCTACATGCGCGCCGCGCAGACGATGATGCGGTCGCTGCAGGTGTCGCAGCTCGCCACGTGGGCGGGACCGCCGCTCCTGCTCGTGCGGCCGCCCGTGTGGCACTACAACTGGTTCAGCTTCGCCGCCACGCGCCGGATGCTCGACGCGGGCTACGCGGCCGCGCACGACGCGCTCGACCTCGCGGGCGACGCGCTCCGCTCGGCCGGCGGCGTGTACCCCCGGCGCACGATCGAGCTTTCGGTCATCCGCGACCGGTGCATCGGCTGCACGCTCTGTGTCACGCTCGCGCCGGATCAGATGGCGATGGACGCCGAAGGCAAGGCGTACGTGCTCGAATCGCCGCTCGAGTGGTCGCGCGCCGATGGTGATTTCGTCCACCAGTGCCCGACCGACGCGATTCAGGTGGCGGTGCTCGAAGGGAACGTCCGTACCGTGACGATGGAGCGGAGAATCGAGACGGAGTGAGACGATGGAAGATGGAAGACCAAAGACCAAAGACCAACGACCGAAGACACTCGAAACACTTTCAGAAACCTGAGCCATGACATCCCGCAACAGCTTCAAGTCCCGCGCGTCGCTTGCCGTCGACGGCGAATCGTACGTCGTATATCGCCTCGACGCGCTCGACGCCGTCCCGGGCAATTCCGTCGCGAGGCTCCCGTTCTCGCTCAAGATCCTCCTCGAGAATCTCCTGCGGAACGAAGACGGTGCCTTCGTCAAGGCCGCCGACGTCCTTGCGATGGCGACGTGGAACGTGCGCGAGCGCGTGGACAAGGAAATCGCGTTCCGCACGGCGCGCGTGCTGCTGCAGGACTTCACCGGCGTGCCCTGCGTCGTGGATCTCGCCGCCATGCGCGACGCGCTCGCGAAGCTCGGCGGCAAGCCGTCGAAGATCAACCCGCTGCAGCCCGTCGACCTCGTGATCGACCACTCGGTGCAGGTTGACGAGTACGGCACGGACGCGGCGATGCTCATCAACACGAATCTCGAGTACGAGCGGAACCTCGAGCGCTACCAGTTCCTGCGCTGGGGGCAGCAGGCGTTCGAGAATTTCCGCGTCGTCCCGCCGGGCACCGGTATCTGCCACCAGGTGAACCTGGAGTACCTGGGCCAGGTGGTGTTCACGGGGAGGGAGATGGGAGATGCTGGATTGGAGAAGACGGCGTACTGCGACTCCCTCGTCGGCACGGACTCGCACACGACGATGATCAACGGTCTCGGTGTGCTTGGCTGGGGCGTGGGCGGCATCGAGGCCGAGGCGGCGATGCTCGGCCAGCCGGTGTCGATGCTCATCCCGGACGTCGTCGGCTTCAAGCTGCACGGCAAGCTGCCGCCCGGCGCGACCGCGACCGACCTGGTGCTCACGTGCACCGAGATGCTGCGCAAGAAGAAGGTCGTCGGAAAGTTCGTCGAGTACTACGGCAGCGGACTCTCGTCGCTCGCGCTCGCCGACCGTGCGACCATTGCGAACATGAGCCCGGAGTACGGTGCGACGATGGGCTTCTTCCCCTGCGACGACGAGACGCTCAGGTACCTGCGCCTCTCCGGGCGTACCGAGCACCAGGTGAGGCTCGTCGAGGCGTACACCAAGGCGCAAGGGCTCTTTCGCACCGACGCCACGCCTGATCCGGTCTTCTCGGATACGATCGAGCTCGATCTCGCCACGGTCGTCCCGAGCCTCGCCGGGCCGAAGCGTCCGCAGGACCGCATTCCGCTGTCGGCCGCAAAGCGGATGTACCACGAGGCGTTCGCGGCCCAGATGGCGGGTGCCGCCGCGCCCGTGGCGCAGGAGCGCGCGGTCGCGGTCATGGAGTCCGAGGCTCCCGTTCACGTCACGGAGCCCGGCATCCCGTGCGAGCACAACGGCGAGAAGTTCTCGCTGAAGCACGGCGCGGTGGTCATCGCCGCGATCACGAGCTGCACGAACACGAGCAATCCGAGCGTCATGCTCGCCGCTGGGCTTCTCGCGAAGAAGGCGGTCGAGAAAGGGCTGCGGGCGCGGCCCTGGGTGAAGACGTCGCTCGCGCCCGGCTCGAAGGTCGTGACCGACTATTACGCGAAGGCCGGCGTGCAGCCGGCACTCGATGCGCTCGGGTTCGACCTCGTCGGCTACGGCTGCACGACCTGCATCGGCAATTCGGGGCCGTTGCCGCAGACCATCGCCGACGCGATCGAGCGCGGCAAGCTGGTGGTCGCCGCGGTGCTCTCGGGAAACCGCAACTTCGAAGGCAGGGTGAACCCGCAAACGCGATTCAACTACCTGATGTCGCCGCCGCTCGTCGTCGCATACGCGCTGGCGGGACGCATGGACATCGACCTGGACACCGAGCCGCTGGGTGTCGGAACCGACGGCCCCGTCTTCCTGCGCGATATCTGGCCGAGCCCCAAGGAGGTCGCGGATACCGTTCTCACGAGCGTGCTGCGCGAGCAGTTCGAGAAACAATACGCGAACGTGTTCGACGGCGGCGAGCAGTGGCGGGCAATCAGCGTGGCAGCCGGCGACCGGTTCGCCTGGAGCGACAACTCCACGTACGTGAAGCACCCGCCGTACTTCGAGGGGATGACGATGACGCCGCCGGGTGTGCAGCCCGTCGTGAACGCGCGCGTTCTCGGCATGTTCGGCGACTCGATCACCACGGACCACATTTCGCCCGCGGGGTCGATCGCGGAGCAGAGCCCCGCCGGCCAGTGGCTGGTTGCGCAGGGCGTCGCCCGGAAGGACTTCAACTCCTACGGCGCGCGCCGCGGCAACCACGAGGTCATGATGCGCGGCACCTTCGCGAACATCCGGCTCAAGAACGAGCTGACCCCGGGCATGGAGGGTTGGTGGACGCGGACCGCTCCGGGCGCGGAGCCGATGTCGTTCTTCGAGGCCTCCGAATCGTTCCGGAAGAGCGGGACGCCGCTCGTGGTCATCGCCGGCAAGGAGTACGGCACGGGTTCGTCGCGCGACTGGGCCGCCAAGGGAACGATGCTGCTCGGTGTGCGCGCGGTGATCGCCGAGAGCTTCGAGCGCATCCACCGGTCGAATCTCGTGGGCATGGGCGTGCTGCCTCTCGAGTTCACTGGCGAGGCCACGCGCACGTCGCTCGGCCTCACGGGCTTCGAGACGATCACCATCGCGGGCCTGGGAGACGCGATGTCGCCGCGCGCCGAGCTGACCGTGAAGGCCGTGGGCGTGGACGGCGCGGTGAAGTCGTTCACGGCCCGCAGCAGGATCGACACGCCGGAAGAACTGAACTACTATAGGAACGGCGGGATACTGCCGTATGTGCTGCGGAACCTGGCGAAGTAGCAAGGCCCGCTTGTCCGTTCATCGTCCAGTGCCGGGAGTCCCATGTTGCATCGAAACACCGCAATTCTCGCGCTGGCGTTCGCGACGTCCGCCAGCATGGCGCACGCGCAGACCCCGGCGCCACCGCCCGTGACGGGACTGAAAGTCGGCGAGATGGCGCCCGACTTCACTCTGGGCGGCTCCACGAAGGACGGCCTCCTGCCCAAGCCGATCCATCTTGCCGACTTCCGAGGCCAGACGGTCGTGCTCGCGTTCTTTCCGAAGGCGCGGACAAAAGGCTGAACCGTTCAAATGGAGGCGTACCGTGATCAGTACGCCACGATCTTCAACGGTGGAAAGGGCGTCGCCGTCATCGGCATCAGCACCGACCAGGACACGGTGCAGGCAGACTGGGCGCGCGATTCACGATTCCCCATCTACTTCGCGAGCGATCCGGACGCGAAGGTCGCGAAGCTGTACGAGGTGAAGTACCCGCTGTTCAATGCGGCCAGGCGCGTCGTGTTCGTGATCGATGCGGCGGGGAAGATCTCGAAGGTGATGGATCCGTTCAGGGAACAGGTCGGCGATTCGTACACGGAACTCGGGAGCGCAGTCGCCGCCGCCATGAAGGGGCCTCCGGGAAAGCCGTAGCGCACCGGGAGGCCGGCTCGCGTAGATTTCGAGCGACATGTCTCCCAGGTCGCTCGTCTCGATCGGGCTCATCCAGGACGCCGTCACCGGCGACCAGACGCAGGCGCTCACCGCGACCATCGCGCGCATTCGCGAGGCCGCCGGTCGCGGCGCGCAGATCATCTGCCTCAAGGAACTGTTCAACGCGCCGTACTTCTGCAAGTCGCTCAAGCAGGAGTATTTCAATTTCGCCGAGCCGATTCCGGGGCACACCACGGAGGTGCTGCGCGCGCTTGCCGCGGAATTGCAGATCGTCTTGATCGTGCCGATGTACGAGCGCCAGGGCCCCGGCATCTACCGCAATTCGGCCGCCGTGATCGACGCCGACGGATCGCTCCTCGGCGTCTATCGCAAGATGCACATCCCGCACGACCCGATGTTCGAGGAGAAGTACTATTTCACGCCCGGCGACGCGGAATCGGACGGACCGCAGTCGGCGAGCGGATTCAAGGTCTGGAAGACGCGCCATGGAACCATCGGCGTGCTCATCTGCTGGGACCAGTGGTATCCGGAGGCGGCGCGCATCACCGCGCTGCTTGGCGCCGACATCCTGTTCTATCCCACGGCGATCGGCTGGCATCCCGCAGAGAAGGCCGAGTGGGGCGTCGCACAACTGGATGCGTGGCGCACGGCGCAGCGAGCGCACGCGATCGCCAATGGCGTGTTCGTGGCCGCGGTCAACCGGGCGGGATTCGAGCCGGAGCCGGAGACGCAGGGTCTCGAATTCTTCGGGCACTCGTTCGTGTGCGATCCGTTCGGACGGATGATGGTGGAAGCGGGCGCCGAGCCGGCCATTCTCGTGACGTCGTGCGACCTGTCGATGGTCGAGTCGACGCGTCGCAACTGGCCGTTCCTGCGCGACCGGCGAATTGACGCGTACGGTCCGGTCCTGAACCGCTGGATGGGATGACAGCGACGGGAGTGCGCTGGCCCGCCGAGTGGGAGCGGCACGATGCGACGTGGATCGCGTGGCCCCACCACGAGCCCGACTGGCCGGGAAAGTTCGAGACGATTCCGTGGGTGTACGCGGAGATCGTGCGCGCGCTCCATGCAACCGAGCGCGTGGAAGTCCTGTGTCATACCGGGATGGTCCGGGAGAGCGCCGCGCGGTGTCTCGACGCGCACGGCGTAGACGCGTCGCGCGTCCGGCTGCACGACTGCCCGACCGATCGCGTGTGGCTCCGCGACTCCGGCCCGACCGCCGTGCTGACCGGTGCCGGGAGGGTGGAGCTGACGCGCTGGGGCTTCAACGCCTGGGCGAAATACGAGAATTATGCGCAGGATCGCGAGGTCGGCACGGCGCTGTCGCGGTACACCGGACTCGCACTGCGCGAGCCGCGGCGGCCGGACGGCAAGGGTCCCGTGATGCTGGAGGGCGGCGGCATCGAGACCGACGGACTCGGGACGTTGCTGGTGACGGAGGAATGGCTCCTCTCCGATTCCCAGGTGCGGAACCCCGGACTTGGCCGCGAGGAATATGAGCGCGTATTTGCGGATGCGCTCGGCGTGACGCGGTCGATCTGGCTCGGCGAAGGATGCGTGGGAGACGACACGCACGGGCATGTGGACGACATCGCCCGGTTCGTCGCGCCGGGCGTCGTGGTGCTCGCACACGAGGAGGATCCGGCCGACGCGAACCATCGACGGTCGCTCGACAACCTGAAACGCCTCGAGCGCGCGACGGACGCGCGCGGGAATCCCCTCCGCGTGGTCACGCTCCCCTTCCCGCGCCCCGTCATGATGGACGGCCAGCGGCTGCCGGCGAGCTACGCGAACTTCTACATCGCCAACGGTGTGGTGATCGTGCCCACGTTCAACGACACCAACGACCGCGTCGCGCTGGACACCCTGGCGTCACTCTTCCCGGATCGGAGCGTGATCGGCATTCACTCCGTCGATCTCGTGTGGGGATTGGGAACGCTTCACTGCCTCACCCAGCAGCAACCGGCGGGACGGCAGGGGGAAGAGGCGAGCGGTGAGGGGCGAGGCGAGAGGTGAGGGGCGAGTCCAGATGGGAGAGGCGAGTTTGAGTGGGGAGGGGCAAGAAACGAGAGGCGAGCGGCGAGTTTGAGTGGGGAGAGAAGCAACGGACGAACCGAGCGGTGAGAAGAGGCGAGTTCATTTCTCTCCACCTCTCCACTTCTGGGCAGCTCTCATCTCTCACCCCTCGACTCACCTCTCGAACTCGCCCCTCTAGTGCTCGTGCTCGGTTTTCGGCGGCGCTACCCACCCTTTCGGCGGCACCGTCAGCGCCTCCTGGTCCCTGATCACCTTACCTCCCAGCCATGCCGCGCGGCCGACGGTCGTCGCTCCCATCGCGCAGGCGAAGACCAGCACGAGCTGAATCCAACGCGCGATCATCGCATCCTTCGATCGAGTGAGCCTCCACCATGCGAACGCGGCGAACGCGCCGCCGCCAAGCAGAAACACGTTCGCGAACCCCGCCGCCTTCTCGTGCTCGCTCCACGACTCGGCCTTCACCCACCAGAAGTCCTCGAGCACTTCGTGCGCGCCGTGGCCGGTCAAGAACGTCGGATAGCTGAACAGCCCGGCGACGGTGAGCGAGGCGGCCGCGTAGAGCCACGCCGCGCGGGACTTCGTCACCATGGCAAGGAGTGACGCGAGCAGCGCCATCACGGAAAGAATGACGGGAAAGTGATTCAACACCAGGTGCAAATAGCGTTCGTTCATGGCTCCCTTGGGGCTCAGGACGCCGACCAACATAGCGCAATCGGTTCCGCGAAGCGCGTCCGCCATGCACATTCAGGAATGCGCCGAATGCCCGTGACGCTCCCGCACATTCTGCTGATCGTGGCCGCGGCCTGCTCGCCGGGTGAGGGGAGCGCTCCCTACACCATCGCCGCGGAGGGACCCTGGCAGCTGCGCTCGGGACGATCCACTCGACTCGGGATCGAGCTCGCGCTGAAGGAGATCAACACCACGGGCGGCGTGAACGGACACAGGCTCGAGATCAAGGAAGCGGACGACGGGGGCGATGCCGCCGTCGCCGCGCAAATGGCGCGAAGGTTCGTGGGCGACAGGAGCGTGTCCGCCGTCGTGGGTCCCGTCACCTCCGACGCGACGATCGCGGCGGCGAACACGTACGCTGGCCGTCTCGCAGCGGTGACGACATCAGCGGGTGTTCCCGATCTCCCCGGCGCCTCTGGGTGGGTCTTCCGCATCCTCCCGGGCGACTCGGCCAGTGGTGCGGAGATGGCGCGGTTCGCGATGCGGACCGGCCACAAGCGCGCTGCGATCCTCTATGAGAACGACCGCCGCGGCCGCGGAACCGCCGACGCCTTCCGCGGGACATTCACGGGCGAGATCGTCACGGTCGATCCGATTCACGCCGACGCGGCAGACCGCGAGATCTTCATCTCGTACCTGAAGCTCCGGCAACCCGACCTCGTCTTCGTCGCTGGCGCCCGCGGCGCCGCCCTCCCCCTTCTCGCCGAAGCCCGGAAGCAGGAACTGAAGGCAGACTTCATCGGTGGTGACTGGTGGCCGACGCTCGCCGGGCATCCGGACCTTGCCGAGGGCGTGTACATCGGCGTGCCGTTCTCCGCGGCCGATCCACGACCCGACGCCCAGCGGTTCGTTACGGCGTTCAGGGCCGCGAACAATGGCCTCGAGCCGGATGCCGGTGCCGCGCTCGGTTACGATGCCACGAAGGTCGTCGCGGCGGCGCTCGCCGCGGCCGGCCCCCGGCGCACGAAAGTCCGCGACTGGCTGGCCCGACTCGCCGCGCCGATCGCCGGCGTCACGGGTCCGATTCGCTTCCTGCCCTCCGGCGACGCCGCGGGCGGCGGCGTCACCATGGCGCGGGTCCGCAAGGACGGGACGCTGCAGGTCGAGGGAGCGCGGCAATGAACGTCCTCGCGCTCGGCACCATCCGGTCGCGCCTGTTCGCCGGCTTCGGCGCGGTCATCACGCTGCTCGCGGTCGCGGGCGTCGTGGGACGGCAGTCCCTGACCTCGCTCTCGCAGCAGATCGAATCGACGCTCGGCGCAACGCGCCGCGAGGCACGGCTGACCGCGGACCTCGCATCGAACGTCGCGCAGCAGCTCTCCACCGGACGCCGGTACCTCGAGGCGCCGGATACCGCGAGCCAGAATGCGTTTCGTTCCTATGGCTGGGCGGCGCACCGCGCGCAGCAGGAGCTCTCCGAAAGCGATGACCTGAACGCCGATGACGTTGCGCTCCTGACCGCGATCGACGCGCGGCTTTCGGCGCTGGAGGTCGAGCTCGCCAAGGCGCACCGGCTCAAGGACCTGAAGCGCGATGCCGCGGCCTCCGCGGCCGCTGCGGCCGCGCGCGTGAATGAAGCGGCGCTCCTCTCGAGCGTACGACAGCTCGGCCAGCGGCGCGCGCGGCAGGTGGAGCAGCGGTCGCAGCAGCTGCGCACCGAAGCCGACCGCCGGTCGCTGATTCTCGTCGCGTTCATCGCCGGCGCGATCCTGCTTGGCATCGGCATCGTGGTGCACACGGTGCGCTCGATCGCCGTTCCGCTGTCGGCGCTCATCACGCAGGCGCACGCCCTGAGCATCGGCCGGCTCGACCTCCGCAACAGGACCAAGATGTCGGGCGAGTTCCGCGAGCTCGCCGACGAGTTGAACTCGACCACCGATTCGCTCGCGCGCGTGGTGAACGTCGTCATGGCAACGGCGGAGGACGTGTCGACGTCGGCGCACCAGCTCGCGTCGGCTGCCGAGCAGATCTCGCAGGCCGCCGGGCAGACGGCCACCGCGATGTCGGACGTCACCGAGGGCGCCGAGCTGCAGGTCACCGCCCTTCGCGCCGTCGACGACTCGTTCGGCGTGATGCGCGCAAGCGCCGATTCGGTGCGCGCCGGCGCGAGCCGGGTGAAGGATCTCGCCGAGGGCATCGAGCGGTCGGCGCGCGAGAAGCGGGCGGAAATCGACAGGTCGCTCGGCATTCTGGACGAGGTGCGCGCAAGCGTGGAGCACGCCGCCGGCGAAGTGCACGAACTCGCCGGCGTTGCCGAAAGCATCAACCGGTTCGTGGCGATCGTGAGCCGCATCGCCGAACAGACCAACCTGCTCGCGCTCAACGCGGCGATCGAGGCGGCGCGCGCGGGTTCGGCCGGACGCGGATTCGCGGTCGTCGCCGACGAGGTGCGCAAGCTCGCGGAGCAGACGCAGACCGCGGCCGACGACGTCGTGCAGCTCACCGCGGTGGTGACCGCGCGCGTGGGCAGCACCACGCAGGCCATGCAGGACGGCTCCTTGCGCGTGCGGGAGATCCAGCGGCTCTCGCGCGACATCGACTCCGCGCTCTCGGAGATCACCGCCGCCGCGAAGCATACGCTCGCGGCGGCGGGCGCCGTGACCATAGCGGCCGACGAGAACGTGAACGCGGTGCTCGACGCGAGCGGCGGCATCTCTCAGGCCGCGCGGACGGCCGAGGGGCACGCGGCGGCGGCGCAGGAGGTCAGCGCGAGCACGGAAGAACAGAGCGCGGCGTGCGAGGAGATGAGCTCGGCGTCGACGTCGCTGCTCACGGGCGCGAGCCGGCTGAAAGGCATCGTCTCGGGGCTGCGAACGAGGACATGAGTCCGCACGGCGCCGGCACGCCGGCAGTCCTGCTCCTCAGCGGCGGCCTCGACTCCACCACCCTGCTCGCCCTCGCCACGAAAGAAGGGTACACGGTCAACGCGCTCACCTTCCGTTACGGCCAGCGTCACGAGGCGGAGATCGAGCGCGCGAAGTCCGCGGCGACGCGTTACGGCGTATCACGGCATGTCATCGCCGACATCGATCTGCGCCCGTTCGGGGGATCGGCGCTCACGAGCGACATTGCCGTCCCCAAGGACCGCGGAGCCGTCGAGCGCAGCCACGGAATCCCGGTCACGTACGTGCCCGCCCGCAACACGATCTTCCTGTCGTTTGCGCTCGCCTGGGCCGAAGTGCTGGGCGCAAACGACATCTTCATCGGCGTGAACGCGGTCGACTACAGCGGATATCCCGACTGCAGGCCGCAGTTCATTCGCGCGTTCGAGTCGCTGGCGAACCTCGCGACCAAGGCGGGGGTCGAAGGCGCCACGCGCATCGCCGTGCGCACGCCGCTCATCGACATGAGCAAGCGGGACATCGTCGCGCTCGGACTTTCGCTTGGCGTGGACTTCGCGATGACGACGAGCTGCTACGATCCGGCGTCCGATGGCGCCGCGTGCGGACGGTGCGACGCGTGCCAGCTTCGGCTCAAGGGCTTTGCCGGAGCGGGTGTGCCGGATCCCGTGCGGTACGCGCCATGAGCTACACGGTGAAGGAAATCTTCCTCACCCTGCAGGGCGAGGGGGTCCACACCGGCCGCGCGGCGGTGTTCCTGCGTTTTGCCGGATGCAACCTGTGGACGGGGCGTGAGGAGGATCGCGCTGGCGCCGTGTGCAGCTTCTGCGACACGGACTTCGTCAGTACCGGCCCCGACGGCGGTCGGTTCGCCGACGCGGACGCGCTGGCCGATGCCGTCGCGTCGCGCTGGCCGGGCGCGGGCGAGGCGGGCAGCCGGCGGTTCGTCGTGTGCACCGGCGGCGAACCGCTATTGCAGCTCGACACGGACGCCGTCGACGCGCTGCATGCGCGCGGATTCGCCGTCGCCATCGAGACCAACGGCACGCGACCCGCTCCACGGGGCATCGACTGGATCTGCGTGAGTCCGAAGGCTCGCGCGCCGCTCATGCTCCGCGCGGGCGATGAACTCAAGCTCGTCTTTCCACAGACCGGCGCGGACCCGGAGCGATTCGAGCTGCTCGATTTCGAGCACTTCTTCCTCCAGCCGATGGACGGCCCCGACCTGGAACGGAACACCGCGCTGGCAATCGAGTACTGCCTAAGGAACGCGCGGTGGCGACTTTCTATCCAGACACACAAGAGGCTTGGAATCCGGTAGCCTGGAGGGTTTCGGCCGGAGCAACCGTGCACTACCTTTAGCGGTCGAATACCCATTACCCGGACTCGATGCTGCCTCCACGCCTGACCTTGCTGGCCAGCGCCATGCTCCTCGCCGTCGCGTTTCCCGCGGCGGCGCAGCAGGCGGTTGCGCCGAAGACGCCGAAGAAGGGTGCCGTGGCGGCCGTCACGGCGCGCGAAGCGAATCCGGCCGGACCGTTCGCGCGCCTCACCTCGGTGCAGCGTGACTCGATCATCGAGCACACGCGAAGCCTGCTGGGGGTCAAGTACAAATGGGCCGGGATGAATCCCGCCAAGGGTCTCGATTGCAGCGGCATCGTGAAGTACGTGTTCGCGAAGCTCGGCGTCGAGTTGCCGCACCACGCGGCCGAGCTCGCGAAGCTGGGCGACCCGATCACAAAGGACACCGCCGCCATGCAGCCCGGCGACCTGCTCGTGTTCGGCAAGGGCAAGCGCATCTCGCACGTGGGCATCTACGTCGGCGACGGGATGATGATCCACGCGTCGAGCACCTCACATCATGTCGTGGAGACGCCGGTGGTGAAGTACCGTCCCGCCGGCGGCCTGCAATGGAGAGGCGTTCGCCGGATCGTCGCGATCGACACGGCGACGATCGAGTCAATTCCCGAACCGATCCTGCCCGTTCGCTAGCGCCCGGCAGGATCACAGGTTCTACCGTGGACGCGGCTTGATCTCCCCGCTGGGCGCAATCTCCGCACCGGTAACCGGGAAGTCCGTCTTCGACAACTCCCCTGCATCGCGAGCTCCGAGATTCTCGGGGTCGGCCCGCACGTAGCCGGGAGGCCGCTGCACGGTGGAGCGCAGCACGGCGTCGCGGACCGAACCGTCGGGCGCCAGCGTCGCGCACAGAATCGCGCCGTGGTCGTTGTATCCCGAGTGATTGAACGGTCCGTAGGTGACGAGGTTGCCCAGCGAGTGCGCGACGAGCGAACTTCCGTTCCACTCGACGGCGCGCAGCACATGGGGCCCGCTTCCGATCACGAGGCTCGCCCCGCTTTCCACGGCCGCGCGAGCGAACGCGACGCTGTTGCCCCGGTTCTCGCCGGCGAAGCGTTCGACCCGGTCCGGCGTGTGGCGCGCGGCCGCTCCTTCGGCGCCGATGTGCATCGCGACGATCACTCGGCCGTAGCGCTCCGCCGCTCGCTTGACCGTGCGCCGGACCGCCTCGAGGTCGGAGACGCCCGCGATGGTCCACGGGCTGAAGCCGAGCACGGCGAGCGTGTCGCCGTCGCCGACCGGAACGGGAGTCGCCAGCGTGTCGGCGCCGGTGGCGAGCACGCCGGCCTCGGCCAGGCGCCGGCGCGTTTCCAGGAAACCGGCGACACCCGCGTCGTGCGCGTGATTGTTCGCGATGTTGCCGACGACCGAGGCGGAGTCGTTCAGGTGACGAAGCGCCGCGGCGGCGGACGGCTGCTGGCGCAGCGCATAGCAGAGCGTCGAACGGGGCGCGCACTTGCGCGGCGCGGGACCGCTACCGATCGCGCCCTCCACGTTGACGAGGAGGACGCTCGCGTCGGCCACGAGCGGGGAAATGGGTGCGAGGAGCTCGCCCGGATCGGGAAGCGCGCGAATCCGCCCGTTCCCGTCGTACCGGTTGCGGGCCCAGCTGGTGTCGAGGTTGGTCCCGAGCGAAACGTCGCCGCCCGCGCAAAAGCGGATCTCCCGTCTGGCAGCGGTTTGAGCGCTCGCCGCGACACTGCTGAGCAGGAATCCGGCGAGCATGAGCGCACAAGGCCGGGCGCATCGGAAGGCGGCTGCTTCTCGTCCGCCGAGGCGTCGCGCATTCATTAACCGCCTTGCCTTATTGGGGCACATGCCTAAAGTTTGTCCGGTCAAGTGGTTGAACCTCTGCGATGGACGGCCGGTTCGCGTTTCCGGCCGATCACTCCCAGCAATATGAGGTGTCTCATGGTTCGACGTTTAGTCAGCCGGCTTTCCGCACTCGCTGCGCTCTGCGCCTTTGCGGGAAGCGCCGTGGCTCAGACGGGCAGCATCACGGGGAAAGTCACCGGTGCCGAAGGCACAGCGCCGGTTGTGGGAGCGCGCGTCACGGCCGCGTCCGGCCTCAGGACGGCGGCGACGGTGGTGTCCGGCGACAACGGCACCTACCGGATCACCGGGCTCGTGGCGGGCACGTACGTCGTCACCGCCACGCGGATCGGCTACGCGGCCAAGCGGGTCGAGGGCGTGACCGTCTCCGGATCCGGATCCGTCACCGTCGATCTCCCGATGGTCGAAATCACCACCAGACTCAATGAGGTGGTCACCACGGTCACCCGTGGCGCCACACCCGAGAAGATCCTCGACGCCCCAGCGTCGATCTCGGTGGTGAACTCGGAGCAGATCACGAACGTTCCGGCAGTCACCGTTGCCGATTACCTCAAGGCGACACCCGGCCTGTCGGTCTCGACCGGCGGCATGATGCAGTCCAACATCGTCTCGCGCGGATTCAACAACGCGTTCTCCGGCTCGATGCTGGTGCTGCAGGACTACCGATTCTCCGGCGTTCCCTCGTTGCGGGTGAACGTGCCCGCGCTGTTCACGGGCACGAGCGACGACATCGAGCGCATCGAGGTCGTGAACGGCCCCGCGGCGGCGCTCTACGGCCCCAACGCCGCTGACGGCGTGCTCCACATCATCACCAAGTCGCCGTTCACGTCGAAGGGCACCACGATCTCGGTGGACGGCGGCGGCAACGCGATGCTGCAGGGTTCGTTCCGCACGGCCGGCGTGTTCGGCGACAACAAGTGGGGATATAAGTTCTCGGGGTCGTATTTCACGGCGACCGACTGGAAGTACAACGATCCGAACGAGCCGGCAGTGTACCCGACCATCGCGGGCAGCCCCCGTTCCGGACAAACACTGCAACGTGACTTCGCGGACAAGAAGTACTCCGGCGAGTTCCGCCTCGACTACAAGCCGAACGCCGACTTCGACAACATCATCAACGCCGGCTACTCGAAGATCCTGAGCGGCATCGACATCACGACCGCGTTCGGTGCGGTGCAGGCCAAGAACTGGTCCTACCTGAGCCTGCAGGACCGCTTTCGGTACAAGAAGTTCTTCGCGCAGGTGTTCTACAACGCGAACAACTCGGGCAGCAGCAACCCGAGAGACACCTCCGGCACGTTCTACCTGCGCACGGGCCTTCCGGTGGTCGACCAGTCGACCGTCACCGTCGCGCAGCTCCAGCAGGCGTTCCAGCTGGGCAAGGCCGCGCTGGTGGCTGGCGTCGACTACATCAAGACCCACCCCTACTCGGATTCGACGATCTTCGGGCGCAACGAGGGGTCGACCGACATTACGGAGCAGGGCATCTACCTGCAGGCCACCATTCCGCTGACGCCGAAGCTCGACTTCATGTCGGCAATCCGCGGTGACCAGACGGACCGGCTCGCCGGGTCGCAGTTCTCGCCGCGCGTGGCCTTCGTGTACAAGGCGGACGAGAACAACAACTTCCGCTTCACGTTCAGCCGCGCGTTCAGCTCGCCGGCCAGCTTCTCGTACATGCTCGACCAGATCGTGAACCCGAACCAGGCGCCGGGCTTCGCGTTGCGCGCCATCGGCAACCCGTCGAATGCCGGGTGGCAGTTCGCCCGCACCTGCGACGCGACCGTCAACGGTGGCATGTGCATGCACTCGCCGTGGGCCGCGGGTGGTCCGACCTCGTTCGTTTCGTCCACCGCGGCGAATGCGTTCCCGGGATTCATGTCGCAGTTCTCCGCCATCGCCGCCGCCTTGCCGGCGTCGACGTTCGGCGGCGCGGCACAGCAGGCGGGATTCCTCGGACTGCTGGCTTCGCTGAACCCGATCCTCTCGCAGCTCCGTCCGACGGATGCTCAGGTGGGCTCCGTGCTGCGCATTGGCACGAACACCGTTCCGGTCAGCGCTGTGACCGACATCCAGCCCCTGCACGCCGCCTTCAATACGACCTGGGAGGTCGGCTACAAGGGCATCATCGGACAGCGGCTCCGGATCGCAGTCGACCTCTGGTACCAGCTTCGCGGCGATGTCGGGGTCCCGATCGGCCAGATCAATCCGCTCGTGTTCATGGATCCGACCAAGCTCACCTCGTATCTCGGGACGGCGCTCACGCAGGGACTCATGGCGGGCGGATACTCACTCGCCCAGGCGCAGGGCGTCGTCGCCCAAGCGCTTCCGGCGCTGATTCCGGTCATGGCGGCGCTCCCCCAGGGCGCGCTGGCCTTCACCAACACCAAGCTCGCGCCGGACCAGTCGATCATCGCCTCGTACACGAACGGCGTCGGTGAGATCGACGTGCGCGGCGCGGATGTCGCCCTCGACTACCAGGTCAACGACCGGTGGATGCTCGCAGCCCAGTACTCGCACATCGGGCAGAACGTCTTCCCGACGATCGGCGGCGCCACCAATGCGCTGATGTCGAACTCGCCCAAGCACCGCGCTTCGACAACGGCGACGTACACGAACGACGCCAGCGGCTGGTCGTTCAACTCGACGGTGAGGTACGCCGACGCGTTCCCGGTGAATTCCGGGCTGTTCAACTCGTTCAATCCGAATCCGACGGGGGGCGCTGCCTATGCGCCGATTCCGGCCAGCACGTTGATCGACGTCGGCGCCTCGTGGCGCCTCCCGTTCGCACAGAACATGAACTGGTCTGTCAACGTGTCGGACCTCCTCGACACGAGGGTCGCGACGTTCGTGGGCGTGCCGCAGATCGGACGGCTCATCGCGACGAGGATACGGTATACGTTCTAATAGACGGCAGATGCTGGATGGTAGGTGGTAGATAGTTGATAGTCGACATCGAAGTACAAGCGACGGCGGGCGGGTGGCGGACGGGTTCCGCCCCCGCCCGCTTTCGTCCCGCGTGCCATCTAGCCCCTAGCATCTAGCCCCTAGCATCTAGCCCCTAGCATCTAGCCCCTA
>OCZT010002433.1_pt1 | contig 19228 bp, 16 predicted proteins | sample 1539031 | NCBI WGS metagenome assembly OCZT01 (sample SAMEA3539308, study PRJEB22396) | soil metagenome | biome: tundra; feature: field; material: soil | place: USA | collected 2010-05 | depth 0.15 m | reverse complement strand
GATGGGCACATTACGTGCTCGTAGGTATCCGCATTGACGGGCGTGACCTCTTCGGCAAGCCAAACATCCACGTTCACGCCGGTTCTTGGGCATCGATACATCAACTTGGCCATCGCAAATAATAGGCGAGGCCGGCAAGCTCGGATTTGACCAAGGTCAAAATCCGCCTGCCCGATGATAGATTTATTTCGCCTCGGATTGGTTTCAGCGAAGCCCCCGGAAATCCTGCCTGTCAGCGGGGGGCGCTCCGGGCCATGGCTGCGGCAATCGGCGACGACAGACGCCATTCGTCGGATGCAAGCTTGCCGGCAACCACGATCAGCGTTGCGGCCAGCAACAGCCGCAGCGCCGTTTCCGGCACGCGGGCCGCGCAGTAGCTGCCGATCACGATGCCAGGCAAGGAGCCGGCCAGCAGCACACCCATGAGGTGCCAATCGATCGCGCCCATCGCCCAGTGCCCGATCCCGGCAATCAGCGTCAGCGGCACCGCGTGCGCGATGTCGGAGCCGACGATACGCGCCATCGGCAGCTGCGGGTAAAGCAGCAGCAGCGCGGTCACGCCCACCGCGCCGGCTCCGACCGATGAAATCGAGACCAGCACGCCAAGTGCCGCGCCTACCAGCACGGTAGCGCGCGCGATCGTGCCGGCGTCGAGCCGCTCCATACGCCAACGCAAGGACTCCACGATGGCCCTGCGGAATATCAGCGACGCTGCGGTGAGGAGCAGCGCAAGGCAGAGCACCACGTTGACCAGGCTGCGTGCGGTTGCGCTGTTGAGATCGAGCTGCCACAAAACAACCAGCGTCAGGATGCTGGCCGGGATGCTGCCGCTGGCGAGCCGGGTCACCGCCGGCCAGTGGATATTGCGTGCCCAGCCGTGCACCGCACTGCCCCCGGCCTTGGTGGCGGCGGCATAGAGAAGATCGGTGCCGACCGCCGTCGCCGGATGGATGCCAAACAGCAGGATCAGCAATGGCGTCATCAGCGAGCCGCCGCCCACACCCGTCATGCCGACCAGCAGGCCGACGCCGAAACCCGAAGCGACGTAGAGGGGATCGATCACGGACATCAACCGAGCCTCAGCATCCGTGCACGATCAGGCGATCGCAATGTAGCCCGCCGTTGGACATCGCAAAGGTTCCTTCGTGCCCGGCCAGCGCGGGGCGGCTGTCCCGACCATTCGACAGCAATCAGGTAGGATCAACCTTCCGGCGGCGGCAATAGGGCGGATGAAAAAAGAATGATCCTTGCGTCGATCGGAATACGTTGGAGGTTTTTCCCAGCAGGCCGGCATGCGGTGGAACCGCCGCCCTCAGCCTCTTGGTCTTCAGTGGCGTGCATGTGCCGGTTGCCGGGCACAAATGGGACGTGCCGCTCGTCGTCAAGCGTGTCCGCCTTTTGGGCAATGGCACACATGGCGCGGACGCGCCGCATGCGTGCAGGTCCCAGCGAGTACCCGCGCCTTCACACGATCCGTGAAGCCTTGTCGCCCCAGTAGCGGTCGCGCAACAGCCGCTTGTAGAGTTTGCCGGTTGGCAGCCGTGGCAATTCGTCCTCGAAGTCGATCGCGCGCGGCACCTTCTGACGCGACAGCGACTGGCTGCAGAACAGGATCAGCTCCTGCGCGAGATCCGGCCCCGGCAGAATCCCCGGCATCGGTTGCACCACCGCCTTAACCTCCTCGCCAAGATCGGCATTGGGAACGCCGAACACGGCGGCGTCCGCGATCTTGGGATGGGTGATCAGGAGGTTCTCGCATTCCTGCGGATAGATGTTGACGCCTCCCGAGATGATCATGAAGCTCGCGCGGTCGGTCAGATAAAGATAGCCGTCACTGTCGACATAACCGACGTCGCCAACGGTACTCATGCTGCCGTCCGGCGAGCGGGCCTCGCGGGTCTTGTTCGGATCGTTGAAATATTCAAACGGCGTGGCGGTCTTGAACCAGACCGTGCCCGGCGTGCCGACCGGGCATGGCCGCATATTTTCATCGAGAATGTGAAGTTCGCCGAGCAGGACCTTGCCGACGCTGCCGCGGTGGGCGAGCCATTCCTGGCTGTTGCAGGCGGTAAAGCCCAGGCCTTCGGTGGCGCCGTAATATTCGTGGATGATCGGTCCCCACCATTTGATCATGTCTTCCTTCACCGTCGCCGGACAGGGCGCTGCGGCGTGGATCGCGATCTCGAGCGACGACAGGTCGTAGCGCGCTCGCACGGCCTCCGGCAGCTTCAGCATCCGCGAGAACATCGTCGGCACCAGCTGGCTGTGGGTGACGCCCCACCTCTCGATCAGCTCGAGATAGCGTTCCGGATCGAAGCTTTCCATGATGATGGCGGTGCCGCCGGTGCGGATCGTGAGATTGACGGCTGCCTGCGGCGCCGAATGATAAAGCGGCGCGGGCGACAGATAGATCATGCCTTCGCGGTACTGCCAAAGTTTTTGCAGGAAGTCGAAGATCGGCAGCTGCTGGGTTGGCGGTTGTTCCGGCAGCGGGCGCAGGATGCCCTTCGGCCGGCCGGTCGTGCCCGACGAATAAAGCATCGCGGTGCCGGTGCATTCGTCTGATATGGGGGTCTTGGGCAGCCCGGCAGTGGCTTCTCGCAGGCCGACAATGCGCTCGCTTTCGCTTCCACCGTCGACAACGATGCAGAGTTCGACCTTGGGGCATTGCTTGAGGGCCTCGCGGGCGACGTCAAGTTTCGCAACCGAGGTGATCAGGACACGCGACTCGCTGTTGCCGACGATGTAGGCGAGTTCGCTTCCCGTCAGGTACGAATTCACGCAGGTGTAATATAATCCGGACCGCTCGCCCGCGCCGCAGGCTTCAAGGTAGCTGCTGTTGTTCTCCATGAAGATGGCATAGTGGTCGAGCCGCCTGAGACCGCGATTGCGCAGCAGATGCGCCAGGCGATTGCTGCGCGCCTCCAGCTCGGCATAGGTCACGGCTTCGCCGGAGTTTGCCATGATGAAGGCGGGTTGAAGCGGACGCAGATGAGCATGCTTGCCGGTGTACATCGTGTCTCCAGGTTTCTTATGCGGCCAGAAGAAGAATCTCGCGCACTTGCGCTGACGTATCGATCTTGCGCGGGTTGCGCGGAATCCACGGCGTTGCCATCGCCTGCTCGGCGATGCGGTCAAAATGCTCCGGACCTATTCTGACGTCCTGCAGGCTGCGCGGCATCCCGAGGCCGCGGATGAAATCGTCCAGCACGTCGGCGGCGTCTTCGCCGGGTTGTCCCATCGCCGCGGACACCAGGGCCTGCCGCGCTGCATTGACGGATTTGTTCCAGCGCATCACCGACGGCAGCATCACGCAGGAGGTAAATCCGTGCGGCACATCGAACACGGCGCCGAGCACATAGCCGATGCCATGGCTTGCGCCCATCGGCACCCCCGAGGACAGCGGCCCCATCGAGAGCCAGGTGCCGATCTGGCAGTCCATCCGGGCGTCGATATCTTTGGCGTCGGCCTTCACCCGTGGCAGCGCCTGCGCCAGCATCGAAAGTCCCCTCACGGCCTGGGCGTCGGCGTAAGGGTGAGCCTCGCGCGAGCACAGGCCTTCGACGCAATGGTCGACGGCGCGGATGCCGGTCGAAAGCCACAGCCATTGCGGCGTATGCACGGTCACCGCGGGATCGAGGATTGCGGCGCGCGGCATCACCAGTTCATGGCGCAGCATTTCCTTGACCTTGGTGCGCGCGTTGGTGACGCCGGCGATGGCGCTAAACTCGCCTCCGGCGATCGTCGTCGGCACGCTGATCTGGCGCACCGTTGGCGCCGTCATGTCAGGCGCGACGCCCTTGTTTGCGCGAATCTTGTCGATATCCTCGGCGGTGCTGATGTTGTTGGCGAGGCAAAGCTGCACGGCCTTGGCGCCGTCGGTGATCGAGCCCCCGCCGACCGTGACGATGAGATCGGCGTTGGCGGCACGGGCCTGCTCGGCGGCGGCCATGACGGCTTCACGGGGCGTGTGCGGCGGCATCGCATCGAAGGTAGCCGCGTAACGGGACCCCAGGGCTTTGCGGATTTTCTCGATCTCGTCGGTCCGCCGGTTGAGCGTGCCGCTGACCATCAGAAACGCGCGGCTCGTGCCCAGACGGTCCATCTGCCCGACCACCGCCTCCGCGGCGGCAGTTCCGAAAACCACCTCGTCCATGGCGCCGAAAACGACACGCCCCTTGTGCACGACGATTGTCCTCCCCGGACGTTTTGGTTTTGTTGCAGCTTGACAGCAATTTAGCGGAGTCCATGCGCGGAGGGGAACCATAAAATGGTTCCCCTGTGTTCAGACGGTGTTGCGGAGATGCTCGATCGTGAGCATCAAATCGCCAGATCACACGTCATGCGCGAAAATGATGCCCTGAGACATGGCGGTTAGACCGGCGAGCCTCGTCCTTTACCGTCGCCATGCGCCGGCTCGGGATCGGAAATGCGTCAGGCGGTCGGCGTCGCCGTGTTCTTCGGCATGCTGGGCGTGACGCTGTTCGGGCTGATGTTCACCCCGATCTTCTACATGATCGTCCGCAATCTGGCCGACTCGTCGCGCCGGGCAGATCCGGCCCCGGCCGGATAGCGGGCTGCGATCGCGGATCTCTTATCTCGCGGCCCTTCAATACTATTGGCTTATCCGAAATATATGGGCAGAAGCAGGGTTATAAAATATCATGTTCAGAACGGAAACCTGGGGGAGGCAAATATGAAATCGGGATTGTTGTCGGCTGCTGTTGTGGCATGCGGACTCTTGGCTGCCGTTCCGGCGTCGGCACAGGGGGTTAAGATTGGCATTCTGAACGATCAGTCCGGGGTCTATGCGGATTACGGCGGCAAATATTCGCTCGAGGCGGCCAAGATGGCGATCGAGGATTTTGGCGGCAGCGTGCTCGGTCAGAAGATCGAGATCATCTCCGCCGACCATCAAAACAAGCCCGATCTCGGCGTCAGCATCGCCCGACGCTGGTACGAGGTCGAAGGCGTCGACATGATCACCGAGCTGACGACGTCGTCGGTCGCGCTCGCAGTGCAGGAGCTGTCAAAGGAAAAGAAGAAAATCGATATTGTCGTCGGCGCCGCGACCTCGCGCATTACCGGCGATGCCTGCACGCCATACGGCTTCCACTGGGCCTACGATACCCATGCGCTGGCCGTCGGCACCGGCGGCGCGCTGGTGGAAGCGGGCGGCGATACCTGGTTCTTCCTCACCGCCGATTACGCTTTCGGATACGCGCTGGAGCAGGACACCGGCGACCTCGTCAAGGCCAAGGGCGGCAAGGTGCTCGGCTCGGTCCGCATTCCCCTGAACACCTCGGACTTCTCGTCGTTCCTGCTGCAGGCGCAAAGCTCGAAAGCGAAAATCATCGGGCTCGCCAACGCCGGTCTCGACACCACCAACTCCATCAAGCAGGCGGCGGAATTCGGTATCGTCAAGGGCGGCCAGAAGCTCGCTGGGCTGCTGCTGACGCTGGCTGAAGTCCATGGCCTCGGTCTTGAAGCCGCGCAGGGTCTTGTGCTGACGGAAGGTTTCTATTGGGACCGCGACGACAAATCCCGCGAGTTCGCGGCACGCTTCATGAAGCGAACCGGTCGCATGCCCAATATGATTCATGCCGGCACCTATTCGGCGACGCTGCAATATCTGAAGGCCGTCAAGGCAGCGAACACCAAGGACTCCGACGCCGTGGCCAAGAAGCTGAAGGAGCTGCCGGTTGACGACATGTTCGCCCAGGGCGGCAAGGTTCTCGCCAACGGACGCATGGTGCACGACCTCTATCTGTTCGAGGTGAAGAAGCCGTCGGAGTCCAAGAAGCCCTGGGATTACTACAAGCAACTCGCCGTGGTGCCGGGCGACAAGGCGTTCCCGGCGGCCAAGGACAGCGGCTGCCCGCTGACGAAATAGCGAGGTCTCCCACGCATCTCCTTTTCGTCATTGCGAGACAACGGGTCGCGCGAATGCGCGCCCGATGACAGGCTCCGCGAAGCAATCTAGAATAAAAAGCATCTGGATTGCTTCGTCGCTATGCTCCTCGCAATGACGTGTGGGAAAGTCTTTCGAGCGCACCTCAATATGATATTCAACGCCGCGCCGTCTCGTGCCGAGACGGCGCGGCTTTTGTTTAGCCCCGCCGCACGCTCGCGCCGCCGTCCACCGGCAGCGTCACGCCGGTGATGAAGTTGGCCTCGTCCGAGGCCAGGAAGAGGGCGGCGTTGGCGACGTCCCAGCCGGTGCCCATCTTCTTGCGCAGCGGGACCTTGGCGTCGCGCTCGGCCTCGACCTCGGCGCGGCTCTTGCCAAATTCCCGGGCGCGGGTGTCGACCGCCATCGGCGTGTTCATCAGGCCGGGCAGGATGACGTTGGCGCGGATGCCGTACTGGGCGTTCTGGTAGGCGAGCTGCTCGGTGAAGGCGACCATCGCCGCCTTGGTCGCCTTGTAGGCGACGTAGGGATAGGTGGTGATGACGGCCATCGAGGAGATGTTGATGATGGCGCCGCTCTTCTGCTGGCGCATGATCGGGATCACGTGCTTGGCTGCGAAAATGCAGCTCTTGAGGTTGATCGCCACGCAGCGCTCGAGCGCTTCCTCGGTAAAGTCGAGCAGTTCGGCGTCGCCGCCCGAGATGCTGACGCCCACATTATTGTGCAGGATGTCGATGCGGCCCCAGCGGGCGTGCGCATCGGCGACCATGGCCTTGAGCTCGGCATCCCGGGTGACGTCGGCCTTGAAAGCCACCGCCGTGCCCCCCTTGGCGCCGATCATGTCGACCGTCTCCTGCGCCGATTGGAGATTGTGATCCACGCACAGCACCCTGGCGCCTTCGCGCGCGAAGGTCAGCGCCGTGGCGCGGCCGTTGCCCATGCCTTCGCCGGGGCTCTGGCCGGCGCCGACGACGATGGCGATGCGATCTTTCAGGCGCATGTCACTTCACTCCCGGGATCGGGTACTGCTGCAGTACCTCTTTGTAAGTGGGTTCGTTGTCGATCTTCATGGTGGCGAGCACGCGGACGACGGCGCAGTAGAAGGCGATGGTGAGCACGAGATCGGTCATGTGCTCGTCAGAGAGCTCCTTCTTGATTTCGGCGAAGGTGGCGTCGGACATCGCGAGCTCGCGCACCATCTCGCGTGCGCCTTTCAGGATCGCCCTGGCCAGCGGCTCGAGCCTGGAAGGCTTGCCCTCGGTCTCGGCCATCATGCCCTGAATATCCTCGTCGGTGACGCCGAAATCTCTGCCGATCTTCACGTGATGGGTGAATTCGTATTCCGATTTCTCCATCCAGCCCACTTGAAGAATCGCGAGTTCGCGCAGGCGCGGGTCAAGTTTGCTCTTGAAGCGGATGTAGCCGCCGACGCCGTTGAATGCGCGCGCCATGTCGGGTGAGTTGACCAGGAGCTTGTGCAGGTTGGTGTTGCGCTTGAGCATGTCGCGATATTCGGGCGCGACCTGGTCGGCCTCGAGATAGGGCAGGCGGGCCATCTTGTTGGTTCTCCCTTGACGTCATCAGTGACCTTGCGAATTCCGTTCCGGGCCTTGCCGCGCCATTGCGAGTAGACCTCCACTCTCACCCATGAATGAGGCGCCAGACGATCGCGCCCAGCGCGCCCAGCCAGAGCAGGATGGCGGCGGCAGCCTGTATTCCAAAGCCCCGTCCGCGCTTTTCGGCGGCTTGCGAATAACCGGTCATGTAGAGGATGCGGCCGGCGATCCAGACCAGGCCAAGCACCGCTGCGATGGGATCGCTGATGTAGATCGCGAACAGCCAGAGCGCGGGCAGGAAGAACGGTAGCCATTCCAGCGTGTTCATCTGCACGCGAAACACCCGCTCGAAGCCGGGATTGCCTGTGGTAGCCGGCGCCTTGATGCCGAATTTGGCGCGCGCCTTGCCCACCTGGAGGCTGGTGAAGAAGTAGAACAGGATGGCCAGGCAGGTGACAAGTGCGGTGAAATGATACATCGCGGGAATCCTTTTTCAAAACGATAGCATTGGCCTCAATAGCCGGTCATTTCAAGATATCCAACTCCGGCGTGGCTACCGCTAAAGCTGATCGGCCCTTCCCAATAGGGAAAACTCGTTCCCATCCAGCTCTTCGCATTCAGCGCGATACATTCGATCGTCAGCGCGAGGCGTGGAATCGCGATGTTCCATGCAGACGGTATCTTGCGGCCTTCGAGCTCGATTGCAGTCTTCGGCGTCATGCCGATGTCCGCGGACGCGATCTGTTCGGTTTTGCCATCTGACGAAATCCAGTTGCCGGAGCGGTAATTATTGCCGTCGCTCTGACGCAGCCGAAACAGCATCAGTTTCTCGCCCGAGTTCAGATGCAGCGAGAACCAGTCCCATCCGGTTTGATCCGAAGCGAGCGGCTGGCTGCTCCATTCCCGATCCATCCAGGCAAGCCCTGTGACCTCAACAGGTTTGTCATCGATGGTGATGCTGCCTGTCGCCTTGAAATAAGGCTGGCTGAAATAATACGAGGCCTGTCCGCGCTCCGATTTCCTGCTGTAGCCGGCGTCGCCCTGCAGAACCAGCGCTCGATCGGTGTCGAGGCGCAGCGCGTAGCTGAAATCCGCACCCGACGCTGTGAGTTCAAGCGGCGCGATGGTCGCGTCGCGCATCTGCTCGGACCCGCGCATTTGCCATGAATCGATCCAGGCCAGGTAGGGCCTTGCCTCCACGCCGGCCTGGCCGACCCCGCCACGGGCGAAGGCTTCGCTGTAGCGGTGGGTGTCGGCGCGGGTCACGGCGGCATGGCCCATCCAGATCTGTTGGTTGGCCCAGCCCTCCTGTTGTGCGCCCGGCTTCATCGCCTGACGAAACAAGGTCCATTGCGCGCCATAGGCGACGCCGGTCGAATCCACCAGATTCGCCGTCACGTACCACCATTCGATGCGATAATCCGGATGCGGACCATGATCGGCGGGAAAAGCAAAGGTCTTGCCGGGGATGACGGGCGCGAAACCTTCGGTCTCCTTGCCAAGCCCGGCAAAGCCCTGCGCCAGCGCAGGTCCGCGGCCGAGGCCGAGAAGAAGCGCGCCGCCCGTGAAGGCGCGGCGGGATATCGAGAACTTATCGCTCATTGGCGAAAATCTTGATCAGGTTCGCCGGTTGCATGCGCGCCAGCTTGAGAACGGGAAGCAACGCGGCCACCAGCGAAGCCGTCATCGCCACGCCCAACAGCTCAAGCAATTGCAGCGGGAAGACATGAAACGGCAGCCGCCAACCGAATGCCTTCACATTCACCACCGCGATCAGGCACCACGCCACCAGCAAGCCCAGCGGTAGCGCCAGCAGGGTGGTGATCAGCGCAACGGACATGGTCTTCAGGAGTTCAATGGCCGCAAGCCGCCGCCGCGTGATTCCGATCGCCCATAACGGCGCCAGCTGCGGCAGCCGGGAATTGCTCAGGGTCAGCAGGCTGGTCAGCAATGCGACGCCGGCGACCCCGAGGGTGAAGGCGTTCAACGCGGCGGTCACGGCGAAGGTCCGGTTGAAGATCCGCGTCGACTCGGCCTTCACCGTCGCCTGATCCACGAGGCTGCGGCCGTCGAGCCCGAATTTGTTCTGCAGCGATGATATCAGCGCCGGAATCCCGGCAGGGGCGACGCGCAGGGCCAATCGCGTTTGCGGGATTCCGGGAAAGCGCCTGATCAGCGCGGCGATATTGACGGCAATCTGCCCCTTCGGATTGCCGTAGTCGGCGTAGATGCCGACGACCTCAAGCGTCCAGTTTCCCCCTGGCGCTGGCACTTCGACACGATCGCCGATAGCGAGATTCAAACGCCGGGCCAGTTGTTCACTGATGAGGCCGGTATCGCCGCGACGAAGGCGAGTCCAGACATCTGCGGTTGATTGGAGCAGCGGCCAGTGATCCCTGTAGGTCGCGTGATCGGGCAGGCCTTGAATTTCGATCGGCGTTCCCGCTATCTGCACCTCGGTTCGGCCGCTTTGCAGGATCGCCTCCACCTCCGGCCGCTGGCGTAGCCACGCCTTGATCTCCACAGCCTGTGCGTCATCCGGGGCGATAAGATAGACGTCTGCCGCCAACCGTCCATCGAGCCAGCCGATAAAGGTCCGGCTGAAGGTTTCGACCATGGTGCCGACACCGACATTGACCGCGAGCGCGAGCAATAGCGCCATCAATGCCAGCGACAATCCCGAAAGCTGCTGGCGGCTGTCGGCCCAGAACCAGACGGCGAGCGCGCGATGCGCACTTCGCTGGCCCAGAAAAAGCACCAGTTCCAGGATCGCGGGCAGGCCCAGCGCCGCGCCAAGCAGCAATGCCGCGAGCACGGCAAATCCTGAAACAAGCGAATCGCCGTACCACAGAAGCCACCCCGCAGCAGCGAACGCGGCGAGCGCAAGCGCGCCCTGGAAAATCAACCAGCGGTGCTGCGCCTGTCGCCAGGCATAGGGTTGCGCGGCAGCCAGCACCGGAAGCCGGATCGCTTTCAACAGGCTTGTGGCCGCGGCCGCCAGCGCGCCGACGACGCTGATGGCGAGGCCGGCGATCCACCATTCGCCCTTGAGGGTCAACTGACCGGGAATTTGTGCGCCATAGAGTCCGCGCAGGCTTGCCGCGACATCGGGCAGCAGGGACGCTGCGATCAGGTAACCGCAGACCAGTCCCACGACGCCAGCGACCAGCGCCAGCGATACCAGTTCGACCACCAGCACCGTATTCAGCATGCGCGCCGACACCCCGCAGGCGCGCAGCGTCCGCAGCGTCGGCAGGCGCTGCTCGAACGCGAGCCCGATAGCCGAATTGACGATGAACAGTCCGACGACAAATGACAGCAGGCCGAAAGCCGTCAGGTTCAGGTGGAAACTGTCGGTGAGACGTTCGAGATCGCTCTCCGCATCCGGCTCAACCAGGCGGAGTTTGTCGCCGGCGATAGTCTCGAGCGGTGCGCGCCTGGCCTTGGTCTTGCCGATCAAGAGGCGGGAAACCTGATCCGGCATTTTGAGGAGCCGCTGGGCAATGCCGATATCGACCACCAGCACGCCGGGCACAAGTTGCGCCTGCACGCGCAGTGGCGGCAGCGACGTGCCGTCGCTCGCCAACGGCGAGGCGCCTTCCGGCAGGTTGAGATCGGAAAGCACCTCGGGCGCCACCAGCATTTCTCCCGGTGGCGTCAGGAACGATTGCAGACCTGCCTTTCCGATCGTCGGCGCATTCCCCACTTCCGCGGGCAGCGTGACCGGCTCGATTCCCAGCAGCCGGAAGGATCGCCCGCCGATCTGAAGGCGGCCCTCGAGAATCGGAGACACCGGCCAGCCGGCGCGGCGCAGGTCGACATAGAGTTGCTGCGGGAAAGTCGCGCTGTTGCGGCCGACCAGCATTGCCGTTCTCGCGCCGCCGAACGTTGCGGCCGCGCGGTCGTAACTGCTGCGAGCCTGCAGGTTCAGCGCCTGTACGCCGCTCCACAGCGCGGTGGCGGAAATCAGTCCGATCAGCAGTGTCGCGAGCTGCATCGGATGCCGCCGCCAATGGCTCAACAGAACCGCGAGAATCCAGATGATTCGCGTCATGCGATCAGCCCCGCGCGGAGATGGATCTGGCGGTCGAGCGTGGCGGCGAGGCGCGCGCTGTGGGTTACCATCAGGAAGCCGCAGCCGGTTCGCGTGACCAGATCGCGCGCGAGAGCGAGAACGTCATCCGCCGTCGCCTCGTCGAGATTGCCGGTGGGCTCGTCGGCGAGAAGAAGCAGCGGCTTCACCGCCAGCGCACGGCCGATCGCGACCCGCTGCTGCTGGCCGCCGGACAACTGCTCGGGATAGCGGTTGAGCAAGCCGCCGAGTCCGAGCCGCTCCACGAGCTCGCCATGCCAGGCGGCATCGTGACGGCCGGCAATGCGAGACTGGAACGCGAGGTTATCTTCGACATTCAGGCTCGGGATCAGGTTGAACTGTTGAAATACCAGACCGAGCCGATCGCGCCGCAATGCCGCCCGGCCGGTATCGGTGAGATTCGAAACGGGCGTGTCGGCCAGCCAAACTTCGCCGCTGTCGGCCGCATCCAGCCCGGCGATCAGATGCAGCAGGGTGCTCTTGCCGCTGCCGGATTCTCCCGATAGCGCGACGCGCTCGCCTGCCGCGACGCTCAGGTTTACGCCGCGCAGCACTGCGACCTGCTCTCCGGCAGAGCGATAGGTCTTGGTCAGATTGCGAACGCTCAGCACGATCTGGTTGCCGGTTGCCATGCCCAGCCGAAGCGAAGTCTCACAGCGGCTTCTGATACCTGAGCACGAACTCGTCGACCGGTACCTGCGGACGGAACACCGCCGCGTCGCGCGGATCTTCGGGATGACGCAGGAAATCAGCCTCAGTCGCAAGCTTGAACCCGGCCGCCTCGATCTCCTGGCGCAGCGTGCTTTCCTCGATGCGATGCAGCGTCTTGGCAACCGTCGTGCCATCGCCGCGACGCGCGGAATGATCGGCGATGACAAGAAAGCCGCCGGGTTTCAGCGCCGCGAACATCTTTTTGTTCATCTCGGCACGATCGACGGGCATGTAGGTCACATCGTGGTAGGCAAAGAAGAACGTGATCAGATCGAGCCCGCTGACGTCAGGCGGAATGGGATCGTCGTAATTCCGGATGACGTGCACGACGTTTTTCATGGCGGGCTTCTGCGCGCGGATATCGAACTTGTCCTTCACTCGCTCCATCACCGCGGCCGATTCCTGCGCGTACACGGCACCGCCCGGGCCGACGGCGCGGGCCAGCAGTTCCGTGCTGTAGCCGGCGCCAGCCCCCATATCGAGTACCTTCATTCCGGTCCTGACGCCGGTGAAGGCGAGCATCCTGGCGGGCTGACGGCGCTGATCGGTTTGCCGGTCGGCGTCGCTGCGGTCCGGCGAGGCGACAATGGCTTCATAATCCGGCGTCTTGGCGTCCTGCGCCGCCGCCGAAACCACGCTCCATCCCGCGAACATCGAAAGCACGGCAAGCATGCCAATGACGCGCACATGGCGATGGATGGATATGATCATTTTTGAAAATCCCTTTGATTGGCCCGCAACATACCAAGGCCGTGGCGCAAGATCACGGTCTCAATGCGCCGCCGACACGATCGTGATCTGGTTGCGGTGCGCATCCGAAACAGCGTCAGGCGGCATTCCCCGTGGATGTTGAGTTGCAGCGCACGCAATCCGGCCAAAAATGTCCGGTTGCATTGCCTGATACCCCACAGGTAGCATTGGGTGGGGCCGATCAACAGGGCCAGCGAACGATATTTGGGGAGCGACCATGACCGCGCAACCGACGCCCAAGGGCGCCTGGAAAATCACCTTTCTGCTGTTTCTCTTTATGCTGGTGAATTTCGCGGACAAGATCGTGGTCGGCCTCGCCGGCGTGCCGATCATGACCGAGCTGAAGCTCGAGCCGGAACAATTCGGTCTGCTCGGCTCCTCGTTCTTCTTCCTGTTTTCGATCTCGGCCATCGTTGTCGGCTTCATCGTCAATCGCATCGCCACGCGCTGGGTACTGCTTGCCCTGGCGGTGATATGGGCGCTGGCGCAGTTTCCGATGGTGGGCACGGTCGGCTTCTCGACGCTGCTGATCTGCCGCGTTATCCTCGGCGCCGGCGAGGGACCGGCGTTTTCGGTGGCGGCCCACTCGGTCTACAAATGGTTTCCCGACGAGAAGCGAACCCTGCCCACCGCCATCCTGTCGCAGGGATCGGCGTTCGGCGTGATCCTCGCGGTGCCGGCGCTGAACTGGGTGATCGTCAATCACACCTGGCACTATGCATTCGGCGCGCTCGGCGTCGTCGGCCTGATGTGGGGCGCGGCGTGGCTGATCCTGGGCAAGGAAGGCCCGCTGGTTCAAACCGTCGCGATGGCCAAGGCCGATCCCCGCGTTCCCTATTCCCAGCTTCTGACCTCGCGAACCTTTATCGGCTGCTGCGCCGCGACTTTCGGCGCCTATTGGGCATTGTCGCTTGGTCTGACCTGGTTCACGCCCTTCATCGTCAAAGGTCTGGGCTTTTCGCAAAAGGACGCCGGCTGGATTTCGATCCTGCCGTGGGTGTTCGGCGCCGTCACCGTGCTTCTCACCGGGTGGATTTCGCAGGTGCTGATGGCGCGCGGCGTTACCACCCGCGGCGCGCGCGGCGTGCTCGGCGCGGTCCCCTTGATTGTCGGCGGATTGATCCTTGCCGTTTTCCCGCATGTCGACGGCGCGGGGCTGCAGATCGCCTTGCTGGTGGTCGGGTCGGGGCTTTGCGGGTCGATTTATGTGGTCTGTCCGCCGATGCTCGGGGAGTTCACGCCGGTACAGCAGCGCGGCGCCGTGATCTCGATCTACGGCGCGATCTATACGCTCGCCGGTATTTTGGCCCCGTCGGTGATGGGCAGCGTGATCCAGCACGCGGCGGTGCCGCTCGACGGCTATATGACCGGCTTCACGATCAACGCCGTCATTCTGATCGCGTCCGGATTGCTCGGCCTGCTGCTGCTCTGGCCCAATACCGAACGCGCGCGCTTGATGAGCCAGGTGCCGCAACCGAAGTTCGCCTGAAGAGAGCGGCAGCTTGGAAAATACTCTCGCGTCGTCCCGGCGAACGCCGGGACCCATAGCCACCGATGTTTGTAGTTACATCGAATAGCCGCTCCAGCTCTTTCTAAAATCGATACGCCGGTGGTTATAGGTCCCGGCTCGCGCGGAGCCTGTCATCGGGCCGGCCGAAGGCCGGACCCGTTGGCTTGGCCGGGACGACGAGGTATCAGTGTCTGTCGCGAATATGCGTTTAAATACCTGCTGCAGTGCCCTGCGCGCCGCGCACCAGCCGGCCCGGCCGCGCGCCGGTGGCCGCCCCACCCCGTTGCGTCACCACGCCCGAGACGATGGTGGCGTCATAGCCATCGACCTGCTGCAGCAAGCGACGGCCACCTACCGGAAGGTCGTAGTGAACTTTCGGCGGATGCAGATGAAGCTTGTCGTAGTCGATGACGTTGAGATCGCCCTTGTAGCCGGGCGCGATGACGCCGCGATCGTAGAGACCGACCGAAAGCGCCGTCTTGCGCGACTGCGCCGCCACCACGAAGGGGATCGACAGTTTTTCGCCTCGCTTGCGGTCGCGGGTCCAGTGCGTCAGCAAATAGGTCGGAAAACTTGCATCGCAGATAATGCCGCAATGGGCGCCGCCGTCGCTTAATCCCGGCACTGCATGCGGATCGCGCAGCATCTCATGCACGGCATCGAGATTGCCGTCGGCGTAGTTCAGGAACGGCACATAAAGCATGCCGCGGCCGTCATCGGAGAGCATGGCGTCGTAAGCCAGTTCTTCCGGCTGCCGGCCCTCACGGCGGGCCTGCGCGCCCAGCGCGTTTTCCGGCGGCTGCTCGTAGTCCTGGGGATCGCCGAGCAGATACATCTTGTCGTAGTTCGGCCGGAAGAACAGCGGATCGTCGGTCGAAGTCGGCGTCTCGCTCAGGATCGCGGCGCGCACCTCGGGCTGGTGCAGGCGCACCAGACGCTCGGCCAGCGGCCAGCTTTGCGATCGCTCTGTAGCTCGGATGGGTCTGGAACGGGTTGCGCGACAGTTCCAGTCCCAGCAACAGCCCGACGGGGCGCGCGGCGATCTGTGCCGTGATCGCCAGACCCCGGGCGGACGCCTCGTTGATGCTGTCCAGCGTCTGGCGCCAGCGGCGCGGCGCCTTGTCGGCCTGGGTGACGGAAAACGAAATCGGGCATTGCGTCTTCTCCGCCACCCGCAGCATCATCGGCAGGTCTTCGTGGATGCTGCCCTGATCGAGCACGAATTGCAGCACGCTGCGGCCGACCTTGTGCATCGCGCCGGCGATCGCCGTCAGTTCATCCTCGCCGGCCTTCAGCGTCGGCGTGAAGTCGCCGGTAGAGGTGCGGTGGTTGAGGGTGCGCGAGGTCGAGAAGCCCAGCGCGCCCGCGCGCACGGCATCTCCCGCGAGCGCCGCCATCGCGCTGTTATCTTCCGGCGTGGCGGGATCGCGGCGCGCGCCGCGTTCGCCCATCACGTAGACGCGCAGCGCGGCGTGCGGCAATTGTGCGCCGATGTCCATGTCGAAGTTGCGTTGCGACAGCCAGTCCATGTAGTCCGGGAAGCTTTCCCAGGCCCACGGCAATCCGGCGCTCAGCACCGGTTCGGGAATATCCTCGACGCCTTCCATCAATTGAATCAGCCGCTGACGATCTGACGGACGGCAGGGCGCGAAACCGACGCCGCAATTGCCCATGATGGCGGTGGTGACGCCATTCTGCGACGAGGGCGTGATGTCCTGGCTCCAGGTGACCTGACCGTCATAATGGGTGTGGAGGTCGACAAAGCCCGGCGCGACGAGCTTGCCGCGGGCGTCGATCTCTTCCTTGCCTTTGCCCGGGACGCGGCCGACTTCCACGATGCGGCCGTCTGTTATCGCCACGTCCGCTTCGAACAGTTCGCCACCGCGCCCGTCGGCGATGCTGCCGCCGCGGATGACGAGGTCAGGGTTGGAGGCCATGGCGTTTCATCCCGATGTCAGATTTGTTGCCGCATCATGGGTTGTGACGCGTTGCTGTCAACCGTCGCGGGCGAGGTTCAGGGCTGCATAAGCCTTGCATCCGGCTGTTCGAAACTGGCCTGCGGGCTGCGGTCGGTGACAAGCGCGAGCAGGACCGTGAGGATCATGAACACGACGGAAGCGCCGAACACCCAGTGCGGCAAATTCTGGTCCATGATCCAGCCAAACAGCAGCGGACTGACAATGCCGCCGAGATTGAAGCCGGTGGAGACGATGCCGAATGCCCGGCCGGCCGCGCCCGCCGGCGCCGCGTTGCGGACCAGCATATCGCGCGAGGGGGCGATCACGCCGCCGAGGAATCCCGCCGCCGCCATTGCCGCCGTCAACAGCAGCGACGGCAGCGTGATCGTCGCGATGACAAACACGATGACAGCGTTAACAGCAAAACAGGCAGCGGCGACTTGTCCGTGGCGATGGGTGCGGTCGGCGAGAAAGCCGCCCGCCAGCACGCCAATGGCGCTAAAACCGAGAAACGCCGTCAGCGCGATATTGGCGGTTGAGTAAGCCGCGCCATAGCCGCTCATCAGCGCGACAATTCCGAAATTGCCGATTCCGGCGTTGGACAGGCTCAGCAGCATAAAGAAGATCGTCAGCACGATGAGGGCAGGGGTGACGATGCTTTGCCGCGGTGCCCGTGCGCCGGCAATCCGGCGGTCGGCGGCGCTGGCGTCGGGAATGCCAACGACAATGAGCAGCAGCGCCACCAGCGGGCCCACTGTGCCAGCCACGATCAGGGCGCCATGGCCTCCGGTCGTTGCAACCAGCGCCGCCACGATGGCAGGCGCGACCGCGCCGCCGAGGAAACCGGCAAAGGTGTGGATCGAAAATGCGCGGCCCATGCGCGCCTCATCCATGTGGGCCGAAAGGATCGCATAATCGGCCGGATGATAAACGCTGTTGGCGAGCCCCAGCAGCACGGCGCTGGCGATCAGCCAGGGGTAGCTCAGATGCAGGCCGAGCATGATCAGCGCGAAGCCGCCCAGCGTGAGGCCCATCAGCAGGACTTTGCGGGCGCCGATATGATCGGCAAGATAGCCCATCGGCGCCTGCGTCAGGCCGGATATGACGGCGAAGACGGTCAGCGCGAAGCCAAGCTCGATGTAGCCGACGCCGAGCTGCTCCTTCAGAAAGGGGAACAGCATCGGCAGCACCAGCAAGTGGAAATGGCTGACCCAATGCGCCGTCGAAATCGCGGCCAGCGTGCGCAGCGAGCTATCGGTCTTTGCTTGTTGCGGTGCGGCCAGAACGTCGACCATATCAGATTCAGACCCCGTTCAGATGTAACGGCCCGGCAGGGCTCGCCGAAATTACCGGCTGCCGGTTATTTGTCCATGAATACCGCTGCATGGCAGCCCTCGCCAGCGGGGCGGGAACCGGAAATACGTCAATAAAATTCGGAAGACAAAGGCGCTCGCCGCGGGAATGATCTGATATGGCCGATTCCGCCCATGTTGCAAAGCCGCTCCGGGTGCTCGTTTCCGAAGGAAACAGTACCTCGGCGCGGGAGGCGATCACGATCCTGGGGTTGTCAGGTCACCTCGTTGAGGTCTGCGATCCCAGTCCCTATTGCCTGGCGAGGTTCTCGCGCTTTGTCAGCAAGTTTCATCGTTGTCCGGGACTGCGGGACGATCCGGCCGGATTTCTCAGATTTGTCGAGGAGCTGCTGGCCGCGCGTCACTTCGACGTACTGCTGCCGATCCACGAACAGGGATTTCTGTTTGCGCGTGTGCGGCAACGACTGGAGGTTCGCGTCGGACTGGCGCTGCCGAGCTTCGACAGCTATCGCACCGCGCACAGCAAGGCCGGATTCAGCCGTCTGCTCGATCAATTGGGGTTGCCACAGCCGGCCACGGCAATCGTGAAATCCGCGGGTGAACTGCGCGACGCCATCCGGTTTCCCTGTGTCGTCAAGGCCTCGGTGGGCACCGCCAGCCGCGGCATCTGGTTCGTGCGCGACGACGGCGAGCTTGAGGGCGCGCTGCAGGAGCTGAGCGCGCAAGACCCGATCGTAAACGGCGCGTTCGCCGACGAGGTGCTGGTGCAGGAATTCGTCGCGGGCACCACCGAGAAGGCGCAAGCGGTGTTTTGCCGGGGCAAGTTAGTTGGATTTCATGCCTATCGGCAAATTGCCGGCGGCGCCGGCGGCGGCGAGGCGATCAAACAAAGCGTGTCCCGGCCGGAAGTGCGCATCCTCCTCGCGACGATCGGAGAGAAGCTCGCCTGGCACGGCGCGTTTTCGGTCGATTACGTCCTGCCCGATGGCGCCACGCCGCTCCTGATCGATTGCAACCCGCGACTGGTCGAACCGATGAGCGCGTATCTTGCCGGTGTCGATCTCGTCGGGTTGCTGCTTCGGGTCTCCCAAGGCGAAACATCAGCGGCGTCGCCGCACAGCCGCGAGGGCGTCCGCACACACCTCGCCATGCAGGCGCTGCTTGGATGCGCGTCGCGCGGCGGGACGCGGCGCGATATTGTCAGCGAGTGCTGGCGTTTGCTGACCGGCAGCGGACCCTATGCCGACAGCACCGAGGAGCTAACGCCGGTGCGGCTGGACTGGATCAGCGCCGTGCCGCTTGCGATGACTGCAATATTCCTGCTGATCACCCCGAAGCTGGCGGTTACGCTGGCGACAAGAGGCTGGGGCGCGCATTTGCTCGATGTCAGAAGCGTCAGGCTGATCGAGAGCGAAGATTTTCCGCT
>OCZT010002431.1_pt1 | contig 19231 bp, 21 predicted proteins | sample 1539031 | NCBI WGS metagenome assembly OCZT01 (sample SAMEA3539308, study PRJEB22396) | soil metagenome | biome: tundra; feature: field; material: soil | place: USA | collected 2010-05 | depth 0.15 m | reverse complement strand
TCTTTGGTCATTCACAAACCACCCTTCCGTGGATAGATTAACAAATGATCAAAATCAAAAGAAGATGGAGATGAATCTCTCCAAAAGGCGTATGATAAAAGAACCTTATCCTGTTTGATCAAAACTTTGATTTTGGGATCAGGGATTAAGATTTTAGCTTTAAGTTTTGGCCAACCCGTATAAGCAATCCACGTGTCTCCCATCGTTCCCACAGATTTGGTACCCTGATTGAAGACTGTTTTAGGATCTTTACCTTTGAAACCACATTTAGGATGCACAACAGAAAAAGAAATGTATTTACCTTGAATAGTTGACAATCCCGCTTCGATATTACACAGTTCTTCATCTCTAGGAATTTGAAGAACGATTTCATTTTCTGAGATAAACTCACCAGTGTTGAAATTATGTTTTATTTTCACGTCTTTTGAGTTATTTTGTTTCTGCTTCATTATAATTACTTACTAAATATAAATATAATTATGAGGAGCCAAGGATAGCTTTTTATCCAGAAGATGACTATAGTATAGTGTAACAATATCGTCAATTTCCGAGTTGAATTGGTGATTTTGACGCCTTGAAACTACTCTAAATAGTTTCAAGGCTCTTATTCTCATCTTTTATTTTTGGCTTTTAGGATCTTTCGAGATTGGACAGATTATTAAACTGCCGTATTCATTTGTTTCAATGCTCAAAGCATCTCCTTTCCTAACACCCACACTGTGAATCCATTCTGGTGGAAGTGGAAGACTAAAGGATGTATTGCCTTTTTGCAATTTACACGGTCTGAATTTTATAACGATCTTTTTCACCTCCCTTTACGAAGATTTTTTCTCATTTTAAGTCGTAGCTTTTTGATTATTATATAAGCACAACCAATTTGTTAGGAAGGATAGATCTTAATATCCTTCTAAAGCTATATATAAAATACATTATATATAAGCTTTTGTCTTATATTATGTATTAATTACATATTAGTGTTGTTAAAACGATAGCATTGTGTATGTTATTAAATTAAGTTATAACATATATTTAAATACTAATCCGTCTTATGATAACCTATGGTTGAGAAGAGACGTTATCACTTTAACATGGGTGAAGTGAAGTCTGAAATCATTGGATTAATTCTTAGACATTGTGGATTAATCGGAGAGCCATTTATTAGAAGAAGTTTGCAAGACAAATATGATGGAATTGACCAATCAACGATGAACAGGCATCTACATGATTTGCAAAAACTAGGCTGCCTAGATTTGATACCACCGAGTAAAAAAATAACTCGAGCTAATAGATGGAACATAACAACATTAAAACAATTAAAGAACATTAGACAACACTTTCCAGATATCCCATTAAACCGGTACGAAAAATCTTTGAACATAGTTAGCCGATATCACCTTCATCTCATAAACCGAATTCTTCTTAAAATCTTCCACGTGCAGTTATTACTATCCACATCATTTTTTGACTTATGCATAACAAATGATAGTGACACACTTCACGCAAAAGCAGCCGAAATTTACAGGTTCGGAAAAGGCTTTGACGATTCTCAACTAATCCAAGACTTTATTAATGATCTTTATGTTAAATTGGAAAACAGAATTTTCAAAAATTATAATTTTTTACGGAGCACTTGGAACAAGCAGCCCAATTCATTGAAAACCGGTGCTTATCCAGATCCATCAGAATATATTTCGGATATTGAGATATCAAAAGAAGCATTCAATCATATATTAGATTTCAAGGATTTACAATTGGAAAAAAGTCGAGAAAAGGTATGCGGCAGAGAACTTATCGAACTAATGTCTTTAAAAATATCGCAAGAATTTTTTCGAAATTCGTTAGAAGAAATCTATGAAGATTTCCCGAGAAATGCAACCAAACTGCTTTTTGATATAAAAGACGATATATTTAATAAAATAATAAAAGAAGATCCCCAGGAATTATACAACAAAATGGTGAAAATGAATAATTACCAGCTAGAAATCTGTGATAAGACTTCATCTATTATCTTTGACCATTGCTTTGAAGATGAGATATTAAATGATACTGTTTCTCAAGAAGAAAAGGAATTTATTAAAAGAAAGAAAAGTTCAGTGCAAAAATATAAAGAAGGCATAATAAGCTACGATGAATGGTATTTCAGATCCAAGCTTGATGCTCCTGGTAATGAATATATGATGATTGAATATACAGCTTATGATGATTTATATGACGAATATTTAATGAAATATATGATTCCATGTCTTGAAGCATCCTAAGGTTTAAGACTTCTGTTTAGATAATGTTTCTTTACCTTTCAAAGCTTTTGAATCCTGTGGATTAATTTCGATCGCTTTGTCATACGCTTTTAGTTCCTTATCGGGCTTGCCTAATTAATCTTCACAAGCAGCCATTGAATTAATCCAAAAATAATCATTTATTTCCTAAGTTATTTCATTACAAACGCTAAGAATCTGTAGAGAAATAAACTATGTAAAGCATAGTTTGGCTGAATTTAAACCGGTACTTGCTTATGAAAGCCATCTAATGCAGCCTGAAATATGCAATATTATTTCACTACAGCATTTTTATATCAGCTTAACTTCTTTCTGATATACAATACAACCATTGATGCGATAATCAAATAATTAAAATCTGCTGGGGCCTTATGAGGAACATTTCCTATGGCAATTTGATTTGGAAGGCTTCCTAAATTCACCGTTGTTTTAACAACATTTGTGGCTGCATCAATTATAGAGACTGTACCTTCATTACTAAAAAAGTTCCCTTTCAACACATATATCTGTGATCCATCTGAGCTAAATGTAACTGCTCCAACATCTTGTCCTACAGACACAATGGCTGTAACAGTGTTTGTAGCTGTGTCAATTACAGAGATCGTGCCATCAGCAGAGTTTACTACATAAACTTTTTTTCCATCCGGACTGACTACAATTCTATCGGGATTCACTCCTACATTCACCGTAGCTGTAACAATGTTTGTGGCTGTGTCAATCACGGAGACTGTATTGATGTTTGAGTTAGCCACATATACCTTTTTTCCATCCGGTGTAACTGCACTCCCGCAAAAGTTATTCCTGTATTCACCGTGACTGTAACTTTGTTTGTAGCTGTATTAATTACAGATACACCGACATTATTGCCTGTCACATATACTTTATTCCTATCTGGACTAACTGCAACTCTAAAAGGCTGCTATCCTACAGTAAAAGTCGCTATAACCTTATTTGTTGTTGTGTCAATTACGGATACAGTGCCGCCAAGGCGGTTTGCCACATATACCTTTGTTCCATCTGGCGTGATTGCAATTCCGCATGGAGAACTAAATCCAGTTATCGTAGCTGTAATAGTGTTTGTTGCTGTGTCAATTATAGATACCGTATTGTTTAGAGAGCTTGTAATATATGCAAACGGAGCTGCTCCTGCGATGCTCACGAGAATTAAAAGCGCTAGCATCATAGTCGCTAAAAATATTCAGAATGTATACTTTCTACTTGCTTTATCATATATCGCTTTTTTCATTGTTCCGTATCCTGATGTTTGTTAAAATGTAGCAAATGACGAAATATAGGAATTTATATAAATCTCATATGTTCATATGTTTAAATTTATAAAAATTACTATATATAATTTTTAAAACGTCTGTATAGTTACAATTTTTAGCTTGGATAGGTAAATGTTTAAAATAATTATAAAGTTTATAACTAAATAAAATATTAAAAAATTAAAAAACATCCCCTTTCTCGTAGGATAAAACTAAATGAAAATTAAATAAATATTCAACCTATAAATCTGATTTATTTGATCTATTATAAATAAGGTATTGTTCCTGTTCAAGGTTTCTTAATAATGCAGGATATTTTTTAATTGCTTTGTCGTAAGCTTTTATTACTTTAGCACATTTGGAAACATTTGAAGTTCCAATTTTAGAGTACGTGCTACCGCATCATTTGGGTCAATCTCAAGTACTTTATTAAGTGCCCGGATTCCTTCATCTTTCTTGCCTATCGTTAAGAAAACTCCCGCTTTACCAACCCAAGGATTTGAATCCTGCGGATTAATTTCAATTGCTTTGTCATATGCTGTTAGTGCTTCATCATACATACCTTATTTATTTAGAGTCTGGCCTTTGCTAATCCAAGCATCTGAATCACGCAAGTTAATATCAATTGCACCTTCATATGCTTTTAATGCTTCATCGTACTGGGCTTTTTCAAATAAATTAGCACCTCTAGCTTTCAAAACATTTGGATCCTGCTTATGGCCAATGCACCCTCCGGTATTCACTAGCATTACAAGTACCAGTGCAATTATTCCTAAAACCTGTATGATTGTATGGTTTCTACTTGCTTTATCACTTTTAACTTAGTTCATTTCAAACTTCCAGATGTTTATTAAGATTTTAATAATAGAAAACGACTACAACTGATTAGAGAATATTTAAATGAATCATTGATTTCACGAATAATTTATGCACCACCATGAGTACATGATGAAATAGATTTGCTTTCAAAATTCTATTGTGATTATATAAAATTAATCATAAAACACTTCGTATATTACGATTCTAAGACATAATTAACAGTTTCCTAATCATAATTAACAAAACCATTGTCAACAACAGAAGCATATCCTGTAATAGTACCTAAAGCAAGTATCACCAAAAAGAATTCCATCATCCAGCGGATCACTACACGAGACTCTATTTTGATTGGTTCTTTTTGCTCCATTTCTATACTCCAACTAAATTTTTCCCGTTGAGTACAACAGAATTAGCTTTTATATAAATAGATACTATTCTATTTTGTTTGTTGCAAAGAAAGTACATGATTTGGTCTTTTGTAGTTGTATATTCCCGCACAGTATCTCTAAATGACACATAGGATGCTATCAAGAAATAGACGAATAGAAAAACTCAAAAGTGCTGTGGAATGCTGAGCAATGCATTTTGTGGGTTGTATATAGAAAAAACAGAACTCAAAAAAATCAAGTGAAAAAATGTATAATATGTAAATTTAATACTATTTTGCTGAACAGATAAATAAAAATTTCGAAGCAAATTATATACTGTTGGTGTGTGCAGCATTAGCAGTATCTATCTCTCCAATTCATAACGCACTTTAATTTCTATAATAGTTCGTTTTTGCAACATTCAGATCCATCTCCATGATAGGCTCTATATCCGCTTTTTTCACCACAAAAACAAAGTCTAGAGTCAAAAAGTAAGATCACAAAACTGATATTCTAATGCAGTGATTTTGCTATAAAACCTATGCATAATTAATAAAAACAATAAATCCAATTTGTTTTGTAAAAAAGAAAAAAGTATAAAGGGCATCAAGATTTACAGAACTTGAGCACACTGCCTAATTTGTTTTTGGACCAGCTCAACAAATAAATTAAATGGATTACAAAAATTTTCTTTAATTACATCTTTCGGCTATTATCTAGTCCACACAGACCCGCCAAATCCTTCCTTCTTATAAACTGCTCTCAACTGATTGTTTGAATCAATGTTCAAAGTCATCAGAGTACCGCTAAATTGATTAGAGCCCTTAGGCACGTCTACCCCATTCCAAGTTGATAGTATTGTCTGTTATGGTTCCATGAGCGACGTTGGACCATAGTGGATTATTAGATTTCTGTTCCCCATACCACCAGAGAGTATTTCCAATTTGTCGTAGGTAATAAGTACCTTTATCATCGCAGTTCCAGACACCAGTCAAATCTATTGTTGACTTAACATCAATAGGTCTATTTTCAATTGCCTTGTCATTTTGACTAGGAATTGTAGGGATAGGAATCTGACTAGGAATTTTTGGACTATCCATCATTGACTTAGCATAAGCAAGTCCATTTTCAGTTACTTTGTCTTGCGTGTTTATGTTATTTTCAAGTGTATTATTGAAATCAGCTTGATTGTTGCTGCCCTTATTTGCCAAAAAAGAAGTAGGATTATTGCCTGGATTTGATGCATAAATTGTATCCATTTTTAAATTTGTTCCTTTTGCATTGCTCACTGTAAGTTCAACGTTATAGGTCCCTACTCCAAAGTAAACATGCGTTGGATTCTGCTCGGTTGAAGTGGCTCCGTCTCCAAACATCCAGTTCCATTTCTCTGCATTTGTTGATATATCTGTAAACTTAACAGAAATAGGAGCTTGCCCACTAGTTACGTTGCTGCTGAAGTGAGCTACTGGAGATAAAACACGAGTAGAATTGTTATTAACAAAGAAATTCTAAATTCGATGATTCCCAGTATCAGCTACATAAACATTGCCTGAAGAATCTACAGCAATACTGTTTGGGCTGATATATTGTTTATTGAATTTATTGCCATAGTCACCCAAACCCCATTATTTAACTAATGAGTAATTTTCAGCGTGGGTAATAGAAGTACTCATTAATCCAATAGTGTTTTGGTTTTGTGTCTGCCCAGATATCGGTACAACATTTGCTTCTGCACTGTATTTTGGTGGGACTTTAAAATAGGTTGTATCTTCTTTAAACAGTTGGCTGTTATCATCTTCCATAACCCATAAGTAACCATCTTTATGTCTTATGTAAAGATTTAGATAATTGTACGATTTGAATGAAATCGCATTTGAATCAGTGAGTCCTGGAACAATTTTAAATGTTGCATCTTCTTTAAATAACTGATCAGCAGATATTTTGTTTAATTTTAGTCTAAAATTTTGATGTCTAAGGAAATATCCTGGATAATTATATGACTCAAAAGACACATCTTGTTGATCGACTAATCCTAATCTAAGTACAAAGGTAGAATCCATTTGATCTAATTGACTATTAATAGGTGTTTTTTCACCAAGGAAATTGACATGTCGGATAAATTCTCCAGGATAATTATGAGATTCAAAAGAGAAATAGGGTCCAACTTGCTCCACATCTGCTATTCCTAAGAGCATAATACAATTAAACAAAGAATTCGGCAAATAAATCCTGTTTTAATTGATTTTTTGTTCATATAATCCTATAAAATTTAGCTTTTATATAAATATGTGATGTTCTATTTTGTTTGTTGCAAAGCCAATACGTGATTTAATCTCTTCTGACGATATCCCAGAGATCTTATCCATAAATGATCCATATAATATTATCAAAAACAAACGAATTGTAGAATCTAGAAGCGCTGTGGAATGCTGAACAAATGCGATCTGTAATGTATCTAAAAGAAAAGATCATACTTTAATGCAAACTGTATTAACAAAGTTTATAAAGTTTAAAGTTCATTACTTCGTTGTATAACAGATAGTGAAACTTTATACAGTATATTAGATACTGTTGATATCCGCATCTTCAACAGTATCTTCTTCTCCAATTCATAATGAACTTTGACTTCCATAATATTTCATTTTTGCAACATTCAACCCTGTAATTAAAACTCCATTGTATCGCAATTGAACATTCGTTGGATTATCTTTTACTAGCTATGATCTCTTTGTTTTAATTTCTTTGCCGTTGACAACTTTTATATCCTGATAGCCCAGCAAACTATCGAACGTTATTGAATTATACCCCCTTTAAGCCCAGAAGCAAAAGAATTTCAACCTTTTTAAAATACAAAATGGCTTTTATTCATAACTAGATGGGACCTTTGTATTATTTATATGAGATAGCGTATGCCATTCCCACTCCCAATAACTAACATTGTCACCCTGATTGGTATTATTAGATCCTGAAAAAGCATGGGTGTAAATGACTGCAGAAGATGAATAATTAGGTTCTAAAGCAACCGATCCTACCAAAAGGAGTATTACAACCACAAATCTCACGGGACCAGATATTGAAATATTCAAGTCTGATTCCAACAAATTTGAAATCGGCGGAAGTGATACAAAAGCTACCATGAATATAAATACTGCTGAAAAATATTCGCGTTCTATAACCATCCCCAAAGCAATTACTATAAAGAATAATTCAAATATCCAACGGATAATTCCACTTAGCGTTATTTTTCAATGATTATTTGGATTCATTTGTCTACCCCAATTCAGATTTTTCATAATTATTTCAAAGCAGTTTGACCAATGCTCAATAATTTCATGACCTTGTTTTCGGATATAGGCACTCAAAACAAGTGAAGTATGAAAAAAGAGAATGATTCTAAATGATATTGGAATATATTTAACTTGGTGAGAGACACCATTGCAAACATTAAAACATATAATTATGTTGTGTGTTTTTGACTCTAAAAGATCAGCAATTGCTTATAAAAAAATTAAAAGCAATGTTGTTTTGTTATTAAGTTTATTTTATTTATAGTTACCCAATCCGAGTTTACGAAAATCATCTTAAAATATATGTTTTAATGTTTGCAATGGTGTATGTAACCCATTAAATCCATTCATAATGACACTAATTTTTAATGTTTGTAGTGGTGCATGTATCCTTCTATTGTGGTCTTTTTTATTTTGGGATGAAAGAAGATATCTAGTACTTAAGTGTTTATTGATGATAGGTATCATCAAACACATGTTTATATACATCAATACACTTTACTTTTTATGCAATCAGATGAAGATGTAGTAAAAAACTACAAAGAAATATTTGGGGGAGAACGATCAAAAATCCTGAAAGACTCTCAGGTTCTTTCTCCAGATTATCTACCTCCCCAATTGATTGGAAGGAAAAACGAAATTACTGATTTGGCAAGGATTTTCAAACCACTTGACTCAAAAGGATATCCTTCGAATGCATTAGTTTTGGGATATCCTGGATCAGGGAAAACCGTCGTAACTAAATTCTTATTAAGTAAATTGATGGAAAGACTGGAAAACGAAAAAATATTGGATCATCCTTTAAGGTGGGTGTACATTTCATGTAAGATAAAACCTACTCCAAATGGCATACTATATGAAATAATCAAACAAATCGATCCAGAAACTAAAATCCCAATGAAAGGATTTTCTTTAGACTATTACTATTCTGCTTTATGGGACGTTATCAAAAAATGTAACGTTTCTCTTGTAATTGTTTTAGACGAAATTGATTATCTAAAAAATGATGGTCTTCTATACAATTTAAGTAGAGCAGGAGAGTCTAAATTACTCCCTAACCGTCATTTTATTTCTACAATTGGAATATCAAATGATCTTCATTATGGTAAGGATCTTGATAACCGTGTAAAATCTTCAATGAACTTTAAGGACCATATATTTGATCCTTACAACGTAGATCAAATAAGGATGATTCTATGTGACCGTGTTAAACTCGCTTTCTACAAAGGAGCGATTTTGGAAGAAACTGTCAATCTCTCTGCTGCTATTTCAGCTAGGGTTCATGGAGATGCACGTAAAGCAATTGAGTTGCTACGGGCTTCAGCAATATATGCAGAAGAACATGGTTTTTTGCAAGTACTTCCTGAACATATAGATGGAGCATTTAACGAAGTAGATATAGATCGATTTTTAACTCTTGCTCCTGCTATGCCGTTACATAAAAAATTGGTCTTGTTAGCCATATTAAAACTCTTAAATTATAATCGACCAACTACAACTGTTAAAGATATTACAAATACATATTTCCAAATATGTGAAGAAATTGGTGAAACTCCTAGACACCGAACAACGATTTCTAATTCCATCGGTGAATTAACCATGATTGGAATGATTAAAGAAGTGTCTATAAGAAAAGGTAGGGGAGCTTCTGGAAGAGAGATTGAATTAGATGTTCCTTCTGGGAAGGCTTTGGAAGATTTGTTGTATAGAGATTATCGATTGGAAGATGTTAGAGATCTGAAACTCATTCCGTTTCTGAAGTCAAGGTGAATAAACGCTGAAGTTGAAATAACAAGAAAAATGATGATAAAAATATAAAAGTTATGTATCAATTGGTTTTTAAACAAACACATTTATTCCCAGTCTAACTTGTCTCTTTGTTGAAAATGTTAATCCCAAATGTGGTTTCATTTTCAAAATTGTAATACAGGATATTCTTATATGCGATGGAATTGTCGAGTTATCAAAAAATAGATAGAATCTGATAGAAAGGGAACTTAAAGATCCTGAATTGACATTTAAACATAGATTATTCTAATGCAAAATGTACATCTTTGAGATGGGGATTGGAAGAAAATGGAAATAAATAAGCAAAAAGCGATAGTTTCACTCATTGTAATTATTCTAATCGTATGCATACCCTTAGGAGTAGCAGTTCCGATAGGGATCTCGGAATCTGCAGTAGTAGAAGCTGCAAAAAGTTGAATTGGAGTTGACTCCGTGCATGGCGGCAATGACACATCGGGCATTGATTGCTCTCACTTAGTATATCAAGTATACAAACAAGTTGGAGCCAAAGGTATAGTCTTCCAAACTGTGCCTGATATGAAAAAAAATACAGATTATATTAGTATAAGCTCGCCAACTCCTGGAGATGTAATTTTTTGGGAAAAGGATGTTACTAAAAACGACAAAAAATATTGGCTTTCTATTCATGTAGGAATATATATAGGAAACGGGCAATTTATACACACATCTTATGACACTAAAAAAGTTGCCATAGATACTATCACTGGTCCATATCAGGATGGAGTACCATGCTTTGCAAGATGGTCACATACTTAAGAGAATTTCTATAAGCTCCAATTTTTGGCTGATTGTTTATTAAGATTATATATACAATTTGTTGAAATCGGTGGTTCATTGAAATTCTATATTTTTTGAGTTAGCCGTTTGAGATCCTACATCCCTATAGATCTGGTTAGTAAACTCGAATTGACTATGTATTTTGTGATTATAATACAAGATGCCACTATTTCATATATGATACTCTACCTGATCGTAAATATAACCAAAGGCTAAGCAGCTGATTGGTTCAAGATAATGTTATTTTCTCTCAAAAAAGCATAATTTTATGATACTGACGACTTCACAAATAATAAAAGATAATTATTAACATTTATTCGTTTTTTGATTGCAAAAAATCTTATGCGGGATTATTTTTTGTTTAGAAGCAAATTTTCATAGAATTAATTTAAAATAACTATGCAGATAATTATGTATTGTATCAGAGTAACAGAAAAGAATGTAATATAAAGGGTGTAATGGAACGAGATAAGGACGTAATGGAACGAGACAATATAGTAGGGTTATTTGGAAGATGTTGATCTTACTTCGAATTAAATATACTGCTGAGAGTATATATTCGAATTAACTGTATATGGGAACAGTAAATACAACTCTTCTAAGGTATTCTTCTATCATTAACCAATAATTTAATAACTCTCTTTTTTATATTAATTCGTTTTGATGGCCGTGGTGATCATGTCCTAGATCGTGATAGAGACTAGGACATAGTCAATGATGGTTTAAGCAGAATTGTTGGGCATTGCGATTTGTTTGATGATTTTTCGTTAATTGTAGCCATTTGATGTGGTCATTTATCCTATTTTACTATCATTTGACGCTTTGATTAGACAACTTGAATTTATTTTGGGATTCATATAGTAATTTCTGACTAAACTTGGCAAATTTTTGATTACAAACAAGTAAGCTTTTATTAAACCTAATTAACTGTCTAACAGTCAAATAGCAGATAGCCAATCAGATAATTTTAAAAAGTTTAATTTGCGCACTTGAACCAAGTTCATAGTGCATTGACCATAACACAATTTGAATCGACAAACAAACACCCCTAAAGTGATATTAATTTTAATAACCAAGGAGTGAAACTAATGTTGAAACAGTCATTCAGTAAAGCAAAAAAAGTATTGACTATTTTGCTAGCAGTTCTTTTTGTAGTATCATTAACCGTCGGAGCAGCAAGTGCATGCCATTCGCATGGACATCACCATAGTTGTGATAGTTGCAGCAGTTATGGCAGCGCCCACTCTCACACTTGTGGATGTTCTCATTCTCACACCTGTGGGCGCTCACACTGTCATTGTAACGACGATAACGCCTGTGAAAATGATGACTAATTAAGAGTTAATTTATTTGCAAGTATTGAAAACGCATCGTAAATATACTTTCTAAAATATATATCTAAATATATAGTAATTTATCCTTCTATATATTTTATAATAGTTGAAAAGTAATAGTCTTGCAGCTCTATACACGACCGAGTTTCTTTTCAAATGCACATGCAATACCATGTATAGTCACAAATTTTATTAAAAATTATGATTTTTGAACTTGTTGACGATATGATGATTAGGCTATGCATTTGCTGATGAAGCGTGGATTAAAAATAACAAGAAAATGAAACGAAGGAGATAATGAAATGTTAAACCAAATCAAAAAGACGCTAGGTATTTTGCTATTAGTTTGTTTTTTAATGTCCGTGACCGCTGTAGCAGTAAGCGCTGGACCAGTTATGGTTAAAGATAAAAAAACAGCCATTATAATCCTGAAAGATGTAAAAACTACCATCTTCAAGCATCCCCATTCTCACACCTGTGGCAGTGCATGTCATACATGTAGCCACGGTAATTGCTGCAATGGAATCTCTTGTCACCCATGTAGCAACAGCGGCGAAATCGTCTGTCCCTGCCATACCTGTAGCCACGGTCAGTGCTGCAACGGGATCTCTTGTCACCCATGTAGCAGCAGCGGCGAAACTGTCTGTGAATGCTAATTCTTGGCTAATTTAAAGTTAAATCATGTGCTAAACTGCTTAACATGTGCTAAACTGTTTATATAGAACTATATCAGTTTACATAGAGAACAGTGTTGTGTATTCCATTGCGAGAATACAATGGTATATCTTGCTTGGCGCACACCACATGGCTATTTGTTTTCAATGTATACCATATCTGTTTAATTTTTCAAGCTTTATTTTAAGTTCTCTGTTTTGAATGATTTTTTGCTGTTGTATGGTGTTTGGTTGTATGGTGTTTATGCTTATGTTTGTGTTTGCTTAAATCCGTTTTAGTCTTGTGGACATAAGAGACTGAATTTGGTGCTTCTGTAGGTCCATAAGGTTCATTGCCATACATAGGACTGCCATACATTGGTCCGGGGATCATAGGAATTACAGCACCGCCATAACTACCATAGCCAGGTCCGCCATAGTTATCTTCTTCATTGTGTTCTTCTTTCTTAATTGGCTGTTCATAGTGAACTATCGCAATAGCACTGGGTGAAATTACTGATTTGCTGTTGAATGAACCTATCGCATACGCTAAATTTGTCACATGACCTGCATTAGTGTCGGCATCTGTTATTTTGTAGGTAGCTGTTCCTGTAACGCTTGAACCTGGATTAAGGATATCACTGTTTTGTATAGGTACTGTGTCAAAATTGTCGTCTGCAACAGTAATAGGTGCTGAAATATCTACATTCCCTGAATTAGTTACTTTATAAGTGTATGTAATCTGTTGCTGTAGTATAATTAGTAGAATCAGTTGGTGTGAAAGTAATACTCAGTGGCTGGTTCTGACCTGCACTCAGTACGGTTCCTAAAAGTGGAGTTTTGTCAATTTTGATCACTTACTCAATAGCATGATCTATTTATATTAATTTTAAAAATATAAAGGAATTTTTTAACTCCTTACTTTTTAGTTGTATTAAAGTTTCATCCCCATTGGAAGGGAAGAAATGTACTATACTCGGTTTGGTGGAAGAATCCATGTTTTTCTGGGCACTCGCTTATATTAATATATACAGTCTTTGTTGCTGTAGTATAGTTTGTAGAATCCCTTGGTGCGAAAGTCACATTCAATGGCTGATGCTGACCTGTATTTAATACAGTACCTACGTTTGGACTATAGTAGAAAGTTCCAGTTGCTGGAGAAGCTGCTGCATCTAACTGATCATAACTCAATGGCATGCCATGACATATGTCAGTAGCGTTTTCCCAGGTAATTATAGGAGTTGCCTGTGTTACATTAATCACAACACTCGCTGATGCTGTGGTATAGTTGACAGTATCTTTTGGTGTAAAAGTAGTTTTCAATGTCTGCTGCAAACCTGCACTCAATACAGTTCCGGATGGTGGAGTATATACCAAAGTTCCATTTACTGATGCAGTTGCATCTAGCTGAGTATTGCTCAATGCTGTTCCATATGTAATGTTAGCAGGGTTACTCCAGGTAATTGTAGGAGTTATTTGCATGGGGCCTATAAACTGGCCGAAGGCAGCAGGTGAGATCCCAACAGGCACTGTGGCTGCAAAAGTGTTGGTTTTTGTATCAATTACAGATACATTATTGTCATTCTGGTTCGCCACGTATACATTTTTTCCATCCGGAGTGACTGCAATTCCAAAAGGATTGTTTCCTACATTTACGCTGGCATAGGCAGTGTTGTTTGTTGTGTTAATTACAGAAACGGTGTTGTTGCCTTCGTTAGTCACATATGCTTTTGTTCCATCCGGGCTGACTGCAATTCCTCCAGGATAGTTTAATCCACTTACAGTGGCTGAAACAGTGTTTGTAGCTGTGTCAATTACAGAAACAGTGTTGTTACCCCAATTAGTTACATATACCTTTGTTCCATCCGGGTTGACTGCAACTCCATAAGGAGTGGTTCCTACATTCACCTCGGCTGTAACATTATTTGTGGTCATGTTAATTACAGAAACTTTGTTGCTGTGACCGATAACCACGTATACATTTGATCCATCCGGGTTGACTGCAACTCCCACAGGAAACTGTCCTACCCCAATCGCGCCTATAACAGTATTCGTGGTTGTGTTGATTACATCTACAGTTCCAGGGAAGTCGCCGTTGAAAGTTACATATACATATTGTCCATTGGGGCTGACTGCAATTCCTATAGGAGTGATTCCTATATACACTGTGGCTGTAACTTTGTTTGTAGCTGTGTCAATTACAGAGACAGTGCCATTGTGAAAATCATCAGTGTTAGCTACATATACATTTTGTCCATTGGGGCTGACTGCAACTCCATAAGGAGTGGTTCCTACATTTACTGTGGCTGCAACAGTGTTTGTAGCTGTGTCAATTACAGAGACATTGTTGCTGGCATTGTTTGTAATATATGCAAATGGTGCAGCGCCTGCTATACTTATCAACATTAAAATCATAGCTGCTGAAACTAAAGCTATCGGATACAATTTTTGTTTATTTATCATATATTTCTTTCCTTTTTCCTATATTATTAATTAGAAAATTTCACGAATGTAATAACCAAATCAATATAAAAAATATATAATGTTAAGCTATATAATTTTTTTTATTTAGTTAAATTGAGACAAGTTACAACAATTATTTAGGATATTGATTTTTGATAAATTTTTGAAGCATCCGAAGCAAAAAAATATACTTTTTCAGAAGATAACTACTAGTGATAGAATATTTGTAATTATTCAATTCGGGTAAAACAATATCAACTCCACTCTTTAGGAAGATTCAATGAGCAAATCAGTTAATAACCATGCTCTTCTGTTAAATTAAAATCTAGATCAATTGACTGATTTTGGTAGAATGAATAGTTATTTAATTTTCATTTATTTTTGTTATTCGTGAGATAAATATAGCAACTTTTTTTCTTTCCACAATGAATATGTTTTAATAAAAAATATGTATTTTATGCACAATTAGGCAAATATATCCGATAATTTTGGCTGAAAAAGGAGTATAATACATAAGTTTTGTCACAAAAACTGTGCATTAATCCTGATGAAAATGTAATAAATAATGGCATATTGTAAAGCTACGCCATGCGCAGGTCATGTAAAATCAGCATATAATGATATTTAAGAAGTGCGAAAACTGTGGAAAATTTTTACGAAGCAAGTTACTATATCCTATAGAATCCTATAGGATACTATATGGCTGCAACCACCACAATTTGTATTGATCCTAGAAATAAGAATATGCTTAGTGACTTGAGAGCACATAAAACCGAGTCTTATGACTCTGTAATTGCGCGGCTTATCAAAATGGCATCTGATGATGAACGGCTAAATGATGAAGAAATCAAAGGAATTGAAGAGAGCTTGGCAGACATCAAAGCAGGAAGAGTCTATAGCGAAGACGAAGCCGAAAGGATGTTAGGTATCGATGATTAAATGTATTCGGTTGAATATACTTTAAATGCAATAAAAGATCTAAACAAATTATCACCTGAAATTAAAAAAAGAATTTTCAACAAAATTCGTGAAATAAAAGAAGACCCTTATTCTGATGTCAAGAAGCTAAAAATGTCTGCTAAATCACCGATGTATTCTTTGAGAGTTGGAGATTATCGTGTGATAATAGTAATTAAGGACCCAATGCTTATTATTCAGGTTGTGACAGTTGGAAACCGGAGTAACATCTACCGAAACTATTGAGATATCCCTTTTTCATCAAAAACCTGCAGTAGATTGGGTTATTGCATGTTTTGCATTCTGTAAACAATCGCCAGGTGGCAGTGTACTCGAGTCCTTTAAATTCAGATTGACTCTGCGCCTTTTTTCTTAACCACATAAAATATGATTTATCTCTTTATGAATGCATAGATTTTAGCACAAAAACTGTGCATCAATATAATAGCAAAGTCCATTTTTGTTACATAATAGATTATATAAATAAGTACAGACAAGAGATGGTGTATTCGACGGCCCGATTTGAAAAAGGCTCGTTGCAGAGCAATAAGGTGTAGTATCAATGACAAACACAGATTTTAGAGAAATTGGGGCAAGGCTGAAAGCAGCATTCAGGCTTTCGACCCGCCCTCTCGTGATATATGGATCGGAAGTCTTGCCGATGGATATACCCCCCATGACAGAAGTGAATGGGTGTTTTGCTGTTTCCATGCACCAGATGGCCACAGAAAACTATGTATCAGCGATCTATGTCAGTGCAGACGCAAGTGAAAACTGTTGCCCCGGTGGGCTCTTCCATGTAGGATATATTCCAGTACCTGATGAAATCAAGTATTTTGTATCGACCGGCCGGAATGATGTTCGTGGTGGGGCAGCAGAATACCTAAAAGCAGATCCGGAGCTGGTAGAACGCTGCACTTTGGCAACGGGACCTATCCATCCACTGGCAAAATATCTTGTCGTTCAGGCCTGTGAGACCCTGCCAGATGTTGGGCCTGTCATTAGATCTATGTGCTGTTTTGGTACGGCCGAGCAAATCCGAAACATGGCGGCACTTATCCACTTTGATCGGGATGACCCTTTCTCACCTGTAATTGTCCCATGGGGATCAGCCTGTGCGACATATATCACATTCCCGGCGGGCCTTGCTGCCAAAACACCTAGTGACACCGCGTTCATGGGCCCGCAGGATCCCACACAGAACCATTCCCTTCCTCCGGAAATGATGGCGATAGGTATTCCTGCTGAGATTGCTAGAAGAATGGTTAAAAATCTCGACGCTTCTTTTATCATTCGTAGACCGCATGTGGCATTCCCCAATCATGAAATAAATTGAGCAAATAGACTACCTTAGTAAAGAAGGAATTTTGAATATATTATATTTTTCATAAAGTACTTTTATGTCTTGTTTTATATTCTGACTTAATTGTCTTAGTTCTATTCCTAAAGACATGATCCTTTTTCGTTATATTGATAATTTAGTTATGTATCAACTAACTAATCTGAAATTATCACGTTAGAAATATATCTTCTATAACAGTGTACTGAATGTTGAAATTTATCTAAGATCCCAGTAGACTACACAGTAACCTAAATAGAAACCTTTTTTACTGTATACAGATTGTATACAATAATGGTGGACTCTAAAATTACGGCATGTGCAAAAGTTCCAAAAGAACTATATGACTTTAGTATACAAAAGTATACCAAAATAAGTGTCGCTATAATTGTAGGATTGGAGCTACTTAGAGATGAATGCAGTATACAAAATGGTGTAAAAAATCAAAATAGTATACTGAACTGTATACCTAATAAAAATTATAGTATACGTGATGAAGAGGGCCAATCAGAACAAAATAGTATACTCAAGGCGGAAAAAGAAAGATTGCAGGAGATCAATGACATATTGCTGGCAAATATAGAAGAACTCAAAAAGGACAAAGATACAATTCAAAACCTGTACAATAATTACATGCTCCAAATGCAGACGCTGATAACTCAAAAGTCAATTGAAGTACCTGGAGCAAAGAAGCCGTGGTGGAGATTTTGGTAACTCTAGCTACAATTATACCATACTATAAAATGAACAGATGAAAAAATACTATTAAAAATGAGGCAGTTCTATTTAAAATATTCAAGAATAGAATGCTCGTGATTTCTCTACACCAATGCAAACTTTTCTAGAATTTGTGTCCGAATTTCATCTGCATCATGGATTGCTATATTAACATTCACATTTTGATTCTCAGATACAACATTAGTTTTTCTGTATACCCTTCTTCCGAAATCTTCACTGAAGCGGCGTTCGAGTATCCAAGTACACATTTGCGTGTTACCGGCTTTGGCTGCTTCGTTTATGCGTTCCAAAAGAACTTTTGCGGCATCAGCATTGCATTTTTGGATATATTGATAAAACTGATAGTATTTCCCTGATTTCTCTGTCTGTCCCCTGTTCATATATTCATTGAACGTTTTGTAAGTTACACCAGCCGATTCGGCAGCCAATCTATAAGTCAAACCAAGTGCAATGTTATCACCGATTCGTTTTTGTATATCAGGAGTCAATTTTGATGGGCGAGACATATTATCACCGTTTTTACTTTATAATTAATATTAGTTAGTATTATATTTGAATATTTAGTTCGTTTTGTTCGGTACATAAGCGGGGTTTATACCGTCAGATCAACATTGAGCCATCCTCAGACGTTATAAGCCATTTTTTTACAAAGGCAATGATAACTTAAACTTATGATAAAAGTCTCACCAGTTGCACCACCTTAAGTCGTTTTTTCGATCAATTTAATTCCCCATGAATCTACACAATTAGAACTTGGGGTAGGTTCACGATATTTTCTATATATATTTATTACTTAGTATGGATATAAATAAATTTAAAGGGAATCTTTACTTAGATTTTAAAATAATATTTTGCCTAAAGTGTAGAACTCATTAGTCTAAGACAGTTCTATTTTGTATATATGCAAAAACTATATAATGAATTAAATCCAGTTCTGATTCAAAGGTTTATCCTACCTTCAACCAATCTTTCTATGGGCTACGGGTATTGGCTCACTTGCAATTCACAAAGATCAACTTTTTTGACATTTCAGATTTGCACCGGTTCGCCTAAACCAATTAAATAAAGCATAAAAAGATCAATTGTGGGAAGATCTAGGCATTTTAAGAAGTTGGATACTCTTCTCCTATTACATGGATTTTA
>OCZT010002430.1_pt1 | contig 19239 bp, 21 predicted proteins | sample 1539031 | NCBI WGS metagenome assembly OCZT01 (sample SAMEA3539308, study PRJEB22396) | soil metagenome | biome: tundra; feature: field; material: soil | place: USA | collected 2010-05 | depth 0.15 m | reverse complement strand
GACTTGGGACCTGGGCCTTGGGACATTCCCCCAAAGACTCCCCGCCTTGATTAGGCGGGGTGGACGCGCTTCGCGGACGGGGCGGTAGATCCTCCGGCTGCCGCTGCTACTGCCACTGCCACTGCCGCTGACTTTCCCCTTTTTCACCTTTTCACTTTTTCACTTTTTCACTTTTCATTCGCTCGGGGCGAAGACTTTTCTAACTACTTTTGGCACTTTTCTAACTACTTTTAGGACTTTTCTAACTACTCTTGGGACTTTTCTAACTACTTTTGGCACTTTTCTAACTACTCTTGGGACTTTTCTAACTAACTCTAGGACTTTTCTAACTAACTTTAGGACTTTATTAACTAACTTTGGCATTTTATTAACTACTTTTGGGATTTTATTAACTACTTTTGGGACTTTTCTGACTGATGGTTTTTCGGATCGGGAGCTTAAATAGGCTGTTGTTTCAATAACTTAGAAGATTCCACCTCTCATTTTTCCCTTTCCGCTTTCCGTGTTTTCCACATCATTCCACCCGCCGCCTCCGGCGTCATTCTCCATTCTCAATTTTCCATTCTCCATTTCGTCGGCTTTCCGCCCCGAAAAGCCACGTCCCTGCTGGACCCCAATCTTTCTCCGAATTCTCAAGATCCTTTTCCGCAATACAATAAGCGTGTCCGCATAAATGATCTCCGGTACAAAGCAGCGAGCGATTCTCTCCGAGCAGAGACTCATAACCATCCGGACAAAACTAACAGCAATATCTAAGAAAGTCGCCAGCCATCCGATAAGAACGTTGGCCATCTGATAAGCTCTCTAATGACTATCCAGGACATCGCTAAATAGCAGGTGCAACCATTGATCGACGAATACTCGGACCGTGTCTCAATGACTTTTCGCCGCTCTTGATCTACAATCACTCGGATTACCCCTTCAGCTCATGCTTTCAGAAGAAACCCAATCCGAAATTACCTCCATTTGGGACAAATTCATCGAAACAAATAAGACTGTGCTCGATACCCGCGGCCGAGTTATCAACGATATTGATCAACGGCGTTTGATCGCTATCGAAGATATTAAGGGAATGATTGCTGCTTTTATCGAAGGCAAAGTCAGTATTGACGAATTCAAGACCTCCCTCGACGGGTACAATAAGCGAAACAACCTTTGGGGGTTCTCGGCGATCAAGGGTCAAATGTTTTTTAACCAGCTTACGAAATCCAGTGAGCAAAACCGCCCCGAACTTGTAGCCTTACTAAAGCGATTAATCGCCGAGCCGAGGAATCTGTTTGAGGCGTCGGGAAAGCTTGACGAGCTTGAGTCTTTTATACGCGGGATCTACCTTACCGCAAAGGATAAACGCAAAGTACCCAACCCGGGATCTATCGGCTATTTCTTGTCGTATTTTTGGCAAATCCATGATCATCAAGAATGGCCCATCATTTATACCTCACTAACAAGAGCATTCTCGGACTTAGGTATATGGCAGGATCATCCCTCGCAGAAAGAAACCTACGAAGCTTTTTATCAGTTAAATGACGATATCAAGGGTATTCTCAAACAACATGCGCACCGGGAAATCGATAATTGGGATGTAGAACATGCTTTTTCGCAACTGTCTGGGATCCCTGCATCTACGTCAGAGAAATCAAAGAAGACCGTAGCGCCCCCATTTGATCAGAGCGATGAAGTACAGGTTAGCTCGAGTTTCGAATTATCCGATTACTTAATTCCAAAGGTCTGACCCGAGCCGGAAGCTCGATATCGTTTACAATCTACGCGGACGATAAGAAGATCGGTGAGATCAAGCTGGGGCAAGCCGGGCAAAATGGAAAATGGAAAATGGAGAGTGGAGAATAACGCCGAAGGCGGTGATCATGGTTCGTCGATCGTTGTTCGTTATCGCTTCGCGTGTTCGTAGATCGTCGATCGTTGTTCGTTGCAAAGGACGAAGACGTTTGAATCCTAGAGTTTGGATTTAGAGTTTAGGGTATAGAGTTTTAGTTTCGGCTTAACCTATCCTTTATTCGTCTTATTCGCGTCATTCGCGGGCAACATTCTTCGGTCAGCCGAATAGGCCCGAGTCCGAAATCACAAAGACGCAGGATAAATGATATAGGTTCAATGAATCTATTTAGTGTTATGATGCCATTTAGAGGCACGTTAATGCTGATAGACCGAATCACAATTGATCCTGATATCTGTCACGGCAAGCCAAGCATTCGTGGTTTGCGTTATCCAGTCGAGAATATTCTTGAGTTGTTGAGTTCTGGAATGACGACGGATGAGATTCTGGCCGATTACGAAGATCTTGAGCGGGACGACATTCTTGCCGCTCTCGAATATGCTACGCGCCTCAGTCATATAAAACGACTTGAGCCCGCCGCTGCATGAGATTCCTCATCGATGCACAGCTGCCGCGTAGACTAGCGGACTGGCTAGACCAGAGCGGCTTTGACTCCATTCACACCCTTGATCTTCCACGCGGCAATCGAACACCGGATGGCGAACTAATCTCTATCTCGATAGAAGAAAAGCGAATCCTCGTCACAAAGGATTCTGCCTTCGTAGATTCCTTTCTTTTGCAAAATGAACCGCAAGAACTCTTACTAGTTTCGACGGGCAACATAAGTAACGCGGACCTTGAAGTTATATTTCGCCAGAATATTGAGAAGCTGGAAGAGGCCTTCAACACCGGATCTAGATTTCTTGAACTTAGCTCGGCGGCGATTATCGTTCATGACTAGGCTCGGGAGTGGTTTCTTGCCGCCCGCTACAAGCGTCCGCTTCGCGTGTTCGTGGATCGTAGATCGTTGTTCGTTGGAAAGAATAAAGAGAACCACCCCGGCCGAAGCGGCCACCCCTCCTAGAAACAGGAGGGGAGTTTAAGACGCCACTGCTCCTCAGGCAGGAGGAGAGCCAAAACGGGACTCCGAACGAAGATCAAACATCAAAGGATATTTTTTCGTTTTATTAGCATTATTCGCGGGCAAGGGGATTCTTCAGCGGTTCAGATTTCGATGATCGTCCGGTGTAATCGCTAAGCAGCTTTTTTAGCCGGTCGAGGTTTCCGTTGAGGTTTCAATGGTTGCGTATTTAACCGGATTCCGATCGCCCGGAGGAGGGAAACAAGACTGGAAATCCTCGGATTTCCCTTCGGCGAAAGCATGCGGTAAATGTTTTCGCGGTTTAAGTCCGACACAATTGCTACCTTCTTGATCCCTGACGCTTCGGCCACGTCACGGAGGGCGAGTAAAAAAACCTTATAGTCCTCATCTTCGAGAGTTGCGTTCAAATATTCGACAGCATATTCAGGGTCCTTGAGCGATTCGATGAGGTGTCGATCATAACTCTCGCCAATGCGTTTACCATTCGAATCGTATTTGTCTTCACTCATTTCTGCTTGCTTCTTGTCATCCTAACCTTGAAATCTGCGCAGAATTGTTTTGCGCGATCAATATCCGCTTGCTGTCGCTTCTTTGAACCAGCACAAAGCAGCCAAATCAACTCTTCACCAACTGGTGCAAAATAAATTCGATAGCCCGGGCCGAAGTCAATAAGGAATTCATGTACTCCATCTCCGACGGATTTGCTTCCGCTTAAGTTCCCGACTCGCAAGCGAGTGATACGAGCGTCTATCCTGGCTCTCGTAGAAGGATCACGGAGACCGTCAATCCATTCTCTTACCGGATTCCGATTGTCAGCAGTGATGTAATACTGAACTTCCATCAGTAATAATCACTTTCCCTTAGTGTAGCTTATAAGCGACACAGGTAACAAGTGAAAGATGTAGACGTAGGTCACCCGGGTTGTATATAGAGTGAGATGTTTCGATTCGTGAAAGATATCGTTCAATGGGAACCTCTCAATTGTATGTTGGCCTTAACGAAAATCCAACTGCCGTTATTACACTTCTCTGACATTCGTACGTTGAAGCTAGCTGTAGTGGCAGCGGTCGTACAAACTGAATGTTTGTCTCCTTCAGAGACAGGAAGATTCTATGACCGCAACCTAGGGTTTCGTTCGCCTTGCTCACTGCACCCTAGGCTTTATTGTGCTTCACCGTTGGTGAAAAGAGCGGATCGGAAAGGCCGAGTTCTGAAATTTCAATTCGCGCCCATTCGCGTTATTCGCGGGCAGGGTTTTTAGGAGAAGAGCGGGCGTTAGCAACCGTTCCGGAGAGGTCAGTGGTTAGCTTCACAAAGACGTCCCAAGTCCAAAGTCCCAAGACCCAAGTCAAGGGAAGAAAGCAGCGGCAGTGGCACGGGAATAGGATTTATTTTAGTCTTCGTTTCCTGGTTCCGATAAAGCCAATGTCGCCTTTTGGTTTGTCAGGGGGCCGCATCAATTGCTTTATAGCGTCGAAGACGACCTTGAACTGTGCATCATACTTCTTTTCCAAAGCATTGATTTGTTTTGCAAGCTCTGCATTGGAGGCGAGCATGTTCCGCATTTTAACGAAGGCACGAACGACCTGGACGCTTGCCTCGACCGCTCGGTTACTCTTTAAGACATTTGCGGCCATCAACGCGCCGTGTTCAGTAAAGGCGTAAGGAAGGAATCGTATGTTTCGTTTTGATGCGGTCACATTCTGTGATCGCATAGCCTGACCACTTTTTGAGGTCACATATTGTGACCTCAAGGGATCGACTCTTGATATTCCAATTTGGAATATCAAAGATTCGTATTCGTCCAGGGCAAGCTGAAACATGAAATCGTCAGGGAATCGAAGGAGATTTCTTTTTATAGCCTGATTGAAAACTCTCGTTTCAACGCCATATATCGCAGCCAAATCGCTGTCCAGCAATACCCGCTCACCGCGGATAACGTAGATCTTTTGCGCTATGCGCTCTATGGGAATGAGAGATTCCGACTTTTTCATCTTCGCGAGAGTTTCAGGCTTCGAGCAAAGCCTGCGTTTAGTTTACATGAAAACAAATCAACGCGAACGATTGGCCACGACCGAGCGTTTACTTCTAAGTACACTCGACAGCATGGCGACGCCTTGTTCCGTGAATACAGTAACCCGCTTCGAAAATTTTAGATCGGAGGATGTCACAAATTGTGATATCCCCTGGATCTCATCGCGCGTGAGCTCAAACATGAAATCGTCCGGAAACCGATCAATGTTGCGCCTGACACTCTGATTAACCACACGCGTTTCAACACCGTAAAGGCCAGCCAGATCACGGTCTAACATTACCTTTTCGCCTCGGATCAGGTAGATCGCCTTTTCTATTCGTTCGACGGAAACCTTTATGAGAGAGTCATTCATAACCGGATGGTTGGATGTCACAAATTGCGGCCTCCAATGATATGAGTCCGTATGGTAAATAACGACGGCCGACGCGCCCCGGCTTTGAGGTCGCAATTTGCGACCGCATAGGATCCGTGTTTCATATTCCAATTTGGAACGTCAAAGAAATTCTTCTTTTGGCGACATTTACGTTCATTTTGAAAGGTCGCCGAAAACACGCAGAGGGCGGAACAATTGCTTGCCCGCCCTCGCACCCGCCCGTCGAAACGAGCGGGGGAATATGAATCTATGATACCTGAAATACTTTTATCTCCAAAAAAGAGCGTTTCGGCGACGTGAACGCTTTATTGTTATTTACCTTTGGCGAAAAGATCTCTCAAGAAACTGCTGACAAGTTGGGAAGGGCCCCTTGCCCCGTTCTGAGTGACATTAGAGGAGCGGGCGTAAACAACCCTTCCGGACTGTCAGCAGTTAACTACGAGAGGCGTCATAGCGGTGACGAAGTAACGTACCGAAACCCATGTCCAAAATTCCAAGGTCCAAGCATCGGTGTGTTTCTAATTTCGAGTTAGATTTGATCGCTGTTCATTGTTTGTTGATCGTTGTAAGATGCCGCCCTCCCACCACCTCGTCAGCTGAAGCAACTGCCACTCCTCCTCCGGCAGGAGGAGAGCTAAAACGGGACACCGAACTTCGAAGATCAAAGGTTAAAGGTCTAAAATCAAAGATCTCATGGGACAAATACTATACGCCGTCGCCCGGGACCAACTAGGCAATCGGATAAGGGCGAGAGATGCCGAAAAAGGCATTGCGTACTCTTGCCCGCGGTGTGAAGGCGAATTCATTCTTAGGAAAAGCGGAAAGACCGGTAAGCACTCCAGGCGGCCGCATTTTGCCCACAAGAGCGTCGCGACCGATTGCACCCCCGAGGGTGTTCTGCATTATGAGTTCAAGAACCTGCTCCTGGAAAAGATCCGGCGGCATGTTGCGGGTAAGATCCCGCTCGAGATCAGATGGGATTGTCAGTATTGTCGCGGTGAGCATGTTGGAAACCTGCTAAAAAAGGCCACTTCGGTCGAGCCGGAACATAACATGGACGTGGCAAGGGCGGATCTTGCCCTGTTGGACGAAACGCGTCGCGCGGTCGCGGTGATAGAGCTGGTCGTCACGCACAAACCCGAGGCGAGCATCCTCAAGCACTACCGCGACAACAAGGTCGTTCTTGTCCAGATCAATCTCGTTTCTGATGAAGACCTCGATAAGGTCGAAGACAAGCTTGCAAACCCAAGTGTAGTTGAAACGTGTCTCAACCCAAGGTGCAAGAAATGTGGGCTCTTTCAAAAGGAAACCGTAATGAAAATAGCCGAAGGCGTTTGCTGGAAATGTGAGATGGAAATGCGGGCCGCGATCGTAAAGGCCGGCGGTAGGTATAAGGGCCCTGACCGGTTCACGCGGACGGAACTCGAGATCGCGCGGCAGAACGGGGTGCTTATAAGTCGTCAATTCAGCGATACCTCCGGCAGCAGCTATAACGCAAATACATGCGGCTACTGCGGGAATTTTGTCGGTAAACATTTTTTGATCGGTTTCTTTGCGGATGCCAGGGTGGTGGAAACAGTTCGTGTATCGCTCTATTGCGATCACCGGGCGTGAAAGAAATGGAGAATGGAAAATTGAGAATGGAGAATTAGGAAAGGGGAAAGTGAAAGAGTGAAAATGGGAAAAAGTTTCTTGTCCGCGGTCGAAGACCGCTGGCTTAACGGGTTAGTTTTATATTGATTGTTAAGTAGGCGTGTCTTTGACCGCCGGTCGTTGAATAATAAATGCGCCGCGATCGCATTCATCTGCCCGCGGTCAAAGATCGCTGGCTTATCAGTGAGTCTATTGTTTTGTTGATTGTTAACCAGGCGTCTCCCCGACCGCCGGGCGCGGCTTCACAGATCGGCCTCACGTTCCAAGTCCAAAGATCAAAAATCAAAGATCAAAGATCCAAAAAACGGTTTGTGCGCCGGAGTACAGAAGGAATGGGTTACTTTGTGTACAAATAGAATTGAGTTTCTGGTTTCTAGTTTGATTGGATCGTCGTTCGTTGATCGTTGTCAGAATCTTTTAATTGCCAGAGACACGAAGTATTGGACCAGAGCAGACGTTAAGGCCCTTCTTCGGGGAGGAGATGAAATTTTGATATGAAAAGAGAAGTTGAAACGGATGTGGTTGTGGTTCCCGCGGAAAGCGGCGAGTCAACGGGAAGTAATGCGATATGGGCGATCACCTTTATCATTGTCGTGGGTTTGATCGTCGGGGCCCTCTATTACAGCGGCATTCTCAAACGGATTGCCAACCCGGCGCCGCAGAAGGTCAATGTAGAGGTTTCGGCCCCCGCACAGGCACCGGCGAGGTAGGATGGTTTCTGGTTTCTGGTTAGATTTGATCGTCGATCGTTGATCGTTGTCCGTTGTAAAGATGCCGCCTGAAGGCGGGACTCCAAACGTCCAATATTTCCGCGGTCAAAGACCACTGGCTTAACAGTCCTCTATTGTTGATTTCTCAAAGATCAAAGATCCAAGATCAAAGATCATCTTTTAACCGTACTGCAGGTCATCGTGCCGGTCGCGTCGAAGAGGACGTAGGGGACCTGCGAAAGGTCACTGGGGTCGCCCGTCCAGTCGCAGCTGGCGCGTGGGGAAATGGAAAATGGAGAATGGAGAATGAAAAGTGAAGAGTGAAAACTGCTGCCGCGGCCGTATTCACTTTTTCACTTTTCCCCTTTTTCACTTCTTGAGCGTTGTCGTACCGCAGGTCAGGCCGCTGCCAGTCCATAAAATGTATGGAATGCGGGACGTGTTGGCCGGATCGCCGACCCAGTTACATGTCGCGATCACCTTATCATAGTCGCTGGCCGGTCCTTTGCTGCCGTCGCCCGCAACGAAAGTGATCTTCCCGTCCGACGGCATCGAAACCTCAAGACTTCCCTTCCACGTCGGTTCGAGATGATAGTTGAGGACGTCCATCATGGTGCTCGGTGCCCGCCCCTCTACCCAGATCAGGACTTTCCTGCTATCGCGGTTCTCGGTTATGGCCGTGAACTTGGTTGACGTCTTCGTTGTGGTAGTAGTAGTAGTGGTCGTCGTAGTAGTTGCAGGATAACCCTTTATAGTGACAAACCCGCGTTCACCCGATTGGGCGTTTTGCGCCCACGATGAGGGATCGGAATCGATCACGGTGTATTCGCCAGGTGATAGTTCGATATTCGGCGAAACTGTCCAATAGGCATCTGGCACGCCCCCTTGTCCGGGACTGCCTGTTGCGTTCCACGGACCATAGACACGACCTGCCGAATCACGAAGACCGACAGTCCCCGGTGTTGCCCCTTGTGCGTTGTTCCAGTGATAGGTCGATATCGAGGTAAAAACATAGGGCTTGTTGAGTACTAACTTGGTCGCCACGGTCGGTCCGTTCAGGACGCCGTAAATATTGCCGACCTCATACAAGACTTTATACTCTTGGGCCATGGCCCCAAAAGTCATAAGTAATGAAAGGGAGACTCCGAATAGAGATCTGATAAAGAATCTGATCATAAAACCCTCCTTTGTGCGCAAAATGCCCGCGAATATACCTTTGATGAGTGCAAACGGCGTGCCTATCTCAACGTTCGATAAAAGCGGGGTGATCAGTTTGTCGGTTGATGATGTTAGTGGGGATTTTCAGGGGGTTTGGTGATTTTTTTCGCGCCGGTGGGGAAATGGGGAAATGGAGAATGGAGAATGGGGAAATGGAAAATGGAAAATGGAGAATGGAGAATGGAAAATGGAGAATGGAGAATGGAGAATGGAGAATCAAGAGGATAAGAGTGGGAAAGTGAAAACATAAGAAGCCGCCCTCCCACTACCTCGTCAGTCCCGACAATCGGGATTGCCACTCCTCCTCAGGCAGGAGGAGAGTTCAAAACGGGACCCTGCAGCTGCTTCTTCTCTTCCTGCCACTGCTACTGCTACTGATCACATCCTCTTTACTATGACCAGCGTTATGTCGTCGTTTGGGGCGGCGGTGCCGGTGAATTCTGAAAGGGCGGATTCGACTTTGTCGCGAATCGCTGATGCTGAGCGAGTGATGTTTGATTTGATCACTTCGATAAGCCGGTCCATACCGAATTCTTCTTCAGCGAGGTTGTTGGCTTCAGAGACGCCGTCGGAGTAGATGACGAGCACATCGCCGGGCTTCATTACGATCTGACCAACCTCGTACTCGGCAAAATCCATTATACCGAGCGGCAGACCGCCTGAAGCGAGCTGTTCGATCGTACCGTCGGCGTGGCCGACAAGCGGCGGATTGTGACCGGCGTTGATGTATTTGAGATCGCCCGTCGCTGGCGTCAACTCGGCGACAAACAGCGTCACGAATCGGTTCGCCGGGGTGTTTTCGACAAGGTACTTATTGATCGCCGTGATCGTATGATCGAGCGGGGTCTCGGCGGCAACCTGTGCGTGGATCGAAGCGTGAAGACTAGACATCAACAATGCCGCGGCAGTTCCCTTGCCGGAAACATCGCCAAGGGCAACAAGCATACTGCCGTCATGTCGTTCGATAAAATCGTAATAATCGCCGCCGATCTCATAACACGAGAATGATATGCCCTGAAATTCATAACCCTCAACAGTCGGCGGTCCCGAGGGCTGAAAACGCTGCTGGATCTCGGTTGCCAGCTCGAGCTCACGTTCAAGGCGTTCGCGCTGGAGCCGTGCATCAAGCAGGCTCGCGTTTTCGACACGGATCGATGCAACAGACGCAAGCGTGGTCAGAATGTCGAGGTGTTCCTTCGAAAACGTCGACTGGTGCGTCGGCGAATCGGCGTAGATGATCCCGAAAACGTGACGTTCGTCGACACTGAGCGGCACGGCGAGGACTGATCTGATGCCTTGCAGGACAAGCGTCTGGCTAGCGAACCGCGGATCTTGCTGTGCGTCCGATGTAAGGACCGATTTACCGTTTTCCATCACCTCGGTCATGATCGCCCGGCTGAGGCGAACCTCTTCGATCGGCTCGTCCTTACCGCGAAGCCGTGCGACCTTGATCTCCATCCCGTCTTTCGAATTTTCATCGCGGAGCATGATGACGACTCGTTCGGCCGGGACGGTTTCGAAAACGAGCGACGCGACCTGGTTGAGCGTTTCGTCGAGTCCGCTTGACGAGAGAAGAGCAACGCCGACTTTGCTGATCAGACCGAGCAAGTCGGTCCGCGTCGAATAGGACGAATCGAGCATCTCGGTCGTCGGATTTTTCCGAAGTGACAACGAGATGGTGTTTGACGGGTCAAGCGATTCGGTCGCGTCGGCGATGAGTGTCGAGCCGAAGCTCTTATGCACGCCGCCGTCATCGCCAAACACGATGCGGGTCTCGCCGATCTGGATCTCGCCACCGGGAAAGATCGGCAGCGGTTTTGTCACAAGGGCCCCGTTGTAGCGTGTGCCGTTAGCGGAACCGAGATCATGCAAAAAGAACGCGCCACCTTCTTGCCGGACCTCGGCATGAAGCCGCGAGGCAAATGCATCGGGGATACACACGTCGCTGCGGGCCGAGCGACCGATAGTCGTCCTCAGGCGCGACAGAGGGAAATTGTCTGAAGTGCCATTCGAATGTGTGACGATGAGATGAGCCATGGGTCGTTAATGGAGAATGGAGAATGGAGAACGGAAAATATAAGCCATATTGTCCAGCACGAGATATTGGTAAATGGAAAATCGAGATTCGTCAGCTCCTATTCTCAATTCTTAATTCTCCATTCTCAATTCTCCATTTTCCATTCAGTAGTCAGACCGGCAGTTTTCTTGCACGGACGACCACTGTGCCGCCGATGTAATCATGAAGCGCCCGCCCCGATGTATTTACACCCGCGATCAGAAACCCGATACCAAGCGTAAGCACAGTAATAACATACCCCAGAATGTTTCTAAGCAAAATGCCAACGAGACGAACATCCGCGCCGTCCCGCCGTACGATCGTGATACCGGTCAGCATCTTGCCGATAGTTTGTCCCCGAACCAGCGGCAGCAGCAGAAAATCGATCAGCCAGACCATGACACCTATCAGCCAGACGGTGCTGCCGATCTGTGCATTCGGACCACTGTCGCCGACGAATTTTCCCCACATCAGCCACGCCATTGGGATCATCATTAAAACAATGTAATCGATAATGAGGGCAGCGCAACGTAAGATAAAGGGCGCTTTAACCTGCTCCGGTGCAAATCTAAGTATCCTCTCGGTTGTTTCGGGTGTTGCGGTCGAACTGACGCGGTGGCGTTCGGTTGAGGCCATAAAGGTATCGTTCAATTGCGGTCCAAAGAAATATTCAAGTTAGTATAACAAGTTCGGAGTCCCGCCTTTAGGCGGCAACTTCTCAACACTAAAAGCCTGTAAAGTACCTACCCGGAACTAAGATACTAAACTGTCCAACAACAAAGGACGTTCGAAAGGGTGACGCCCTTAGGCGTTTGGCTTTAGTGATCAATAGTAATGTTGATTCACGCGTAAACGCGTAACTCTTACCCGCATCAATTAACCAAAAAGTGCAGCGTAGTATCGCCGAGCCGCAGCCGGTCGCCGTTTGCCAGCGGATGTGGCTGATGCGGCTGCAGCCGGACGGTGTCATTTGGACCACCGAGCAGGACGGTGCCATTTGACGAACCGAGATCCTCGACAAGGAAATTGCCGCCCTCGCGCCATATACGGGCATGCCGACGCGAGACCTTTGTCTGCGGATCATATTTTGTAAGATCGACCTCGGGAAAGATATTAGACATCGGATCGCGTCGACCGACAAGATTTTCGCTTTTCTCCAACGAATAGACAGGAGCGTCGAGCTCGCTGGTCCCGTCGATTACCAGTTTCGCGGTCGGCGCCGTTCGCGAATATATCTCGGCGTGGACACCGTGTTGTGCGATCGGCTGTTTTGCCCCGCAAAACGCGCAGTACAGATCGGACGCAACGATTCGCTGCCCACAAAAGCCGCAAAACACGCTTTGGTTGGCAAGACTTACCGAAGCCGGGACCTCGGTGATGCCAAAGGTGATAGTTCCACGCTTGAGGTTCTCGAGATGATCGGCCAGAACGGCGCGCATCTCGCCGGCGCTCGAGAAACGGCTATCGGAGTTGTATTCGACAGCCTGCATCAATATCCGTTCCATCTGATCGGAAAGCTGCGGGTTGATCTGCCGCGGTCGTGGGTTCTTTTGAAAATCGAAGATCAGCAGCGGATTATTTTGCGGATCGGCGCCGGTGAGCAGGTGAAACATGGTCGAGCCCAGGCTATAGATGTCGGATCGCGGTTCGACATTGCCGCTAAATAGTTCAGGCGGTGCATAACCCATTGTACCGACGGCGGTCACACCCTTTTCCTGCGTCTGGTTAATGGAACGTGCAATGCCAAAATCGATAAGCATGACGCGGCCCGAATTGCCGTCGAGCATGATGTTTGACGGCTTAAGATCGCGATAGACGATAGTCGACGGTAAGCCGTGCAGATACGCAAGCACGTCGCTGATCTGGAGGGCCCATTCGGTGACCGTTTTTTCATCGATCCGGCCGGTGGCCGCCGCCCGAAGGCGCGATGCGAGATCGCCCCCCGAGATGTACTTCATCACCAGATAAAAGCGACCGATGCCGTCGTCATAGAAATAGTCGTATATGGTCGGTATCGACGGATGATCGAGGCTCGAGAGGATCATCGATTCGCGTTTGAAATCGTCGATCGCTTTTGTCTGCTGTGCTTCTTCGATCGATGACTGGACCATTTCTTTGACGGCCCGTTCGACGCCGCCGAGGTTGCGATCGAACGAGAGGTAGACAGCACCCATCCCTCCGCCACCGATCTTACGGACGATCTCGTATCGGCGGGCAAGCTTGATACCCGGTTCGAGCGGCTTTAACCCGGCGCGTTTACCGTCGGTCTCCGTGCTCGCCGCGCTTGACGTCTCACCGCCGCCGGTGTCGAGGGAGAGGTCGGTGCCAGCGGCGGCGTCAGCAGCAGCAGCAGGTTGGTCGCGGGTTGCAGCGGCAGGCTGATCCGTAGCAGCGGCAGTGGCAGGCTCCTCGTCGACAGCAGCAGGCTCCACGTCAGTAGAAGTGGCAGTGGCAGCAGCAGGCTGTTCCTCAGTAGAAGGTTCGTCTACAGCCTCTACGTTAAAAGCCTCCTGGTGGGCAGCAGCAGTGGCGGTGTCGGGCGCAGTTTCGGAATTTTCGTCGCCCGAGAATTCGAGAACTTCTTCGTGTTCAGACACTTCCACTGGTAATTCTTGTTCTTCTCCTGTGTCTTCTTCTTCCCCTGCCGCTCCCTCTCCTCCTGCTCCAGCTTCTTGTCCTTCCCCTGCCGCTGCCGCTGCTACTGCTACTGCTTCTTCTTCCCCTGCCGCTGCTACTGCTTCTTGATCTTCCCCTGCCGCTGCTACTGCTTCTTGATCTTCCCCTGGCGCGTTTCCCTCATCCTCTTTAAAGAGCGACGGCGTTTCTTTTGGCCCGGATCGCCTTGACGCGATAAACGAGGGTGCCGGCGCCTCGGCGATCAAGGTCTTTTCGAATTCCGGGTTAATTTCTTTGTCCCCTCTTTCTTTTTCTTCTCCTGCTTCTGCCGCTGCCACTGGCTTCCCTGCTTCTTTTTCTTCCCCTGCTCCTGCCGCTGCTACTGGCTTCGCTTCAGGGATCGCCTCATGCGCACCGGCAACCGTGCCCGAAGCGCTGATCGGCAGTGCTTCAAGCGAAGCTCCGCATTGGGGACATGCCAAAGCATTTTCAGCGGTCTCTGCACCGCATTGGTGACAAAACGTCATTTTTGTGTCGGGACGGTACTGGTACCCGCTCTAGTGCGTTATCTGAAATCTCAGAAATGTCTTGCCGACGATCACCTCGTCGCCGTCATTTAGTTGCTGTGGATTGCCGGGAAGCAGCCGCCGCCCACGATTGATGTATGTGCCGTTTGTCGATCCGAGGTCCTCGACCGTATACGTCCCGCCCGTTCGCCTGATCCTTGCGTGACGACGCGATACCTTTGCGTCGGGGTCGAATGCATCAAGATCGACATCGGGAAAGATGCCGTTGTCGGCGTCCCAGCGTCCAAGTATCGAATCGTCGTTTACAAGCACGAATTCAGTTCCCGGCTTATTGCCGCGCTCGATAACCAGCACCGCGTGACCCGGTCCGCGCTTTGTTTCGGGGGGAATGCTTTGCGGTACGTTATCTTCGATCGCGAATGCAGCCGGGGGAACATCGACCGATGTCGGCGTGGCCCCTCGGGGAAAGGAAACTTCCGCGACAGGTGGAACGTAATCGAGCGGCCGCGGATCCGTGTTCGGCGGCGCCTGTATAAGCCGGCTGCCGCATTCGTCACAAAATCGTGAAGAATCAAGGTTCGACGTTTGGCAATTCGGACATGTGATCATCGTTGTTAAAGGAACTTTTCGGCAGGAAAAGCACCTTTCATCTGCAATCTAGGATTTTACCTTGTTCTAAGGGTTAGGTAAATCCTAATTCTACGGCGATTTCAGGTCAAACCACTGGGTCAAGTTATGCATCTCAAGTGGCTTACCATCCGGCGGCGGCCATTTTTTTGAAACAATGGCCAAAAATCGGACGTAATAAGGCAGTGATACTGCACTTTTATTCTGCAATAGTACAAAAGATTCGAGAGGAAAGTTTATATGGCATTGAGCCGTAAGAAGAAGATCATTATCGGTGCCGGCGGCGGGATCCTTCTGCTTGCAATAATTATAGTTAGCGTTCTCGCGACCCGTACTGACACGCCTGAGGTGACTGTGGTCAAGGTAGAACTCCGGAAAGAGCTGAGATCGACGGTAACGTCGTCGGGCGAGGTCAGGCCGATCCAGTTCATGAACCTGACCAGTGAGGTCCAGGGACGCATCGACGACATATATGTCAAAGAGGGTGATCATGTGACCAAGGGACAGCCGTTGGTAAAGCTTGACCCAAACCAACTGCAATCGAACACCGAGGCCCAAGTCGCGGCTTTGCAGACCGTGCAGAATGACGTCCGGGTGTCGGAGTCACAGGTTACCGCGGCGCAGAACCAGTTGGCGCAGGCCCAACAACAATACAACGTGGCCCAGGTCGCTATCGACACGGCCCGCCAGGGTGTAGTAACGGGGCAGACCGATGTCGACAAGGCCCAGGTCGAGGTTAATGCCGCCAATCGCGAGATGAAACGCGACGCCCAGCTATTGGAAAGCAATGTTGTATCCAGGCAAACCTACGATCAGTCAAAGGACCGGCTCGATAGTGCCGTCGCTTCGCTCGATTCTGCAAAAGGCAATCGGGCGGCGCGAAAGCTCGCCATCAAAGACGCGACCGAACGTTTAAATCAGCAGTCGATATCTGTTCGCGACGCGCGGCGCGCGGTCGACACCGCCAATTTGAACGTCAAGTCGAGTCAATCGAGGGCGAATCAGCAGTCGGCCGTCTTAAGGGGCCAGCAGAACCAGCGTGACAAAACGTTGGTTATCGCCCCCATCAACGGAGTTATCGCGGAGATCCCGTCAAAGGTCGGCACATTCGCCGTGGCCGGACTTTCGACGACCGCACTCTTGACGATCGCCGATATGTCCGCGGTCAACGTCGAAGTAAAGGTTGACGAGACATCGATCGATAAAGTCGAAGAAGGCCAAAAAGCAAAGATCAAGGTTGATGCTTTCGGCGACAAAGAGCTTGAGGGCGTCGTCAGACAAAAAACTCCGCTCGCGGTTGGTAAATCGCAGACAAGCGGCGGTTTATCGACGAATATCAACGTCCAGGAAGCAAAAGAGTTTCGTGTCGTGATAGAGCTTGTCAATCTGCCGGCCGACATCAAGGATGGCTTGCGTCCGGGTATGTCCGCGACGGCTGAGATCACAACAAAGACGGTGGAAAACGTTCTCGCGGTGCCGCTGCAGGCGGTCATCGAGAAGAAGCCGGATGCATCACCATCGCCGACGATCGCGGGCGACGTACCACAGCCCGGCGAGAAACCGAAGAATATTACGGGCGTCTTTGTTCTCGATGGCAGCAAGGCGAAATTCGTTGAGGTCGAAACCGGCATTATCGGCGAGTCCGATCGTCAGATCATAAGCGGTCTCAAAGAGGGTGACGAGGTGATAACGGGGCCGAGCCGTGTGCTGAATACGCTCAAGGAAGGCACAGTGGTTAAGAAAGCAACGAAGAAGGAAAACGACAATTCGAACAAATCGTAATGTACAGGTTTATGGACCAGGAAAACGGTAACGAAAAAAACGGGCAGGCCGGGGGCGATTCAGGCGATGCCCTGATCCGGATGAGGCACATCTGGAAAACGTACGAAATGGGCGTCGAGGAGCTGCATGCTCTTCGCGACGTGAGTTTTGACGTAAAGAAAAACGAATATGTCGCGATCATCGGTCCTTCGGGGTCGGGTAAATCGACGTTGATGAACCTTATCGGCTGTCTCGATTCGCCGACCAAAGGTGATTACTGGATAAACGGGCATCTTGTTTCGGATATGACCGATGACGAGTTGGCACGGATCCGAAATAAAGAGGTCGGTTTCGTTTTCCAGACATTCAATTTATTGGCACGGGCCACGGCGCTTCATAATGTTGAGCTGCCTTTGATATACGCCGGTATGCGGGCGGCCGATCGACATGATCGGGCCCAGGAGGCACTTGCCGAGGTCGAGCTTGGCGATCGGGTGATGCACCGGCCCAACGAACTGTCTGGCGGTCAGCGTCAGCGTGTTGCTATTGCACGGGCGCTTGTAAACCATCCGTCGATCCTGCTGGCGGACGAGCCGACCGGTGCTCTGGATACAAAGACCAGCCAGGAGATAATGCTCCTGTTTGAAAAACTCCACGACGAAGGAAACACGATCATTGTAGTTACACACGAACCTGAGATCGCCGCCCGCGCTCACCGTATAATTACCATCCGCGACGGCCAGATCGAATCGGACGTGGCACAAGCGCATTAGAAATGGACACGGTCCCCGCATATGTCTCGATAGTTTTTATACTTACGACATTTGCCGCGATCGGCTTTTTCCTGCAGGTGATAAAGACCGCCGGCATCAATTCCCTACCCTCGCGTATTCTCGTTTTCCTGCTGCCGCTGTGGATAATCTTCCAGGGCGTGTTGGCGGTCGGTGGATTTTACCAGAACATATCCGGGTTCCCGCCGCGGGTTGCGCTTTTCGGCCCTTTCCCGGCGGTGCTGCTGATAATTTCGTATTTTCTCTTATTTCGGAAAAGCTTTATCGAACGACTTCCGCTGCGGTTGCTCACTCTTGTGCACATCGTGAGGATACCGGTCGAGCTTGTCCTGTACTGGCTGTTTCTTGACGGTGTCGTTCCGCGGGTCATGACATTCGCCGGGCGCAATTATGACATCGCATCGGGAATATTGGCTCTGGGGGTCTATTTCATCGCCTTTCGCCGAAGAACAACCAATAAGTGGCTGTTGATCGGCTTTAACACTCTGGGGCTGCTGTTGCTAGTAAATGTGGTGTCCATAGCGATTCTGTCGCTGCCAACTCCGTTTCAGCAGCTTGCACTTGATCAGCCTAATCGTGCGGTGCTTTATTTCCCGTACATATGGCTGCCGACGATAATTGTCCCGGTAGTTTTGTTTTCACATCTAGCTTCCTTATGGAAACTATTTAGATCAAATGACAACTGACACAGACTGATCGCAGCGTTTTCTTTATAATCATGCCGGATGAGCACCCTTGCGACAATTCGCTTACTTAACGAGTCGATCCGCCTCGCGCTTCTTAGCCTGCGCGCAAACAAGCTCCGCACATTTTTGACTTTGATCGGCGTTATCGTCGGCGTCACATCGGTGATCGCGGTGGTGACGATCATAAGCGGGCTCGATTCTACGGTCTCGACAGCGTTTTCATCGCAGGGGTCGACCGTTTTCAGCGTATCGAAGAGGCCGTTTGTCATAACGTCACGCGAAGATCTCATCAAATTCAACCATCGCAAGGATATTACCCGCGAGGACGCGGAAGCGATCGCCCGCTCATGCCATTTATGCAGCCGAACCGGCATGTCGCTTAACGGATTCGGCATGGTCAAATACGCCGACAACAAGAGCGAGGGCGTAAGCGTACGCGGTTTGACCCCGTCGATGTTCGATATCGAAAATACGACCATTCAGGCGGGTCGCCGCTGGACCGAACAAGAAGGTGCGTCGGGCATGAATGTCTGTGTCATCGGTACCGATCTCCTCGATAACGTCTTTAACGGTCGGTCGCCAGAGTCCGTCATCGATGAAGAGATACGGGTCGACGGTATTCCATATCGCGTACTGGGTGTGGCATTTCCATTTGGAAAAGTTCTTGGATTTACGCGGGATAATTTTGTATACATGCCTTTTCAGGCCGGCCAGCGAAAGTTTGGAGCCCGCGAGTCCGTCACCGTTCACATCCAGGTCGATAATTCAGGGGATTTCGAATCGGCCAAGGACGAAGTGCGGGCGATAATGCGGAACCGCCGGGGTAAATCTTTCGGCGATGACGACGACGGCTTTTCTATCGACTCTCAGGATGCGTTCTTGTCAATATATTCGAGCGCGACAGGCGGGATCTATGCCGCGACGATCGCCGTCGCCGCGGTTTCGTTGGTCGTCGGCGGAATTGTCGTGATGAACATCATGCTCGTCTCTGTCACTGAGCGAACAAAGGAGATCGGGCTGCGAAAAGCTGTCGGGGCCCGCCAGCGAGACATAATGCAGCAATTCCTTATCGAGGCTGTATTCGTAACTGCACTCGGAGGTGCTATCCGGGTCATAGTCGGCTATGGCCTCGCGTACTTGTTATCGTTTCTTATGGGCTTTCCCGTGCTGATCCACGCACAGTCGGCCGTTATGGGTGTCGGCGTTTCAGTTGTCGTAGGTATCATCAGCGGTTTGTACCCGGCATTTCGGGCAGCAAAACTCGATCCGATCGATGCGATGCGGAATGAGTGAGGGGAGCCGGAAGGGGC
>OCZT010002429.1_pt1 | contig 19240 bp, 18 predicted proteins | sample 1539031 | NCBI WGS metagenome assembly OCZT01 (sample SAMEA3539308, study PRJEB22396) | soil metagenome | biome: tundra; feature: field; material: soil | place: USA | collected 2010-05 | depth 0.15 m | reverse complement strand
CGGCACCAACGTTGTGGGAGAGGCCAGGCTGGCGTCCCAATGCCCGCCAGCCGCCGCGAGTGGTGCGAGCCGCATGCGGTCACCCCTGGTGTCGAGACGCGGCGCTGGTTGCAGTTCGGGGCGACACAACTGCTTCTCATCGTCGCGCAAGCGCACCGCGACCGCTGACGCCGCCGCGTACTTCTGCACGTTGTGCAGTGCCTCCAGCGTGCAGAAGTACAGGGCTGCCTCCGTCTCTTGCGGATAGCATTCGACGCCATCGGCACCGACATGCACCGGGAGCGTGGCTTGCCGGCTTGCGATTGCAGTGCGGCGGCGAGGCCCTTGTCGGCAAGCAAGGGTGGAGAGGTGCCGCGGGTGAGGTCGCGCAGCGTTTCGAGTGCTTCACCGCGTCGTGCTTGAGCGCGACGATGGTTGCCTTCACGATGCAGCTACTCGCAGCACACCCGCAGCTTCACCGCCGGGACCGCCCTCGGAGGACGAACCAGCCGGCAACGATGAGGACGATCACCACCACGTAGACAATGATTTCTTTGGTACCGAGCAGGTTGAGCGCAAGCATTGGAATCTCCTGAATTTGGGGGTCCGCACCCGGCTGTGGTGGCCGGAGCAGTAGAAGCCATCAGCCTAACCCAGCCGCGCGCAGCTCGGCAGCGCCTATTCTCAGCGTGGCCCACAGCACTTAGCGCGCCAAGGCACGGCCCGGTTCGGACACCGACCCGAACGGAGCGGGAGACGAGGCTCGAACTCGCGACCCTTACCTTGGCAAGGTACGTCTCTCATTCTGTATTCGGGAAGGGCTGAAAAGGTGCTTTAGGCAACTACTCACCCCCAACTTCCACGGCGGTCCACGCTCATCACATGGCGAGCCACGGTGACCACACGGCGGTCCACGCCGGTCACAGAAAGCTGAACCCAAGCCGAGACGTGGTTGGAGCGGCTGTTGCCTGCGCCGCGCGCCAGCACTGACCCGCCGCCGGCAACTGAGTCATCCGATGGAACGGCCTTCGGCACGGATGGGATTGTTTTCAATCCGCTGATCTCGGCTCCCAGCGGTCTCCACTGACGTGCACCGCATCGGGATCAGTCCTCCCGACGGAGATTAGTGCTCTTTTCGCTGATAGAGGCCTTTCTCGATTGTCCTGCCCCATGTGACGCGGAGGCGGTGTACCGTCGGGCATCTCGCGTCACTCAGTGGCGGGATCCGACTCTGTGCCGTGTCCGGAGCTCGGGATGCCATCACCCCCGGTTCCGTTGATCCCGCAATTCCGTCGTTTGCGACCCTCGCCCGGTAAAGACAGGTACCTCCGGTCTAGGCTGAAGGTCAACGTTTGCCGCAAGGAGGTCAAACAGATGGGTGGCGACAGCGACAAGTTTGCGGGCAAGGTCAAGGAGGCAGCCGGTGACCTCACTGGAGACAAGGACCTCAAGGCCGAGGGCAAGAAGCAGCAAGTGGCTGGTGACGTGAAGAACGTCGGTGAGAACGTCAAGGACAAAGCCGACGAGCTCGGCGAGAAGATCAAGGACTGACTGGCCGCCTCGTTCCGAGCGCCATCATTCCGGATCCAGGGCTCGGCGGCTGAGCGTCAGACGCGCCGAAACCGCATCTCGACGAACGAGTACAGACCATACGCGACGAGGCCGACGGCGACGGCCAGCAGAAGCGCCGTGCCGAACGGTTCGGTGGCGACGGTGCGCAGGGTCTGGTCAAGACCCTTGGAGGCGCCGGCATTGTTGGCATCGGCTGCCTCGACGAGGAAGATGCCGACGAGGACGAGCACGATCCCGCCCGCGCCGTTACCGGCGACGCCCAGCCCTGTGGCCCAAGTGCGCATTCGCGGTCCCATCTTCTCGAAGGCCAGGTTCTTCTCAAACCGTCGGGAAACCGCCCACCAGATCACCGCGCATCCAGCGATGACGACGCCGACACCGATGGCGATCACCAGTGCACGCCCCAGAGGAAGTCCGAGCAGCCAAGTGGTCGTGCTCTGCTGCTGTTGGGTGCTCGAGGACGCCGATCGGCCAGCGACCACAACAATGGTGGTGACACAGAGACCCGCGTAGACGAAGCCGCTCGCCAGCGCGCCCAGCCGTCGGCCCGACTTCTCGGCCGTTGACTTCGCTCCGGCACCAGGACTGCCCACGGCCGCCACGGACCAGCGCCACAGCGCATAGGCGGCAAAGCCCAGAGCCAAGACGATCAGAAGAAACCGGCCAAAAGACTGGGCGGCGACGTCCTCGATCGCACCGTTCTGATCGGCGCTCTGGGCTGCCCTGCCGACCGCGACCTGCGCTGCGATCGACGCGATGATGAGGTAGGTGAGGCCGCGAGCCGCCAGACCTCCGCGAGCTAATGCCTCCACGGCACGGCTGTTGCCGGCGCGGCCCGCCAGGGCTGACCCGCTCGCCCCGATTGATTCAAACGGTGGAACGGCCTTCGGCACGGATAGATTGTGCGCCAACGCTTTTCGGCTGGCGGTCGGAGGCGAAGCCTGAGTAGAGACAAGCCAGTCCTATTTGGCGAGGAGGCTGGCGACGACGTTGATGGTGGTCGCCAAGATCACCACGCCGAACACATACGACAGCACGGCGTGGCGGAGAGCGGCCTTCCGAATCGGCTTGGAGATGATGTCCGTGTCGGAGACCTGAAAGGTCATTCCAAGGGTGAGGGCCACGTAAGCGAAGTCCCCAAAATCGGGCCGATCGCGAGCGTGCCAGTCGATCCCGCCTCCGGCTGAGTAGTACAGCCTGGCGTAGCGCAACGTGAAGACGGTGTGAACGGTAATCCAGGAGAGCACGATGCTGAGAAACGCGACGGCGATGATCAGGATGTGAGCCGTACCGGTTTCGCCGCCGGCCTTGAGAAGCGCGAAGACCACACCCACCAGGCTTGCGACGCTGGCTCCGACCAGGACGGTATCGGCGGCCACCCTGGAGTTGTCCTCCGAGGTCGCCATCTCCATCGTTGCCGCGGAGTCCTTGCCCCGGGTGGCCAGAAACACAGAGCCGACGAACGTTGCCGCCACCGTGTCCCAGCCCACGAGAACGGCGACCTGCCACGGGGTGAAGACCATGGCGGGAGCAAAGGCGACGATTCCGAGCAGAAAGCCGGCGGCCAACCGGGAGCGGGCGTTCATTCCGCCACCAACGGATCCGCGTGGCGCCGTCGAAACCATCGCCGACTGGGTGTCGGAAGCCAACGTTGAGGCAACCACAGAACGAACGCCGACCAGGCCAATCCCAGGAGGAACCCACCGATGACATCTGTGGGCCAGTGCGCGCCAGCCCATACCCGACCGATGCACGCCAGCAGAATCAGCGCAGCGGCCAGACCCCAGAGCCACGCGCGCCACCTCGGCCTTATACGCGGGGACAGACTCGCCGCGAGCATGAACCACAGCCACGTGAAGAACACAGCATGACCGCTAGGATAGCTGTAGCCGTTCGACGGATCGAGTATCGCCACCACGTCGGCGGTCGGCCGGTGCCGTCCAATCGACACCTTGACAACCTGGTCGATAAGGCTCCCCAGGGCCCCCAGTGCAAGCAGCCACCCGGCGCGGCGATCCCAGAGAAACACAGCGACAACAGCAGCGGCGCCGAACAGATCCTGGACCAGACCACCTGTGACGTTGGTCAGCGTCATCCAATATGTAAGGGGCCCCCAGGGCAGGCTCTGCACGGTCCGCTCGACGGGCACGTCGAACGCGCTGCGCGTGATACCGCTCACGACCAGGAGCGTGTCGACGACGAAGAGGACGGCTGCGATCACGACCACGGGTCCCAGCCACCTCCGCGCAGCCGGACCCGGCTCGCCGGCCAGGACCTCGGTCGCAGCCCGACTGGCTTCGCTCACGCCAACATGATAGGCATGATGTTAGTGAGTCTCCCTGGCGGCTGTGCGCGGATCGGCGACAATCCTAGCCATGCTTGGACGGTCCTCCTCCCTCGGTCATCGCATCGTCGGCGAGGTTGATCCCGGCTTCATGGCCATCTTCGCGGTGACGGGCGTGCTCTTTGCGATCCTCACTGTCGCGGTGGCAATTCACCCGGCTCCGTTCTTCTTCGACCGTCCCATCGCAGTCGATGTTCAATCGGTGAACGCCGGCGCCATCCCGCCCTTCAACGCGTTTATCTCAGCGTTCGAGGGATTCATCGGTGTCGGCGTCGGCGCTGCAGTCATCTTGATCACCTTTCTGTTTCGGCGACCAGCCACGCTGTTCGTCGCGTTCTCCGCGCTGTACGTCGTCATCTATACCGGCATCAACAACGTGATTGCGCGGCCACGCCCGACCGGCCTTCCCCATACCGTGTCTCATCTCACCGGCTACAGCTTCCCGAGTGGCCATGTCGCATTCTTTGTTTGGTTGGGCGTGCTCGCTATCGTTCTTCTCGCGCGAGGCTTGCCCCGCATCCTGCATATCGGGTGCTGGATCCTGGTCGCCGCGGTGGTCGTGGGAGCCGCGCTGAGTCGCATCGACGTGGGCGCGCATTGGCCGAGTGACGTGGTCGGCGGCCTCCTGGTCGGGGTGGCGTGGACATCGCTCAGCCTGTCCTTGGGGAGGCTGACCAGGCCAATCTTCGGCATCCGCACCGCACCCCATCGCATGGCACCAGAACAACGCTAGCGGGTGCGCCCCTCAGCCATCGACCAGCAGCCCCTTCAACGGTCCCTTCAGCCGCGCCGACCGCCGTGAGATCGCGGGCAGCGGACGAAGGGGCCGCGTGTACGGCGCCGATGCCGTCAGCGCCGGGCGCCACAGGTTCTCGACCACCTCGATGGGATCGCGGCCGGCGCACTCCTCGGCGAGGTGTTCGCTCCAGAGACGTTCGCGAACGTGTCGGGCCAGCGTCGCGTCGTCAGTCACGAGGTTGACCTCGGTGTCGTTGAACAGCGAGTGCTCATTGAGATTCGCCGATCCGACCGTGAGCCATGCGTCATCGACGACGCACACCTTCGCATGGACGTACACTGCTGGCCGGTTGCGATTGAGTGGGCCGATGGTCCCTGCGAGCAGACGTCCGTGGCGATCCGCCTCCCGGAGCACACCGAGCTGACCGCGCGTGTCGTCGTTGCCGTTGTTGGGGCGCTTCGGGAGCACGATGCAGAGGCGGAAATCATCAGCCGGAGGCCGGCGCAGAAGCTCAGCAAGCACCGCAACCACCTCTGTGCTCCAGAGAAACTGATTCTCGATGTAGATGAGTCGGTGGGCGTTGCGAAAGGCTCCCACGTACGCCTCGAGGACGCTGAAGTCGCCACGGGGCAAAGCTCTGTACGTGTGTTCAGGGACGGTGCGCACGAGTTGCACGCGAGTGGTCCCAGCGGGTGGTGGGGTGGCAATCGCCGGGAGGCGCTCCCCGGTCGTGGCCTCCCAGCGCAAGGCGAAATGTGATGCGACATCTGCCACCGTGGGGCCGCTGAGGCAGGCGAGGACATCGTGCCAACCCAAAGCGTGGCCACCCGGATGTGGTGCGCCGTCGTAGCGGTCCCCGTCCAAGTCGGTGAGGTCCATGCCACCGACGAATGCGACCGTTCCATCGATGATCACCAGCTTCTCATGATGGCAGTGCATCGGCCGATTGCGCTTATCCAACGCGCCGTGAATCCGTGTCCCGCGGAGTAGCGCGCTCATCGAGCGTGCGGCATCCGCGCGCGTCGGATGCATCACGGGGACTGGCGCCCCAGCCCATGCGAGCGCCCGAACATCGACACGTCGGGCGGCCGTGGCGAGCAGATCGCGCACCGTCACCAGCTCTGGCTCGTGCTCGATGGCGAAGTCCGGGTCGATTGTCCAGCCGGCGACGTGGACGAACGACTCAGCGGCACGCACCGCATCGGCGATCGCGGGCAGAGCCGCCTTGCCATCGATGTAGACGTCCATCCGGTTCCCGTCACGCGGGAGCGAGGGCCCACTGGACCATGCATCGCGCCTTCCCTCGAACGCGTGGGCGGACCCGACGCGAGCCAAGCGACGGCGGTGATGCTGGCTGCTAGCCGCCTCGATGACAGCGCCCGCTCGGGCGTCGACCGCGCCGACGAATCGAGCAATCACCCCCGGCAGTCTACTTCGCCAGCCACCGCGTCACCCGATCCTGGCCGTGGGAAGCCACTTCCCAGCGATGGTGTGCTACTGCTGGCTAATTCCGCGCCCCTACTATATGATAGCGGTTGCTATCTCTAGTCATTAGTGTGAGGGCGACCAATGATTCTGCTGGGCGTGATCCTGATGATCATCGGGTTCTTGGCCGCGATCCCTCTGCTTTGGAGCGTCGGGATCATCCTGGTCGTGATCGGCGTGATCCTCGCCCTGGCGGGAATGATGGGGCACGCCGTTGGGGGACGGCGGCACTACTACTGACGCCCCGACACCGGCGTCATGAAGCGCCCTGAGTTCGATGGAGACTCTGGGTGTGATCCTCCCGAAAGACCGCGACCCTCGTTTCGTGACGATCCGCCGCGGTGGCACCCTCACCGATTCGGATCACCAGCTTGTCGCCCTATGGGCGGCATCGTGCGCGGAGCACGTCCTTGACCTCTTCGAGTCGGCTCAGCCTGAGGACCCGCGGCCACGTCGCGCGATCGAACTCGGGCGGGCCTGGGCGCGCGGCGAGATCACCATGACCCAGGCTCGCACGGCGGCCGGCCATGCAATGGCCGCGGCCAGAGACCTGAGTGGGGCAGCACGGCATGCCGCGTACGCTGCCGGCCAGGCCGCGGCCGTCGCACACGTCGCGGCGCACGAGCTCGGTGCGGCCGCCTATGCGATCAAGGCCGCACGTGCTGCCGCGCCGGAAGGAGAGGGCGAGAGCGCAGGGCGACTCGAGTGCCGGTGGCAGCGCGACCAGCTCCGAGAGGGGATTCGCGAGCTGGTACTCGACGACCAGCGGTTGCGGAGCGACATCTGCTGGTCGGTGTTCGACTGCTGAGATCGCGTCGGGGCGCCAGCACTGCCCAACAACCACATCAGTGCGTGCGTGGGCACGCCCAACGGCGTGGCGAGCGACGGCGAGAACGTCACCTCCACGGCCAGCCAGGGTGGACCTCAGCCGGTGTGGCCATGGACGGAGCTGGCGGCTATCGCCTGGTCGAGTCGGTTCCTCCGGACTGAGCTGCGGCGCCGGTCGCCGATCGTGTGTGGACCTCGGCGCTCACAAGCGACACCATGGTCGGACGTCGATGTGTGAGCATTGGCGCGGAAGAACGGTCCTACTGTCGAGGTGAAGCATGAGCAGCGCCGACAACGTCGAAGTCCTCGCACCGGCCGGGCAGCGCGGTGCCGAGGTGCTCACTCCAGACGCGCTCGATTTCGTCGCCGGTCTGCAGCGACGATTCGCCGACGCACGGGAACGGCTGCTTGCTGCTCGCGCGGAGCGCCAAACGCGGTTGAGCGCGGGCGAAGAGCCGGGTTTCCTTGCAGAGACACGGGATATCCGCGAGGGCGACTGGCGCGTCGCTCCCACTCCGCCAGATCTGCAAGACCGCCGCGTCGAGATCACCGGACCAGCCGAGCGCAAGATGATCATCAACGCGCTCAACTCCGGCGCCCGAGTCTTCATGGCCGACTTCGAGGACTCCCTTTCACCGACCTGGGAGAATGTCGTGGAGGGACAGGTCAATCTCATCGACGCCGTCGAGCGGACCATCGAGTTCGCGTCGCCCGAGGGGAAGACGTATCGCCTCGCGGAGCGCACGGCGACGCTGGTGGTCCGGCCGCGGGGCTGGCACTTGCTCGAGCAGCACGTCTCAGTGGATGGGCAGCCCCCGGCGGCGGCGCTCTTCGACGTCGGCCTGTTCCTCTTCCACAACGCGGCCCGACTCCTCGACCGCGGAAGCGGTCCCTATCTATATCTGCCCAAGCTCGAGGGCCACTTGGAGGCGAGGCTCTGGAATGACGTCTTCACTCACGCTGAGCAGCAGCTCCGCCTTCCCCACGGCTGCATCAAGGCGACGGTGCTGATCGAGACCATCCTCGCGGCCTTTGAGATGGACGAGATCCTCTTCGAGCTGCGCGACCACGCAGTCGGGCTCAACGCCGGCCGCTGGGACTACATCTTCAGCATCATCAAGAAGTTTCGTGACCGGCCGGAGATGGTCTTGCCCGACCGCGCTCAGGTCACCATGGCGGTTCCGTTCATGCGCGCGTACACGCAGCTGCTGGTGCGGACCTGCCACCGCCGAGGTGCGCATGCGATCGGCGGGATGGCCGCCTTTGTGCCCAGCCGCCGCGATCCTGCGATCAACGAGAAGGCCATGGCGCAGGTGCGCAGCGACAAGGAGCGTGAGGCCGGCGACGGATTCGACGGCACCTGGGTTGCCCACCCGGATCTCGTGCCTATCGCCACCGAGGTGTTCGACAGCGTCCTCGGGCATCGTCCTCACCAGCTCGATCGCCTTCGCGAGGACGTCAAGGTTGTGGCGACCCAGCTCCTCGACGTTGGCATCGACGGTGGCACGGTCACCGAGGCTGGACTGCGCAACAACGTGAGCGTCGCCCTCCAGTACCTCGAGTCCTGGCTGCGCGGAGTCGGCGCGGTGACCATCTTCAACCTCATGGAGGACGCCGCCACTGCCGAGATCGCGCGCTCCCAGATCTGGCAGTGGATCCATCACGGCACACGCTGTGATTCAGGCGAGTTGGTGACGGCTGACCTGGTGTCCGAGCTTGCCGGCGACGAGCTGGCGCGCCTCCTTTCTGGCGCCGGTGACGGCGCGTTTGCGCGTGGCCGTTGGGAGGACGCGCGGGCACTCTTCGACGAGGTGGCATTGAGCGGAGACCTCGTCGAGTTCCTCACCATCTCGGCGCAGGGCCGCTTGGGATAGCCAGAGCCACCGACTCAACTGACGGCGGCAGGGAAGAAGTAGTAGTAGAGCACGCCGATCACCACCAAGTATGCGAGCAGCACGAGCGTCCAGGGCAGATTGTGGCGGATGACCGCCCCCTCTTTGCGCACGTAGCTGGTCGTCGACACGCCAACGCTCGCCGTCTGCGGGGCAACCGGCTTGCCGACCTCGGCTCCCACGGAGTTCAGGGAGGGCAGCAGCAGCAACGGGAAGTGCAGCAGCTTGCCGATCGTGTTCTGAAAGGCGCCGAAAAGAGCGTTGGTTGAGGTGTTGCTTCCCGACAACGCCACGCCGATCCAGCCCAGGATGGGAGCGATGAGGATGAATGCCGTGCCCGCCTTGGAGAAGGCGAATGCGAGCGAGTTGCCCAGGCCGCCGAACGTGAAAACGAAAGCGAGCCCGAAGATCACGATCCCCACGATGACCGCCCCCCACATCTGGTGGAAGGTGCGGGCGGCCACGTCCCGCAGCTGTGCGCCGGAGGGTCGGAGGAGCACCAGCATCATCACCCAGGCGGCCAGGATCGCGGTCCCTGCGATGAACGGCGTGAAGTTGAACAGCGACACGACTGGCTTGCCCGTGATCGAGGAGAGCGCCGTGACGCTGTGCTTCGCCAAGCTGTACGTGGGCAGCGTCGACCAGGGCCCGGTCCAGGCGACGACCACGGCGATGAGAACGAGAAAGGGCATGAGCGCCCCTGCGACTTGGCGCAGCGGGAGGGGCGGCTCGAGGTGCTGGGCATCGCCGGCGATGGGCACGCCGCCGTAGCCGAGAACGGTGCGGGGACGCCACACACGCAGGAACAGCAGAGTAGCGGTGAACGCCGTGAGCGCGCCGACCACATCGGGCAGATACGGCCCGAAGAACTGCGACGTGGGAAATTGGCCGAGGATGTACCCAAGCGAGCCGACAATGGCGAGCGGCCATCCGTCTCGCAGTCCGCGGCGCCCGCTCACCAGGTAGATGAGGATCCATGGCGGCAGCAGGGCGAGCACGGCAACGATGCGACCGATCGACGCTGTGAGGGCGTTGAGCGGCAGGCCGGTGACGGCGGCCAGCGAGATGATCGGTGCGCCCAGCGCCCCAAACGACACCGGTGCGTTGTTGGCGATGGCGGCCACGCGGATGGCGTCGATCTCGACAACGCCGAGCGCGATCAGGATCGGAGCCACCACAGCCCAGGGGTAGCCGAAGCCCACGAGTCCCTCGAGCAAGGCTCCGAACGCCCATGCGAGGAGGATGGTCTGGACCCGGATGTCCGCGGTGGCCTGCGAGAGAAGCCAGCGCTGGAAGGTGGGGAAGACACCCGTGACCATCAACGTATTGAAGATCACCACGCCCCAGACGGTGATCCAGTCGACGGCGATCAGGCCAGTCAGCGCCCCGTAAAGAAAGGACTTGGCCGCCAGGTCGACTGGCGCCTGCCACAGCGTGACCGCGAGGCCGAGGGTCACCGCGGCGCCGACGATCGTCGCCACCCACGCCGTGACCCGAAAGACGGCGAGAAGGACGAGCAGGACGATCAGCGGCACGAGCGCGATCAGTGCTGTCAGAGCCAGGTTGCTCGCTGGATCGAGTACCTGGTGGAAGGCAGCGGCACCGACCATATCGTCCCCCCGCCTGTGACCGTTGAGCCGGGATCATATGTCCTCCAGGGTGCGGTTGTGGAAAGCCAAGAGCACTGACCTATGCTCTATGCATGGAGGCGCGCGCGCTCGAGGCACTTGGCCGGGCCGTCGGTCCCGGCGGACTGATCACCGCCGTCGAGCAGCTGCGCACCTATGAGTGCGACGGGCTGACCGGGCGCCGTGTGGTTCCGCAGGCCGTGGTCCTCCCCACGACCACAGAGCAGGTGGCCGCGTGCGTGCTCGTCTGCCACCAAGCGGCTGTCCCCTTCGTCGCCCGTGGTGCGGGGACGGGGCTCAGTGGCGGGGCTCTGCCCGTCGTCGAAGGCATCGTCATCGGCCTGGCCCGGATGCGCTCCATCCTCGCCATCGACGTCGACAACCGGCGCGTCACCGTCCAGCCGGGGGTCACCAACCTCGAGGTGACAGAAGCGGTCCAGGACGCCGGCTACTACTACGCGCCCGATCCGTCGAGCCAGTCGGTGTGCACCATCGGCGGCAACGTGGCGGAGAACAGCGGCGGGGCCCACTGTCTGAAATATGGATTCACCACCAACCACGTCGTCGGTGCCACGTTCGTCACTCCTGATGGAAGGATCGCTCACCTGGGCGGCATGGTGGCCGACGCACCCGGCTACGACCTGTTGGGTGTGGTGGTCGGCAGCGAGGGAACCCTGGGCATCGTCACGGAGGTTGTCCTGAACATCCTGCCGCGACCGGAGCGGGTGCAGACGTTGCTCAGCGCGTTCGGATCGATGGCCGAGGCCGGTCGCGCCGTGTCGAGAATCATCGCGGCGGGCATCATCCCTGCGGCCATCGAGATGATGGATCGGCTCACGATCACCGCCGCGGAGGCGGCGGTGCACGCTGGCTATCCCGACTGCGACGCCGCGCTGCTCGTGGAGCTGGACGGCCCCGCACCCGAGTGTGAGTCACTGTTCGCGCTGGTGGAGGCGATGTGTCGGGAGTGCGGCGCCCAGGAGGTACGAATTGCGGCCGACCCGGCCGAGCGCGCCCTGATGTGGAAGGGGCGCAAGGCGGCCTTTGCCGCGATGGGGCGCATCAGCCCCGACTACTACGTCCAGGACGGCGTCATTCCGCGCAGCAGGCTGGGTGAGGTTCTGGCCGGCATCGCACAGCTGGAGGCAGAGACGGGAATCCGCGTCGCCAACGTCTTCCACGCCGGCGACGGCAACCTGCATCCGCTGGTCCTGTACGACGGCGCCGAGCCTGGTGCATCGGACCGCGCGCTGGCGGTCGCAGGTCGCATCCTCGACATCTGCGTGGCTGAGGGAGGCTCGATCACCGGCGAGCACGGCGTGGGAACCGACAAGGCGTGCGCGATGCCGAAGATGTTCAGCGCGGCTGCTCTCGAGGTCTTCGCCCGTCTGCGCCGGGCCTTCGACCCAGCCGAACTATGCAATCCGGGGAAGGTGCTGCCCACCCCTCGGCTCTGCGGTGAGGTTCCCGGCCCGTACCGCGTGCATCCGCTGGAGGCGGCGGGCATCGCTGCGCGCATGTGAGTGTCGCCACCGCCGCGCTCGCGGCCTTCAGCGATGTGGTGGGAGCGGCGGCGGTGCGCGAAGCAACGCGCCACGACGCCGTCCAGGGCGTGATCCCCCAACTGGTGATCGAACCCGGCGATGAGGACCAGGTCGCGGCCACGCTGCGCGAGGCGACTCGCCGCCAGCTCGCGGTGGTGGCGCGAGGAAGCGGCACCAAGCTGGAGTGGGGAGCGTCGCCGTCGCGCTGCGACGTGATTCTGTCGACGCGCCGGCTCGACCGGCTGGTCGAGCATCAGCCCGACGACCTCATCTGCGTCGCCCAGGCTGGAATGCGGCTGGCATCGCTGCAGACGGCGCTCGCCCAGGCGTCGGGGCACCAGCAGCGGCTCATGCTCGACCCGCCGCAAGGAGATGCGGCCACACTTGGCGGAATCGTAGCGACCGCCGCCACCGGCTCGCTTCGCTCGCGCTACGGGACGCCTCGGGACCTGCTCATCGGGGTGCGCTTCGCCCTGGCCGACGGCACGGTGGGGCATGCTGGCGGCAAGGTTGTCAAGAACGTGGCCGGGTATGACGTGGGCAAGCTGCTGACCGGGTCGCTCGGGACGCTGGCCGTGATCACCGAGCTCGCCTTCAAGTTGCACCCCTGCGCGCCGGTGTCGCGTTCGATCGTCTTCGCGGACGCCTCGGCGAGCGGGCTCGCCGGCTTCGTCCAGCGCCTGCGGTCGCTTCCCGTCGTGCCCTCGGTGGTGGACATTGCGTGGCCCGATGGCCTCGTTGCGGTACGGGTGGACAGCTCCGAGGAGGGCGCCGAACGACAGGCGGCGACGATCATCGCCGCGGCCGGCGGCCGCGCGCTCACGGAATCCGAAGCGATCGGGCTAAGCGCCCGGCTGGCGCACCGGCCCTGGGACCGTCCGGGTGTCATCGCGGCGGTGACGGTGCCCCCCACCCGCCTCGCCGAGCTGCTCCAGGTCTGCGCGGACTTTGCCAGCGAGGCGATCGTCCGTGGCCTCGTCCCGGCCGGCGAGGCTCGCCTGCCCCAGGACAGCGGTGATGTGATCGCCATGCGCACCGCCGTGGAGCTGCTCGGCGGCCATCTCGCGCTGCATCGGGCGCCTGCAGCCGTCGCAGAGCTGGCCTGGCCCGCCCGTGAGGGCGCCGAGGTCGACCTCATGCGCTCACTCAAGCAACAGCTCGACCCTGCCGGCATCCTGTCGCCGGGACGCCACCTGGCCGGCGTCTGATGGCATTCGACGCCCACCACCCGCCGGCTGGCGAGCTGATCGACGACTGCGTCCACTGCGGCTTCTGTCTGCCCGCCTGTCCCACCTACGTGCTCTGGGGTGAGGAGATGGACTCTCCACGCGGGCGCATCCTGCTCATGGACGCTGCGGTGAAAGAGCAGATCGAGCTGACGCCCGCAGTCGTGCAGCACTGGGATTCCTGCCTTGGCTGCATGGCCTGTGTCACCGCGTGCCCGTCGGGCGTTCAGTACGGCCGGTTGATCGAGCAGACGCGGCAGCAGGTGGAACGGCGCCACCGCCGCCCGCTCCGCACGCGGGCCCTGCGCGGGGTGCTCTTTGCCGCCCTGCCATATCACCGACGGATGCGCGTGCTCGCCGGCCTGCTCGTCGGTTATCGCGCCAGCGGCGTGCAGCGACTGGTTCGCCGCAGCGGATTGGTGCGCCGCCTGCCCGCCGTGCTGCAGAGCGTTGAGACGCTCGCTCCCCAGCTGCGGATGGCCAGTCTGCGCTCCGCCGCGCCGCGGCACCTCGCGCCTGTCTCGGGGCAACCGCGGCTGCGCGTGGCGATGCTCACCGGCTGTATTCAAAGAGCGTTCTTCGGCGACGTGAACGCCGCCACCGCTCGCGTCCTGTCGGCCTGGGGATGTGAGGTGCTGGCGCCGCCGGCGCAGCATTGCTGCGGCGCGCTCGAGTTGCACGCTGGACGCGAGGAAGCAGCGCTCAAACGGGCGCGCTCGCTGATCGCGGTGCTGGAGCGTACCGGCGCCGACCGCATCGCCGTCAACTCTGCGGGCTGTGGCTCAGTGATGAAGGAGTACGGCGAGCTGCTCGCCGACGACCCGATGTGGGCGGCCCGCGCTGCCGCGCTGGCGCGGCGGGTGCGTGACGTCTCGGAAATACTGGTTGAACTCGGCGAGCCTCTGCGGGAGTTGCACCCGCTGCCGCTGCGGGTCGCTTACCATGATGCATGCCACCTCTCGCACGCTCAAGGCATCCGAGCCGAGCCCCGCGCTGTGTTGGCCGCCATCCCTCGGCTCGAGGTTGTGACGGCGAGCGAGCCCGAGCTCTGCTGCGGCAGTGCCGGCGTCTACAACCTGATCGAACCGAAGACAGCGGCCGAGCTGGGTGAGCGCAAGGCAGAGCGTATCCGCGCCGTCCGTCCCGACGCTGTGGCCGCGGCCAACCCCGGGTGTCTGCTGCAGATCGGCGGCTGGCTGGCCCGAGGCGGTGTGCCGCTACCGACCTTCCACCCGGTGGAGCTGGTCGACGCCTCACTTCGGGCGTATCCGGCCGACCGCCTGATCGATGAGCGCCGGCGGCTTGCCGCCAGCGCAGGGCCCTGAAGGACGAAGTCACACGCCTCTCCGGCCAAGCTCGACGCATGCCCCAGCCATATCAACGATTTCAAGCACTCAGCCGCGCGACATCTGCGGAACCCGGCAATGAGTTGGCCGCCCTTTTCTTTGACGGCTGTCGAAGTGCGATTGACAGGCTAATTCTTCAGGCGGTGTCGGATACGCAAGATTGGTCGACGGTCCGAAAGCAACTGACCAGGGAACACCGGCAGATTTACAGTGCCGGAGTGATCCCCCCAGCGTGTTGACGTGAGTACTGAAGTGCTTGCGCAATGTGAGCGTTTCACCTACGCTCGCTAGGGCCGGGGAGGAGTTCTCTTGATGGGAACGTTCGAAAGACATGGCGTCACGTCACCGACCCATTGCGCTGCGCTCCTTGAGAGCGCACCAGTCGTGACGCTCACAGATGTTGCGCCGTGACTCAACCGAGCTCGTCCCGGCCCGGCCGAAGGAGAACCTAGTAGTTGGGAGGATTCAGATGCCCGAACGTCACATTCCAAAGTGGTCCGAGCTTAGGCCGCTATTGCGCCCCAAGCCGATCGAGCTGAACCTGACCAGGCGCCGCCTGGACAGAGCCTTGACGATCAACGATCTGCGCACTTTGGCCCGTCGTCGCACCCCGCGTGCGGTCTTCGATTACACAGACGGTGCCGCCGAGGGGGAGATCAGTCTGCGCCGCGCACGAGGCCTGTTCCAAACCTTGGAGTTCTATCCGTCGGTCCTGCGAGACGTGTCCAGCGTTGACACCACCACGTCCTTACTCGGACGCCCGTCGGCCCTGCCTTTCGCCTTCGCCCCCACCGGCTTTACGCGGATGATGAATCATCAGGGCGAATGTGCAGTGGTGCGGATCGCCGAAAAGTACGGCATTCCCTATGCGCTGTCGACCTTGGGAACGACGTCGATTGAGGACGTGGCCGCCGCAGCACCCGCCGCGCGGAAGTGGTTCCAACTCTACGTCTGGAAAGACCGGACCGCCTGCGAGGAGCTGATGAGGCGCGCCAAGGCTGCTGGCTTCGAGGCTCTCATGCTCACTGTGGACGTCCCTGTGGCCGGCATGCGCCTACGCGACATCCGCAACGGCTTCTCGATCCCGCCGGCGCTCACGGTTAAGACTGTGCTCGACGCTGCGGCTCACCCGGCCTGGTGGATCAACCTCCTGACCACCACGCCCCTCTCTTTCGCCTCCCTGAGTTCATGGGACCGCACCGTCGCCGAGCTTATCGATGAGCTCTTCGATCCGACGATGACGATTGCGGATCTGGAGTGGTTGCGGTCCTTCTGGGACGGGCCGCTGATCATCAAGGGCATCCAGACGGTCGATGACGCTCGACGTGTGGCCGACGCCGGTGCAGACGCGATAGTGCTGTCCAACCACGGTGGGCGCCAGCTGGACCGTGCTCCCCTACCTCTACGGCTCGTCCCGGACGTCGTCGACGCCGTCGGGGATCGCACCGAGGTCTGGCTCGACACGGGCATCATGAGCGGTGCCGACATCGTTGCTTCGGTGGCGCTCGGCGCGAAAGCGACGTTGGTCGGCCGGGCGTACCTGTACGGACTGATGGCAGGCGGTGAACCTGGCGTGGAACGCGCTGCGGAAATCCTTAGTCGCGAGATTCGTCGCACCATGCAACTCCTAGGCGTACGGAGTCTAAGCGAGCTCCGCCCACAGCACGTGAAACTACCTTGAAGCCCCGGGTCGCCCGCAAGCCGCAAGTCGCTGCAGCTCGTTGAAGGCGAGAGGGCAATTTCAAGCACGCGCGAGAAGTTCGCCCACGCTCTGCGGCGTAGAGGAGAGTTACGGCTGCGTCGCGTGCGGACAGTTGGCCGCGAGGGTCATGGACGGGATTATTGGAGCAGGAGACAAGCCTGGCAGCCCAACGAGCTGATGACCGACACCGCTGGCTACAGCGACATCGTCTTCGGACTCTTTCGCCTCGTCGGAGCGCTCTACTCTGCGTCAAGGATTTCTTTGACCGCTACTCTCAGTGAAATCCATGGGGTTCCACGGCGACCCCACCGAAACCCCACCGGGCTCCATTCGTATTCGAAATGGGCCCCATGAGGGAGTGGAGCGGGAGAAGGGGTTCGAACCCTCGACCCTTACCTTGGCAAGGTAGGCTTCTAATTCTGTATTCGGGAGGGGTCGAAAATGACCTGTAAACGAGTACTTACCCCCAACTTCCACGGGGCTCAACGCTGAGCACACGGGGATCCACGCTGACCACACCGGCGTCCACGCTGATCACAACGAAGGCTGCAGGTGGGGGAGGCCTGCGCCGCCCCGAATCCAGGCGCTCGACGGCCGGCAGCAAGCCCGCAGGCGTGGACCGGTGCCGAGGAAGACCACCCTCGCCTGCGGTAGGAAGATCTCGGCGCGGCGATCCTTACACTGTCCTGCGTGGCGCAGAGCGAAGGGTCGGTCGATGACCAAACGAGTGGCGCACCCCTGCGGGCGGGAGCGTACGACCGGTACGACACAACCTTCGGTTCCCGTGGCACCTCCTGCGCTGCGTGGCTCTATCGCCCCAGAGGCGTCGAGCGGCCACCGATCGTTGTCCTGGGCCATGGGTTCGCCGCGATCCGTGCGCTGCGCCTGGACGCCTATGCCGCGCGTTTCGCGGAGGCTGGCTTCGCCGCGCTGGTTTTTGACTATCGGGGGTGGGGCGACAGCGCCGGTCAGCCGCGGAGGGTGCTGGACATTCGCGGCCAACAGGCGGACTGGCGTGCCGCAGTCGCACACGCCCGAACCCTCGATGGCGTTGACACCGACCGAGTCGTGGCTTGGGGCTCCTCTTTCGGTGGCGGCCACGTCCTGCACCTGGCAGCTGAGGACCGACAGCTGGCTGCGGTCATCGCTCAGGTCCCGCATATCAGCGGTCCCGCGTCGGCCTTCGCGCGCTCTCCTCAAGCCGTGGCCCGCTTGACGGCCGCTGCGCTGCGCGACCAGGTCGGCGCGCTTCTGGGTCGACAGCCATATCGGGTTCCGGCGGTCGGTGAGCCCGGCAGTACGGCGATGATGACGTCGCCCAACGCATTCCCGATGCTGAGGCGCCTCGCCGGCGCGAGATATGACGAACTCCTTGCCGAGAACGACGTCGCTGCACGCATCGCGCTCCGGGTCCCGTTCTACTCCCCCGGCCGCGTGGCGGAGAGGATCACGGGTCCTGCGCTCGTGCAGCTGGCGAGACATGACGTCGTGACCCCGTACCACGTTGCCCTGAAGGTCGCACGACGCATCCCTCGGGGCGAGATACGCACCTACGATTGCGGCCACTTCGAGCCCTATGTCGAGCCCTACTTCGACTCCGTGGTCAACGACCAGATCGACTTTCTCAGGCGGAACGTTTGACCTGAGGCGAGTGGCAACTCGATCCATACTGTTTACCGTACGGTTCTCTGCTAGGATCACCATATGGAGCGCAGTATGGGGGTGGAGCAGGCAAGGAACCAACTCGGCCGGCTCGCCGACGAGGTCAGCGACGAGTCCGATGTGGTCGTGCTGACGAGGCGCGGCCGCCCGGTGGCCGTCCTCATGGGCCCTGCCGAGTACGAGCGAGTCAACGAGGCGCGCCGCCAGCTCGCCCGCGACGAGCTCCAGCTGCGCGTCACTCAACTGCGCGAGGCTGTCGCCGCGGCTGGGCTCGACATCTCGCTCGTGGACGAAGCAATCGCGGCCGCGCGCGCGGCCGGGTGACGCTGCGCGCTGTCGTCGACACCAACGTGCTCGTCTCCGGGCTCGGTTGGGAAGGCCCTCCAGCGGTCGAAGTGGCCGCCGCCTTGCGCCGCAGGATTCAGCCTGTCACGAGCCAGGAGTGGCGCTCTCGATGTGCGACGAGTTCACTCGCGAGAACTTGGCCCGGCGCCTCGGTCGCTCGATCACCGCCGACGAGGTCATCCATGCACTCGACGACGCCTGCGTGGTACGCGGCGCACCCGAATTCATCCGCATGGACAACGGACCGGAGTTCGTCGCCATGGCCATCCGCGACTGGTGTCGGGAGCATGGCACCGGTACGGCGTACATCGAGCCGGGCAGTCCCTGGCAGAACCCGTACGTCGAGAGCTTCAACGGCAAGCTCCGCGACGAGCTGTTCTCGCGTGAAGTCTTCGATACGATCATGGAGGCTCGGCTGCTCTTCGACGACTGGTGTGACACCTACAATCGCCATCGGCCGCACAGCGCCCTTGGCTACCTGCCGCCCGCGGTCTTCGCGGCGGCGTTCAACCAACCGGAACTCTCATAGAAGTTGGACCAACAAACGGGGTCTCGTCAATCGCATTGCGAACAACGCGCTGTGGCGGATCGCCACGGTGCGACTCACCTGCCACGAACCGACGCGCGCCTACATGAAGCGGCGTACCGCTGAGGGGATGTCCAAGAGAGAAATCATCCGGTGTCTGAAGCGATAGTGGCTCGCGAGGTCTACCACTGCCTGGCTCCCCGTGAACTCGCCTTGGCCGCTTGACAAACTATAGGAGCATCTTTCCCCTGAGAAACGTAATGCTACCCAACAGCTCGGACGTGGCACAACGACCTAAAGGAAGAGGCTAACCCGGATCTTTCAGTAGGGGTCTGAGGAGTTCGGCCCCGGAAGCACAAAGTGCCCTGCCAGGAAAGGGACAATTGAGTTGTTCAGCCTCAAACGTCCCAGAACCGGAGAGC
>OCZT010002428.1_pt1 | contig 19256 bp, 28 predicted proteins | sample 1539031 | NCBI WGS metagenome assembly OCZT01 (sample SAMEA3539308, study PRJEB22396) | soil metagenome | biome: tundra; feature: field; material: soil | place: USA | collected 2010-05 | depth 0.15 m | reverse complement strand
GGTGCCGCCGGTACCGAGGGACGCGGCGAAGGCCGTGCAACGCGTCCGGCTGCTGGCGCTGCGGCGATCGACGCTCCGGCGATCGACGCTCCGGCGATCGACGTTCCCGCGATCGACGCTCCGGCGATCGACGTTCCCGCGATCGACGTTCCGGCGATCGACACGAGCGACGCGCTGCGCGCCGCGCAGACCGAAGGACCCTCGCTGGAGTCGGTCATCGACGGCGGCGCAGCGGCCGAGCATCACCATACCGCGCCGCACGCCGGGGCGGTGACGCACGAGCCGGACGCCGAGCACGGCGCGGGTGTGACGACCGAGACCTCGCAGGCCAACCCGGAATCACAGCACACCACCGACGCGCAGGAGCGTCCCGGCGCGCCCTCGACGGCGCCGACCGCGACGCATCCGGAACCGGCGCCGGCGGGCGGGACGCACGACCGTCCCGAGCTCGACACCACGAACGAGGTCCAGTAACCGATGCTCACTCCGAAGAGAGTAAAGTGGCGCCGTCAGCACCGCGGCCGCATGCGCGGCAAAGCGCTGGTCGGCAACACCCTGACGTTCGGCGAGTTCGGCCTGCAGGCGCTCGAGCCGGTCTGGATGACCAACCGGCAGATCGAGGCTGCGCGTATCGCGATGACGCGTCACATCAAGCGCGGCGGCAAGGTCTGGATCAAGATCTTCCCCGACAAGTCGGTGACGAAGAAACCGGCCGAGGTTCGCATGGGTTCCGGTAAGGGCAATCCCGAGTTCTGGGTGGCGGTGGTCCGTCCGGGCCGCGTGCTGTTCGAGCTCGCCGGCGTGGACGAGAAGACGGCGCGTGAAGCGCTTCGGCTCGCGGCACAGAAACTGCCGATTTCGACGAAGATCGTGACGCGTGTCGAACAGGAAGCGGAGGTCGCGATCTAATGAAGCGCAACGACCTGCGAACCCTGCGCGAACTACCTCTGGCGGAGCTCGAGCAGCGCGCCCGCGAGACGAAGGAAGAGCTCTTCAATCTTCGCTTCTCGCTGCGCACCGGGCATCTGAGCGACTTCTCTCGCGTGAAGCTCGTCCGCCGCACCTACGCCCAGATTCAGACTGCGATCTCCGAGAAGAAGATCGCCGTCGCCCTTCGACAAGCTCAGGATGACCGTCATGGAGCAGCCTAACCCCGTGCAAAGCGAGTCCGCCGGCACCGTGGAACGCGACAACCGGCGTCGCGTCAAACAGGGCCGCGTCGCGAGCGACAAGATGGACAAGACCATCGTCGTCGTGACCGAGACGCGCGTCCCGCACCCCGTCTACAAAAAGGTCGTCCGCCGCTCGACGCGCTTCAAGGCGCACGACGAGCTCAACGAGGCCAAGTCGGGGGATTTGGTGCGCATCCAAGAGTGCCGCCCGATGTCGCGCGACAAGCGCTGGCGTCTGGTCGAAGTATTGGAACGAGCGAAATGATCCAGCAAGAGACACGGCTCAAGGTGGCCGACAACTCAGGCGCGCGCGAGCTGCTGTGCATCCACGTCAGCGGCGGTTCGCGTCATGCCTACGCGCACGTCGGCGACGTCATCGTCGGCACGGTGAAGAGCGCGATCCCGGGCGCCGCGGTCAAGAAGGGCCAAGTCGTCAAGGCCGTCGTCGTTCGCACCAGCGCGCCGTTCCGCCGGCCCGACGGCTCGGTGATCAAGTTCGACGAGAACGCCTGCGTGATCATCAAGGGCGACAAGGACAATTTCGACCCGCGCGGGACGCGCGTGTTCGGGCCCGTCTGCCGCGAGCTCCGCGACCGCGGGTTCCTCAAGATCGCCAGCCTCGCGCCGGAGGTGCTCTAGCATGGGCAGTCCGGTGAACCGGCAGACCATCTCGAAGCCGAAGATCGTCAAGGGCGACACGGTCGTCCTGCGGCGCGGCAAAGAGAAAGGCAAGCGCGGGATCGTCAAGCACGTGTGGCCGAAGGACGGCTGCGCGACGGTCGAGGGTCTCAACGTCGTCAAGCGCCACACGAAGCCCGGCGCGACCGGCGTGCAAGCCGGCGGCATCCTCGAAAAGGAAATGCCGCTTCCGCTCTGCGCGCTGATGGTGATCGATCCGAAGACGGATCGTCCGACTCGCGTGCGCCGCATCCGCCAGTCCGACGGCACCTCGGTGCGCGTCGCGAAATCCGGCGAGCAGCTGCTCGTCCCCGTGAAGGGCCGCTAGTCATGGCAGCAAGATTGAAAGAAAAGTACACCAACGAGGTCCGAGGGAAGCTGCAGGAGCGGTTCAGCTACAAGAACCCGATGCAGATCCCGAAGCTCGAGAAGGTCGTCATCAACATGTCGGTCACCGAGGCGATCCAGACCTCGAAGGCGCTCGACAAGGCAGTCGACGAGATGACGACGATCAGCGGCCAGAAGCCGGTGATCACCAAGGCCAAGAAGTCGATCGCGGCGTTCAAGCTGCGTGAGGGCATGAACATCGGTGCCAAGGTGACGCTGCGCGGCGACCGCATGTACACGTTCCTCGACAAGCTCTTCAACATCGTGCTGCCGCGTATCCGCGACTTCCGCGGGTTGAACCGCAAGTCGTTCGACGGCCGCGGCAACTATAACCTCGGTCTGCGCGAGCAGCTCGTGTTTCCGGAGATCGATTTCGACAAGGTCGAGAAGGCGCGTGGAATGGACATCGTCATCGTGACGACGGCCAAGAACGACGAAGAAGCGACCGAGTTCCTCACCCAGATGGGCTTGCCGCTGCAGAAGCCGGCCGGTACCCAAACCGCAGGGGCGCGATAATGGCCAAGACCTCGCTGATCGAGAAGTCGAAGCGCACGCCGAAGTTCAGCGTGCGCGCGCACAACCGTTGCAAAGTCTGCGGGCGCCCCCGCGCGTACTACCGCAAGTTCGGCATGTGCCGGATCTGCTTCCGGGAGAACGCGCATCTCGGTTTCATCCCCGGCATCACGAAGGCCAGCTGGTAAGATCATGGGAGTAATCACCGATCCGATCGCGGACCTGCTCACGCGCATCCGCAACGCGAACAACGTGAACCATAAGACCGTGGACATCCCGGCCTCGAGGATGAAGAAGGCTGTCGCGCAGATCCTGCTCGACGAAGGCTTCATCACGGGCCTGGAAGAGCTGAAGGCGGAGGGCCCGCAAGGGACGCTCCGCATCACCCTCAAGTACGGCCCCGAGAAGGAGAAGGTCATCACCGGCCTTCGCCGGATCAGCCGTCCCGGTCTTCGCGTCTACACCTCGAAGACGGAGATCCCGCGCGTCCTGGGCGGGCTGGGTCTCGTCATCATGTCGACCTCGAAGGGCATCATGTCGGGCAAGCGCGCCAAGCGCGAAGGCTTCGGCGGTGAAGTCCTGGCGTACGTGTGGTAATCGATCATGTCTAGAATTGGAAAGCTTCCGGTCGCGGTTCCGTCCGGCGTCGACGTGACGTTGGACGACTCGATCGTGCGCGTCAAAGGTCCCAAGGGTGAGCTGCAGCAGCACATTCTGCCAGTGGTCAGCGTCACGATCGACGGCGGTCAGGTCGTCGTTGCGCGCAAGAGCGACGACAAGCCCGGGCGTTCGGCGCACGGTCTCACGCGCACGCTGGTCGCGAACATGATCGACGGGGTCACGAAGGGCTTTCGCAAGTCGCTCGAGCTCCAGGGCGTCGGCTTCCGCGTCAACAAGGCCGGCAACGACCTGAACTTCTCGCTCGGCTACTCGCACCCGGTCTCGTACGCCGCGCCAGCGGGGATCGCGTTCACCGTCGAGGGGACGAACCGCGTGCACGTCGAGGGGATCGACAAGCAGCGCGTCGGCCAGGTCGCTGCGGAGATCCGCGGCCTCCGCCCGCCCGAGCCGTACAAGGGCAAAGGCATTCGCTATTCGGGCGAAGTCGTCCGCAAGAAACTGGGCAAGGCCGGTAAGGCAGGGAAGAAGTAATGCCGATCTCACGCAACGCGCAGCGCCTGAAGCGCCACACGCGTCTTCGCAAGAAGGTCGTCGGAACGGAAGCCCGCCCGCGCCTGCAGATCTTCCGCAGCCTGCACCACACCTACGCGTTCGTCATCGACGACACGAAGGGTCATACGCTCGTCGCCGCGTCGACGCGCGAGGGCTCCGTCGCCGACGGCCTCGGCTCGCGCACGAACGTCGAGGCCGCCCAGAAGATCGGTTCGACGATCGCCCAGCGCGCGAAGGCCGCCGGGATCGATGCCGTGGTCTTCGACACGTCCGGTCACAAGTATCACGGTCGCGTCGCAGCGCTCGCTCAGGCAGCGCGCGAAGCCGGTTTGGAGTTCTAGCGCATGTACAATCGTGGCGGTCGCGACCGCGACAACCAGGGGTTCGAGGAGACCGTCGTCCGCATCAACCGCGTGGCGAAGGTCGTCAAGGGCGGTAAGCGCTTCAGCTTCTCGGCGCTCGTCGTCGTCGGCGACAAGAAGGGCCGCGTCGGGTTCGCGATCGGCAAGGCCGGCGAAGTCCCCGAAGCGATCCGCAAGGGCGTGGAGCAGGCCCGTAAGGCGCTGATCACCGTCCCGATGGTCGAGAAGACGATCCCGCATCAGGTGAACGTGCACGTCGGTTCCGGCCACGTGATGCTCAAGCCGGCCTCGCCCGGAACGGGCGTCATCGCGGGCGGCGCGATGCGCGCGGTGCTCGAGCTCGCCGGGATCCACGACATCGTCACCAAGTCGCTCGGGACGAACAATCCCATCAACGTCGTGCTCGCGACGTTCGCGGCGCTCAGTTCCCTCAAGACGGCCGAGAAGGTCGCGCAGCTGCGCGGCAAGACGGTCCGAGAGATCTTTGCATAATGGCTGCCACCAAGACTCCTCGAAAAGCGAAGGCTGAGGTCGCCCCACCGGCTGCGCCCGTCTTTTCGCTCGCGACGCTCAAGCCGAACCCCCACTCCCGCCCGAAGCGCGTGCGCATCGGCCGCGGGCACGGTTCCGGCATGGTCAAGACCGGCGGCGAAGGCGGCAAGGGTCAGACCGTGCGCTCCGGCGGCGGCAAAGGCCCGTCGTTCGAAGGCGGCCAGACCCCGTGGGCCCGCCGGCTTCCGACGAAGCGCGGGTACTCACAGAAGGCTCGCGACATCGGGCACTTCCGCCAAACCTATGCGGTCCTCAACGTCGGCGATCTCACCGGCTGGGACGCGACGGTCGAGGTCAGCCCGCAGTCGCTGCGCGAAACCGGCAAGATCAAGAACCTCAAGGACGGCGTGAAGATCCTCGGCGGCTCGACCAAGTCGAAGGCCAAGGGCGGCACGCTCCCGGCGGGGCTGCGCTTCCGCGACGTGCTGTTCTCGACGTCGGCGCGTGAAGCGCTCGGTGCCGTCGGCGCCGATTTCGGCGACACCGAAACCGCTCGAGCCGAGTAGGATTCAGCGATGCTGAATCCGACGCCCTTCGGGCGTAGGTAAGGGAAGTCTAAGTGCTCACCACCCTTCGCAACGCGCTGACCGTTCCCGACATCCGCAAGCGGATCGGGTTCGTGTTCTTCGCGTTCGCCGTCTTCGTCTTTATGATCCACGTGCAGCTCCCGAATGTGGACCAGAAGCAGTGGAACACCCTGATCGCGAACGGCGCGTTCTACCAGTTCCTCGGCTTCCTCTCGGGCGGCGCCCTGCAGAAGCTCTCGATCATCGCGATGGGGATCACGCCGTACATCAACGCGTCGATCATCATGCAACTGATGACGGTGGTGATCCCGCAGCTCGAGGAGATGGCGAAGAAGGGCGGTGAGGAAGGCCGTAAGACGATCAGCCGCTACACGCGGTACCTGACTATCGTCCTCGGCACGATCCAGGCGACCTCGATGGCGATCGCGATGAGCCGCGGAAACGTGTTCTTCGACCATTCGTGGCAGTTCATCGTGTACGCGGTCGTCGCGTTCGTCTCAGGCACCATGTTCCTGATGTGGCTGGGCGAGCAGATCTCCGACAAGGGGATCGGCAACGGCATCTCGCTGATCATCTTCGTCGGCATCGTGCTGCGCTTCCCGACGCAGGTCGCTCAGACGTTCTCGCTCGCCGGCAAGGGCGGCGTCAACTGGCTCGGTCTCAGCCTGTGGGTCGGCATCGCGCTCGTCACGATCGTGTCGATCGTGTTCATGTACCAGGGCCAGCGCCGCATCCCGGTGCAGCAAGCGCGCCGCGTGATCGGCCGCAAGATGTACGCCGGACGATCGAGCTACATCCCGCTGCGCCTGAACAACGCCGGCGTCATCTCGATCATCTTCGCGATCTCGATTCTGCTGCTGCCGCAGCAGGCGCTCTCGTGGTTCGGCACCGGGAGGACGGCCGGAGTCGGCGGCAACATCTCGTTCTTCCTGACGACCTACTTCGGTCCGAGCTCGTTCCTCTACAACGCGGTCTACTTCTTGCTGGTCGTCGTCTTCACGTTCTTCTACTCGGCGATCGTGGTCAACACCAAAGACATCGCCGACAACCTCAGGAAGTCGGGCTCCTTCATCCCGGGGATCCGTCCCGGCCAGCCGACGGTCGACTACATCAACAAGATCCTGATTCGCATCACGACCGCGGCCGCGATCTACCTCGGCCTGCTTGCCGTGCTGCCCTCGCTCCAGCGCGACGTCGGCCTCTCGGGGCTCTACATCGGCTCGACCTCGCTGCTGATCGTCGTCGGCGTCGCGCTCGACTCGATCACGCAAATCGAAGCCCGCCTCGCGATGCGCGACTACCGCGGGTTCATCAACCGGTGAACTTGATTTTTCTCGGGCCTCCGGGTGCCGGTAAAGGCACGCAGGCGAAGGCGCTCGAGGAGCGGTTCGGGTATCGCCAGGTTTCGACCGGCGATATTCTGCGCGCGAACGTGCGTGAGGGAACGCCGCTGGGCGTCGAGGCGAAGGGTTATATGGACAGCGGCAAGCTCGTTCCCGACGAGCTGATCATCCGCATGATGGAGCCGGTGCTCGACGCCGCAGGCGATGTGATCCTCGACGGTTTTCCGCGCACGACCACGCAGGCCGAGGCGCTCGACGAGCTGCTGCGGCGCAAGAGAAAGTCAGCGGCAGCGGTCCTCTTCGCCGTCGACCCCAGCGTGTTGACCGAACGGCTCACCGGCCGCTGGACGCACGCGGCGTCGGGTCGCACCTATCACGTCCGGCACAACCCGCCGAATCTCCCCGGCATCGACGATCAGACGGGCGAGCCGCTGATCCAGCGGCACGACGACAAGGAAGAGACGATCCGCACGCGCCTCGCCGAGTACGACGCGCTGACCGCGCCGCTGATCGCCTACTATGACGACCCCGCCGATCCGCGGCTGGTGAGCGTCGACGCGCTCGCGCCGATCGATGACGTCACCGAACAGCTGACGAAGCTCGTCTCCGGCAACGTCGCGCGGAACGGCGCGGCATGATCAGCATCAAGTCGGCGCGCGAGATCGAGATCATGCGGCGCGGCGGAAAGATCACCTCGAAGACGCTCACCACCCTGATGGCAGCCGCGAAGCCGGGCGTCACCACCGGCCAGCTCAACCAGCTCGCCGACGAGTCGATCCGTTCGATGGGGGGTGTGCCGACCTTCATCGGCTACCACGGCTATCCGGCGGCGATCTGCGCATCGGTCAACGACGAGGTCGTGCACGGGATGCCCGGCGATCGGGTGCTGCAGGACGGCGATCTGCTCTCGATCGACATCGGCACCACCTTCGAAGGCTACGTCTCGGACTCGGCGGTTACCGTCGCGATCGGAAACGTCGACGAAGCGGCGAAGCGCTTGATGCGCGTGACCCAGGAGTGTCTGATGCTCGGGATCGAGCAGATGCAGGTCGGCAACCACCTCGGCGACATCGGCCATGCCGTTCAGCGGCACGCCGAGGCTCACGGCTACGGCGTCGTTCGGGCGCTCGTCGGCCACGGCGTCGGGCGGAAGATGCACGAGGACCCGCAGGTGCCCAACTACGGCAACCCCGGCCAGGGGACGCTGCTCCGCAAGGGGCTCGTGCTCGCGATCGAGCCGATGATCACCGAAGGGACCTGGGAGGTCGCAACCCTCGAGGACGGCTGGACGGTCGTTACCGAGGATGGTAAACTAGCGGCGCACTTCGAGCATACGATCGCGATCACGGACCAAGGTCCGAAGATCCTGACGTTGCGGGACGTCGCCGAGCACCCGGACGTAGCTCGCTATCGTCCTTCCGAAGAGGTCGCGGCCTGATCATGGCGCACGGCCGCACCCGTCACCCAGTAAGAGCAGAATCATGAAAGTACGACCGAGCGTCAAGCGCATTTGCGACGCCTGCAAGATCATCCGCCGCGAAGGTAAAGTGCGCGTGATCTGCAGCGTCAATCCGAAGCACAAGCAGGTTCAGGGATAATGGCTCGTATCTCCGGCATCGATCTCCCGCGCGACAAGCGCATCGAGATCGGACTCACGGCTATCTTCGGCATCGGGCTCCCGACGTCGAAAAGGATCCTCGCGCAGACCGGGGTCGACCCGAACACGCGGGTCAAGGACCTCACGACCGAGGACGAGCAGCGCCTGCGCGAAGTCGTCGAAACGCTCAAGGTCGAGGGCGACCTGAAACGCGAGATCGCGAACAATATCAAGCGACTCACCGACATCGGCTGCTACCGCGGCCTTCGCCACCGGCGCGGCCTACCCGTGCGCGGCCAGCGCACCAAGACCAACGCGCGCACCCGAAAGGGCCCGAAGCGCACGGTCGCCGGCAAGAAGAAGACCGCCACCAAGAAGTAAGCAGACACGCGGCCCCGGACATCCGTCCGGGGTCGCTCTGTTTAGCTCGGGATCGGCAGTCTGGTGCCGCGGCCTTCGATGATACAGCGGTCGAAGACGTGGGAGGCGGCGGCGAGGTCCCAGAGGCCGATGCCGAGCGATTCGAACAGCGTGATCTGATCGTCGCCGGTACGGCCGAGGGCGTGGCCGGCGATGATGTCGCTGAGAAGCGTCGCGTTGTCCCACGACCACGCATCGCTTTCGTTCGCCGCCTGCAGGTCGCCGGATTCGACTTTCGCTTGGGCGAGATCTTCGACCGCGACGACGGCGGCGCGGGTGACGGTCTCGACGTCGATCTCTTGGGCGTTGGCGCGGTTGGAGCCGGCGGCGTTGACGTGCGTGCCGGCGCGCAGCCAGGCGCCTTCGAGGACCGGCGTCGAGGAGCTGGTCATCGTGCAGACGATGTCGGCTTCGGCGACGGCGTCGCGCGCGCTCTCGGCCGGCTCGACGGTGTGGCCGATGCGCGCCGTCATCTGCTCGCAGAAGTCCGCGCGGCGCTCGGCGTTGCGGCCGTAGACGAGGACGCGCGTGATGTTGCGGACGTGGAAGCAGGCTTCGAGTTGCGAGCGGGCTTGCCAACCGGTGCCGATCACCGCCAACGTGTGTGCGTCGTCGCGGGCCAGGAAGCGCGTCGCGACGCCGGAGGCCGCGCCGGTGCGCATCTGGCCGAGCGCGTCGGCTTCCATCAGCGCCAGCATCTCGCCGTTGTCGTTGAACATCGTGTGCCAGAAGCGCGCGCCGCGGCCTTGCATCGCGACCGTGTACGTCTTGTGGCCCATGCGCGAGCCGTACGACGCGGCGAGGACTTGGATCACCGACGAGGGCAGATAGGCGCGCTGGCGGGGACGATTCTGGGCGCGGCCTTCGGCGAGCGCGCGCGCGGCGTCCTCGACCAGGGTGAGGGCGTCGCGGATGCTCAGCGTCGCGACGACGTCGCCTTCGGTGAGGTAGAGCGGGTTCACGCTCTTCCCGAACCGACGACGGAGGAATCGCTCGAGCCGTATCCGGCTGCGATGTAGCGATCGTACAGCGCGCCGACGGACGGCACGACGTCGAGCTTCACGCCATGGCGAGCTGCCTCGTCTTCCATCAGCCGCAAGTCTTTGCGCGCCATCGTCAGCTCGAAGCTCGGGTTGTCGAACTTGCCGTCGGCCATGAACTTGCCTCGCCCCTGAACGGCGTTTCCTGGATTGAACTCGGTGAAGAGCGTGTACGCGTCCTGCGGGTTGATCCCGAGCGAGCGGCCGAGCTTGTAGACGTCGGCGAGTCCACCGGTGATCACCAGCAGCATCATGTTGCCGAACAGCTTGAACGACGCGCCGCGCGTCGGGTCATCGCCGAGCTCGATGATCTTGCCGGTCATCGGTGCGAGCAGCGGCTTGACGCGTTCGCGGACGTGCGGATCGCCGGAGAGCAGCATCAGACCGGTCCCCTCGCGGGCGTGGCTCGGCGCCATGAAGACCGGCGCGTGCACGTAGGTGCGACCGCGCTGCTTCCAGCGCTCGACCCGTTCGCCGGTCGGCGTCGGAGCGGTGGTCGTGTGGTCGGCGATGATGGCGGTCGGCAGAATCAGGTCGGCGAGCGGGTCCAGCACCGAGTCGACCGCCGCGTCGTCGCTGAGGGTCAGGTGGATCTCGGTCGCGCCGCGCACGGCGTCGGCCGCGGTGTCGAACGCCTTGGCGCCCTCGGCTTCCAGCGCTTTTGCCTTCTCCGGGCTGCGGTTCCAGACGTGCACGGTCTCGCCGCGCTCGAGCATCTTGCGAACGAAGTTGGCGCCGAGTAGGCCGGTTCCGAGCCAAGCGATCAAAACATTCTCCTCATCAGGGGGCGTCGGGACGTCCCGTTCGACCCGCGTAACGGAGCCGCCGTTGCGGCCCTTGGGTGCAGCGCGGTCCTCCTCCTAGAGGCAGCTCTGCGGGTGCGCGCCGCGCTTGAATGCGAAGACGGAACCTCGACGGACCACGAGGTGATAGTCGCCGCATGCCAACGCCTCGCGCAGCTTCGGCAAGAGAGTGTCGTGGAACGTGGCGTTCGGGTAGTCCTCGGCGAAGACGATGTACTCGGCGCCGCCGCCGATGAACGGCGTGCCGAGGACCTCGGCGCGCGGACGCTGCGCGGCGATCGCCGTATACCACTCGTCGTGCGTGCTGACGGAGGCCTCGGCCGGAATCGAGGCAAGTACGGCGCGCGCGTCGTTCAGTGCGTGATACGAGGGCCTCAGGTAGTGCTGCGGGTGGAGCGGGTTGAAGGCGATCAGGAAGAGCGCCGAGATCACGAACGCGATCGTCGTCCAGCGTCGCGGCAGGCGCGGCGCGGCGATGCCGCCGGCGAACGCGATCAGCAGCCACGGGATCCAGAGCGCGGCGTAGTGCATCCCCATCCGCCAGACCAAACCACTGTTGGCGAGCAGCACGATCGCGAAGCCGGGGACGGCTAGCCATGCCAAGCGCGAACGCAGCGGGACGAACGCGAGCGGGACGAACGCTTCGAGAACGTAGGTCAGCCGCCCGAGGGTGAGAATCGCCGCGCCGAAGGCTAGCGGATGGGTGAGGGGCGCGAGCAGCAACTCGGCCGGCCCATTCGCGAACGGATAGACGTAGAAGTGCGAGGGCGGCCAGGGTCCCACGTGCGGTAGGACGACGAGCGCGTAGATCGCATCCGACGCGACGCCCAGCGCCGCCGAGCCGAGGCCGGCCACGATCACGCCGCGGTCACGCCGCCAGAACCCATCCAGCGCGACGACTAGCCCGAGCAGCGCGAGTTCGAGGCAGACGTCTTCTCTCAGCCCGGCCAGCAGCAGCGCCAGCCCGGCGACCCAGCGCCACGCGCGCCGCTGCAACGCCAGCCACCACCCCAGCGCCAGCACCGGCAGCAGCCCGAGATCGCGGAACTCGCCGAACCCCACCGCGACCAGCGGCGGGTACACGAGCGCCACGGCGCCGATCCGGTCGGCGATGCCGCGCTCGAGCCCGCGCGCCCGCGCGATCCCCGCGAGCAGCGGCGCGCAGGCCACGGTCGCCGCTGCGAGGATGACCTGGAGTACCCAGAGGCTGTGGGTCGTGGCGAGGAACGGCCAGAGGAGTACCAGGGCCGGCGACCAGTGGAAACGGTAGTGGGTCGTCTGCTCGACGCCGTTGTGCATGCCGCCCAGCGCGTCGAGCACGATTTGCACGAAGGTGCCGGTGTCGGCGCCGTAGCTCCAGTCGGCCGCCCGCACGGCGGCCAGAGCCGCCAAGAGGACGAACGTGGCGACGGTCCCGGCCCAGAGGGCGGAGAGACGGTTCAGGCGCACGGCCGCCGACGTTCGTCCTCGCGCCGCGAAGTCATCGGTCGGCGTGACAGTGCCGGCCGGCCGCGAATGATGTCAGTCTTTCAAGACACCGACCTTGCGCCAAGCGCGCGCGAGTGCGTCGAACGTCGTCGTACCGTATTGCTCCGCAGCGAGCAGCGTCTGCTGCGAACATCGCAAAGGTACAGTCCTCGCGAAGCCCCGTGCACATCGTATCGTACCAAATGCGGCCCGCCGTTTCCCACGCGTGGCCGCCGAGCGCCTTCGCGAACAGATAGAAACGCGTGATTCGGGATGCCGCTGTTCGCGTGAACTGGATCGCGGCTCTCGTCCGTGACGAAGTCGCGCATGTGCGCCGGCTGCGTGTCGTGGAGACCCAGCCGCTTGTCGTTGAAGACCGACCCGGTGCCGCGAGTGACCGTAGCGTGCGGTGTACAGCGTCAGGCTAAGCCGGGAAGAGCAAGCAAAGCGCTTTTGACTCAGGGGAGGAAGACCGTCAGGGAGGAAGATCGTCGCGAGAACCCGCGCAACATCGGGAATCCTCCCAACCCCTTGCAAGCACGGAACATCCCCTTGCAATTTTTGTAAAGGCGGCGGCAAATGGAGTTCGAAAAGAAGGCGTGCGCTTCAGGCGAGATGCCCACTTTCGCGCGGCGAACGGCGATAGCGTCGTTGGCCGTAGGAGTCCTCACCTTATCCGCTGGCCGGGGCATTGCGAGTGCCCAGGCGGCGGCGTGCCCCACACAGGCCGGCTGGCGGTGGTGCCACAAATGCGAGGGCATGTTCTACGCCGCCGCCAGCGCCGGCATGGGAGTCTGTCCTGCGAAGGGGACGCACGACGGCGGCGGGAGCAGTCATTACCTGGCCATCCTCGGCGAGACCGCGTCCGGCAAGCTACAGGGCGGCTGGCGTTGGTGCAGCAAATGCGAGGGCATGTTCTACGCCGCCGCCAGCGCCGGCATGGGGCACTGTCCGGCTGGCGGGGCGCACATCCAAAGCGGGAGCAGCCATTATGCGGTCTTGGTCCCCGCCGAGACCGCGGCGCCGCTGCAGCAGGGCGGCTGGCGTTGGTGCAGCAAATGCGAAGGCATGTTCTACGCCGCCGCCAGCGCCGGCATGGGGGTCTGTCCGGCTGGCGGGGCGCACATCCAAAGCGGGAGCAGCCATTACGGTTTCTGGTATTTGCCGTAGCGCAAGCTGAGCGTCTGGGGCCGCCCGCGAGGGCGGCCCCTTGACCGCCGCTGCCGGCCCGCCGTCGAGCCCCCCGGCACAACAGCGGAGAATCTGGCCGAATGGCCTGCTTGGCTTGTCACCGGCGGTCGACGTTCGTCCCTTGCCGCTGGCCTCGGCCTGTGGTAAAGTAAGCCGTTGTGTTCGCCTGCGGACGCAATGCGCGTTCGCGCGCCCAACCGCTCTCGCCGAGCGGTCGGATGAAAGGTCGGGGAGGCTCGTGGGACGCGAGCCCTGCCGGTCGAGGCGACGACACCGGGCCGTGCCCGGCAAGATAAACCAGCAGAGAGTAGTTTTCTTTTGGCCGCCAAGAAGCAAACCAAGACACGGAAGAAGCGCGAGTTCAAGAACGTCGGTTCGGGTGTCGCGCACATCCACTCGTCGTTCAACAACACGATTGTGACGATTACCGACAACACCGGCTCGACGATCGCGTGGGCGTCCGCCGGCAACCTCGGGTTCAAAGGCTCGAAGAAGTCGACGCCGTTCGCCGCGCAGATGGCCGCCGAGGCGGTCGCGCGCAAAGCGATGGACCACGGGATGAAGACCGCCGAGGTCTACGTGAAGGGCCCCGGCGCCGGTCGCGAAGCCGCGATCCGCTCGCTGCAAGCCGCCGGTCTCGAGATTACGCTCATCAAAGACGTCACGCCGATCCCGCACAACGGCTGCCGCCCGCCGAAGCGCCGCAGAGTGTAAGGGAGTTAGAGAAAAAGAATGGCCCGTTACACTGAAGCCGTGTGCCGCCTGTGCCGCCGCGAAACCGCGACGTCCAAGACCGGCGAAAAGATCAAGCTCTTCCTCAAGGGCGACCGCTGCCTGTCCAAAAAGTGCGCCGTCGAGCGCCGCGGGACCGCGCCGGGTCAGAAGACGCAGAACACCAAGACGCGTCAGAAGATCTCCGAGTACGGCCGCCAGCTCCGTGAGAAGCAGAAGATGCGCCGCTACTACGGCGTGCTCGAGGCGCAGTTCACGAACTACTTCCGCGTCGCCCAGCGAGTCAAGGGAAAGACCGGCGCGACGTTCTTGCAGCTGCTCGAGCGCCGTCTCGACAACGTCGTCTACCGGCTCAACCTCGGGCAGAGCCGCGCGCAGGCGCGTCAGCTCGTGACGCATCGCCACTTCCGCCTCAACGGCCGGACCGTCAACGTCCCGTCGATCATCGTGAAGGCCGGCGACGTGATCTCGATCGCCGAGAACTCGAAGAAGTCGGACCTCATCCTCGCCAACATCGAGACCGCGAAGAACCGCCGCCACCCCGAGTGGCTCGAGTTCAACGAGACCGACGCGACCGCGAAGGTCCTCGCGCTCCCGTCCCGCGAGCAAATCGACACGCCCGTCGATGAGCAACTCATCGTCGAATTCTATTCGCGGTAATAGCGCCACTCTTACCGCTCTGCCAAGACTAGCAAACAGTTACCGTTAGGCGTGCGATCGTCTCAGAGACCTGAGGCGGATAACGTAAACGGAGAAAGACCAACACCGAAATCATGACCGTCCTCGAAGCGCCGGCCGGCGCCAACATCGAAGTCCGCGAACGCCGCGAGAACTACGCCAAGTTCGTGATCGAGCCGCTCGAGCGCGGCTTCGGCATCACGCTCGGCAACGCGCTGCGCCGCGTCCTGCTCTCGTCGATCCCGGGCGCCGCCGTCACCTACGTCAAGATCGACGGCGTCCTTCACGAGTTCTCGACGATCCCCGGGGTCGTCGAAGACACGGTCGACCTACTGCTGAACCTCAAGGGCCTTCCGATCAAGCTCAACACGGAAGATCCCAAGGTGCTCTCGCTGAGCGCGAGCGGGTCGAAGGAAGTGACCGCGGGCGACATCGCTCCGGACGCCGATGTCGAGATCCTGCAGCCGAACTATCACATCGCGACGCTGTCGAAGAGAGACGCGAAGCTGTCGATGGAGATCGGCATCGAGAAGTCGCGCGGCTACGTCACCTCCGACAAGCAGCGCAACATCGAGCACATGATCGGGCTGATCCCGATGGACTCGATCTTCTCGCCGATCCGCAAGGTCAACTTCAGCGTCGACGACACGCGCGTCGGACAGTCGGTCGACTTCGACCGCCTCACCCTCGAGATCGAGACCAACGGCTCGATCACGCCCGACGACGCGCTCTCCGAAGCCGCCCAGATCCTCACCGAAGAGCTGCGCCTCTTCATCGGCTTCTCGACCGAAGAGAAGCCGGTCGCGACGGCGCCGGCGAGCGAGTGGGACGTTCCGGTCGAGACGCTCAACCTCTCGGTCCGCTCGTTCAACTGCCTCAAGCGCGCGGGCATCTCGAAGGTCTCCGAGCTCCTCGACATGACGGAAGACGAGATCATCAAGATGCGCAACTTCGGCAAGAAGTCGCTCGACGAGATCAAGCAAGTCCTGGAGGAGCGAGGCCTCTCGCTCCGCCAGCCGTAGCACCTCCGCCGGGATCGGGATAAGGAACCATGCCGCATCAAATCGCCTACAAGCGTCTCTCGCGCACGGACGGTCACCGCAAGGCGCTGCTCCGCAACCTCGCGACCTCGTTCTTCAAGTACGAGAAGATCGAGACGACCTCGACCAAGGCCAAGGAGATCTCCAAGGTCGTCGAGCGCCTCATCACGCAGGCTCGCCGCGGCGACCTGCACTCGCGGCGTCTCGCAGCGTCGTACCTCACCGAAGAAGCGGTCGCGAAGAAGCTGTTCGAGCAGATCGCGCCGGCGCTGAAGGACAAGACCGGCGGCTACACGCGCATCACCAAATCGCGCGTCCGCCCCGGCGACGCCGCCGAGCTATCAATCCTGGAGCTCGTAAAGTAGCCCTCTAGCAATTCTCTCGGCCTCTGGCGTCGTCGCTACGGTCCTCACCTGCCCTAGCAGGCTTCGGACCTAAGCTCCTAGCCAGAGACCGAGATAATCGCTAGAGTAGGGGCTACCCTCCTATGCTAGTCACGTCGGCTGCGGACGACCCGCTGAGTCTGACCTCCATCACGCGATCGTTCGTCGCGGACAGCATCACGCCGATCTCCGCGTACCTCGCCCTGGCCCAGCCGGGGCGTTCGTGTTTGCTGGAGTCGGTCGAAGGCACCGAACGGATCAGCCGCTTTTCGTTCGTCGGGCTGGACTATCTCGAGTCGTTCACGATCGACCGCGACCCGCAGATGCTGCAGCGCATCCGCGCCGCGATCGGGCGCTACTCGCTGGATCGCGGCGACCTCCCGTTCCCCGGCGGCGCGGTCTGCGCGTTCACGTACGACGCCGCACGTGCGCTGGAGCCGGTCCTGCGCCGGGCGCAGGACGACGGTGAAGTTCCGCCGGCTGACGTGCGGTTCGCCGACGCGCTGGTCGTGATCCCCGGAACGTGGCTCGTCTTCGACCACTTCACGCACCGCGTCACGCTGATCGGCTTCGCGCGCGAGGAGAGCGAGCGCGCCGCGGTCGACGCGCGGCTCGACGCCTATGTCGCGCGCCTGCTCGATCAGCGCCCGACGATCCCGGGCGCGGTGCGCACGGACGGTCCGGTCGAAGCGTCGATGGACGAGGCGACCTTCTTGGCGCGCGTCGCGCAGGCGAAAGAGTTCATCCGGGACGGCGAGGCGTATCAGCTGCAGGTCGGGATCCGTTTCTCGTGCGCGCTCGCCGGGACGGCGTTCGATTTCTACCGGCAGATTCGCGCGCGCAACCCTTCGCCGTACATGTTCTTCGTCGAAGGCGGCGGCCGGGCGGTTTTCGGAGCGTCGCCGGAGTTTCTCGTGCGGCTCGACGGCCGCACCGCGCGGATCCGTCCGCTCGCCGGCACGCGGCCGCGGGCCGCCGATCCGGAGACCGACCAGCGCGTCGCCGAGGAGTTGCTCGCCGATCAGAAGGAACGCGCCGAGCACGTGATGCTCGTCGACCTCGCGCGCAACGACCTCGGCGCCGTCTGCCGGGTGGGGACGGTACGCGTCGACGAGCTGATGGTGATCGAACGCTACTCGCACGTGATGCACATCGTGTCGAACGTCGTCGGCGAGCTGCGCGACGATAAAGACGCGCTCGACCTCTTCGCCGCGTCGTTTCCCGCCGGCACCGTGACCGGGGCGCCGAAGATCCGCGCGATGCAGCTGATCGACCGACTCGAGCCGCTCGCACGCGGCTTCTATGCGGGCAGCGTCGCGCATCTCGACTTCGACGGTGACCTCGATTCGTGCATCATCCTGCGCTCGGTCGCGGTCGCGAACGGTCGCGCGTACTGGCAGGCGTCGGCGGGGATCGTCGCCGACAGCGACCCGCGCTCCGAGTACGCCGAGGTCTTCGCCAAAACCGGCATCGTCCGCGCCGTGCTGGGCATCGACCCATGACGCGGCTGCTGCTCGTCGACAATTACGACTCGTTCACCTGGAATCTCGCGCACCTGTTCGGTGGAGTGGACGGGGTCGAGGTCGAGGTGATCCGCAACGACGCCCCGCGCCTGGACGACGGCGTCACGACGCGCTACGACGGCGTCATCGTCGGGCCCGGGCCGGGCCGGCCGGCCGACGCCGGCCGGACGCTCGCGATCGTGCACGAAGCCGCGCGCGAGCGCCGGCCGTTGTTCGGCGTGTGCCTTGGGCTGCAGGCGATCGGCGAGGCGTTCGGCGGGCGCGTGGTGCACGCGCCCTCGCAGATGCACGGGAAGACCTCGCAGATCACGCACGACGGGCGCGGAACCTTTGCCGAGCTGCCGTCGCCCTTCACCGCCACCCGGTACCATTCGCTCGTCGTCAGCCACCTTGACTTTCCGCCGGTGCTCCGCGCGAACGCGACGAGCGAAGACGGCGTGATTCAGGGGCTCGTGCACCGCGAGCTGCCGATCGCCGGCGTGCAGTTTCACCCGGAGTCGGTGCTGACCGCCGAGGGCCGGGCGCTCGCGGAGAACGTCGTGCGCGAGATGCGCGTATGACGCCTTCCGACTATCCGGTGCTCCTGCGCGGCGTGCTGGCCGGGCACCATCTCACTGCGGACGAGATGGCGGCGACGATTGGAGCGATCATGGACGAGACGCTCTCACCGGTGCGGGCGGCCGCTCTGCTGGCGGCGCTCGCCGCCAAAGGCGAGACCGTCGACGAAGTCGTCGGTGCGGCGCGCGCGATGCGCGAACGCAGCGTGCGGGTCGTACACGGCCTCCCCCTCGTTCTCGACATCGTCGGGACGGGTGGCGACAATGCGCACACGATCAACATCTCGACGGCCGCCGCGTTCATGGTGGCAGGGTGCGGCGTGCCCGTTGCCAAGCACGGCAATCGCGCCGCGTCGAGCGCCTGCGGCAGCGCCGACGTGCTCGAAGCGCTCGGCGTGAACCTCGATCGGTCCCCCGAGGCGTCGGCTCGCGCGCTGCGCACCCACAATATCACGTTCATGTTCGCGCAGCGGCATCATCCGGCGATGCGCGCGGTCGGGCCGATTCGCCGGGAGCTTGGCGTGCGCACGGTCTTCAACGTGCTCGGCCCGTTGACGAATCCGGCGGGGGCGAATCGCCAGGTGATCGGCGTCGCCCGCCCCGAGCACGTCACGCTGGTCGCCGACGCGCTGCGCACGCTCGGCGCCGAAGCCGGCGCGGTGATCCACGGCGCCGACGGGCTCGACGAGATCTCCGGCGAGGGGCCGACCGACGTGGTGCAGTTCGACCGCGACGGCGTCCACCGCTGGACGATCGACCCGTCCGACTATGGCGTCCACGCAACGCGCGCCGAGATTCGCGGCGGCGACGTCGCATCAAACGCAGCGGCGCTGGTCGCGATCCTCGACGGCGAGCGGAGCCCGCGCGCCGATCTGGTGCTCCTCAACGCCGCCCTCGCGCTCGTCATCGCGAGCGAGGCGGTCTCGCTCGACGACGGGATGGCGCGCGCGCGGACGGCCGTCGAAACCGGCCGGGCCCGCGCAGCGCTCGAAGCGCTTCGCGCAGAACGTGCTTCGACAAGCTCAGCACAGGCTGGGGAGTTGGTATGACTGGTATGCTCGAGAAGCTCTACGCGGCCAAGGCGACGGCGCGCGCCGTCGACGAGGCGCGCGAGCCGG
>OCZT010002427.1_pt1 | contig 19258 bp, 21 predicted proteins | sample 1539031 | NCBI WGS metagenome assembly OCZT01 (sample SAMEA3539308, study PRJEB22396) | soil metagenome | biome: tundra; feature: field; material: soil | place: USA | collected 2010-05 | depth 0.15 m | reverse complement strand
GGATCGCCCAGGATCAGACCGACAAAGAAGCCGGCGACGAGCGGCCGATAGAGGGTGAAGAACGCCAGCCCGAAGAGCCAGGGGCTGTTGGCCAGGTAGTAGCCGAAGGCGATGAGCGCCGCTTGCCAGATGTTGACGGTGATGCGGTGCGTCTCAGCCGGTGCGGCCGAGCCCCCGCTCGCGCCGAGAACGGTCGCCGGCAGCACGGCCGATAGCAGCAGCACCAACGTCAAGCAGCCGCCCAGAGCCGCGAACTTCCTGTACATCCTTCTCCTCTCGAAGCCGCCGTGGCGGCTCAGCCGTGGCGGCTCAGTTGCCCGAATCCACCGATCGAAGCGGGATCGGCCGATCGTCGGCGACGATCTGGATCACGACCCGCGTACCAAGTTGCTCGAGTTCACGCAATTCCCGGAGTTCGTCCAGGCTGACGGAGATGGTCTTGTGGAGGCGTCGCCGGCCGGGACCACCGCCCATCCCGCCCAGATCGACGACTTCGATCGGGACGCCGGCCTGGCGCAGGACGAGGACCGTCCGGGGCGAGCGGGCCAGAACCATGACCGGTTCGGGCGTCCCGGCGAGTTCGATGAGGCGGATGGCACCCGAGGCGGTGTCGTGGACTTCCACCGGGACGCCCTGCGGCGCGGCCAGGGTCAGCACTTCGGACATGAATTCGTCGCGGGCACTGGCGTCGTCAACGATCACGATCCGTTGCGCGCCTAGGGCCCGGAGCCACACGGCCACGACCTGGCCGTGGATCAGGCGATCGTCGATACGAACGAGGCGGAGACTCACAGCTGCTCTACTGCGTCAGGAGGCGCGCTGAGCGCGGTGGCGCTGGGTCTCGGCGATGCCGGATCGGCCGGCCTCGAGCAGATGTTCGACGAGCGGCTCGTCCAGGTCGCCGTCGGCAAGGACCGCCTCGACGCACATCGCGAGGTTCGCTCCGGAGATGCAGACGATGCGCGGCGAGCGTCGGACGATGGTCGAAGCCACGTTGAATGGCGTTCCGCCCAGGAGATCGCACAGGACCAGGGCGCGCCGGCCGTCGTGGCCGATGGCGGTGCGCAGGGCTTCGGCGTAGGCATCGGGCGATTCGTCCGGGGCGAGACTCGCGGCCGCGATATCAGACAGCGGGCCGACGATCAGCTCTGTGGTCGCGAGCAGGGCAGCGGGCAGCGTTCCGTGTCCGGCAACAACGATCCGAAACGCTCGCACTCGACCTTCTCCATTTGGTCAACTTGACTGTGGCAGAAGTTCCTGCAACTATTCTCACGCAATGCCTTGCACTGACCGCGTGGCGGTATAGTCGCGTCTGCGGGCTAACCTGTCAACAGGAGGGAGGCCGAATGGCCGAGGAAATTGCCGCGGGGCCGGCGAGGCCGGCGGAAGCGACCGAACCCACTAGCCAGCGCGAGATGATGCGGCTCGTGGCCCAGCTCTACTACGTTCGAGAACTCGGCCAGCCCGAGATCGCAGCCCTCACAGGCTTTTCCATCTCCAAGGTGTCGCGCTTGCTGTCGTCGGCCCGGGCGGCCGGTGTCGTCCGGATTTCAGTCGAGGGCGCGCCGTCCGCTCCGACGCCACTCGCCCGTTCCTTGTCGGAGGCCCTGGCCGTTGAGGTCTGGGTGACACCCGGTCAGGAGACGGCACCGGCGCTGGCTGCGCGTCTGTGCGGAGTTGCCGCCGCCCCGCGTCTGGCCGAAGAGCTGCCGTCGGAAGGCGCAATCGGCCTGACCGGCGGCTACACAGTCGAATCGCTGGTGGCTGCGCTGCCAGCCGGTTCGCGGCCGGGCGCGGTCGTTGTCCCGCTCGTCGGTGGCTGGGACTCCAGCAATCCCCATCTCAACAGCAACGACATTGCCCGGCATTTGGCCGAGCGAATCGGAGCCGGAGTGCGGCTTCTCCACGCCCCGGGCCTGCTGGACAACGAGGCCACTACGGCCGCCCTGCTCTCCGACAGCGCCGTTACGGCCACAACCCGTTTCTGGGGGGAGTTGCGGCTGGCGTTGGTCGGTATGAGCGGCGCGCCGCGCTTTGCACCCGGGTACGGCACCGTCATGGATCGCCTGGACGACGAGGGCCGAGCCCGGCTTGCAGGCAAAGGCGCGGTTGGCGATGTGGCCGGCCACCTCGTCAGACTGGACGGATCGTTCGTTCAGGACGAGTGGGAGCGCCGCACCATCTCCATCCCGATCGAGACGCTCCGGGCAGTTCCGCGCGTGGTTGGGATCGCGGCGGGGGCCAACAAGGTGGAGACGATCGTCGCCGGCGCTCGAACCGGTCTGCTCCACCTGTTGATCACGGACGAGCCGACGGCCGCGGCGGCCCTGGAGTTGGTCGGCAAGGGACGGTAGTGTCGGAGGTTCGCTACTCGACGCCCGCGCTATAGTCCGAGGCGTGGCCGCACTCCCGGCCACCCGGTCAAACGCAGGAGCGATTGAGGGTTCGCAATGGCGGCACGACGGCCGATGGCGGCGCCGAATGCAAGAGCAGCCCGGATGAGTGGGGCAGCGTTTGCCGTCGCCGGTGCGATTGCCGTTCTGGCCGGCGTCCTGTCGGTCCTGGCCGGCGTTCCGGCCCAGGCCCACGACCTCACGCCTTTGGCCGGGCCGGGAGAAGTGCTGAGCCGTTTCGGGGAGATGGCGCCGCTGTTGTCGGCCGGGATTGCCGCGATTGTGGCCGTCGGAGTTGCCGGCTTGTTGGTCGGCCGACGCCTTGAGCCGCAGGCTGCGGTGACGGAGCTCCTTGTTCTCGCGCTGGTAATGGAGGTCTGCATAGGCGCCGCGACGAGCCGCGTCGGCCACGCAGCGGACGGCGGAGTCCTGATGGCCACGGTGGTCTGCCTCATGGGCGGCGTCGGCGTCGTTGCCGGCGCGCTCATATCCGCGCTCGGGCGCGAGTGAGGGCCGCCGGATGAAGCTCTCGGACGAATCCAACGTTCAGCAAAAACACATCGGGCCGGTGGAGGGGGTCCCTTCGCCGGTCGCGCCTCCTCGGCCGCAGGCTCCGTTGGCCCCGCTTCCCGTGCGCCCGGGTCCGCGCCGAGGCCCGGTGAGGTCCCAGCCCGGCGGCATCCGCGCGATCCTGGCAATCGATGCCCTGGCTCTTCTGCTGGTCCTCGCCTCCGGGCCGGCAGCGTATCTGTGGCTGGATCAGTCGCACCCCGGGCCCGTCGCCGTCGCTATCGCGACCGCACAGCCGGCCCCGTCGGCGGTCGCTGACGCTTCACCGGGCGGCAGCGCCAGTTCGCAACCTGGTTATCAGGCGAGCGGCAAACCCACTTCGGCACCGAGCATGGTCTTCGGGAGCGGAGCCTGGACTCAGGCCGAACCACAGCCGAAGGCCGTCTGGGCAAGCGCAAGCGTGCGCCTTCACGACGGCCGGATCATGGTGATCGGTGGAGCGGCTTCCCAGTCAAGCTTCGATGCCGTCGCAATTGCGGCCATCTTCGATCCGGCGACCGGCCACTGGAGCCGCGTGACCGACATGCTCCAGCCTCGTGCCTATGCGACGGCGGTCACCCTCAACGACGGTTCCGTACTTGTGGCAGGTGGATCGCGCAACGGCCAGCCTCTGGACACCGCCGAGCGATACATTCCGGACTCGGGAACCTGGGTTGCTGCCGGGCGGCTCAATCTGCCGCGGACGCAGGGTGAACTGACGCTCCTTGCGGACGGACGGGCCCTGGCTACGGGCGGAGGCATCGAGGGCGGACCCACCTGGAGCTCAACAGCCTCGGCCGAAATCTTCAACCCCAAGACGAGCCAGTGGTCGCTCGTTCCACCGATGGCCGTGGCCCGCGTGCGGCACACCGCCGTGCTCCTGCCTGACGGCGAGGTTCTCGTGGCAGGCGGCGCCACGACTTTTCACCTGGATGCGGGCATTGTGACTGCGTCGGCGGAGCTCTTCAATCCCAGGACCAATTCCTGGCGCGCCGCTGCGTCTATGCCGGAGCCGCGCTACGTGCACAGGTCCGTCCTGCTGCACGACGGCCGGGTTCTGCTCGCCGGCGGCTGGTATGCCATGAGCAACGCCGACCCCAGCCACGAGACGGCGGTGATCTACGATCCGGCCACGGACAAATGGAGTGCCACGGGCTCAATGACAACTGCCCGGGCCGAGTTCGGTCTGGCGATGCTTCCCGATGGTCGCGTCCTTGTGGCCGGAGGCACCGACAAGAGCTACAGCCTCACCGTCACCGCTGAGTTATTCGATCCCGTTACCGGCTCATGGACTCCGACGGGCAACCTCAAAGTCGCCACGATGTGGTCGGCAATTCAGACGCTGGCCGACGGGCGTGTACTCATCTCCGGCGGTGGCCTGGATGCATCGGCAATCAAAGTGACCGCAGCCTGCGAGATCTACTCGCCGACGTCGCGATAACCTGGCAGCAACCTTGCAATAGCCCGACCGCTTAGGAGATGCAAGTGCCCGAGATCCAAGTGCCCGCTCCAAGGCTACGTGTCGCGATCGTCGGCTGTGGCGACGTCGCTCATCGCCACTACCTCCCGCCGCTGGCGGCACTCGCCGACCGCGCTGAGATCGTCGGTTGCTGTGACGCGAGGCTCGAGGCGGCCGAACGCCTGGCGGCGGCATTCGGCCTGGCAGTCCCCGAGGCCACGCCGCTTGCGCCGGCCTTCGACAGCCTCGACGAGATGCTCCGCCAGGTTCGGCCGGACGCGGTCTTCAACCTGACGCCGGCGCCGCTCCACGCCTCGGTTACTTCTGCCTGTCTGGCGGCCGGTGCTCATGTCTACTCCGAGAAGCCGCTCGGGGCCACGATCGCGGAGGCGGACCAACTCATCGCCGAGGCCGCCGCCGCCGGTCGTCTGCTGATGTGCGCCACCGCTTCCGCCGCGACACGCCAGATCCGGTGGCTCCGCGAGGTCCTGGACTCGGGCCGGCTCGGTCGGCCCACACTGGCGATCGCCCAGTGCGCCGGCATGGGCCCGGCAGACTGGGCGGCATACACCGGCGACCCGACCGTCTTCTACACCCCGGCCGTTGGACCGGTGCGCGACATCGGCATCTACCGGCTCCACGAACTGACGGCTCTGCTGGGGCCGGTCCGACGCGTTTCGGCGATGGGCGCGATCGCGATCCCGGAGCGGACCATTCTGGGCGGGCCGACGGCCGGCCGTAAGATCGCCGTGACCACACCGGATCATGTCCTGATGCAACTGGAATTTGCGAGCGGCGCGCTGGGCCAACTGCTCTCCAGCTTCGCCACGCCGGCGACTCAGGCGCCCTGGCTGGAGATCCACCTGACCTCCGGATCGATCAGCTTCTCGGGCGATCAGTACGCCGCCGATTCGGGCGCGAGCTTCTTCGTGAGATCGGACGCGCCGGTGGCCGACCCGGCGGGCTTCGCCGGCGCACTTTCCCCGGATTGGAACCACGGCTTGACCCCGCCTCCGCCGCTCGATCGCTTCCCTTTGATCGGCCGCGGCCCGGAACACTTCCTGGCCTGCTTGGCCGGCGACGAGAAGCCCATCCTCACGGCTGAGCATGCCCGGCATGTGCTTGAGATCGTGCTGCTCGCCTACGAGTCGATCGCCGCCGGCCGGGCCCGGGAACTCACGACGAGCTTCTGATCCGGCGGATCGATGCCGCGAGCCGTAAAGTGACACCAGCCACGCCGCCAATGCGGCCCAGAGAGCGGAGGTACGGAACAAGCGTGAAGTTCTTGCGCACTCGGAACTCGCCGCGCCCGAATCCGCTCGCGCCGGCGACCCTCGTGGTCGTGGCGATGGGTCAGGAGATGCGGCTTCAGGTGGAGCCGGGCCGGAGCTTTGTCGTGGGGCGCGATCCCGCGGCGGATATCGTGCTGGCCGACACCGCCGTCAGCGCTCGCCACGCCCTGATCAAACGCCAGGGGTCGGGCTGGCTGGTCAGCAGCCTGGACGACTCGAACCTGGCCTGCCTGCTCGACGCTACCGGCCGAGCCCGCCCGATCGAGTCGGAATTGGGCCTCCGCTCGGGCGAGCTGCTGGTCGGGGAGTGCCGGCTGAGGCTCTACTCACCGCCGTCCTGAAACGCTCGGCGCATACTCCGTTACGATCACCGAGAGCACCGGGCCGGTAGCTCAATGGCAGAGCAAGGGCCTTTTAAGCCTTTGGTTGTGGGTTCGAGCCCCACCCGGCTCACCAACTCCGGATATGAAAGAAGCCCCTCCCGGCGAAATCCGGAAGGGGCTTCTTGTTGAGCTGTGTTCGGCGGCTCTTGGGCAGCCCTCGGCAGCGTTGGCCGCCGCTCTTGCCGGGCGAGACGATCCGGCTAGTTGCTGAGGTCCTTCACTGCCGCCAGAAGCTGAGTGTCCTTGGATCCAGCGAACTGGGAGCTGCTCAGCGGAGTGATGTCCGTTGGGTACGTCGGGTACACGCCGGAGGGCATCTGGACTGTCTCATCGGGCTTGATGCCGATACCGAAAATGCGGTGGCCGTTGGGCGTCAGCCACCATTCCGTGCCCAGGATGATCACCGAGCCGTCGGATAGCGGGAATTCCTGGAGGACCGTGCCGGTGCCATAGGTTGGCACGCCCACAATCTTGGCCCGGCCCTGGTCTTGCAGAGCGCCCGCGACGATCTCGGCGGAGCTGGCCGAGTTGTGGTCCACCAGCACCACAACGGGCATGGCGTTGTGGGTGCGGTTGGGGTTCACGCGTTCTTCCGTGTTCTTGCCGCTGGCATCCTGCGTGATGTATACGACTCCGCTAGGGAGGAATTCGCTGGCTACGTCCAGGGCCTCCGAAGCGTATCCGCCCGGGTTTCCGCGCAGGTCCAGGATGATCGAGGTTGCGCCGGCCTTCGTTGCCGCCGTGATATTGGCCTGCAGCTGATCGGCGGCTCCCTGGGAAAACTCGGTCAGGGTAATGTCGGCGATGTGCGTGCCCGGAATCATGGACCAATCCGACAGCGAAACCACGATATTGGCCCGAGTGATGGTGATGTCCACTGGGGTCGAAGAGCCGGCGTGCAGGACGGTCATCGTCACCTTGGTGCCGGCGTTGCCGCGGATCTTGGTGCCCATCTGATCAAAGGTCATGTTGGTGGTTGAGGCGCCGTCGACGGCGACGATCACGTCACCGGCCTTGACGCCTGCCGCCTCGGCGGGCGAGCCCAGGATGATCCGGTCGATCGTGAAGATGCCGTTGTTGCTCGACATAATCACGCCGATGCCGGCGACGTTGGCGCTCAGCGACTGCTGCCAGGCCGCGTACTCCTGGGGTGTCAGGTAGGTTGAGTGCCCGGTGTCGCCGAGGCCGTCGACCATGCCCTTGATCGAGCCGGCCACGAGTTGTTGGTCGGTGATGGTGGCTCGTCCGACGTAATACTGCTTCACGATGGCGAGGGCTTCGTTGTACAGCGTCGCGTCCTTGAGGGAGGCGTTGGGGGCGGCGACGCACGTGGGGACCGGGGCGGACGTGCCCGACGCCTGCGGTGCGGCGGAAGCGGCGGCACATGCCGATGTGGCGGGGAAGCCGATGTGGTCGGTGATCAGGCCGCCGGAGAATGCGATCAGACAGGCAGCGATGACAGCAACGATCTGGGGGAGTCTGCTGGGGCGCCGACGAGTCACGTCTCCCATCGGAGGGATGCTGCCGCCGTAACCTTGCGGCGACTGGCTGGGCGGCCAGCCCGGCTGGGCGGACCAGCCAGTTTGCGGTTGCTGCAACGGAGCCGGCGGCCATGAGGGCGGAAGCGACTGCTGGGGTGGCAGTGGCTGCCAGGGGCTTGGGCCGGCCGGAGGTGTCCAGGCGGGTGGCTGCCAGGGGCTCGGGCCGGTCGGAGGTGTCCAGGCGGGTGGCTGCATAGGCTGCCAGGGAGTTGTCGGCGGAGCCGCGGGCGTTTCGGGCGCGCCGAAGGGGCTCGCTGAGCTCGGGGCGTTCATCGGGTCGGCGGCGCCGCTTTGTGCGGACTGCCCCGGGTCTTCGTTGGCCGCCGCGTTGTCGGGTGTTGTCCCCGGACCGCCCAGCGTCGTGTCGTCGTCGGATCGCATGTTGGCCTCCATCTCTCGCTGCAGCGCACATCATGGCGTACCCAGCCCGGCTCGACCCTGAAAGGGGGCTGCAGTTTCCGCTCGGAGTCGCACGATTAGGCTGCGGAGGACGCGCTGATGACTGAGGATGATCGATCCAGGCGGGCCGATCCAGTTCGGGCGGTATGGCCCGACCTGCCCGACTCGATCTCGCCGACGGTTCTTATACTCGGCGGCTTCCTGACCGGCCCGCCGATGTACCGCCCGCTCGTCAGGCGGCTCAGGGACCGCGGGGCCGCCGGCGTGGTGGTGGGGAACGCCTGGACGTCCGATTGGCTGCTCGCCGGAGTGCGCGGCATCGGGCCCATCTGCACGCGTTCCGCGCGGGCGCTGCTGAGGCCGGCCGGGGTTCTGGCGAGGTGTCCGGCAGCGCCCCGGTGCTGGTGGCCGGCCACTCCGCGCGCGGCGTCACGGCCCGGTTGCTGACGGTGCCCGAGCCGGTTGCCGGCCGGCGTTTTGGGGCGGCGGCTCGGATTGGGGCCCTCGTTACTTTGGGAACGCCGCACAGCTTGGCCGCGGGGGAGGAGATCGGCAGGCGGATGAATGAGGTGGGGGCGTCGCTTGCCGAGGATGTGGTGCCGGGCGCTTTCTTCGCTCCGAAGATTGGGTATGTGTCCGTAGCCTCGCGAGCGATTCTGGGCGATCCCGCTGGGACGGGGCCGGCAGCGCGTCGCCCACCTCATGTATCGCTCCGTCATTGGGCGGCCGGCCGTGGCGGGAACCGAGGGTGACGGCCTTGTGCCGGTAGTGGCCGCTCGGCTCGAGGGTGCCCTCAGCCTTGTGCTTGACCAGGCCGTGCATAGCCCCGGCATGGCCGGGGAGTGGTACGGGTCGGACCGGGCCCTGGACGTGTGGTGGCCGGTTGCGCTGGAGGAGTGGCGGGCGGCACTGCGGGCGCGGGTTGCGGGGTAGCGGGGTGGGGCCGGCCCGCCGCAGATTGAGGCGGACCATACGCCGGGCGAATGAACCGGCCAACGAGCGACTTATTGAACGACATCGGCCCGACATTCCGAGGCGCGGCTCTGCCTAAGTGGCCGGGCCCTGCGCTGGGCGAATGGATGGGACAAAAAGCGGGCCGATTCGGCGATCCCGCCATATCCGACTGTCTCGCCCGTCTCGCCCGATGGCCCGTTCATGCGCTGGGAGAATGAACCGTGAGGCCTCGCCTCACGGACAACCCGATCGTCACGTTTGACCGATCACCCTCGCGTCCTTACAATTCGCGGGCGGGGTGGAGCAGCGGCAGCTCGTCGGGCTCATAACCCGAAGGTCGGCGGTTCGAATCCGTCCCCCGCAACCAAGCCGATTTCTGGAACCCGGTCGAAGGACCGGGTTTCGTGATTCACCGCCAGTCATACCGGTCGCGACAGTCCCAAACGGCTGGGGCAACTCGTCGAGGACCGCGGCCAACTTCCAGGTCAGGTTCACTGGGATCGGGCTCGTTATTCTCGTTCGTCGCACTGATTGCGATTGGCGCAACCAACAAGCACGGCCGCTGACTACGGATCGCAGACTCTAGCGGCGCGTCTTGGAGTGGCAGTCCACGCAATCGGTGGCCCAGGGAAGCGCTTCAAGGCGCTCAGGCGCAACGGGCTTGCCGCACGTCTGGCAGTCACCGAAGGCGCCGGCTTCGATCCGCTTCAGGGCCGCCTCGATGGCGACCAGATGCAGTTCTTCGCGGCCCCGCAGCTGCTGGCCACGTTGGCTTTCAGAGACTTCGGAAGCGGCGGCCGTCGGGGCGCCGTGTGAGACGCGCGGATGCTCGACTTCCTCTGACAACTCAATGATGAGTCTCTGTCGCTCGGCCTCGAGCGTCACCCGGGCATTTTCGACAAGCACTGCGTCCATGTCGCGCATCGTACGCCGCTACGATGGGTGGCGCGCGGGATTCCGGTGAGGTTTCGTGCCGGCCTGCGGCAGCCGAGCGGCACGTGAGCCGCTTCAGGCATAGACTCGACGCAGCATCTCGTGACGCTCATCAAGCGAGAACGGGCCCGGCGGCCGAAGGAGCATCATGGCGTACGTGAAAGACCCGGTCTGCGGGATGGAAGTGGATTCCTCCTCCGACCTGCACTTCGAGTACGAAGGCGAGACCTTCTACTTCTGCGGCCGCGGTTGCAAGCTCGAATTCGAAGATGATCCGGAGAAGTACCTCGATCCGAATTACGAACCCAGCATGTAGCACCACTCCTCGCAAGGTCGCCCCCGCCGATTGCCCCTTGCGTGGTACGCTCCGTCCAAGCGTTCGGAGTGCCGCCGGCCTCCAGGCTGAGATCAATCCCCAGACTCCAGGAGAAGCCCGATGGCCTATGTGATCGCTGAGCCGTGCGTCGATACCAAGGACCAGGCCTGCGTGTCTGTTTGTCCCGTCGATTGCATCCATTTCGATGACGGCGCGGACCGTACCCTCTACATCGACCCGAACGAATGCATCGACTGCGGCGCCTGTGAGCCCGAGTGCCCGGTCAACGCGATCTTCTCGGACGACTCGGTTCCCGCACAGTGGGTCGGCTACAAGGAGATCAACGCCCTCTGGTACACGGACAAGGACGCGGCTCGCGCCCTCGTGGACGCGGCCAAGCCCGCCTGATCTTTCGCGAAATGGTGGAAGCGCCCGGCCGAAAGGCCGGGCGCTTCTGAATCTGGGGGAGTGGCGGGGGCCGGTGGCCGGGCTCGCGCCGGCAGGGCCGCAAGCTGTACGCAAGGCGCGAACATACGCAAGATCCAGTGGCGCGCGATCGAGCGTGAGATCGGCGCCGTGGCGTCAGCGCTCGGCGAAGCGGTGCGGGCTGAGCGCGAACGCAGGCACCTGACGCTGCGCCAGGTCGCCGAGGCCGCAGGCTTGGGCTTCACGACCGTCGACGCCATCGAGTCTGGTCGCCCGGCGACGCTCGAAACCTACATCCGCATCGCTCGGGCATTGCACCTCAAGCCCGAATTCGCGCTGGCGGACCCACATCGCCGGTCCGGCGTTTCCAGAGCGCAAGACCCCGTTCATTCGGCCATGGGCGAAATGGAAGCCGCGCACTTCCGTGGTCTGGACTACGAAGTGCAACTCGACGAGCCGTTCCAGCACTTCCAGTTTGCGGGGCGAGGCGACGTTGTGGCATGGTCGATCGAAGCCGCCTCACTGCTCCATATCGAGAACAAGACCGCGCTTCCGAATCTCCAGGACGCTTTCGGGGCATTCAACTCCAAGCGTGCCTACTTGGGAGCCGAACTTGCGGCGAGGCTGGGCCTCAAGCGCTGGCGCAGCGAGATGCATGCGATGGCGTTGCTTCCGTCATCCGAAATCCTGCGGTCGATCAGGCAGCATCGGGCCAGCTTCGATTCCCTCGATCGCGATGGGCCGCAAGTCTTCGGCGCATGGTGGTCGGGGAATCCGCCGGCTGCAGGTAGATCGACTGCGGTCGTTCTGTTGGACCCGACGTCGCGCCGCCGAGATGCCAGAGTGTGGGTGGGTATTGTCGAGCCGGGAGCGGCACGGCCGCGATACCGCAACTATGCCGACGCCCTGGCCGCGCTCGTCGCGTCAGGCCAGGCCTAGAGGCGTGTCCAGGTTCGGCCGCCGTCTGTGGTGGCGACCAGATAGTTACGGTAGTAGCAGTTCGTCTTGAAGCCCTCGCAGCCGCTATCGATGACCACCGCGGTCGCGCTGGTTGGGCTGGTCAGAGCCAGCGATGAAACATTGATGGGCAGGCCCGTGGCCGTGACGGCCGTCCAGGTCTGACCGCCGTCCGCGGTCTCCTCCACGATGCCGCTGCCGGTTGGCAGCCAGACGATCTGACCAAGCGTGCCGACCGTGATCGACCCGGCCGGAATGGCTACTCCTTGCGGCGCGAACGAAGCGCCGCCGTCGTGGCTGACCAGCAGGATGAACGTTGTCGCGCCGGTGTCGACGCCGAAAATCGTGACTGGGACAGCGATGTCCGAGCCGACCAGAAATGGCGCGCCCACCTCGTAGTTCGGGGCCTCCGGCAGGCCGGCGATTCTGGATTCGGACCAGGTGGAGCCGCCGTCTGTTGTGTGCAGGAAGTTGTGGGGATACGTGTCCGGCCCGTCGATCACGAGGCCGGTCTGGGGCGTGGTGAAAGTGACCGATTTCCAGTACATGTTCGCTTCGCTGCCGGAATGGGGCGGGTGCTGGACAAAGGATGCGCCGTCGTCGGTGGAGATGAAGAGGGAAGTGACGGCGCCCGTTGATCCGCCACTCTGCGTCTCTGCCACCGTGATCAGATTGCCGGGACCAGGGGTGATCATGACCATGTCTGCCGGACCGCTGACTGAGGGCAAGAGGGTCCAGGAAGGTGTGAGCAGGACGCTGGACCACGCGACCGTCGCGTTTGCCTTGCGATAGAGGAGGTAGCCGTCACCGGACTGGACCGCCAGCCAGATCGGCCGATTTGGCGCGGTCGCCACAGCCTTTACGGCGGACGACGCAATGTCGGCGGGAAGAGGCACGGTGGCCCAGGTCCTGCCGGCGTCATTCGACAGGGAAATGCCGCTATCCAGCAACATCCAGGCCGAGGAGCCGTTGAGCGTGACCGTTCCGGGGAGGTCGGCGGGTACCGGGCCGGTGGTCGATGGGCCGGCCGGGCTGGATGAGGCCACCGGCGTTGTCGGGGGCGCCTCGTTGGTTGTGGCCCGCGGCGACGCCGATGCGCCGGGAGCCATAACCACGACCCGCATTGCGGTCGCGGCCAGGATGACGACCACTGCGAGTGCGGCGATGGACGCGAGTCCACCAGGCACCGAGCGGGACCGACGGGCGATGGGGCGCACTTTGGGCGCGTGCGAGCCAGCCTCTCTGACCTCCTGCTCGAAGTAGACCCGCACGGCCGCGATGGCGTCGTCCTCCGAACGCTCTCGATCGCCATTCATCGGGCTTCCTCCCGGACCTTTGCCAGGCCCTTGCGCAGCTGCGTCTTGATCGTATTCGGGCTGACGCCCAGGGCGCCTGCCGTCTCGGGGACCGAGAAGCCGCAGTAGTGGTGGAGCATCAAGGCGGCTCTGGTCTTTGGCGGCAGACCGGCGATGGCCCGTCGCGCATCGAGGGTTGCGCCCATCTCGCCGTCGTGCCGCAACTCATCGACATGGAGGTCCAGGGAGACGAAACGTCGAAGCCGCCGGCCGACTCGGAATGCCTCCCGGGTCTCGATGCGGATGAGCCACGCTCTGGCGGCTACGGGTTCGCGAAGCCGGTCGGCGTTGCGAACGGCGATCTCAAGAGTGGATTGGTAGAGATCCTCGGCCTCGGCCCAATTCCGGGTGATGGCGTGGGCCAGGGCCAGCAAGACGGCGCCGTGCTGTTCCACGAACGTGTCGACGTCCAGTCCGCCGACTCTGGTGGCGGGCTGATGAGACAACGCGGCGGGCTTGGTCACGGTTTCCATCCTACCTACCAAGAGGTGTGGCGATCGGAAACGGGTGACTCGGGCGCTTCGATAACAGCCGGTCGGCGCGGGCCGGCCCCAGGGCAAGGCCACGCCCCGAAAGCCGCGGCCACACCCCGCCGGCCTCGGGTCAGCGTTGCTAGGGCGACGGTGCCGATGCCGGTGCCGGCATCAGGGAGCATGGCAGCACACGCCGGCCGGGGAGGGGCGTGCCAACACGCCGCCGTTTATGGGTAGGGAATTGGTGGAGATGAGGGGACTCGAACCCCTGACCCCCGCGATGCGAACGCGGTGCTCTTCCAGCTGAGCTACATCCCCACGCGAGGGAGGAGTCTAGCACAGGCCCTGCCTCGTGAAGCCGGTGGCTGTCGCCGCCTCGGGCGGGGCGTATGGAGTTCCGGCGCCCGCCGGAACTCCCAAGATCATGGCGGTGCGCGCCAATGATCAGTGCCCGCTGCTCTCGTAGCTGCGCAGGCCCCGTCGGAAGATCAGCACCGCCATGACCACGCAGTAGACGGCCACGAGCGGCGTCAGCAGGCCCGCCGGGCTGAAGGCGTCCACCTCGAAGATGTACGCCGTGGGGAAGAAGCTGACGAACGCGAAGGGAACGACCACAACTACCAGGGCCTGGATTGCAACCGCGTAGATGGTGATCGGGTACTTGGCCAGTTCGCCCAGCTGGTGCACGAACATCGGCACCATGCTCCAGGGGTTGCGGAAGAAGAAGCCGGTCGCGGCCGTGCCCAGGTTCAAGGCCACCCGGATGGTGGATGCGCTGATCACCAGGACCACCAGCATCAGGGCCCGTCCGAGTGTCCAGTGCACCGGAACGTTGGCGATGGCAATGCCCATCAGCACGAAGCCGGTGAAGATGTTTCCGGCGCCGTTGAAGCCGACCTTGCTGGACAGGACCTGGATGATCGGGGAGACCGGCCGAACCAGCATCTTGTCGAAGTCACCCGACCACACCAGGTATCCAAGCCACCAGGTGCCCTCGAAGAAGAGTGACCCGACGCCCTCGGTGATGAAGATGAGGGAGTACATCGTGACGACCTGCCAGAAGGTCCAGCCGTTGATGTCCGGGATGCGCTGGAAGACGGTCCATATGAAGATGAACCCGGCAATCTGGGTCAGCGCCGCCGCGAATATCAGTATCACGAAGTCCGCCTGGTAGGCGAGGATCGACTTCATCTGCTGACCGAGCAGGCGGAAGTAGAGGTAGATGCCGCGCCGCACCGGGCGCAGGCTCAGCGAGCGCACGCTAACCGCCATTGATGGTCACCGCCCTCGAGGCTCTGCGCCACGTCAGCCGGCCGAGCATCAGCAGGCCGATCGCCCATCCCGCCTGAATCGCGAGCATGGTTGCCGTGGTGGGTCCGTCCATCTTGCCGAGGTAGGTGAGCGCCGGCGTGGAGATGAGACCCTGGAACGGAAGAATGGCGGCCACCGTCTGGAGCCAGCCCGGGAAGAAGACCAGCGGGATCAGCGCTCCGGAGAAGATGCTCTGGATGGCGAGACGGCACCAGGAGATACCCGTCACTCCGGTCGTCCAGAAGGCGAGCATCGAGACGCAGTAGATCAGGGCGAACTTGGTGATCGTGGCCAGCACTGCGCTGATCAGGAAGAGCCCGGCGTGGAGTGGATCCGGTGGTATCGAGATGCCGCCGAAGAGCGTGGCCACCACGATTGCAACTACCAGGGCCGAGGTGAGTTCGATTGGAACGGGCCCCACCGCGTCGGAGAAGCGCTTCGCCTGGAAGTCCACAGGACGGGTGAGATCAACGGCCACGAGTCCTTCCCGAATATCGCGGCCCATGACCCACTCGTCGTACCAGGTAAGGACCGAGTTCAGCAGGAAGGAGATGAGGATGTATGCCTTCATGTCCTGCCACGTGAAGTTGCCGGGCAGCGCTCCCTTCTGATTCAGGAAGATCGTCTGCCACAGGTAGAACATCGCCACCACGTAGAAGACGGTGCCGATCAGGTTCAGGGCCAGGCTCGACTTGTAGACCAGCATGATCTGGAGCGAGGCCTTGGAGAATGAGAGGTACTTGTGGAGCGCGCCCATCTATGCGTCCGCTCCGACCGGCGCCTCGGGCGACATCGGGTCCAAGCTGAGCTGGCCCAGGTAGACCTTCCGGATCAGGTCCTCCACTTCGGGCTCGTCGATGCGGAAGTCCATGACCTCCACGTGGGGCATGACGGCCGCGGCGATCTCGCCTGCCTGATGCTCGAATCGATTGAAGCGGACGGACAGCCGCAGGCCGTCCTTCGAAAGTTCGCAGGAGGGCACGCCGGCGCAGATGACGGCCATCGATTCGGGCGGGCGGGCCAACTGGAAGTGGATGACCCGCTCCCGAGCGTAGTTGTCCTTGAGCGCCTTCAGGTCGCCGTCGTGGATGATCTTGCCGTTGTCGATGATCACGATGCGCTTGCAGATGTCTTCGATGTCGCCCAGGTCGTGGGTGGTGAGGATCACCGTTGTGCCGCGCTCTTCAACCAGGCGGCGGATGAACTTGCGGATGCGATCTTTGACCGCGAGGTCCAGGCCGATCGTGGGCTCGTCCAGGTAGACCATCTTGGGATCGTGGAGGAGGGCCATGCACAGGTCCGCACGCATGCGCTGGCCGAGTGAGACCTTGCCGGCGGGGGTGTTCATGAACTCGTCCAGGCCGAGCAGCTCCGTGAACTCCGCCAGGTTCGCCTTGTAGCGCTTGACCGGAATCTCATACATGTCGCGAGCCAGGTGGAAGGACTCGATGACGGGGATATCCCACCACAGCGTGGTGCGTTGCCCAAAGACGACGCCGATGTTCTTGGCGTTCTGCTGGCGCTTCTCATTGGGAACCAGGCCGTCCACGATGAGGCTGCCGGCGGTGGGGACAAGGATGCCGGTGAGCATCTTGATCGTGGTTGACTTGCCCGCGCCGTTGGGCCCGAGATAGGCGACCGATTCCCCGGCCTCGACACTGAAGTCGATGTTGTCGACGGCCAGCTTGTCTTTGTATTCGCGGGTGACGAAGTGCTTTAGCGAGCCGACCAGCCCGGGCTCTTTGACGGCCTGGCGGAACTTCTTGGTCAGCCCTCTCGCTTCGATCAGCGGCATGGGTGGGCTGCTCCTGCGGTGACGGAAGTAGGGGAGTGTACTGCTATCTCATACGTTCGACGGGTGGGTCGTGGATGATTCCGGCGCGGATGTAGATGGCTTCAGAATACCTGACTCATGTGACAACTTGTGTCAGGAGTTGGGGTTTTCGCGATGCCGATTCGGCCAGGCGAGGGCCGCCGCCCGGCCCGGCCCGGCCCAGCCACTGGCTTCCTGCCATATGCCAACCGGGGTGGCGCGGTGCAGGATCTGCGCGGTCTGAATGGCTGCCACCGACCCTGGGATGGCCAGATTCAGCCCGAATGGCTGCCATGCGTTCGTGAGAGCGAGCATCTGGCAGGATCGCGTGGCCGGGCTGAGCCGGACATGTGGCCCGGCGTCGCCCGGGTTGGCATTTGGCATGATCGTCGAGACGGGCGAGCCGGCGAGGCGACAACTGGGCAGATTCAAATGGGGGTAGCACGGGCGCGGGATTTGCCGCCCGAATCGGATCGAAGTCGGAGGGCGAGGCATCCGACGGCCGTTTCGTGAGCGTGGCCTTTCCCTTCGGCTGGGGACGGCCGCTTGCCCGGCCGCCGAAAAGGACAGACTTCTTGATGCGGTGCTACCGGGTTTTGAATCTGCCCAAGAAGGCTTTGAGCGGGCCATGATGGCGGCCTGAGGTCGGGGTGCTCTTGGAGAGTTTCGGGTGCGGCTCGAGGCGGAATGCATGGTCGACCCCGTCTGCGATCATCACCGCCGCCTGGTGGAGGGTTTGGACGTCTGGCGTGGGCTGATCCTCGCCAAACCAGTTCCTCGCGAAGGCGACGTTGAGCTCCTCCTCGATGACGGGTACGAGTCGGTCGAAATGTGGCCCGAAGACCTTTGGCCGCGCCCCAGCATCCACGAGCGCGCGTGCCAGACGCAGATTGAAGTCCTTTTCTTCGATCACGCCTCTTCGATCACGCCTCCAATTTTGCCGCCCCTTCCCCGTTCAGCCCTTGACTATTAGAACGTCCGTTCTATCATCTGGTATCCCATGGCAACCCCCTCTCCGAGTGTCCAGGCCGCTTTGACGTCCCTCCAGGAACGCCTGGGCGGGGCGGCTCCGCGCTGGGGCGGAACTCTCCCGTCGGGGAGAGTCGAGGTCGTGGGGGCGCTGGCGATGGCGCCGCAGCCGGGTTTGCCGATGGCGCCGGCGGACTCGCGGGCGAATTTGCCGACGGCATCAGATCGGGCGATATCGAGCGGCTTCCTGGCTCTGGATGCGATTCTCGGGCTTGGTGGATTGCCTCGTGCTGCAACCACTTCTCTGCACGGCGATGGCACGAGCGGCAAGACCACTCTGGCCCTGCAAGCCGTCGCTCAGGCTCAGGTCGCGGGCGGGATCGTGGCCTATCTGGATATGGCCAGAAGTCTGGACCCGGTCGAGGCCGTGGCGAGAGGCGTCGAGTTGGATTGGCTCGTGGTGCTGACGCCGTCCTCGTTGGAAGAGGCGCTGGCGATGGCGGCGATGCTCCTCCAGGACAGGACCGTAGATCTACTGCTGCTGGATATGCCGTTTCGGCCGCTGGAGGGGGCTTCGATATCGGCCGCGAATCTGGCCGATCGTTTCGGCCGGTTGGCGGCACTGGCCCGGCGAGCCGGTGTCCAGCTGATCGTGCTCGAGCCGCCGAGTCTGCCCTCCGCCCTAGCCGGCGCCCTCAGCCAGGTGGCGGCGTTGAGGCTGGAGTTAAGCCGGCGGGCGTGGATTCGCCTGGGGCGAGATGTCGTGGGGCAACGGACGGAGGTTCGCGTGACGCGGGACCGCTTTGCTCCGCCGGGGAGGGCGGCGGAGTTGCGGATCCTGTATGCGGAGGGTGGGCTGAGAGACGCCTGCCTGGCCAGGGACGAGTTGTTGCGGGATGGGGCGGTGGGCTCGGCGGGTTCGGGCCTGGTGAGCATCACCGGGAGGTTGGGGGTCGAGTTGCCGGTTGAGGACGACCGGGCGGTTGCCGGCCGAGCGGAGGCCGCCAGGTTCGGGGCCGGGACCAGAGCTTGGGCGGAGCCGCTTGCGGTTGCCGGCCGGGATCGACGAGCCGGGGCCGGAACCAGAGCCGGAGCAGTGCCGCCCGGCGGCTTGCGGCCGAGCCCGCTGACACCTGTAGCCCGGCCGTCGCCGCCTCTCCATTCCACTGCCAAATCGGTTTTCGACGATGAGACTCCTCCATCTCTACTGGCCCCACCTTCTCCTTCGGCTGGCTCGCAGCAGGTCCGGCGGGCCGTTCGAGGCGGCGCCGATCGTTTTGGGTGGCCGCCCGTGGACGGATGGCCCGGTGCTGGACGCGAGCAGGTGGGCGTTGGAGCTGGGGATTCGGCCCGGGATGCCGCTCGGGGCGGCCCATAGGCTTGCTCCGGAGGCCCTCTTCCTCGATCCGAATCCGGCGGCGGACGCCGAGGCGCTTAAGGCGGCACTCGACCGACTGGACGGCTTCAGCCCCGGCGTGGCGGCGGAGACCGATCCGGCGCGGCCGGGCTTCGGGCGGGTCGAGGTTCAGCTCGACGGCCTCGAGCGGCTGTGGGGTCCGGAGCCGGAGATGGTTCGCCGGATAGATGAGGCGCTTGCGATGATCCTGCCCGGGCCTCCGCTGGCGGGGATAGCCGGGACGCGATTCGCGGCCGCTGTGGCGGCGGCACTGGCGGGGAAGGATGGGAGCGGCGCGGGGTCGGCGGGCGGCGCGGGGTCGGCGGGCGGCGCTGCGGC
>OCZT010002426.1_pt1 | contig 19271 bp, 20 predicted proteins | sample 1539031 | NCBI WGS metagenome assembly OCZT01 (sample SAMEA3539308, study PRJEB22396) | soil metagenome | biome: tundra; feature: field; material: soil | place: USA | collected 2010-05 | depth 0.15 m | reverse complement strand
GGCGATGTGGAGCTGCAGATCGTGCGCACCGTCCCCGAGAAGCTCTACGAGTTCGAGCCGCGAGGCGACTTCCGGATCATCGAGGCGTACCTGCGCGCCCTGCGCTCCGCGCAGCACCTGGTCTACCTGGAGAACCAGTTTTTGTGGTCGCCGGAGATCGTGAACATCCTCGCCGACAAGCTCCGCCGACCTCCGGCGGACGAGTTTCGGGTCGTGATCATGCTGCCCGGCAGGCCGAACACGGGAGAGGACGATACCCGCGGGCAGCTCGCCCTCCTCGCTGAAGCCGACGGCGACCGAGGCCTGCTTCCTGGCCACCACGATCCGGGCTCGCTCGGGCAACACCAGCGACCGCGTGTACGTGCACGCGAAGGTCGGGATCGTCGACGACCGCTGGCTCACGCTCGGCTCCGCGAACCTCAATGCACACTCCTTCTTTAACGACAGCGAGGTCAACGTTGTCAGCTGCGACGCGGCGCTCGCGCGCGACACGCGATTGCGCCTGTGGGCCGCCCATCTCGAACGCGACATCGACCAGGTCGCTGGCGACCCGAGCACCGTCGTCGACGAACTCTGGCGCCCGATCGCAGCCGAGCAGCGCCAGCGCCGCAACCGCGGTGAGCCGCTGTCGCACGGACTGGTGGAGCTGCAGGCAACCTCACGCCGTTCCGAACGGCTGCTCGGCCCGTTGCAGGCGCTTCTGGTCGACGGCTAGCGCTAGCGCTAGCCGCACGCTCACCGGACGCGAAGATGCTCTGTCATGGCGGCGTCGGCGACGTCGCCCGACTTGCTGCTGGACCATGAGGATTCGAAGCACCCGGCCCGCTTGGCGACCGTGCGTGTGGGCTAGGTCAACGCTGGTGCTTGGCGGGTTGTCCCACGGGCGCGAAGGCGCAGCCTGGTTCTGCGTTTCGTCCAGAAGCGGTCGGCGAGCGCCCAGCCCGGCGCAGTCTTCACGTTGACAAGCTAGCCGAGCGCCAGCGCCCAGCCCGGCGCAGTCTTCACGTTGACAAGCTAGCCGAGCGCCAGCGCCCAGCCCGGCGCAGTCTTCACGTTGACAAGCTAGCCGAGCGCCAGCGCCCAGCCCGGCGCAGTCTTCACGTTGACAAGCTAGCCGAGCGCCAGCGCCCAGCCCGGCGCAGTCTTCACGTTGACGAGCTAGCCGAGCGCCAGCGCCAGATTCCCCGTCACGGCGCGTCTCTGCAGCCCGTCGGGGATCCCGCCAAAAAAAGCCGTCCACAGGCGCAGCCCTCCTGTAGGGTGCAGCGTTGATGGCCGAGGTTGAACCCGGTGTAGAGATCGACGAGGAGGTTTTCCAGCCCGGAGAGTCGCACGGGACCGTGATCCGGCTGTCGTTGACGGCGGCGCTGGGGGGGTTCCTGTTCGGGTATGACAGCTCGGTCATCAACGGGGCGGTGGCGGCGATCACCGCCCATTTCTCGGCCAGTGCGGCGGTGCTCGGCTTCACGGTGTCGTCGGCGCTGTTGGGGGCGGCGGCCGGAGCGCTCGGCTCTGGGCGGATGGCCGATCGGTACGGCCGGCTGCCCGCGATGCGGGTGGCTGCCGTGCTGTTCCTGATCGGTGCCGTGGGGAGCGGGTTGGCGAGTTCGCTGGTGATGCTGGTGGTGTTCCGGGTGATCGGCGGTGTCGCGGTCGGTATCGCGTCGGTGATCGCGCCGACCTATATCGCCGAGATTGCGCCGGCGAGGATCCGCGGCAGGCTGGGCTCCCTGCAGCAGCTCGCGATCGTCACCGGGATCTTCCTGGCGTTGCTGGTCGACTATGCGCTGGCGACGGCGGCGGGAGGGGCTCAGAGCAACCTCGCGCTGGGTCTGCCCGCCTGGCGGTGGATGTTCCTGGCGATGGTGGTTCCCGCACTGCTGTACGGCGGGCTGGCGTTCACGATTCCGGAGTCGCCGCGTTACCTGATTGCCAAGCGCCGCCTCGACGAGGCAGGCAGCGTGTTGCGCCGGGTGCTGGGCAACATCGACCTCGACGCGAAGGTGGAGCAGATCAAGCAGACGTTGAAGCGCGAGGGGCGCCCGAGCATGCGCGACCTGCGTGGGCCCAGGTTCGGGCTGTTGCCGATCGTGTGGGTCGGGATCGGGTTGTCGGTGTTTCAGCAGTTCGTCGGTATCAACGTGATCTTCTATTACTCCACCGTGCTGTGGCAGGCGGCCGGGTTCAGCGCGAGCAACTCGCTGCTGATCACGGTGATTACGGGCGCCGTGAACATCGTCACGACCCTCGTCGCGATCGCTTCGATCGACCGCTTCGGCCGCAAGCCGCTGCTGATAATCGGCTCGATCGGCATGGCCGTCACGCTGGGAGCGCTGGCGGTCGTGTTCGGCACGGCCACGCTGAAGGGCTCGGGCCCGATGGGTGCGCTACCCGTCCTCACCGGCGCCGCCAAGCCGATCGCGCTGATCGCCGCTAACGTGTTCGTGTTTGCGTTCGGGATGTCTTGGGGGCCGGTGGTGTGGGTGCTGTTGGGGGAGTCGTTCCCGAACAAGATTCGTGCCGCCGCGCTGTCGTTGGCGGCGGGCGCGCAGTGGGTGGCCAACTGGGTGGTTTCCACCACCTTCCCGCCGCTCAAGGACGCCGGCCTGGGGCTCGCGTACGGCATCTACACCACCTTTGCCGTGTTGTCCTTGCTGTTCGTCCTGAAGTTCGTCCGCGAGACCAAGGGCGTGGAGCTCGAGAAGATGCCCGGGTAGCCGGCTCGGTCGGATTCCGCGGAGCGGTGCGTGACCTGAGGAGAGCGAATGGCAGTGACGATCGGGGTCGATGTAGGCGGGACCAAAGTCGCCGCCGGGGTCGTCGACGAGCACGGCAGTGTGCTCGCAACGGCACAGCGCGACACGCCTTCTGATGACCCGGGTAGGACCGAGGACGTGATCGTTGAGGTGGTCGGGGAGCTGGCGGCCTCGCATGACGTCGAGGCGGTCGGCGTCGGCGCGGCCGGCTTCGTGGATGCTCAGCGGTCCACCGTGCTGTTCGCCCCGAACCTGGCCTGGCGCGATGAGCCGTTGCGCGCGGCGATCGAGGGACGCTGCTCGCTCCCGGTGGTGATCGAGAACGACGCGAACGCCGCCGCGTGGGCGGAGGCGCGGTTCGGTGCTGGGCGTGGCGAGGACGATGCGGTGGTCCTCACGATCGGCACCGGGATTGGCGGCGGCATCGTGCTGGGTGGGCGACTATTGCGCGGGCGGTTCGGTGTCGCCGGTGAGATCGGGCACATCAATATCGTCCCGGACGGGCGGCGCTGTGGGTGCGGGCTCGAGGGATGCTGGGAGCAGTACGCGAGCGGGCGGGCGCTGGTCCAGGAGGCCCAGGAGCTCGCCAATGCCTCACCGGCGATGGCGCGTGACCTGCTGCGCCTCGCCGGCGGCGAGCCGGAGATGATCACCGGCCCCATGGTCACCCAGGCCGCACGGGAAGGCGATGTCGCGGCGCTCCGCTGCTTTGACGTCGTCGGCACCTGGCTTGGGCGCGGCATGGCGCAACTCGCCGCGGTGCTCGACCCCGGCCTGTTCGTGCTCGGAGGCGGCGTGTCCGCGGCCGGCGAGCTGCTCCGCGGGCCGGCCGGGCGGGCGTTCCTGCAGCATCTCACCGCCCGTGGGCACCGACCACACGCCGAGTTGCGCATCGCCGAGCTCGGTCCTGAGGCTGGGATCGTGGGCGCCGGCGACCTCGCTCGTGACCGCTGAGTGACGATGGATCTCCTGTCCCGGGAAAGGAGGGACGAGCCCTCGTCGGGGGGGTTGACAGCGTCCTGCGTGCAAGGGAGTCTCCCGGTCCCAAGGAGGATGCGTGCGACCGCTTGACAAAGAGGGTCCATTGCCGTGACCGGAGGGGGTCCGATGAGCGAGCGCGGCTTGAGCATGCGCGACTTGCCGAATGCGCTGACCGATGGTGAGGCCTTGAATGAGCGGTTGGCCGGCCGACACCCGGCCGTGTTCCTGGACTACGACGGCACGCTGACTCCGATCGTCGACCGGCCGCAGGACGCGGTCATTTCCGAGAGCGTGCAAGACGCGGTGCGCGCGCTGGCGACACGCTGCACCGTCTGCGTCGTGAGCGGTCGTGACAGGCCGGTCGTGCAGCAGCTGATGGGCGTCGAGGACCTGGTGGTCGCAGGAAGCCATGGCTTCGACATCTGGAGCCCGGACGCTGGCACGCTCGAGCATGAGGCGAGCGGCGGCTTTGATGCCCTTCTTGCGCGTGTGACGAACCGTGTTCGGGATGAGGCCGGTGCCATCGACGGAGCCCTGATCGAGCCGAAGATGGCCTCGGTGGCCGTGCACTATCGCCTCGTCTCGGATTCGGAGCGACCGAGGATCAAGGCGCTTGTCGATCGACTGCTCGCCGAGCATCCCGATGAGCTCAAGGTGACGCCTGGCAAGTTGGTGTACGAGATTCAGCCCAAGCTCGACTGGGACAAGGGCAAGGCCGTGCTGCACCTACTCGAGGCCCTCGATCTCGACCGTGAGGACATCGTGGCGATGTACCTGGGCGACGACATCACCGACGAGCACGCCTTCGAGGCCCTGAAGGGAACGGGCATCGGAGTCTTCGTCGGCAACCCTGACGATCCGGAGGTTGCCGGTCGCCCGACTGCAGCCGACTTCGTCCTCACCTCGATCGAGGAGGTCGAACGATTCCTCCGCACCCTCGCACGATGAGCGCCATAGGCTCCACGTAAGAGGATCTCGATGAACGACTTCACGCTCGCGTACGACCGCTTCGTTCCCGAGGAGGAGGGGCTGCGCGAGGCGCTGACCTCCACGGGCAACGGCTACTTCTGCACGCGCGGCGCCGCCGAGTGGGAGGACGCGCACGACGTGCATTACCCGGGCACCTATGCCCACGGGGGCTACAACCGCGAGACGACGATCATGGGTGGGCGCCCCGTCCTCAACGAGGATCTGGTGAACCTGCCGAACTGGCTCGTGCTCAAGCTCCTGATCGAGGGCGAGGAGGCGATCGGCTTCGACAATGTCGAGCTTCTGTCCTATCGGCATGAATTGGACGTCCGCAACGCCGTCGTGATGCGCGAGCTGCGCTTCCGCGACCGGGCCGGTCGCGAGACCACGCTGCGCAGCCGCCGGTTTGTCAGCATGGCTCACGTGCACCAGGCGGGCATCGAGTGGACGGTGACGCCCGAGAACTGGTCGGGTGCCGTGGAGGTCATCACGGCGCTCGACGGGCGAGTCACGAACCGCGGGGTTGCCCGCTACCGAGAGCTCGAGGGACGTCACCTGGGTCCGGTGTCCCCGAGAACGTTTGGTGCCGAGGTGATCGCCTTGAAGGTCCAGACGCGGCAGTCGAACCTGTATGTCGCCGAGGCGGCTCGCACGCGCGCGTATCGGGGTCAGGAGCTCGTGGATGTCGAGCGCAGCCTGTACCAGATGGAGGATTACATCCAGCAGGTCCTCGCCTTTGACGTGCGTCGGGGCGAGCCCGTGCGCGTCGAGAAGATGGTCGCGTTCTACACCTCGCACGACCGCGCGATCAATGAGACGCTGGGCGGCGCCGGGAAATCGGCCGCCCGCTATTCCTGCTTCGCCGAGGCGCTGGGACGCCACGGCCGCGCTTGGGAGGAGCTCTGGGAGGTATGCGATCTGCGCCTTCCCGGTAATGAGCGGGTGCAGCTGCTGCTGCGCTTGCACATCTCGCACATCCTGCAGGTCTGCTCGCGCCACACAGCCGATCTGGACGCCGGCGTGCCCGCCCGCGGCCTCAATGGCGAGGCATACCGCGGGCATGTCTTCTGGGACGAGCTCTACGTCTACCCCTTCCTTAGTTTCCGGCTGCCCGAGATCACGCGGGAGCTGCTGATGTACCGCTACCGGCGCCTCGGTGAGGCCCGCGCGGCGGCGCGCGAAGCCGGGTTCCGGGGTGCGATGTTCCCGTGGCAGAGCGGGAGCGACGGCAAGGAGGAGACCCAAACCGTTCATCTCAACCCGCTGTCGGGGCGGTGGGAACCTGACCTCAGCCACAACCAGCGGCACGTCAACGCGGCGATCTTCTACAACATCTGGAGCTACTACGACGCCACCGACGACCTGACGTTCGTGCGGGGTTACGGTGCGGAGATGATGCTCGAGATCGCGCGCTTTTGGGCCTCGATCGCTCACTTCAACCCCGAGCGCGACCGCTACGAGATCCATGGCGTGATGGGCCCCGACGAGTTCCACGAGAAGTACCCGGGCGCGGAGGAGGGCGGCCTGCGCAACAACGCCTACACGAACGTGATGGTCGCGTGGAGCTGTGAGACCGCCGGGAAGGTGCTCGAGCTTCTCCCCGCGAGCCGCCGTGAAGCGCTGCGAGCGCGGCTCGGGTTCACCGACGAGGAGATCGCCACCTGGCAGCGGATGAGCCGCGAGATGTTCGTGCCGTTCCACGGGGACGGCATCATCAGCCAGTTCGAGGGCTACGAGGACCTCCAAGAACTCGACTGGGACGCATACCGGGAGAAGTACGACGACGTCCAACGGCTGGACCGGATCCTGCGCGCCGAAGGTGACGATCCCGATCGCTACCAGCTCGCCAAGCAGGCCGACACGGTGATGCTGTTCTTCCTGTTTCCCGAGCAGGAGCTTCGCCGACTGTTCGAGCAGCTCGGCTACGAGTACCGGCCCGATACCGCCCGCAAGAACATCGCCTACTACGACGAGCGCACGTCACACGGGTCCACGCTGAGCTTCATCACCCACGCCGGCGCACTGGCCTCGATCGACCCGGAGAGCTCTTGGGAGCGCTTCATGGTCGCTCTGGAGAGCGACGTCGGCGACGTCCAAGGCGGGACCACCAAGGAGGGAATCCACATGGGGGTGATGTCGGGGACGCTGGATCTGCTTCAACGCGGCTACGTCGGCAGCGAGATTCGCGACGGAGTCCTCTACTTCGACCCCAAGCTCGCCGACCGGCTGGAGGGTCTGTCGTTCGCGATGCAGTTCCGCGGGACACCGATCCGAGTGACGCTCGAGAACGGCGAGCTTACGGTGGCCGCCGACGCGGAGGGCTTCAGCCGACCCGTCCGGGTCGGCGTCGGCGACGAGGTCCACGAGCTGTGCGCCGGGGACCGGTGGGCGTTCCCGCTCCGCCGCGAGACCGGTGTCGCGCGTTAAAATCCAACGGCTGCGAGGAGGGGACGTGCAAACAGAATTCCATGGGGCGATATTCGACGTCGACGGCGTGCTCGTCGACTCGCCGCACGAGACGGCTTGGCGCGACGCGCTCCGCGAGCTGATGGAGTCGCAGTGGAGCGACATCAGCGGCGACACGACCTGGACCGCCGAACGATTCACGCCGCAGATCTACCAGCAGGTGATGTCCGGCAAGCCGCGCATGAGCGGCGCCCGCGCCGCGCTGGACTACTTCGAGGTGCCCGACGCCGAGACTCGGGTCGAGGCCTACGCCGAGCGAAAGCAGACGATGGTGATCGAGCTCATCGAGGCCGGAGAGTTCACCGCCTACCCCGACGCGTTGCGCTTCATCATCGCCGTCAAGGACGCCGGGATCAAGGTGGCCGCCGCATCCTCGTCTAAGAACGCCGGCCTGTTCCTGCGAAAGATACGGCTGGACACCTTCGCCGAGGAACATGGCATCACCTCGCAGTTCATCCGGCCGGGCCTGACCCTGCTCGAGTTCTTCGACGCGGACGTCTCCGGCCGGGACTTCGCCAAGGGCAAACCCGACCCCGAGATGTTCCTGACCGCCGCCCAGGAGCTCGCCATCCCTCCCGAGCAGAACTTCGTCATAGAGGACGCCGACGCCGGCGTCCAAGCGGCCAAGGCGGGCAACATGACGGCGCTCGGCCTAGCGAGAGCCGACGACACCGAACTGCTGGCCGCCGCCGGCGCCGACCTCGTCGTCACCACGCTCGACGACGTCGACCTCGCCGCGCTCTCCGACGGCCGCTTGGCGAAGAAGGGCAGACAGTAGGAAGGCTGATGGCCGCGATGACGAAGTCGCCGCTCGGGATGCTCACGGCGGGCAGCGGGAATCCGTGAGCGGGATCGTGGCGGCGATGCCATCTTTGTGGGAGTATCGCGGCGAAGGTCAACACGTGAGAAGGAGAGGACATGGAGGCAGCCGGCAAGAAGCGAATCCTTGTCGTCGCCAACAAGACGGCGGCGACGCAGGCGGTCATCGACAAGGTGGCCAGGCGCGCCGAGGAGGGACCCTGTGAATTCGCACTGTTGATCCCGGATGTGCCGGAGCGCGGGGATGCCGATTGGACGCTCGAACTCGCTGTGCCTTTGCTCGAGCGCGCCGCCGGCGGACCAGTGGAGTCCCACATCGGAGGCCCGGACCCGCTGCGGGCGATTCAGCAGGCCGTGCGCAAGGGAAACTACGACGAGATCATCATCTCGACGATGCCCAAGTCGACGTCGCGCTGGCTGCAGCGCGACCTGCCGAGCAAGGTGAGGAAGCTTGGGCTTCCGGTCACCGTAATCATGGCGAGGGAGCGTCAGCGCACGGTGCCTAACCTCGCCAGCCGCACTCCGCAGTGAATCAGGCGAGCTGAGCGGCCAGCCGGGTCTCGATTTGCGGCTGGCCACGCTTGCGCGGGACGGCTCCTGCGATCGCCAACCCAAAGAATCTAGGAGAACGCATGCCTGAACGCCCCATCCTCATCGCGTACGACGGGTCCGAGGACGCGAGGGCCGCCATCACGAGAGCCGGCGAGCTGCTCATTCCAGGCCCAGCGCTCATCGTGACACTCTGGCACCCCGCCGAGCGCTTGGTTAGCACGTCCGCGGGAGCCGCAACCTACGCGCCCATCTTCGGCGAGATCGATGAACTCGAGCGCAGCAACGCTCGAGCGTCCGCCGAACAGGGTGCCGCTCTCGCGCGCGAGGCGGGCTTCGACGCCAGCCCGCTCGTCGCGCGCTCCGATCGGAACGTCTGGCGCGCGATCCTCGACCTCGGCACCGAACACGACGCTCGCGTCATCGTCGTCGGCTCGCGCGGGCAAGGCGGGCTGACGGACGTGCTGCTGGGCAGCGTTCCGGGCAGAGTCGTCCACCACGCCGATCGGCCCGTGCTGGTCGTTCGCGCGAAGCGCTCGAGCTGAGCCGGTGGCGCCTGGCTGCGCTGGTGTCGCGCGGAGATCGTCGTCGAGCACCGCCGCGAGCGGGCAGGACCCTCCCAGCCGGGCCAGGTTTAGTGCGCTCGTCACCGTGCAAGCTGGTTTCTCGCGGGCGCGAGGAGACCTCGACTTGCCGAGGTCGCTGTGAGGGTCGCCGGCGCCCGCCCCCACCACGGGTCCGTGGGGCTTTGGTGGCACGGCCGTTCAGCGATCCGCCCAGTCGTGGCAACGCGCTTCGCAGGGTCATCCCGACTGACGTTCCGGCGACAATGCACTCGGCTGCCACGGGCCGCGCTTAGCCGCGACGATCCTTGGCCCCACATCACCCGCCCGGCTGCTCAGCGCGGCTTATGAGACCTGGTCCACCACTCCCCGCACGTCGCGCACGCGGCGGTGCGACGCTGCCGGCCGGGTTAGCGGCGATTCGCACACGCGAGTAGAGTGGTTCTTGGACGGTCGCTGAGCAAGCCCACCAGCCGTCGCTGCAGCTGACTTGTGCCGTCGCTGCGACTAGCCGACGTGATTTGACCTCCGCCCTAGTTGATCCCTTTGAGGATTCGCGAACCTATCGGGGGTCGCCCGATAGGGACTGAAGACCAAGACGAGGTTTCTCATGTTCAGAGCCAGCACCGCCGGTTCGGATTCCGCGGTCGATTCCGGTGGACGGTCTTACCGCCGGGGTGGCGCTGGCAGCTTCTCTCGGGGATTCGGGGCAGTAATCGGCGCGCTCGCCCGTGTCGTGCACCTGATCGTCGGCATCGTCGTGCTGATCATCGTCGCCGGGATCGTGCTCGTGCTGCTCAAGGCGAATGCGACCAACAGCATCGTCTCTGAGGTCCACGGCGCGGCACGCTGGCTGGCCGGCCCGTTCGACGGCATCTTCAGCTTCCACAGCGCAAGGGTCGCAGTGGCGGTCAACTGGGGCGTCGCCACGGTCGTGTACCTGATCGTCGGCGGACTGATCGCACGACTGCTCAGCGCGCGCCGCTAGACGCCAACCGACCGACGCATCTTTCAACCAACAAAGGAGGGCCGATGACCAACAAGAACATCGACAAGGCAAAAGGTCGCGTTAAGGAAGCGGCGGGCGCGGTGAGCGGAGACAGGCACCTCAAGAACGAGCGCCGCATCGACCAAGCCAAAGGCTCCGCTAAGAACGCGGTGGACAAGGTTGGTGACGCCCTCACCGGCCGCAACAAGCGCTAGTACGCGCGTGCGTGCAAACGGACCCACCCGAACACCGGAAGGTGAACATGCTGGGCGGCGAGGCGGCCGGGGTCGCGTCCGGCTAGGTAGTTGCGGCCGACTTCCCGGTCGAGCTCACCGGTGAGTATCTGCCACGCCGCGCTGATGATCGAGCGCTTGACGGCGCTGCTCATTTGGCTGCGCACGCGTCTCCCGTCGGGGACGGGTCTGATGGTCTAGCGTCGCGCGGTCGGGCGGTCGCCGACAGCACCAGTCCGTACAGCAGGTGGTCGGCGGCTAGCGTGCCTGGCGGTCGAGGAGGCGCACCCGCTTGGCCTGGCTGAGGCGCGGGGCGGACGCGATTCCGCAGCTCGAACCCCAACCGCACCACTCAGCCCCCAGGGAGGCCCGGATGAACAACGTTCTCAGGAACTACAGCGCCGTCAACAAGGAGCGCCTGCACAGGGCCCAGCAGCCGCTCGGAACCGCGTGAGGTCGCCTGCGGCTTCATCAGCCCGTGGGTCAACGGCTCACCGGGGTTGCGGCGCTGGGGCTGCTCGGCCCGATCCGGCGCCAGAGTTCGTCGACGACGGTGCTCCGGGTCGCCGGCGACCGCGTCAACGTCGCGTTCGAGCTGGGCGGCCCACAGTCGCGGTCGGGTGTCGGCACGAGCGCCGCGTCGCAGGTGACCACGTTGACCTCGCTGTCGCTAAAGAAGGAGTGCCCGTTGAGGTTCGCCGAGCCGAGCGTGAGCCAGCGGTCGTCGACGATTCCGACCTTCGCGTGCACGTACACGCGGTCGCTGTGGTACCCGAGCGCGCCGGATCGTCGTGGCGAGGAAGCGCTCATGGTCGCCGTCGGCCTCGGTTCGCAGGTATAGCGGCGCGTCGGGGAGGCATTTGGTGCCGGCGGGTATACAGTTGACAGCGCCGCGGAGTCCCAGATGAAGGCGAGGACTGCGTCCATGGTCAATGCGTCGCCTGGACAGCCGCCGGTATTGGTGTTGATGGGTGTCTCGGGTTGCGGGAAGTCTACGGTGGCAGGGCTGCTCGCCGGCCTCCTGGGGTGGGACTTCGAAGAGGGTGACGACCTGCACCCCGCGGCCAATGTCGACAAAATGGCCTCCGGGCACCAACTCGACGACGAGGACCGATGGCCGTGGCTGGCGAAGGTCGCTCAGTGGATTGGTGAACACACCGACGCTGGACGGCCGGGCATCATCACCTGCTCGGCGCTGAAGAAGAGCTATCGCGATGTTCTGCGTGGCGAGCGCGTCGTGTTCGTCTATCTGGCTGGCACCCGTGAGCAGATCGCCCGCCGGCTGGCGGCTCGCCACGGCCACTACATGCCCGCTTCGTTGCTCGACTCGCAGTTCGACGCGCTCGAACCGCCGACGCCCGAGGAGAACTCGATCACCGTCGAGATTGGAGCCAGTACGTCGGTCGAGACGGCTGCGATCATGAGCCGCCTCGGTCTGATCCCCAAGGCTTCGACTCAGGCGGGAAAGTAGCCGATGAACGCGACCCTAGCCGCCGCTGCCGCCATCACCAAGCCCTGGGCGACCCACGACACACGGCTGATCGTGGTCACCGTCATCGGTATCGCGATCATCGTCTTGCTGATCGTCGTGCTGAAGATGCATCCGTTTCTGTCGATGGTCCCGTGGGCGATGGCGCTGGTCGCGATCGTCATCGGCCTGCCGATGTTCTTCGAGATCGGCTTGGTGCTGTTGCTTCCGGTGATCGTCCTGGTCACCCAGCGCTCAGGGCTGAAGCTGATGCGGGTCGCGATCCCGGCGCTGGCGGGCCTGTCGGTGCTGCATGGCCTGATCCCGCCGCACCCCGGTCCGCTGATCGCCATCGCCGCCGTGCACGCCCAGCTGGGCACGACGCTGGCGTTGGGCATCGTGGTGGCGATTCCGACCGTCATTCTGTGTGGCCCGTTGCTCTCGATCCTGATCGCCAGAGTCGTGCCGGTCGGTGCCCCGGCCTACGCCGGCGGGGTCGACACCACGGCTACTAAATCCCAGCACGAGGACGTCAAACGGCCGCCGTCGTTCGGTGTCACGCTGGCCACGATCATCTTCCCGGTCGTACTGATGTTGTCCAAGGCGCTGGCCGACATCATCTGGAACGGCGCCAAGCCCGCTCCAATGACTCAGACGGTGCTGGATTTCATCGGCGAACCGCTTGTCGCGATGACCCTCGCCGTTCTGCTTGCGACGGTGACCTTCGGCTACGCCGTCGGACTGAATGGCCAGAAGATCTCCTCGCGGATCGGAGCCAGCGTCGGCCCGGTCGCCGCGGTGATCCTGATCGTCGGAGCCGGCGGCGGGTTTAAACAGACCCTGATCGGTGCCGGCGTGGGTGACTCGGTGGCCAAGTTCGCCAACGGCACGCACTGTCCATCCTCCTGCTGGGCTATCTGGTGGCCGTTGCGCTGCGCCTAGCCACCGGATCGGCCACGGTGGCGACGATCACCGCGGCAGGGATCGTCGCGCCGCTGGCGGGCAGCCTGAGCCTGACCCACGACGCTCTGCTGGCGCTGGCCATCGGCGCGGGGTCCCTGTTCCTCTCGCACGTCAGCGACGCCGGCTTCTGGCTGGTCAAGGAATCGTTCGGTTTGACCGTCGGTCAGGCGTTCAAGTCTTGGTCAGTGATGGAGACCGCGGTTTCACTAATCGCCTTCGCGTTCATCATGGCGCTGTCGGTACTGATGTAACCCTCAAGGGCAGGTCTACCCCCCCTCGACGTACGCCTGGACCGCTGTGAGCAGGATGGCGTGGTCGCGGCGGCCGACCCAGGTACTCCCATTACTACCGGAAGGCCGAGGCCCACAGGTACTCCCCTTAGCGTGCGTTCCTGCTCCATTACTACCGGAAGGCCGAGGCCCACAGGTACTCCCCTTAGCGTGCGTTCCTCCATTACTACCGGAAGGCCGAGGCCACGCAGCGGACGGCATCGGCCGGTGCCATCCGCCCGAATACCCGCGCCAGCGTGTCGAGCTCGCCGGGCTCGAGCTGATCGAAGAACCGCCGTCGGACGAAATCCAGGTGTGTGACCTGGGTCTCGCCCGCCAGGGCACCGCCGGACTCGGTCAGATGCGCCTCCACGGCGCGTGCGTCGGATGCACACGGCCGGCGCTGGACGAGGGCGCGCCGCTCGAGCACATCCACGACCCTGGAGATCCGGCTCAGGCTCAGGCCGGTCTCCCCGGCCAGGGAGGACAGCCGCACACCGCCACCCTGCGCCGTGGCCAGGCGGCCGAGCACCTCGACCCCGCTGAGGCCGAGCCCGTGACGTCGCTCGAGCTCGGCATCCAGCTCGCGCGTGAGGCGTTTGTGCGTCTCCAGCAGGCCGATCCAGGCATCGGCCTGCGATGCGGACCACTGCCGGGATCCATTGGCCAGGCAGGCGAGCGGGGTTGACGGGTCGACTGGAGCTGACATCGTTGCGCTAGCAAGTGTAGGGCCCACGAACCCTTAGCGCCCGAAACGCCTGCTAACGCGGACAGATGTTATATGCTTGCGCTAGCAAGCAAACGTCAGGAGACAGGATGCAGCTTGAAGGCCTACACCACATTACGATGATCACCGGCGAGGCGCAGCGCAACGTTGACTTCTACGCCGACCTGCTGGGCCTGCGCCTGGTCAAGAAGACGGTCAACTTCGACGCGCCGGAGGCCTATCACCTCTACTTCGGCGACGAGCGCGGAGCCCCCGGGTCGATCCTCACCTGGTTTGAGTTCTCCGGCGCGCGCCGGGGTCGCGCGGGAGCGGGCATGATCCATACGATCCAGCTGGGCGTCGGGTCGCCCCACGCGCTGGACTTCTGGGCCCAGCGGCTGGGAGCGGCGGGCTACGACGCTCAGCGCAGCGAGGGTTCGGTCGGGCTCGACGACTACGACGGGCTGCACCTCGAGCTGGTGATCGCCCGCGACAGCGAGCCGCCGCTGGCTGCCCACCATCCCCAGATCCCGTCCGAACACGCGATCGTCGGCGTGCAGGGCGCCCGGGCGTTCGCCGCCGAGGCCGAGGGCCAAGCGCCGCTGCTGACCGAGACGCTTGGGTTCACCAGCCTTGGTGCAGGCGCCTACCGGCTTGACGGCGAGCAGCGCCGATTCGACTGGGCCTACGACAGCCCGCCCGAGGCGGTCGGGATCCAGGGCGCTGGCACGGTCCACCACATCGCCTGGGGCTCACGCGACGAGGACCACCTCGCCTGGCAGCAGCGCGTTCGCGAGGCGGGCGGATACGTGACCGACGTGCTCGATCGTGATTACTTCCAGTCGATCTACTTCCGCGAGCCGCGCGGGATCCTGTTCGAGATTGCCACGCTGTCGCCCGGGTTCGCCGTCGACGAGGACCCCGGCCACCTGGGCGAGGAGCTCAAGCTTCCGAAGATGCACGAGCACCTGCGGGCGCAGTTGGAGCGACAGCTCGCACCGGTTCTCAACCCCCGCGTCGCCGCCCGGGAGCAGGTCGACTGATGAGCCCGCTGGTGTTCATGGAGCGTCCGGCGTCGGCGCAGGCGCAGGGCCTGCTGATCCTGCATCATGGTCGTGGCGCCGACGAGCGCGACCTGCTCTCGCTCGGCGACGCTCTGGACCCCGAGCGCCGGCTCCACATCGCCACGCCGAGGGCCCCGCTCACGCTGCCGGGCTGGACCGGCCATCACTGGTACGTCGTGCCCCGCGTCGGCTATCCGGATCCGGTCACGTTCGGCGACTCCTACCGGGCGCTGGCCGAATTCCACGACGAGCTGTGGGAGCGCACCCAGATCGCGCCCGAGCGCACGGTTCTGGGCGGCTTCTCGATGGGCACGGTGATGAGCTATGCGCTCGGCCTCGGATCAGATCGCCCGGCGGTGGCGGGGATCCTGGCCTTTTCAGGCTTCATACCGGTCGTGGAGGGCTGGCGGCCCGCGTTTAGGGACCGCCCCGGGATCCGCACCTTCATCGCCCACGGGCGCCACGATCCGGTGATCGGGGTGGAGTTCGGTCGTCGCGCGCGTGACCAACTCGAGTCCGACGGTCTCACCGTCGAATATCACGAGTCAGACGCCGCCCACCAGATCGAGCCCTCGCAACTACCGATCGCCACCACCTGGCTGGCCGACATCCTGGGCGCGTCCTGATCCCCAGCGCAGCCTTGCCTGTGCAGCCTTGCGGATGTCCTCAACAATGGCCCCGCCGGCGAGGCGCCGCCCCCGATCGGGCGTGGACGACCGATCAGGCGTCGACGACCGATCAGGCGTCGACGAGCCTGCGGCCAGGTGGACGACCGATCAGGCATGGACGACCGATCAGGCGTCGACGAGCCTGCGGCCAGGTGGACTACCGGCCGCCGGCCTCAGCCACGGCAGCCTTCCCCGCACCGTTCGAGCGAGCGGGCCGCCGCCGCGTCGGCGCAAGCGCGCGCGTGGTCCGCTCGTAGCCGGTGCGGATCAGCTCCGGCCAACCGTCGCGGTCGATGAACAGGTCATAGAGCCAGGCGCCACGACACAGGCTTGGATCGGCGGCGTCGATGATCGTCAACGTGTCGCCGAGCTCGCGGCGGGCGCGGCGGGCGAACTCGACGTGGTAGGCCTGCTGCAGCTCGCGGCTCGCTCGCACGATGCCCATCGGCTTCTCGTGCCAGCCCGTGATGTCGTCCGGCTTGAGTCCCGCGGGAAGCATGAAGTTGATGCCAAAGACGTGATCGAAGGGACCATGCTCGATCGTCGGCTGGGTCGGCAGCAGCTCGATTAGGCCGCCGTCAACGTAAAGATGCCCGCGCACCTCGACCGACTCGATGAAGACCGGCAGCGCGATCGTGATCCGCACCAGCCGCCCGATCGATACCTCCGGCGTCGTGTGGGTGCCGAAGTACTCCGTCAGCCCGAGGTCGGTGTTGTAGACGATCGTCGCCAACGGAATCGGGAACTCTCCCGCGGTGAGGCCGCCAAAGCGCTCGTCGAATAGACGCTGCACCGCCTCCCCCTTCATCGCGCCCGTGAAGCCGCGCAGCGCCGTGAGCGCAAAGCGCGGGAGGCGTAGCCACTGCGGGTCGAGGTAGCGCTCCGGCTGCCATGAGAGGACGAAATCGGCCATCTCCTGCGCCGACAACCCGGCCGCCCAGAGCGAGCCGAACATCCCACCCCCGGAGCAGCCGGAGATCAGCTCCGGCTCGAGGCCGGCCTCCTCGAACGCTCGCGCGGCGCCGATCAGGGCGACGGCGGCGCCGGCGCCCCCGGACGCGACGACCGCGACGCGCCTACCGGCGAGAGCGGTCGCCGGACGACTTCGAAACGGCGGGAAGACGTCGCTCGACAGCTTCCGTGGACGGTCAATCAACGGGAGCGGGAGCAGAGCCCGGCGCGCGTGGCGCAGCAGATCCAGGTCGAGCGAATCCCGCAGGCGCTGACCGGCCGCGTCGAGCCGCTCAAAGCCGAGCTTGACGTTGTAGATGTCCGGATCAGGTCCCATGTGGCGAGCGTGGCACGGACAGGCCGGCGCGGCATCTGAACAAAACCATGGAGTGAGCTTCGGAGGAATACGGCCTGCGAGGTCCGGCGGCTCGGATAGGGGGTTCAACGCAGACTGACTTCCGCAGATCGTGCACCGCAACATGGTCAGTCTCCGGTTGTCGCAACTCGACACCGTAGGTAGGAACCCCGCTTGAAGGGGTGCTGGCCGGGTACTAGCATCAACCGTACACGGGGCGGGTGCGACTGCGGCCATGGGCCCAAGTCGGCCCGCCCAGAGCAGGGAGAGCGGCGGCTATCAGCCGCCGCAAGAGAGGAGCACGCATGCGAAGCTCGTTTCAACGACGAGCTCGGCCACTTGCAGCACTGGCGGCAGGCTCGGCAGTCATGGTCCTGGTCGCGCTGATGGCATTCGGAGGTAGCGCATCCGCCTCGCGGCACCGGGTCTCGGCGCACAGCGTGGTCAAGCAGCCATTCGGCACAGTCGACGGTCAGCCGGTCCATCTGTACACCCTGTCCAACGGCAGTATGGACGTCAAGATCACGAACTTCGGCGGCGTGGTGCAGTCAATCGACGTGCCCGACCGGTCAGGCAACCTCGCCGACGTCGCGCTCGGCTTCAAGCATCTGTCCGGTTATCTCGCCAACGACGCGTATCCGCAGCCCTCCGGGGGTTCGGGCACGACTTACTTTGGCGCGATCATCGGCCGGTATGCGAACCGGATCGCCAACGGGGCGTTCACGCTGAACGGCCACACGTACCACCTGCCGATCAACAACGGCGTCAACACCCTGCACGGCGGCACGCACGCGTGGAACGAGAAGGTCTGGACGCCGAGCACGAGCACCAGTTCGGGTGGCGTCTCGCTGCAGCTGACCTACACCAGCCCTGATGGGCAGGACGGGTTCCCGGGCACAGTCGTGGCGACCGTGACTTACACGCTGACCTCCCAGAACGCGCTGGAGATCAAATACCACGCTACGACGACGGAGCCGACGGTCATCAACATGACCAACCACACGTACTTCAACCTCGCGGGCGAGAGCTCGGGTGACGTGTACAACCAGCGGCTGATGATCAATGCCGACAGCTACACCCCCACCAACGCGGGTCTGATCCCGACCGGGAAGATCGCGCCGGTGGCCGGCACGCCGTTCGATTTCCGCACGATCAAGCCGATCGGCCAGAACATCCGTGACGCCAACCAGCAGTTGCTGCTGGCCCACGGCTATGACCAGAACTGGGTCCTGAACCGGGGCTCCGGTGACGCACTGGCGCTGGCGGCCAGGGCGGTCGATCCGGTCAGTGGCCGGACCCTCACCACCTACACGACCCAGCCGGGCGTGCAGCTTTACACGAGCAACTTCCTCGTCGGCGACCTGGTCGGCACCGGCGGGAAGATCTATCGGCAGGGATCCGGGTTCACGCTGGAGACCCAGCATTTCCCCAACTCGCCCAACCAGGCGAGTTTCCCCTCGACCGTGCTCAACCCGGGCACGCCGTTCAATTCGACGACCGTGTTCGCGTTCGGAGTCAACAAGTAACGCTGTTTCGTTGCCGCTGTGCGCGATCGACACGATCGCGCACAGCGCCGCGACGATCAAGATCTCCGAGCGCTGAGATCTCCCCGGCCGTGCCGGACACGCGAACCGCAGTCCTGATTGGATACGCGGCTCAAAGAAGACAAACGGCGCAGGCTAGGAGAACCAATGCCAGAGCGAGCAGCGATCGTAACGGGCGGATCGAGCGGGATCGGACTTGAGATCGCGCGTGTGCTCGGACAGGAGGGTTACGGGATCACGCTGGTGGCGCGGCGGCCCGACAAGCTGCAGGCGGCAGCGGGCGAGCTCTCCGGCGAGGGTTTTGAGATCGTCACGGTCGCCGCCAACATGGCCTCCGAGGACGCGATCCGTGAGGTGGTGACCACCCACCGCGAGCGCTTCGGCCGGTTGGACGTGCTCGTCAACAACGCCGGGGTCGGCGTCGGCGTGCCGGTCGCCGAGATCGAGACCAAGCGCCTGGACATGCAGCTCGACGTCAACCTGCGCTCGACGATCCTGTTCTACCGGGAGTCGATCGAGCTACTGAAGGCCGCCGGCGCCGAGCACCGCAAGGCGCTCGTCGTCAACACCGCCTCGATCAGCGGCAAGATCGGCCAGCCCTGGCTGTCGGTCTACTCGGCCACCAAGCACGGGATCGTCGGCTTCACCGAGGCGATGAACCGCGAACTCGGCCGCGACGGAATCAAATCGTGCGCACTCTGCCCGGCGTTCGTCGACACGGCGATGACCGATTTCGTCAAGGGCACAGTCGCCGGCGAAGATATGATTCGCCCCCAGGACATCGCCGAGGGCGTGCGGTTGCTGTTGCGCCTCTCCCCGGCGTGCCTCATCCCGGAACTCATCTTCGAGCGGGCGGGCGCGCTCACCCCGGGAACCGCGACCTAGGTGCAGCCCGGCGCGGGGCCGCGGGTGCGACTCGGGGCGCGGGTGCGACTCGGGGCGCGGCGGGTGCGGCTCGG
>OCZT010002425.1_pt1 | contig 19272 bp, 15 predicted proteins | sample 1539031 | NCBI WGS metagenome assembly OCZT01 (sample SAMEA3539308, study PRJEB22396) | soil metagenome | biome: tundra; feature: field; material: soil | place: USA | collected 2010-05 | depth 0.15 m | reverse complement strand
CGCCTCCCGTGGCCGCCTTGACCACATCGGCCGAGCTCGCCAGCAGCCCGGCTCCAGCCAGACTGGCCCCGCCCATCGCCGTCCGAGTCAGGAACTGCCGACGGTTCATCCCGTGGGTGTCCGCAGGATTTTCGAAATCGACCTCGTCCATAGTGACGGATCCTCCCAAACACTGGTATGGCGGGGCAAAGCTACCACGGCGGCGCCTCTCTTGTCATCCTCCGTCCGGGTGAGTTTCGGCCCCCCGCGCAAGGATGGGCCAACCTCCGCCTGGACCCCTGCCCCACCCTCGCGCCCTTCGGGGGTGGAATCCGGCTGCGGTCTCCGCTGCGCCGCAGCCAGGGGGGCGCCGAGGGCCAGCCCGCGGCAGCGCCGTCAGCGGTCCCGACAGGCTCCCGCCGAGGGCTGGGTGGGCCAGATCTTGGGAGGCGGGAGGTGCACCCCCTCGAAGGCGCACTGGACCGCCGCCGCCACCCTCCCAGCCAGGTCCGCGGGGGCGAGGGCGATGGCGCATCCGCCGAAACCGGCGCCGGTCATCCGCGCGCCCCAGGCCCCCGCCGCCATGGACGCCGCCACCGCCGTGTCCAGGCCTTCGGTGCTGACCTCGAAGTCGTCGCGCAGCGAGGTGTGGGATGCCGACATCAGCCGGGCCACCTCGCGCAGGTCCCCGGCGGCCAGGCTGGTGAGGGTGCGCCTCACCCGCTCCGCCTCGGATAGCACGTGGCGGGCCCGGCGCAGCAGCACCGGGTCATCAAGGCGCTCCAGGTCCGACGCCGCCCCCTGGGCCAGCCAGTGCAGCCCTAGCCGGCGCGCTGCCTCGTCACAGGAGGCCCGCCGCTGAGCGTAAGCGGAGCTGGCCAGCTGACGCTGGGAGCCGGTGTCGATGACCAGCAGCACCAGCCCCGCCGCTTGGGGGTCGAAGGGCACTTGCCGGGAGCGGACAGCGGCGGTGTCGAGGGCCAGCAGGTGTCCGGCGCTGGCCAGCATCGAGACCATCTGGTCCATCAGACCGCAGGGCATGCCCACGAATTCGTTCTCCGCCCTCTGCGCGACCCGGGCCAGGTCCGCTGCCGAGAGCTGCAGCCGGTACAGATCCCGGGCCGCCAGCCCCACCGCGCACTCGAGAGCCGCCGACGAGGAGAGCCCGGCGCCGATCGGCACCCGGCCGTCGACCATGATGTCGAGGCCGCCGATCGGCTGGCCGGCCTCTGCCAGCGCCCAGAGGACCCCGGCGGGGTAGCCGGACCAGCCGCTGGGCCGGCCCGGCGCCAGCTCGCCGAGTTCGATCCTCTCGACCCCGGGGAACTGGGCCGAGCGCAGGGTGACCTTGCGGTCGGGGCGGGACCTGGCCGCCACCCAGGTGCGCTCCGAGATCGCGAAGGGGAGCACGGTTCCGCCACAGCAATCCAGGTACTCGCCGATCAGGTTGACCCGTCCCGGGGCCGACCAGATCCCCTCCGGAGGCTGTTCCAGAGCCTCGCGGAAGAGCTCCCAGAGCCGTCCCGCGGGCTCTGAGGAGCCGGCCCGGGACGCCGTGCCCAGGCCGCCGCCCGCTCCTGTTCGGCCAGAGCGCTGCTGTCTCAGCTGCCGCCCTCGCGCAGCCGCCGGGCGGCCTCCTCGGGGGCGATGTCGTTGACGAAGGCCCCCATGCCGGACTCCGATCCCGCCAGGTACTTCAGTTTTCCGGGAGCCCGCCGGGTGGTGAACAGCTCCAGGTGAAGGTAGGCCAAGTCTCGGTCCACCCGCACCGGGGCCTGGTGCCAGGCGGCCACGTAGGGCACGGGGCGCTCGTCGATCGACTCCAGCTGCCGCAGCACGGCGGGGTAGAGCTGGGCCAGCTCTTCGAGCTCCTCCTCCCCGAGGTCCGCCAGCTCGGGCACCTTGCGGCGGGGGTAGAGGTGGATCTCGTAGGGCCAGCGCGCCGCCGCCGGCACGAAGGCCGTCCAGTGCGGCGACCCGGCCACCACCCGGACCCTGGCCCGCTCCTCGCTGGCCAGAACGTCGCCGAACAGGTCCCGCCCGGTGCTCTCGCGGTAGCGGCGGGCGGAGTCGAGCATCCGCCGGCTGCGGGGGGTGACGAAGGGGTAGGCGTAGATCTGGCCGTGGGGGTGGGAGAGCGTCACCCCAATCTCGATGCCCCGGTTCTCGTAGCAGAAGACCTGCTCCACCCCTGGCAGCGCGCCAAGGGCCTGGCTGCGATCGGCCAGCGCGGCGACCACGGTGCGCACCCGCGCGGGGCGAAGGCCTGACAGCGACCCCCCATGGTCGGAGGTGAAGCAGACCACCTCGCACCGCCCCACCCCGGTGCGGCGGGAGAAGAGGCCGCCTCCCTCCCCGCCGGGGCCGGCCCCCGAGGCCGGACTCGCCCCTTCCCCAGGCGGGGAGGCGAAGGCAGGGAATCGGTTCTCGAAGACCACCACGTCGTACTGGCGGGCGGGGATCTCGGTGGCGTGGGCCGGGGTCGAGGGGCAGAGGGGGCACTGGTCCGAAGGCGGCAGGAAGGTGCGGTCCTGGCGGAGCGGGGCGATCGCGACCCACTCCTCGAGGATGGGGTCCCAGCGGATCTCGGTGTTGGGCTCCGCCCGCTTCAGCGGCCGGCGGTCGACCAGCTCCCGCGCCTCATCCGGCGACTCGTCGAAGTAGAAGATCTCTCGGCCGTCGGCAAGCCGGGACTGGGTCCTCTTCACCACTCCCCGGAGTCCCCCAGGGAGGCCCCCGACCCGCCCTGGCGGATCACCGGGGCTGGCCGTAGTAGGCGCCGGCGCCGTGCTTGCGCGAGAAGTGACGCTGAGCCAGGAAGGGGGGCAGCGGCGGTCCCCCGGGATCGAGCAGCTGGGTGAGCAGGGCCGTCTCCGCCACCACCTCCAGGGTGACCGCCGCCACCACCGCGGCGGCGGGGTCACCGCCCATGGTGAAGGGACCGTGGCCCCGCACCAGGACGGCGGGGACCTCGGCCAGGCTCGCCCCCGCCATCGCCTCCAGCACCACCGCCCCGGTTGCCGTCTCGTAGTCTCCGGCCACCTCCTGGGGGGTGAGCGCCCTGGTCACGGGCACGGGGTCGGGGCAGAGGTCGGCGTGGGTGGTGCCCAGGACGGGGATCGCCCGCTGGGCCTGGGCCCAGGCGGTGGCCCAGGTGGAGTGGGTGTGGACCACCCCGCCCAGCTCGCCAAGCCCCCGGTACAAGGCCAGATGGGTGGGGGTGTCGGTGGACGGGCGATGGCTGCCCTCGATCACCTGCCCCTGCAGATCAACCACGACCAGGCTGTCCCCGTCCATGGACTCATAGGGCACCCCGCTGGGCTTGATCACCACCAGTCCCAGCTTGCGGTCGATCCCGCTGGCGTTGCCCCAGGTGAGCCTCACCAGTCCCTGCTCGACCAGGGCCAGGTTCGCCGCCAGCACCTCGGCGCGGAGCTCGGCGAGCATCAGATCTCGACGAATTCGATGTCCAGCAGCTCGGCCAGGGTCCGCCAGCGCTCGATCTGGTCCCCCAGGTTCGTGACGAAGTGGTGGCCAGCCCCCTGACGCAGCCAGCCGTCCAGGAAGGGCCGCATCCCGCTGGCGGGGCGGAAGTGGAAGTAGGGCATCTCCAGCTTGGGCAGCTCCGGAGTGTCGAGGACCGTCCCCCGCCCGGCCACCAGGCGGTAGATCTCGCCCTTTAGAGGGACCAGGGCGGCTGTGGTCGCGGGCCCCGGCTGGGCGGAGAAGACGGTGGTGGGGGGGTTGTCCAGGCCCCCGATGCCGAGCTCCCGGTCGATCAGGCGGATGGGGCGGTCTCGGCGGGCGATCCGCCAATTGCCCTCGCCCATGTGGCTGATCAGGACCGAGTCCAGCTGGTAGTCCATGGCGTACATCTCGGAGAAGTGAGCGTCGCCCACCAGAGATTGGCCGGCGCACATGAGGATGCAGGTGTTGGTGTCGCCCTCGGCCCCGTAGCCGTAGCCGTCGGCCATGAGGTCCGAGGCCGCCAGCAGGGGCAGCTGCCGGAAGCGGCCATCGCGGCCCAGCGACTCGAAGTGCATGCAGAAGCCGCCATAGCCACCCTCCACCAGGAGGCTGCGGAAGGCCACCTCCATGCGGGCGGCGTAGGCGTGGCGCTCCCGAGCCAACCCCGGGGCCACCGCGAAGCGCCGGGAGTGTTCCTCCAGCACCGCCTCCACCTCGGAGCCGCCCACCGCCTCCATGCGCGCGTGCAGATCCCCTAGGCTCCGGTTGACCACTAGGGGCCCGATCCGCCGGAGCATGGCGGTGGGGTCGCTGAGGATGTCCCCCATCCCGTTCATGGGATAGCCAAAGAGGGCGATCCTGGTCGACTTTAGGGTAGTGACCGTCTGGGCCGCCCGGGCCCAGGACTCGAACCTGCGCAGGAACTCCTCCGAGGTCCAGTCCTCGGTGATGATGGAGTAGGGCACGCCGGCCCGGAGGAGGGCGTTGGACTGGTCCTGGGCCCCATGGATGCCTTGGTTGTAGGTCAGGTCGCCCATGTCCCAGCTGGCGGTGACGCTGGGCTCAGGCTGGATGTTGGCCAGGAGCAGGGGGAGCGGACACTGGCTGAGGGCCCTCACGCTGCGCAGGGCGGGACTGTAGGTGAGCATCACGATCATGATCCCGTCCAAGTCCCTGGCCACCAGCTCTCGGACCAGGGCCTCGACGTCCGCCTGATTGCGGGCCGGGCGTAGAAAGGTGACCTCGGCCACCGGGGCGAGCCTGGCCGCCACCTCGGCCGCGTAGGTAGCCTGGCGCTCGCTGATCCCCGGCAACATGTCGTCGTAGAGCTCGTGCATGATGCCAAGCAGGCCGATGCGGGGCCGGGCGGGCGCGCTCAAGATGCCCTCCGTGCCTGGCGGCGGGCGCCGAGGCTACCGCTCATGCTTGGCGCAGCTGCTTGAGGGTGTGCAGCCAGTCCGCGCGCTCCCGCCCCAGCAGTCCGTAGAGCTCACGGTAGACAGCGTAGACCTTCTGATATGTCCGGCTGGCGGCGGGGTCGGGACTGTAGCTGGCGGCGAGGCCCGGGCGGTGGGCCCGGACCGCGCTGGCGATGTCGGGGAAGCCCCCCGCCTCCTCCCCCGCCGCCACCGCTCCGAAGAGGGCGGATCCCCGGGCGGGGACCTGCGACGAGGCCGGCACCCGGACGGGGCGGTTGGTGACGTCCGCGATCAGCTGCATCAGCAGCGGGCTGCGCAGGGCCACCCCGCCACAGGCCACGATCTCAGGCTGGGGAAGACCGTACTCCTCGAAGTTGTCGATGATCCGGAGGGTGCCCAGGGCCACTGACTCCAGCAGGGCCCGATACACCTCGGCCGGGGTGGTGCTCACGGTGAGTCCCGCGATCACCCCGGAGAGGTCGGCGTCGGCCAGGATGCTGCGGTTGCCGTTCCACCAGTCGAGCGCCACCAGTCCAGTGCCCCCGGGCCGAATGCTGGCCGCCTCCTCCTCCAGGGCCTGGAAGCGGGCGGCCCGGGCCTCCCGCTCCCCGAGGAGCCCCTCCACGAACCAGGCGAACATGTCCCCCACCGCGGCCTGCCCGGCTTCGTAGCCGTAGCTGCCGGCGAAGATGCCGTCCTGGACCACCCCGGTGATCCCGGGGAGCAGCACCTCGTTGGGGTGGATGGTCATGTCGCAGATGGAGGTCCCCACCATCATCACGAACTGGCCGGGCTGGTCGACCCCGGCCCCGGGCACCGTGGCGAAGGAGTCGACGTTGCCGACGGCGACGGCGGTGCCGGGCCGGAGGCCTGTCCTCGCCGCCATCGCCGCCCCCAGGGACCCGGCGCGGGCCCCGGGGGGGAAGAAGGTCCTGCCCAGCTTGGCGTCGGGCTCGGGGAAGCCTGGGAAGGCGGCCCCGAAGAAGGCCCGCGAGGGGAGCCCGTCCCGGGGCGACCAGCAGGCCTTGTAGCCAGCCGGGCAGGACGAGCGCCGGAGCTCCCCGGTGAGCTGCCAGACGATCCAGTCAGTGGCCTCCACGAACGCAGCCATGGCTTCGTAGAGCTCGCGATCCTCGCTCCACACCTGGATCAGCTTGGGGAAGTACCACTCCGAGGAGAGCCGTCCCCCGTAGCGCGCCAGGAACTGCTCGCCCCGCTCGACGGCCACCTCGTTGAGGCGGTCCGCGTAGCGCTGGGCGGCGTGGTGTTTCCAGAGCTTGCACCAGGCGTGGGGTCGGGCCCGCCAGCGCTCCAGCTGCGACAGCGGCGTCCCCGCACCGTCCACCGGCAGCACCGTGCAGCAGGTGGTGTCCACGCCGATCCCCACCACCTCCGCTGCCAGCACCCCGGAGCGCTCCAGCACCTCGGGGACGCCCTTCTCCAGCACGTACAGGTAGTCGGCGGGGTCCTGCAGAGCCCAGTCAGGGGGCAGCTCCTCGCCGGTGCCGGGCAGAAGCTCGTCTATCACCGCACTGGGGTAGCGCACCTCACTGTCGGCCACCTCCTCCCCGCTGTCCAGGCAGAAGAGGAGGGCCCGGCCCGACTCGGTGCCGTAGTCGACGCCGAGGGCGTACCTGGAGGTCATGGCGGCCGCGTCACCGGGACCACTCCCGCCTGGCAAACTCCCCGCAGCCAGCCGTCGACGCTACCACGGGGCTCATTATTGGGCTCTTCCGGCGTGAGTGTGGATCGGCGGCTGGGAACATCGGTGCGGGCGAGGTCCGACTGGGTGGTGGCGAGTGGGGCTCGGCTGCCGGATTTTGGGCGCGGCTCGAGCCGGGTACTTCGCTGGGAGGCGCCGGCCTCGCTCCCCGGCTGAGCTGCTGCGGCTCCGGCAGCGAGACGTGATCACCCAGGCTGACAGCGCCTCCCACGGCACTTACCGATACCGGCGGGTTAGGGCCGGAGTTGCACCTGGGACTCAGGGTCTCCGTCTCCAGGAAGCTCGTGGACAGGATCATGGCCCAGGAGAAGCTGGCGGGAATGCCAACTCGGAGGCACCGGAAGAACCTGGTCAACGCCGCCACCTTCGAGGACCTGGTGCAGCGCAACTTCACCGGCGATGTCCCGAACCAGCTGTGGGTCACGGACATCACTGAGCATCCCACCCGCGAAGGCAAGGTCTACTGCTGCGCCGTGTTTGATGCGCATTCCAGGAAGGTGGTCGGCTGGTCGATCGAAACCCATCAGGCCTCGCCTGTGGTCACCAATTCCCGGTCCATGGCACTGACCAACCGGACTCCGACGACCGACACGGTGCTTTACTCGGACTATGGCACCCAGTTCACTTCAGGGATGTTCACGGAACGAGTGCGCCAAGCCGGCCTTGTTCCACCCATGGGCACCATCGGCGACGCCTACGACAACATGGTGATCGAGTCATTTTGGGGCCGTCTCCAGACGGAGCTGCTCGACCGGAAGAAGTGGCGAACCACGATCGAATTGTCATCCGCCCTCTTCGAATACCTCGACATCGTCCCCAACCGCCACCGACCGCACAGCTCGCTTGGGATGCTCACACCAGTCGACTATGAGAAACTCCATCAGGAGTCCACCAGTATTGCTTGACTCTCATCCGCCGGGTCCACAAGACAGCGTCCATCTGAATCGGGTCCGAGCCACTCGAGGTTTCCCATGAGCAGCGATCCGTACACTCCGACACCCGACGACCATTTCACCTTCGGGCTATGGACGGTCGGCAATCCGGGACGGGACCCGTTCGGCAACGAGGTGCGGGCCCCGCTCGACCCTGTCGACACCGTGCACCACCTCGCTGATCTCGGCGCCTACGGCGTCGCCCTCCATGACAACGACCTCGTCCCGTTCGGCTCGAGCGCGGCGGAGCGTGACCACATCGTGAGCCGCTTTCAGCTGGCCTTGAAGGAGACCGGCCTGAAGGTTCCGATGACGACGGTGAACCTCTTCTCGCACCCCGTCTTCAAGGAGGGCGCCTTCACCGCCAACGACCCCGCCATCCGGCGGTTCGCCGTCAAGAAGGCGGCCGACGCCATCGATCTCGGCGCCGGGCTCGGCGCCGAGATCTTCGTGCTCTGGGGTGGCCGGGAGGGCTGCGAGGTGGACGCCGCCAAGCCAATCGGCGCTGCCCTCGACCGCTACGCCGAGGCTGTGAACCTGTTGTGCGACTACGCCATCGAGCAGGGCTACCACCTGCGCATCGCGCTGGAGCCCAAGCCCAACGAACCGCGTGGCGACATCCTGCTCCCAACCGTCGGCCATGCGCTGGCCTTCATCGGTGAGCTCGAACACCCCGACATGGTGGGCCTCAACCCCGAGTTCGCCCACGAGACCATGTCGGGCCTGGCCTTCAACCACGGCGTCGCCCAAGCGCTCTGGCACGGCAAGCTCTTCCATATCGACCTGAACGGCCAGCGGGCCGGCAAGTTCGACCAGGACTTCCGCTTCGGCTCCGAAGGGGTGCGCGACGCCTTCTACCTCGTGAAATTGCTCGAGGACAACCACTGGGACGGCATGCGCCACTTCGACAGTCACGCGTATCGCACCGAGGACGCCGACGGCATCTGGGAGTTCGCCGCCGCCTCGATGCGCACGTACCTGATCCTGCGGGAGAAGGCCCGGCGTTTCCAGGCGGATCCCGACATCGCCGAAGCACTCGAGCGCGCACAGGTTGCCCACCTGCGTGAGCCCACGACGCCCGATGGCGGCCTGGTGGCGATCCGGGCCGCCGACTACGACGTCGATGCGCTCGCCGCCCAAGGCTATGGCATGGAGCGGCTCGACGCGCTGGTCGACGAACTCCTCCTCGGCGTCCGGTAACGACCCTTGTCACCGGGATGGACTTGTCGACGGAGGCCACCAAAATCGGGTCTACGGACATTTCTGTGGGTCAGCAGCGACCTGGAAGTGCAGCACAGAGTCCACCGAGGCTGAGCTTGGCAAGGGCGATGATCGCTTCTGCGAAGTGGAAGCCGCCGGCACGTCGCATGATGAGTCGGATCTTGGTGTCGCAGCTCTCCACTCGGGCGTTGGAGAGCCGGTAGCGCAGCGCAGCGGCGATACTCGAGCGGTAGGCCGGGATCGTCCGAGCCAGCTTCACAAAGGGGGCCAGCCTCCAGCGGTCGAGCCCAGCGGATCCAGGCGTCCACGGAAGTTGTCAAGCCCCTTGAGAGAGATTGTTGTAGTTCAGCGAATCTGAGACCCGGTATTGGCTCAGCGACTCTGTCACCCCATGGAGAAAGTGCGAGTGACCTTGAGTGGAATTGAGCAGCTGCGACTGGTGGGAAAACGGCGGGGCCGAGCGAGGGTTCGGGCCGCCGGCGGCGGGCCCACGGTCACTCCTCCTCGGCTGGCCCTGTCCGCCTCTTCCCACCGAGGAAGGTATCGACGAAGTCGGGGCTGGCGATCAGATCCGCCGGCTTCCCCTCCATCTGGCACCTGCCGCCGGTCAGCACGTAGGTCCGATCCGAGATGGCGAGCACGGCTCGGGCCCGCTGCTCGACCACCAGCACCGAGGCTCCGGTGGCGCTGAGCTGCCGGATGTGGTCGTCCAGCAGGGACTGGGCCAGGGCCGGCGCCAGGTTGGCGGTCGGCTCATCGAGGATGAAGGCGCGCGGCTCGAGCATCAGGACTCGACCCATCGCCAGCATCTTGCGCTCGCCGCCCGAGAGCTTGGCCGCCCTCCGGGTGAGCATCCTGGCCAGCTGCGGGAAAACCTCCAGGACGTGGGCGATGCGCCCCGGCACCGCGCGGATCGGGAGTAGGTATCCACCCATCTCCAGGTTCTCGCGCACCGTCAGCGGCGCGAAGACGTCATCGACCTGGGGGACATAACCGATCCCGGCTCGGGCGGCCGCGTCGGGAGTCCAATTGGTAACCTCCGAGCCGTCCAACAGCACCTTGCCCGAGAGGACCTGGACCACGCCCACCAGCGCCTTGAGCAGAGTGCTCTTCCCCGAGCCGTTGGGCCCCACCACCGACACCACCTCACCGGGCTCGACCCGGATGGAGATCTCCTGGACGACGGGCCGCCCGGCATAGCCGGCGGAGAGCAGCTCGGTCGCCAGCGCCGCCCCTTTGGGTGCGGCGCTGGGCGTCCCGGGCTCAGCCGACAAGGTAGGCCTCCACGACCTCGGCCTGGCCCCTCAGTTCGGCCATGGTGCCCTCGGCCAGGACCCGGCCCTCGGCCATCACTATCACCGGATCGCAGAACTCGTCCATGAAGGCGAGCTCGTGCTCCACCAGGAGGATGGTCATGCCGTCCTGGCACAGTGACTGGAGGCTCTGGCCGATCTTTCGGGTCAGGGTGGGGTGGATCCCCGCCATGGGCTCATCCAGGAGCAGCAGCTGCGGCTTGGCCATCAGCGCTCGCATGATCTCCACCAGCCGGCGCTGCCCACCGGAGAGGGTGCCAGCATAGGCGTCCGCGTATTCGATGAGGCCGAACTGGGTCATCAGAGCTCGCGCCTCATCCACTGCCGCCAGCTCCTCCCTCCCCCAGTAGCGGCGGCCCCGGAGAGCTCCCCGGAAGGAGTCGCCGAGCTGGGCGGGGACCGCTGAGAGCAGGTTCTCGACCACGGTCAGACGCTTGAACTCGCTGGCGAGCTGGAAGGTGCGGACCAGGCCGGCGCGCGCTCTGAGGTAGGTCGGCTTGCGGGTCACGTCCTGTCCTTCGTACAGGATCCGTCCCTGGGTGGCGGTGACGGTTCCGGCCAGGACCGACAGCAGAGTCGACTTGCCCGCCCCGTTGGGCCCGATGAGCCCGGTCAGGCGTCCGCGCTCAATGCTGATGCTGACCCCGTCGACCGCGTGAACGCCGTCAAAGCTGACCCTGATTCCCTCGGTCGACAGGATGGGGCCCGGCTCGCTCTCCGGTCCATCTGCCGGGGAGGGTCGGCGGGGACCCGGGGCGAACTGCGCCAGAGTGGCGACCTCGCCCGTCCCGGCACCCTGCGCCTGGGCCTTGGCGAAGATCCGCCGGCGTGGCTCGGGGATGATCCCCTGGGGACGGAACCAGAGGAAGAGCACGATCAGGAGCCCGATCGCGACCCACTGCAAAGCCGGGATCAGGCCCGGTGCGCCGATGGCCGGGATGTAGCGGGTCGCCTCCTCAAAGCCGAGCGGCACCAGGATTGCTCCCAGCATCGCTCCCTTGTGGTTGCCGAGCCCGCCGATGATGACCGCGGCGAAGATGACGATGGTCTCGGCGTAGCCCCAGGCGGCCGGCGACCACAGAGTGATGAAGCCGACCAAGACCCCCCCCGAGAGTCCAGCGGCAGCACCGCCCAGCACCAGCATCGCGGTGCGCTGGCTGAGCAGATCCTTGCCCAGGGCGTCCGCGACCGGGCTGTTATCGCGCATCGCCCGGAGGCTGCGACCGTAGGGGGACTCGGTCAAGCGTCGGAAGAGGAAATAGATGGCGACCGCAATCAGTACCGCGGCCCCCCCGTAGCCCCACTGGTAGACCTCGCTCTGGGGATTGATCAGCTTGTCCAGCGGCTGCGGGACGACTGAGAGCCCGGCCGCACCGTTGAAGAGGGGGACGAAGTTATTCACCAAAAGGTTGGCCATCACCGCGGTAACCAGCAGCCCGATCGCCGCGACTTGACCGGTGAGTCGCCTTCCGACCAAGAGGGTGAAAGGCAGTGCCACCAGGCCCCCCGCTACCGCAGCCCCGATCCAGGGGATGGGGAATGGCAGCCCCAGGCCACCGATGTAGCTCTGGAAGCCGCCGTTCGCGTGGTCCGGCGGCAGCGCCAACACTGCCGCGGTGTAGGCGCCGGCCGCCTGGAAGATGATGTAGCCGAAGTTGCTGATACCGGCCACTCCGAATTGCATCGACAGCCCGAGGCAGGCGATCGCGTCCACGCCGCCATAAACCAGGAGGTTGGCCAGGTAGAAGAGAGTGGACTGACTCATGAAGAAAACCGCGGCCAGGCCACGTGGTGGGGACGCTGCCCGCGCTCCGCCCGCCGCTCCAAGTACACTGGAACTGAGCTCACGGCGTCAGCTGGTTGCCCCGGCACCGAACAGGCCGCGAGGGCGGACCGCCAGAATCACCAGGAGGATGATGAACGCCGCCGCGTACTTGTAATCCGAGGTGATGAATACCGCGCTGACCTCGGTAGCGACGCCGATCACCACCGCGCCCACCATTGCCCCATACGGCTGGCCGGGGCCGCCGAGGTAGACCGCGGCCAGGATAAGTACCAAGAAGAGGTCGGCACTGGTCGCGCCGAAACTGCCCGCATTGATGGCGAAAACTGTACCCGCTACCCCGCACAGCGCCCCGGTGAGGAGACAGGCGAGCGTCACCACCCGGTCGGTGCGAATCCCGCAGTTCCGGGCCAGGGTCCGGTCGGCGGCGGTGGCCCGCATCGCCTTGCCGAAGCGGGTGTAGCGCAACATCAGATGAAGGCCGATCATGAATGCCACGCTGAGCCCAATGATCACGAACTGGACTGTCGTCAGCAGCAGCCCTCCGATGGCGAAGCTTGTGCCCTGGGTCATGGTGTAGGACGCGTTGTTGGGGCCCTGCAGCGCCTGCACGGTGAACTCGATGATGAGCAGGACGCCCAGCGACACAATAACCACCCCAATCTCTGAAGTGCCGCGACGCTGAAACGGCGCGTAGATGTATCTATTGATGACTAGTGAAATAACCGCGCCAGCCACGGCGCCGACCACCAGTCCGACCCACACCGACTGGCCTGAATGGTTGACGACCAACGCGATGAACGCGCAGGCGATCATCACCGAGGCGTAGGCGAGGTTCAACACGTCGGTAACCCCGAACTGCACGGTGAAACCGACGGCGGCGAGGGCCAGGACCGCGGCGGTGACGATGCCGAAGCCGATCGAGGCGATGAACAGACTCATTTAGAAGGAGTGGTTCCCTGGCAAGTAGTGGTCCGGGTGGGGCGACGCTCGCCCCACCCGGCCGAGGATCATCCCGGGAGACCGGGCTGGAGACCGGCTAGGTGACGGCCCGCAACTGGGCAGCCGAGATGCTGCCATTCACGGTTACGCCGCCGGCGGAAGTGTAGCCATCGATTTGCAGGATGCCCGGCGAATCGTGATAGCTGTCGAAGTTGCTGGGGCCGCCGGGGCCGATGTAGCGGATGTTCTTGCCCTTGGCGAGCTCACTCTTCCCCTGAGTGAAGCTGTGAACCACAACCGCTCCCTTCACCCCGTCCCCGATCTTCAAGATGTCGGCCTTGTAGACGCTGGGTTTGGTGCTGTGGGACTCGATCATGGCCAGGGCCGCCAGGTTCATCCCGTCGAAGAGATGGACCGCCCCCGGACCCTGGAGCAGAGTGAGAAGGGTGCCAGCGTCGTCGGTGGCGACCTGGGACTTGACGGCCTCGAAGGCCGCTTTGAACGGTGTGTACGAGGGCCCGGATGTCGCCACTACCAGGTTGTCCGCCTCGTAGTTGCTGGCGAGCGTCGAGGCGCCCACCGCTTGCGAAACCGCGCTGAACCAGTCGGGTGAAATCGTGGCGGAGGTACCGATCACCGGGATCATCTTCCCGCCGTTGAGCTGCTGCACCTCAGAGAGGAAGGTGGCGTCAGCCGCCCCCAGCGCCTCGGTGAAGATCACGTCAGGATGGCTCTGCACGATCGTCTCGGCCTCGGTCCGGAACGTGTTGGCGCTGAGGTCCAGCGTCACGTTCGAGGACAGCGTCATCTTCGCCTTTTTGATGGCTTGGATGGCGGGCTGGACGAAGGTCTGGGAGCCGATGTCGTTGCCGAATGCCAGGGCCACTTTCTTGTAGTGCTTCTGGAAGTGGGCGATCGCGACCATAGCGTAGGACTCGGCCAGGTCAGGCGGGACCAGCCGGAAGAAGTAGGAGTAACGGACGTGGTCGAACTCCGACTGTCCGGTCATCCCGAAGACCACCATCTTATGGGAGTTGATGATCGGAATCACTGAGGCGGCCTCGTCCGAGGTGCAACCGATGACCGCCACCAGGTTGGGGGTGGTCGCGAACATCTGGTTGGCAGCGGGCACGGCGTCAGCCGGGTCACCCCTGGTGTCGAAGGTCTTGCAGGCCATCTGGTGGCCGAGCACCCCGCCGGCCTTATTCATAGCGGTGGTCGCCGCCAAACAGGACGCGTCGTAGAACCCGCCCAGGGCCGCGTCCGGGCCGGTGAAGGGGGCGAGGTCGGCGATCACCAGCGGTGAGCTGGCGGACACCGGGGCTGCAAGAATGGCCTCGCCGCCCGCGGTGACCCCGAGGGCGAGCCCCAGGGTGACAGCGGTGGCGCTGAGGCGCCGTCCGGAGAACGCAACCCGCAGCCCCCGTGGTTGCGAGACCGCCCCCGGTATCGGCGAACGGCTCAGATCAGGTCGACGGCGAATCAAATGCATGGATTCCCTCCCCGGTGTGTGGTGATGCCGCTCCTAAAGGGTCCGGTCGGACGCGATGGCCGGAACCCACCTGCGCAGTACCTCGTTGGGGTCCTCGTCCACCACCTTGTTGCGGATGGTGCCGATCCCCTCGACCGTGACCTCGACGATGTCGCCGGCCACCAGCCACAGCGGTGGCTGGTGGCCTAGCCCCACCCCCCCCGGGGTGCCAGTGGCGATCACATCGCCAGCCTGAAGCGTGGTGAAGGTTGAAAAGAACTCGATAGCGCGCGGGACGTCCACCAGCATCTGTGAGGTCCGAGCCGACTGCCTGACCTCGCCGTTCACCGAGGTGGTGAGCTGGACGTCAGCCACGTCAACTTCGTCGACCGTGACCAGCTCCGGTCCCAGCGGCATGGTGCCGTCGAAGTTCTTGCCCGGGGTCCACTGGGTGCCGGCTCGCTGCCAGTCCCTCGCGGAGGCGTCGTTGCACACGACGAATCCGGCGACCGCCTCCAGGGCCCGTTCGGCGGGGATGTAGCGGCCACCGCTACCGATCACGATCCCCAACTCGCCCTCGTAATCGAAGCGCTCGGTGAGCGCCGGACGCACGAGGTCGGCATAGGGCCCGACGACGCTGGGGGCGCCCCTAACGAAGCATTCGGGCCAGTTGGGCACGGTCCGCCCCGTCTCCAGGGCGTGCTCGCTGTAGTTGACGCCGAGGCAGAGGATGCGGGGCGGTACCGGTACCGCGGCGGCGAACTCGGACTCCTGCACCTCGCGGCCCTCGCGGGCCTCCAGCGTGCGCAGCGTCTCCCAGCCGGCGGGGCCGGAGCGGAGGGCGGTGGCCAGGGTGGCCAGCTCAGGGTTGCCGGTCTCGGCCGCCGCATCCACGTAGCCGGAGCGACCCCGGACATGCAGCCGAAGTCCATCCGCAGTCGTGATGGTCGCCAGCCTCATAAGACAGTCACCCTCCCTGATTCTGCGGTCCCGGTCGGCGTTGGCCGCCGTCGGGCGCATCTCCGCCCGGGACTCCGACACCAGAGCAGGCCCGACGTACCGCGCTCTCACATCGTCTGGTCCGGGTGAGAGCGCGGCTCACCCGGAAACCTGAGAGTGGAACGTACACGAGATGGGGAGATCCGTCAAGGGGGGGGTGCATACGTTTGCAGCCGTTGCCGCCGGACACCCCGCTCCGAGCCACCTCATCCCCGGCCGAGGCCGCCCAGCGAGCCCGTCGGCTGGCGGATACACTGCCCGGCAACGAGGGAAGGGGAGGCTTGACCGAGATCCCCAGAACTCCGGTATCCCGGCGCCCTCTGGCTCGCGCCGGCCGCCACGGCCCCACCAAATCTGGAGGTAAGCATCTCCGGTGACCCAGACGCTCACCGACCTGTTGGAGCGAGGGTCCGCCGACCGGTCGGCGATCCTCGTGCCGGGTGGCCCGGTGCTTACCTATGCCCGACTCCGCCAGCTGGTGGCCGAGGGCGCTGAGCGGCTGGCGGCCTTCGGAGTCGGGCCCCTCGACCGGGTGGCGATGGCGCTTCCGAACGGCCCCGAGGCGATCGTCCTCTTCCTCTCGGCCGCCCTGGGAGCCACCGCCTGCCCGCTCAACCCCGCCTACAAGGAGGATGAGTTCCGCTTCTACCTGGAGGACACGGGGGCCCGGTTCCTGCTCGTGCCGCCCGGAGAGGGCGAGGCGGCCAGGCGGGCGCTGCCCCAAGGCGGGATCGTGATCGAGGCCGAGATCGACTCTCGAGGCGAACTCCGCCTGGAGAGTGCTGAGTTCGGTGGGACCGGCCGGCCCGTCCAGCCGTCCGGGCCCGACGACGTGGCGCTGGTGCTCCACACCAGCGGGACCACCAGCCGGCCGAAGCGGGTCCCACTGCGCCACCGCAACCTGGTCGCCTCGGTGGGCAACATCACCGCCCATTACCAGCTCACTGAGGAGGACGTCTCGCTCTGCGCCATGCCCCTCTTCCATGTCCACGGCCTGGTGGCCTCGGCCCTTTCGGCGCTAGCCGCCGGCGGCACGGTGGTGACGCCCCGAAAGTTCACTCCCCTCAACTTCTGGCCTTTGGCGCGAGAGTATCGGCCGACCTGGTTCAGCGCCTCACCCACCCCCCAGCGGATGATCCTGATGCGGACCTCGGAGGACCGGCCGGGGGGCACCGAGCGGCTGCGCTTCGTACGCACCTGCAGCTCGGCGCTGACTCCAGCCCAGATGGCGGAGATGGAGGCGCGCTACGGCGTGCCGGTGCTGGAGGCCTACGGCATGACCGAGGCCAGCCACCAGATGGCTTCCAACCCACTGCCGCCAGGGCGCCGCCAGCCCGGCTCAGTGGGCCCGGGCACCGGGGTCGAGATCGCCACCATGTCCGACGCCGGCCAGCTGCTGCCGCCGGGGACGGCCGGAGAGGTGGTGATCCGCGGTCCCAACGTCATCGATGGCTATGAGTCCAACGCCGAGGCCAATGCCGCCTCGTTCACGGAGGGCTGGTTCCGCACCGGCGATCTGGGGATGCTGGACAAGGACGGCTACCTCACCCTGTCGGGCCGGCTCAAGGAGCTGATCAACCGAGGCGGCGAGAAGATCGCCCCGCTGGAGGTCGACGCCGTGCTGGAGGCCCACCCGGCGGTGGCGGAGGCGGTCTCCTTCGGCCTGCCCCACCCCACCTGGGGTGAGCAGGTGGCGGCGGCGGTGGTGCTGAGCTCGCCTGCCGACGAGCAGGAGCTGCTCGCCTACTGCCGGGAGCATCTGGCGGAGTTCAAAGTTCCCACCACTATCTACCTCGTGGAGGCAATCCCGCGCACCGCGACCGGCAAGGTCCAGCGCCGGTTCGTGGCGGAAGCCTTCGCCCCCAAGTGAACCCAGTGACCCCACCTTGAAGTTCGTCGTCCTCGGCGCGGGCGCGACCGGCGGGCTCCTGGGCGCGCATCTGGCCCGGGTGGGGGAGGAGGTCACCCTGATCGCCCGGGGACCGCATCTGGCGGCGATGCGCGCGAATGGACTCCGGGTCACCGGGCTGAACGGGGATTTCACCGTGCACCCGGAATGCACCGACGAGTTCTCTCCGCTCAGTTCCGCCGACGTGGTCTTCGTCACCGTGAAGGCCCATGGCCTGTCCCCCTTGGCGGCTCGGCTGGGAGCCGCGCTGGGACCGCAGACCAGCTTGTTCAGCGCTCAGAACGGGATCCCCTGGTGGTTCTTCGACGGCTTTGGGGGGCCTCTGGAAGGAACCCGGCTGGAGTCGGTGGACCCCGGCGGCGTCATCTCCCAGAACATCGAGGCGAGCCGGGTCGTCGGCTGCATCGTCTACCCCGCCGCCCGGCTCCGGGAGGGGGGGGTTGTTGAGCACCTCGAAGGCAATCGCATCAGCCTGGGCGAGCTGGACGGTCTCCCTTCCGCCCGAACTGAGGAGGTCTCGGCGGTGCTGACCAGGGCCGGGTTCAAAGCGCCAGTGCAGCCCCGGATCCGTCCCGAGCTCTGGCTCAAGCTGCTCGGCAATGCCAGTTTCAACCCCATCTCAGCGCTCACCGGGGCGACCCTAGAGGAGATCACCTCCGATGGTGCGGCAGTGGCGCTGGTGAGAGCGGTGATGGAGGAGGTGGAGCTGATCGGGCGACGGATCGGCATCGAGACTCCGATCGGGATCGACCGCCGCATTCAGGGAGCCGCCCGGGTCGGGGGTCACAAGACCTCGATGCTCCAGGATGTCGAGGCCGGGCGACCGCTCGAGCTGGGGGCCACGGTCGGAGCCCTGGTCGAGCTGGCCGGCTTGCTGGAGCTGGCAGTCCCCCACCTCGAGGCGCTCTTCGCCTGTGCCAATCTCCTGGACCAGCATTTGCAGCGGACCGGCGCCTCCAGCCAGCGAGGCACCGCCCAGCGGGAGTGACCCCCTCACCTCGCGTCGGTACGCTGGCCGGTACTGGAACCGAGCGCTCCGTCCCGAGGTTGACGCGGACCAGCGGAGGGTGGGCTGCCATGATCGGTCCCACCAAGAGGAGGGGGTCAGATGCAGGTTCGCGCGATTCAGGTGACGACGCCGGAAGGCCGGCAGCTGGATGTCCTGGACACGGGCAAGGTGGGCGATCCCGCGGTCCTAGTCCACCACGGAACCCCGGGGGCCCGGGGCCTCTTCGCCGGCTGGCTCGCCGACGCCGAGCGGCGCGGAATCCGCCTGATCGGGTACTCGAGACCGGGCTACGGGGAATCCACCCGCTTGCCGGGTCGGCAGGTGAGTTCCGCCGCCGCCGACGTGGCAGCGATCGCCGAACACCTCCAGCTCGCCAAGCTCGCCACCTGGGGGTACTCGGGCGGCGGTCCCCACGCGCTCAGCTGCGCCGCCGGGTTGCCCCAGCTGGTGGTGGCGGCGGCGACCATCGCCTCGGTCGGCCCCTATGGTGCCGAGGGCCTGGACTTTCTCGCCGGCATGGGAGAGGGCAACGTGGAGGAGTTCCAGGCCGACCTGGAGGGCGAGGCGGTGACCCGTCCGCTGCACGAGGCGGCCGTGGCCGACATGTCCTCAACGGTGGACGGGATGATCGAGAGCATGGCTTCGGTCCTCTCCGTCCCCGACCGGGCGGCAATGCGGGAGCATCTCGGCGACTGGTTCGTTCAGCTCACCGCCGACGCCTTCTCCCACGGCGCGGACGGCTGGATCGACGATGACCTGGCCTTCGTGCAGCCCTGGGGGTTCGATCTCGCCGAGGTCCGGGTCCCGTTGCAGTTGTGGCAGGGACAGCACGACCTGATGGTGCCCCCCGGCCACGGCCGCTGGCTGGCGGAGCACCTGCCCGGTGCCGAGTGGCACTACCTCCCCGACGCCGGGCATCTGACCCTCTTGGTCGAGCAGGTCCCCCTGATCCACAGCTGGCTTTTGGAGCACTTCTGAGCACGAGACTCCAGCGGCCACGGCGACCAGGCCGAGCCGATACGGCAGCGCCTGATCGCGGACCCGAGCGCCGCCGCCGCTGAACGAAGGACAATGGCTGTCGCCAGCCCCTCTTGAGGTGAATGCC